>VAPL010058162.1_pt1 | contig 79938 bp, 68 predicted proteins | sample 3395061 | NCBI WGS metagenome assembly VAPL01 (sample SAMN08290444, study PRJNA428436) | hydrothermal vent metagenome | isolation source: Deep-sea hydrothermal vent chimney 2 | place: Pacific Ocean: Juan De Fuca Ridge | depth 2182 m m | reverse complement strand
TTTTCTAACCCCTTTATAAACATAGACTCAACCGTTTTGGATGACGGCCCGCATCAATTTGGACTCATCGCAACCAACGTCCTAGGGATTTCATTATCGGTTTCGAAAGAAATTATTATCGACAATACCCCTCCGGTTGTCAGCGAGGTATGGCCCCTATCTGGACAGGCATTTAATAGTGATTTTGAAGTGACCGCAAATATCTCTGATACTCAGGGTATAGCAACAGTCGAAATCAACTTTTCAGAAGAATATATTAAGAACCCGGTGATTCAGGAAACAGGACAGATAACACAACCCTTTGTGGTCTCAGCGATGGAAGATGGAGCCTATACACTCAATGTAGTGGCAACAGACTTTGCAGGCAATCTCGGCTCAGCAAACGAGACCATGGTTTATATAGATCAAACACGCCCCGAACTCGTTATCGCGGATACTTACGAAGCATATAGCGAGGGGTGTACGGCGACGATTCACTCAGCAACCGATACGACCTCTGGGTTAGTTTCGCTCAAAGTCGAAATTGAAACTGAGATTAAAGAAGTTAATTGGGAGGCTCCCGTGAATATGGTTATGGGTCTCGGAGATTCAAATGTCTCGTTTATTGCCCGAGACAGAGCCGGTAATGAGCATAGAGTGGATAGATGCATTCGGAAAACAGCGGAGAGCGCAAGTTGTGAGACTGCACCCAATGACGCTTGCGGGCTTTAATTTAGAAAAACAGATCCACTTTATGCTCCTAAGCTTAGGGCCTGTAAATAACTTAGCATGCTGCGCCAGTTAGGGTTTTCCCGGACAGCCTCCTAAGACTTCTCTGCGGCAAGATGTAATGTAATGGTAACGCGTCGATTATTGGCCTTACCCTCGTCGGTTTTATTGGACGCATTGGGTTGTGTGTCGGCATAACCAATGGCTCTGAGTTGCGTCTCAGGTACGCCTTGCTCAATAAGGTAACGCGTTATGTTCGTTGCTCTGGCTGTAGAGAGCTCCCAGTTTGAAGGATATAGCTCTGACTGAATCGGAGTATTGTCGGTATGCCCAGCAATAGACGTGGGATGTGGGTGTTGTTTCAGGAGATGAGCAATGTCATTCAGCGCCTTGTAAGCGTAGGGCTTAATAGCAACCTCGCCAGGCTGGAAGACCAGCTGGTTCTTTAACGTCACGCTGAGCTTCTCTTCGTTTTCTTCAATGCTGATATTGTCTTTATCCGTATCTGTCGTCTTCAGGAGTTGTTGCCACGCCGCTGATTGGGTCGTTGCCGTTGTAACATCAACCATCGTGCTTGAGATTTTCTCTTTATTCGCATTACCACCGTCAATGCTGCTTTGATAAGAGAGTAATAATACAAATAAAGTGATGAGCAGTGTTAACATATCGACATAGCTAATCAACCACGACTCCTTTCCTTCTGGAGGAAGAGGCTCATATATGGGTCTATCCTCTATGGATAGCGGCGAGCTATCAACAGGCTGAACATCGATACACGAGCGACGGCTTGTCAATGAGGTACAATGAGGTTCGCGATAGCGATCATTAGACATTAGAATCTCGCTTCTACTAAAGTACCACCTGTGGTTATTGTGCACTGTTGCTGCGCCATGAATGCGCCAAGCGTCTCCTTCATCATGCTGGGGTGCTGACGCTCAGACAATAAAATAATGCCTTCTCGCATAATAGCCATAGCAATCAAATCTTTTTCCAGTTCACGTTCTTTTTTTATTGCCAAAGGTTTAAGCATCAGGTTTGCAGCAATAATACCGTATAATGTAGACAGCATCGCAAACCCCATAGCGATACCCACTTGAGCAAGAGAGCTGGTATCCAAATTATTAAGCATATGGATCAATCCCAACAAAGTACCCAGCATGCCAAATGCGGGTGCAAAAGTTGCCATCGATCTCAATATCTGAACATCGCTACTTTCTCTTGAGCGTAGCCCCTGAATACGCCACTGCATTGCTTTATCAACCTCTCTGATTGATGAGCGATCCAATACAAGCTGTGCTCCTGAGCGTAAAAAGATGTTATCAATTTTGCTCGTTTCATACTCAGCGGCTCTGATATTGCCATGCCGATAACAATCAGCGGTTTGGAATAGTTTTTCCATTTCATAGAGATAACTAAAGGGTCTGTCTTTACGAAAAATAAAGACTGAACGAAATGCTCGCCTAACATCAGAAAAGGGGCGAGAGATTAACGTTGCAATCAAGGTACCACCGAAAACAATAAGCAACCCAGGTACATTAACAAACGCTAACAGTTCTTTTTGAAAAACAAAGAGTACGTAAATAAATGCGAACCCAAAACAAAAAATGGCTGCGTACACATTAAATTTTTTAAACATCAGCTACCCACCTAATAATTCTGCTATGCTGTTTGCATAGCAATGTCTATACCCAACCTACCCAAAAACACTACAAAGTGAACAATATTACGGAGAGTGATTGAAATATAAAGATATTTAATTAGTTTGTTTTAAGAATAATGATAAAGAATCAGCACACAAAATTCAGGCTATTGCCAAGGAAAGCGGCAAGACTCTGCCAAGTTGCCCCCCCCCTTCCTACAAAGATGACCCGAAAAGTTTTGCGCTGAAACGGTTGCCAGAGCGATTTAGCCCCGGAATCAGACATAACGGGTTTATTGTTCAGGTGTTTATCCATATTCATGGTTACTATAGCGTGTCATTATTTTGCAATAGTAATCGGCAATGCCGAAACACCCGTCGCCGAGAATAGCCCACGTTGGTGATCTGCCCCTGTATCGACCCTAAATTTATCCATTGCTTTTGCCAAAATTCGCCACCAACACTCAGTTGAACCTAGAATCCGAAGTTGGACGAGCTGAAGATGAGATTTCAAATTCCGAAGTTATTACGTGCGCGTTCCTAAGTATGTGATGTCCGTCTGGCTAACGAATAAAACACACTCTCAACACCTAAACCTCAAATGCTACGGGTATAGATGCAGAAAAAATTCGACTATATGTGCGGCATCAGAAAAAAAGAACGGCAGTTAGAACAGAACTAAGGGTGTGTGTTTACTTTCTTATCGAGATAAAATCCAATTTTATCTCTTCGTGTATATTATCATTCTCTATAGCGAGATGAGGGGCGGCAGGACCCCCAGGTGAATACACCGATAATAAACAACGTCCAACTCAGTAAAGGCACGCCCATCACAGCAGGGACACCGTGCCCACTCATGACATAAATAATGGCTGCGCTAATTAATAACGCAGCACCGATAATAGCACCATAAGTGTGACGATGACCTTCTCGGATTTCTTTTTGTAATTGCTGTATTTGTCGCACTTCTCCTTGCGCCTTAAAATGACCTGTCTGCATCTGGTTCAGTACTTCATAAGCCATGATGGGTAGGCGCGGCAATTTTTCTGACCACATGGGCCAATTTTCTTTGAAATCTTTTAGGAATGCTTGCGGTCCAATCTGCTTCTTCATCCATCCTTCCAGGTAGGGTTTAGCTGTCTTCCACAAATCTAGCTCCGGATAGAGTTCTCTACCTAATCCTTCAATATTGAGCAAGGTTTTTTGTAACAAAACAAGTTGTGGCTGCACCTCCATATTAAAACGTCGAGCGGTTTGAAAAAGACGCAATAATAAATGACCGAAAGAGATTTCCTTTAATGGCTTTTCAAAAATAGGCTCGCATACACTTCTGATCGCAGATTCAAATTCATCAATTCGAGTTCCACTGGGTACCCATTCTGACTGTACATGTAGTTCAGCAACACGAAAATAATCACGATTAAAAAAGGCGATAAAATTTTCTGCGAGATAATGTTGATCTTTGGGGCTCAGGGTTCCCATAATACCAAAATCAACGGCGATATATTGTCCCTCTGGGGAAACAAAAATATTGCCCGGATGCATGTCTGCATGAAAAAAATTGTCACGAAAGACTTGGGTGAAAAAAATTTCCACACCCAGTTCTGATAATTTTTGTAAGTTTACATTTTGCCGTTTTAATTCATTAATGTGACCTACGGGTATGCCGCTAATGCGTTCCATAACCATGACGTTCTTACGCGTATAAGGCCAATAAATCTCTGGTATATAAAGCAAGGGGGAGCTTGAAAAATTTCTTCTTAGCTGGGAAGCATTGGCAGCTTCTCGCATTAAATCCAACTCATCCAAAATAGTTTTTTCGTATTCCGCAACGACCTCGACAGGTCGCAGGCGTCGTCCATCTTTCCAATAGCGCTCTGCCATTTCGGCTAAAATGTACATTAATGCAATATCGTGACGAATGGTTTTTTCGATACCCGGGCGCAGTACCTTGATAACGACATTTTTGCCATTATGAAGGCGCGCAGCATGAACCTGGGCAATGGATGCGGATGCTATTGGCACGACTTCGAAATATGAAAAGTTCTCTGTTATTGGCTCACCCAATGCCTTTTCGATAATGGCCTGGGCTTCTTCACCTGAAAAGGGGGGAACTTTATCTAAAAGTAGAGTCAATTCATCGGCAATGTCATCGGGCAATAAATCCCTGCGAGTCGATAAATTTTGCCCGAACTTAACAAAAATAGGCCCCAGGTCTTCTAAAGTACAACGAATACGTTCGCCCCGTCCGCGTGTATCTTCGGCTCTAAACCATTGCCATGGCAATAGGTAGCGAAGAAAATGGAAAGGTTTAAAAAAAGGAATGGTCAACAGTAGGTCATCAAGACGATGACGTAATAAAATTCTGTTAATATAAAATAAGCGCAGCAACCGAGCAGGGTGAATCACGACACGCTTACTCCTTGGTTGCTTTATCGGCTTGCAAATGTTCGCTAAAGCGATGAACACGTGCTGCCAGTCTGTCTGCCTGAGCGCGTAATGCATCCACGTTGACGAGAAAAGTGTTTACTTCTGCTTGAGAAGGAAGATGGCGACTTTCCTCTTGAAGGTATTCGGCCGAGTCTTGTGCCAACGTATTTAAAACACCTCGCCCCCAGGCGAAGGCCTCTCTGGAGACATAACCAAGCTGGTGCGCAACCACATCACCCGTAACATGGGAGAGCTGTTCTTCCCAATCAATATCGAGGTTATCCATGAAGGATTTGAATCGACGACCGGTATCCAAATCACCATAAAATTCAACATCGCCCTTAAACAGTCCTACCGCTTGTTGTGTGCCTCGTTGCAACCCAAGACGCGCCAAGCCTATTGGCGAACCGACTAATCGCGTGTCCGGCTCCCCCTTAAAATCGCTCAGTATATGAATAGATTGCTCCGCAATGCGCAGAGTCAAGGTTATATTAAAGCCTTTTAATTCAATAGCTATAATTTTTCCTGCCATAGGTTCAAGTTTGACTCGAGCATCTGGATCCAAATCCAGAACTTGATTTAATGCCACTTCTAGTGGCGCCCACAAGTGTGCTGCCCAAGTCACAGTATATTCCTCAAGACATAAAAATGAAGTAGCGGCTCAGATTGCCTCTGAAATTCACACTTAATTTCGCTTGTGGCTGTCACAACTTGAAAGCGCGATGAATCGCAACAATGCCACCTGACATATTATATATATCCACCTGGCCAAACCCCGCATCATGTATCATGGATTTTAATGTTTCCTGGTTGGGGTGCATACGAATAGATTCAGCCAGGTAACGATAGCTGTCTGCATCTCTCGCTACCACGCGCCCTATCAACGGTAACAATTTAAACGAATAAGCGTCGTAAATGGGTTTAAGGCCAGGAACAACGGGTTGAGAAAATTCCAATACCAGCAAACGCCCGCCCGGCTTGAGCACACGATACATTTCTTTTATCGCTTTAAGTTTATCCGTAACATTACGTAAGCCAAATGAAATCGTGATGCAATTAAAATGATGATCTGGAAACGGCAAGGTTTCGGCGCTGGCCAATACATAACGAACATTAGCAACCACGCCCTCGTTGACTAAACGACGACGACCTTCATGTAACATGCTGGCATTGATATCGGAGGCGATGACCTCGCCTTTCGAGCCCACTTTGGGCGCCATTTTAGAGACTAAATCACCGGTTCCCGTCGCTAAATCCAATATGTGCTCACCCCGCCTGGGGGCAACAATCCCGAGCGCAAAGCGTTTCCATAAGCGATGTACACCCAAAGACATCAAGTCATTCATGACATCATATTTAGGGGCAACCGAATCAAAAACCGCCGCAACTTTACGTGTTTTTTCAGAAGCAGGAACAGACTGATAACCAAAATGCGTCGTGCTATTCTGCGGTTCTTTTTCGCTCATGCTTTTTTCTCAATAACGACTTTGATGCCTGCCACTGAACTCACTCGTTCAGGTTCCCTGGATTTCCCCGCTTTGTCCAGTCGTTGTAAATAATCTGCCCATAGAGACGATTGATCCAAGCCTAAGCTATATAGATAACTCCAGGTGTAAATGCCTGTGTCATGGCCATCATCAAAAACCAACTTCACGGCATATTGCCCTATAGGCTCAATGGCATCGATATTGACTTGGCGTTTACCTGTTTGTAACACTTCTTGGCCTGGCCCGTGTCCGCGTACGGCAGCAGAAGGAGAGTGTACTCGCAAGTATTCACAGGGCAGTTGGAAATGGACGCCGTCTTCAAATGACAGATCCAGTCGCTTCGATTTTCGATGTAAACGAATATCTGTTGGTTTGACCGTTTGACTCATTAAATTTTCCCTGCAAATTAAACTTAAAGAGAGCAATCCCTGTGTTTAAAGAATATAACGACTCAGGTCTTCATTTTGAGATAGCGATTCCAGAGAACGATCAACATACTCAGCATCAATGGTCACGGTACTGCCTGCCCTGTCTGATGCGTCATATGAAATAGTTTCCAGCAAGCGCTCCATCACGGTATGTAATCGACGTGCGCCAATATTTTCTGTTCTTTCATTCACGTAACACGCAACTTCAGCAATGCGCTCAATGGCTTCATCAGTAAAAACCAGCGCTAACTCTTCCGCATTCATTAAAGCAATATACTGCTTGGTTAACGAGGCATTGGGTTCGGTTAATATTTGCACAAACTCGGCTTTGCCCAAGGCATTCAGTTCCACTCTAATGGGTAAGCGACCCTGCAGCTCCGGTACTAAGTCAGAAGGTTTTGACATATGAAAAGCACCTGAAGCGATAAACAAGATGTGATCCGTTTTAATCATCCCCAGCTTCGTTGATACGGTACAGCCTTCTACCAACGGCAAAAGATCACGTTGTACGCCTTCACGAGACACATCGGCTCCTGACGTCTCGGTACGTTTTGCAATTTTGTCAATTTCATCAATAAAAACGATGCCATTTTGCTCTACATTATGAACTGCTCGCAACTTAACTTCTTCGTCATTAATCATTTTGGCGGCTTCTTCATCAATCAACAAACGCCAAGCCTCCTTAACACTCAATTTACGCATCTTGGTACGCTTTGTACCCGCATTTTCAAACATGCTCTGCAACTGGCTGGTCATCTCTTCCATGCCCGGTGGTGCCATAATTTCCACACCCACTGAGGATGCATTCAGTTCCAGTTCGATTTCTCTATCATCCAGGCTGCCTTCACGTAACTTTTTACGAAAAACCTGGCGGGCGCTGGATTGTTCACTATCAGGTGCACCGGACTCGCTGGCATAACGGCTTTGAGTCCCTCTTGCGGGGCGCAACAAGACATCTAAAATACGCTCTTCTGCGGCATCCTGAGCCCGATGTCTGACTTTGGCTATTTCCATCTCACGGGTCATTTTGAGTGACATGTCAGCCAAATCACGAATAATGGATTCAACATCACGCCCGACATAACCCACTTCTGTAAATTTGGTCGCTTCAACTTTGATAAAAGGCGCATCAGCCAGCTTGGCCAAGCGTCGGGCAATTTCTGTTTTCCCCACACCTGTTGGGCCAATCATTAATATATTTTTGGGTGTGATTTCATTGCGCAGTTTTTCATCCACTTGAGAACGACGCCAGCGATTTCTCAACGCAATGGCTACGGCTCGTTTCGCCGCTTTTTGACCGACAATATTTTTGTCCAGTTCCTGCACGATCTCTCTTGGTGTCATTGAAGACATAGTTATTTTTTAACCTCTATAGCTAACTCTTCGATTGTTAAATTATGATTGGTATAAACGCAAATATCTGCAGCAATGGCTAAGCCCTTCTCAACAATATTACGGGCATCCAGTGTGGTATTTTCCAGTAAAGCGCGAGCAGCAGCTTGTGCGAAAGGGCCACCAGAACCGATAGCGATGAGATCATGCTCCGGTTCGATCACATCGCCATTACCTGAGATCACTAAAGACGCTTCAGCATCGGCAACAATCAATAAAGCTTCTAAGCGACGTAGCATACGATCTGTGCGCCAATCTTTGGCCAATTCGACGGCGGAGCGTGTTAAATTACCGGAATATTTTTCGAGTTTTCCTTCAAAACGCTCAAACAAGGTAAACGCATCAGCGGTTCCGCCTGCAAAACCCGCCAGGACACGCTCATTATATAAACGACGCACTTTTCTGGCATTACCTTTCATTACCGTATTACCCATGGAAACCTGCCCGTCGCCACCTACGACGATTTTACCCTCTCGACGCACAGATAAAATAGTCGTTCCACGAAATTGTTCCAATGTCATCCCCTTTGAGTGCCCCAAACATTCAGCTTACATAATTTTCTACGATATTCACAAATGATCTAAGAATCTATGTCGTATGGGAAAATAATGTAGAACATTCAATTGTACACCATCGTCAGCCGATTGAAATATAATCCAAGAAGGCCAGGGTAAGACTTGTCCACAGAGGCAAACTTAATTAAGCTGAACAATATGTTTTGTGAGCTGAGCTGTAATTGCGTGCCCATCTATTATTCTGCATATAAAAAGAGCATTATGTGCCGAGTCTCTTTTTTCAAAAAATATGAACGTATTTTGGGGATTCATCCCAGCTTGTGAATTAAATAATCGCTCAATATCTAGGGAAGTTTTACGTGTACATTTTTTCTTTATTCTCGCATAAAAAAAGGGGGCTCATTGAGCCCCCTCCGCAAATTAAAACATCACAGTAAGCAGTCAGTTAATGACCTTTGCGACCGCCTCCTTTTTTATTTCGGTGGCCTTTGTTGTTATTCGCGAGTGCGGTGACGGTAATGGCACCGGAGCTGGCGAAGTTGCCGCGGCTGTCAATGACCATAACACTGGTGGTACCTGAAGCCTGAGCAGTAAGTACACCGGTACTAAAATTGATGGTCACCACCCCGGGATTGTTACTGAACCAGAAATAAGGGGCATTGCTATTGCCACCGCTAGCGGTGAGGTTCGCCGTCTCGCCCACGCGCAGATTCACCGTATTGGGTGTGATGCGGAAGACGGGGGTGGTATCGCTCACGGTGATGGTGGCATCGTTGCTGCGTACGCCGTTGGCATCAATAGCAGTGACACGGGTCACGCCGCTGGCCACAGCGGTAAAATTCCCATTGGCACTGATACTACCAATGGCTGTATCTGCGACCGACCAAGCATAGGGTTCGCTGCCACCGCTGGCATTAAATTGTACACTGTTGCCTACGGTAACATTCGTAGTTTCTGGTGTGACTCTGACTACTGGCGTCGGGGGAGTGCTATCATCGCTACCGCCCAATGCTTTGAAAGCGTTTAACCGGCCACCCGTGACGGTGCGTCCCGTTAGGTCAGCGACCGCATCGGTATTTTCCAGAAGCGCTGCGCGTAAAGCATTAATGCCTATGCTTGGGTTATTGGCGACGACCAATGCAGCAACACCAGCTACATGCGGAGCCGCCATGGAAGTGCCGCTGAGGCTGGCGTAGCTGTTGTTACGTATGGTGCTGAGAATGCTCACCCCAGGTGCGCCTAGATCGACGCTGTTAACACCAAAGTTAGAGAAACCGGCAAGGGTATCGGCATCATCCGTCGCGGCCACGGAAATCACATTAGGCAAGTCGTAATCCGCCGGATAGTTGGGCGTGATATCGTTATTGCTGCTCCCGTTCCCTGCGGCAGCGACGAACAGCACGCCAGCATCATTAGCCGCGCGGAGGGCATTGAACATCGCCGTACTAAAAGGTCCGCCACCCCAGCTGGCGTTGATAATTCGGGCACCGTTGGCTACAGCGTAGTCAATAGCGGCAATGGCGTTGGCCGTGCTACCGGCGCCGCTACCATCCAAAAACTTCAGCGGCATAATACGTGCTGACCAGTTGATCCCGGCAACACCAGAACCGTTGTTGCCGTTAGCGGCAATGGTACCCGCCAAGTGAGTGCCGTGGTTGTTGTCGTCCATGGGGTTGTTGTCGTTGTTGCTGAAATCCCAGCCGCGCACATCATCTACGAAACCATTACCATCATCGTCACGTCCGTTGTTGGCAATCTCCGCGCTGTTGTTCCAGATGTTACTGGACAACTCGCTGTTATTGTAATCCACACCGGTGTCTACCACGGCAACAATCACGTTATCGCCCGTTTGTAGATCCCAGGCTTCCGGTGCATCAATATCGGCATCCGCTACCCCCCCGGTCTGACCAGTGTTATGCAACGCCCACAGTGAGTCGAAACGAGGATCATCAGGAATTGCGTAAGCGTGAAGGATGTAATTCGGCTCGGCAAATTCCACGTCGTGATTGTTACGCAATCTGCGCAATGTCGCGGACAGGGAATGACCATGGCCAATTTTCGCGTGGGTTAAGCCTCGCACCAAGTGACTGCTAAAAGCCCGGTGTTGATGACTGCCTGTCGCACTGAAAGCTCGGTTTATGCGCGTCTGGCTAACGCCAGATTTAAATTTAACGAGGACGCCGTCGTAAGCGCCTGCTGGTATCGAAGCTTGATCCATTACCGCCAGAGCGGGGGTCGCAAAAAAAATAAATGTAAAAAATGTGGTTATATAAAGCAGCTTGTTTCTCATGGGCTATCCTTGATTTTTTAGGCTGTGAGTTTCATTTTTTGTTTTTTCGCCTCTTACGGGCTGACATTCTGTTTTTCCGCCGCCTTTCAAAGACGGCACTAGGATAGTATCCGAGTCACCAAAAAAATTCCAGCTTTCTGTCCTGCCTCGTATTCACCACTGATCTGTTTTTAATGCCTTGGATCCTACAAACAAAACCTCAAGTAATTAATGATGGTAGACTTACTTTTGAGATAAAAAGTGACGAATCAAAGCGATACTCGATGAGGCTCGGCAATGAAAATAAACGATTCACTCACAGCGCTGCGCAAAGCACTGCGTAGCGACCCTTATATACAAGAAGAAAAATCTTCCCTTCACGGCTTAGGCATCTATCATTGTCACCAACTTCAAAAATTACGCGCCGTACCCATGCTTCAACCGATGATCATGCTAGTCATCACGGGGCATAAAGAAGTTACCATTGAGGATCGCACCTATGTTGTTCATTCCGGAGAACTCTTTATTGCCCCTTCCGATACCACCTTGTTGATCAAAAACAACCCCGATCCTTATTTAAATGATTATCAGGCTCTAGGACTCCCTTTCAGCCTTGAAACCCAAGATCATTTTCGCCAGATCTATGGTGCTAATCTTGACCATTGGGACATCCAACCAAAGTGGCATGAAAAGGCGCCAGAGACGATTCTTTTTGCATTATGCCAATGGTTTTATTTTTGTCGCAACTATGCCGTAGGTATACCACTGGTTCAACATCGCCAGGTCGAAATTTTATTATTGCTCGCACAGGCCGGGTTAGCGGGGAATCTGTTGTTTAATACGCTACCCAGTTGGAAACAGCGCGTATCCAGTCTCATTGCTATGTCTCCAGCAAAGACTTGGCAAGTCATTGATGTTTGCTCTCGCTTAGGTGTCAGTGAATCCGGTTTACGACGACATTTGCTGGAAGAAGGAAGCAATTTTAGAGAAATTTTAGAAGAAGTACGGCTTGCACTTGGACTATCGTTAATCATGGAAACATTCAAACCCATTGGTGATGTGGCTGATGCTGTCGGCTATCGGTCTCAATCTCGTTTTGGGGAACGCTTCAAGCGTCGTTTTGGCTTGACCCCATCTGAATTAAGACGAACCCGAATCCCTAATAACGGAGAAATTTTGAACGTTTACGGCGAATCGAGCTGATTGTTTCCTGCTATTCTTCCTGACATCTAAAACAATTTGGCTTTCTCCTCTCAAAAGCAGGAAAGCCTAAAAAATGATAAGGGGTCAACAAATGAAAAAAATAGTGGTGAGCATGATTGGGCTGACCTTTTTCAGCCTGCAAGCCTATGCCGCAGTACAAACAAAAGAAATCAAATATACTGTTGGTGAAACTGAATTTACCGGGTTTTTGGCCTTTGATGACGCGATCTCTGGTAAACGCCCTGGTATTTTGGTAGCGCATGAATGGTGGGGGCATGATGATAATTCCCGCAAGCGTGCAACCCGGCTAGCAAAGCTAGGTTACACGGCTTTCGCGCTGGATATGTATGGCACAGGTCAGTTAGCCCAACATCCTGACGATGCCAAAAAATTTATGCAGGCTGCAGTGGGACAGTTACCTCAAGCTGAAATACGCTTTAAAACCGCCTATGAAATTTTGAAAAAAGAAAAAACAGTCAATCCCGACAAAATTGCGGCAATTGGTTATTGCCTGGGTGGTGGACTTGTGATGCATATGGCCCGAACCGGGGTTATTCCTTTGAGTGGTGTCGTCAGTTTTCACGGAAGTTTTGCATTTGCAACACAAACCACATCAAAGCCAGGACAAACAAAAACTAAAGTGCTTGCCTTTACGGGGGCTGACGACCCCTTTGTTCCAATAGAGTCCGTACAAGCTTTTGTTAAATCCATGACTGAGGCAGGCGTGGATTACGAGCTCAAAAGTTATCCCGGTGTTCAGCACAGTTTTACCGTTGAAGACGCGACGGAAAAAGGAAAAAAGTTTTCGTTGCCCTTGGTTTATGACGCCGCAGCGGATAAAGATTCCTGGCAACGCATGCAAGTTTTTTTCAAAGAAATTTTTTAAACAGACAAACCCATAGGGCGTGATTAATTTCCATTCCTTACCCTCTAAAATATGCAAAAAAATACGGCTCACCGACAAGGTGAGCACGATTTTTCCTGATACATTATTCTAATTAATCTCCTGTACCCTGCATCCAACTGCGTTTCCTAGGAGAATAAGTTAAAATAACCATTTTGCCCAATTTTATTGCTTTATGTAGCAAGATATCCTTGTAGGTTTTGAATTTTATGCAGTATTCTGAAAATTTTGATGTCATTGTGATTGGCGGGGGGCATGCCGGTACAGAAGCGGCGTTAGCGGCAGCGCGTAGAGGCAGTAAAACTCTATTATTGACTCACAATATTGATACCCTGGGGCAGATGAGTTGTAACCCCGCCATTGGTGGTATTGGCAAAGGTCATTTAGTTAAAGAGATTGATGCCCTGGGAGGCGCTATGGCGCAGGCTGCGGATCAGGCAGGCATTCATTTTCGTATCTTAAATGCCAGCAAAGGCCCAGCCGTAAGGGCAACCAGAGCACAGTGTGATCGTGTACTGTATCGCAATGCGATTCGTTCTCTCATTGAAAACCAAGAAAATTTGACGATTTTTCAGCAGACGGTAGAAGATTTGATCATAGCGCAGGAACAAATCCAGGGCGTAGTGACTCAGATGGGCTTGAAATTTTCATCTCAAGCCGTAGTTTTGACGGTAGGGACTTTTTTAGACGGGACGATTCATATTGGCGATACCCGCTCAAAAGGAGGTCGAGCCGGTGACCCCCCTGCTCTTGCTTTGGCGCAACGCTTAAGAGCACTACCTTTCCGCGTCGATAGACTGAAAACAGGGACGCCCCCCAGGGTTGATGGTCGAACGATAGACTATAAAGCATTGCTTGAGCAGCCCGGTGACCATCCCGTGCCGGTCTTCTCTTTTTCTGGTCATCGTGATGATCATCCTCAACAGATTTCCTGCTTTATCAGTCAAACGACAACCGCAACACATGACATCATTCGTCGTAGTTTACACCGTTCTCCGATGTATACTGGGGTGATCGAAGGTGTGGGCCCCCGTTATTGTCCGTCGATAGAAGATAAAGTGGTGCGTTTTGCTGACAAAAACTCACACCAGGTTTTTGTCGAACCGGAAGGTCTGCATACGCACGAAGTGTATCCCAATGGCATATCAACCAGCTTGCCCTTTGATATTCAATACGACATGGTGCGTACCCTTAAAGGGTTTGCCAAAGCACATATTACGCGCCCCGGTTATGCTATTGAATACGACTTTTTCGACCCTCGTGATTTACGCCATACATTAGAGACAAAATTTATTAAAGGTTTATTTTTCGCCGGTCAGATCAATGGTACGACTGGTTATGAAGAAGCCGGTGCTCAAGGTTTGTTGGCCGGTATTAATGCAAGTTTGAGCGCGCAGCAAAAAACAATGTGGTTTCCCCGTCGGGACGAGGCCTATCTCGGTGTCCTGATTGATGATCTGGTGACGTGTGGCACGCAAGAGCCTTATCGTATGTTTACAAGTCGCGCCGAATATCGCTTGATTTTACGTGAAGACAATGCGGATCTTCGTTTGACCGAGCAAGCCTATAAACTGGGTCTGATATCAAATCAGCGTTGGCATCAATTTACAAATAAGTTGAATGCGATCACGACGGAACAACAGCGTTTGCAAAACACCTGGGTCAGGCCAAACGATGAGCATATTGCCGCAGTTGAAACCCTCACTCAAGCGCCATTAAAAAAAGAATATAACGTTCTGGATTTGTTGCGTCGGCCAACCGTATCATATCAACAATTAATGACGATTCCCGCCTTGGGGCCGGGAGTGCATGATGAGAAAGTAGCGGAACAGATCGATATTCAGGTTAAATATGAGGGTTATATTCATCGTCAACAAGATGAAATAGAGCGCTTGCGTCGTAATGAAGAGAGTGTTTTACCGGAAAACCTGGATTACAATCTGGTTTCGGGCTTGTCTACTGAAGTGATGCAAAAAATGACAGAAATCCAACCCTTAACGGTAGGACAAGCTGCACGCATACCCGGTGTCACACCCGCAGCCATTTCTCTACTCCTGGTTTATTTAAAAAAGAAAAAATTGCAAAACTCGTTCAAAAACGCAAAAAATTAAAACGAAATACTCACCATCCTTTACCGGTTATCATCTGAATTCCTGTATCCTTCATTTCATGATGAGCACCGATGAACTCGACCGACCCTTGCTAATTCAAATTCGGCAGGCTGTGTCTCAACTTGAATTAACCTTATCGGATTTGCAGTTTTCGCGCTTAACGAAACATTTAGAATTGATTGCAAAATGGAATCGAGTGTATAACTTGACCGCGATCCGTGATATCGATGTGATGGTGAGCCATCATCTAATGGATAGTTTGCTGATGACGCCCTATATTCAGGGCGAAAAAATACTTGATGTCGGTACGGGTGCAGGCTTGCCTGGCATCCCATTGGCTATTGTCTATCCTGAAAAACAGTTTTTCCTTATTGATAGTAAGAAGAAAAAAACTCGTTTTCTGGCTCAAGTCGTGATTGAGTTGGGTTTGGACAATGTGGAAATCAGCAGTCATCGTATAGAGTCTTTTGCCCCAGGCGTGCGGTTTGATACTATAATATCAAGAGCTTTTTCGACGATGGCCAGATTACTGCAAGTTACGGCTCGTTTATGTGCGCAACAGGGTCAAATTGTTTTTATGAAAGGAGGGTATCCCGTTGAAGAGTTGACGGCCGTACCTGCGACGTTTCGTTTAGACCAGGTCGTACGACTGAACGTACCGGGTGTCGATGCGAAACGGCATGTCGCTGTAATTAAACCGGCTCAATAAACGTTAATAAATCATGTCTAGAATTATTGCAATAACCAATCAAAAAGGCGGTGTCGGCAAGACCACAACGGCGATTAATCTGGCAGCCTCTTTGGCATCGCTAGAACGTAAAGTATTATTAATTGACCTGGATCCGCAAGGCAACGCAACAATGGGCAGTGGCCTGGACAAAGCAGAGCTTCTGTATTCAACTTGCGATGTCATGCTGGATCAAGTTGCTTTGGCCGATACCATTATTAGCGGACTGCCTTGTGCTTATGCCTTAGCACCCACTAATGCCGACCTGACTGCGGCTGAAGTAGAGTTAACGACTTTGACCGACAGGGAATGTCGCCTGCGCAATGCGATTCAAAGTATTCGTGATCAATATGATTACATTTTAATCGACACCCCGCCTTCCCTTAATATGCTCACCCTCAATGCATTGGTTGCAGCAGAAGCGGTTATTGTGCCAATGCAGTGTGAATATTTTGCGCTTGAAGGTTTGAGTGCGTTGATGACAACGATTGAAGGGGTACGCAGTACTTTGAATCCGTCATTAAAAATAGATGGTTTGTTAAGAACTATGTTTGACGGGCGTAATAATTTAGCAAATGATGTCTCTGCACAATTAGATGAACATTTTGGTCGTCTCGTCTATCGCGCTTATATTCCGCGTAATGTCCGTTTGGCTGAAGCGCCAAGTTATGGTCTGCCGGTGATGCATTACGATAAAGGCTCACGGGGTGCCAGAGCCTATTTAGCATTGGCGCAGGAAGTATTGGCTCAAGAATTTCATAGGCCAGAACGGACACCACCCACAGCTCTGGAGCAAGATTTGCCCGCTGAGCCTTCGTTAGAAGAAACCATAGAGCCTGACACCAGCCCGAAAATTGCGGATGATGGCGTGTTAGTTTTTCAATTAAAGCAAAATGAAAAATAAAGAGTGGCTACTCCGCGAGTAGTCAAACACACCGTAACGGCTCAAATTATCTCTAAAACTCGTCAGTCCTAGAAAAAAATGTGGGTTTTTAAGCGTAAATAATCATTTTTGATGCTGTAATGGCAGATTTCAGAGGTAAACTGAGCCTTTACAATAAATATTGGGTAAATCATTTTACATTATGGCAATCAAGAAAAAAAGTGGATTAGGGCGGGGTTTAGGTTCCTTACTTACGAATACACAAACCGAAAATAGCCATCAGCAACCGAGTGACGGCGAACTGAGAACGCTGTCTATAGAGCTGATTCAGTCAGGCAAGTATCAGCCTCGTCGAGAGATGGATCAAGCGGCTTTGCAGGAGCTGGCGAATTCAATAAAAACACAAGGCATTATTCAGCCTATCGTCGTTAGAAAATTAGCGGGGGAAAAACAACGTTTTGAGATTATTGCTGGTGAGCGACGCTGGCGCGCAGCGCAACTGGCCGAATTACAAGATGTCCCCGTGGTCGTTCGAGAAGTCACCGATCAAGCGGCTTTGGCAATGGCGCTCATTGAAAATATTCAGCGTGAGGACTTAAACCCACTTGAGGAAGCCCTGTCTTTAAAACGGTTGATTACTGAATTTGAATTAACGCATCAACAGGCTGCGGAAGCGGTTGGCCGCTCTCGGGCGGCTGTCTCTAATTTATTGCGCTTGCTTGATCTTGAACAGGGCGTGAAACGTTATGTGGAAAACGGCGATTTGGAAATGGGTCATGCTCGCGCGCTACTCGCTCTTACCGATACTCAGCAATGGCTTGCTGCACAAAAAATTGTGGCAAAAGGGTTGTCGGTTAGAGAAACGGAGAAACTGGTACGTAAGCAGCTTGCTGAGTCTGGCGACGCGCCAACGCAAATTAAACAAACGCCGGATCCTGATATCAGACACTTCCAAGAAAATCTATCTGCCAAGCTGGGTGCAAAAGTCGCGATTCAGCATAGCCCTAAAGGTAAAGGACAGTTGGTGATTCAATATAATAGCTTAGATGAACTAGAAGGCATATTAAATCATATAAAATAAAACACCTAAATCTATAACGCTATGGATATATACGGTACAAGTTGGAGTTAATTTGCGATGGGCTTGATTTTGGATGCAACTGATTTAGCTCGATCGCGGGCTTCAGTTATATTTTCCCCATAAGCCAAAGCAACGCCCATTCGACGTTTTATATAGGACTCTGGTTTACCAAAAAGTCGTAAATCAGAACCGGGTACACTTAATGCTTCAGCGACACCTTCAAAAGCAATGCCTTGTTTTTCCAAGCCACCATAAATCACGGCACTCGCACCTGGGCTACGCATATTAACGTCTACAGGCAAGCCAAGTATCGCTCGGGCATGGAGCTCAAATTCATTTTGGTGCTGGCTGACCAGGGTGACCATCCCGGTGTCGTGTGGCCGTGGACTGACTTCACTGAAGCAAACACGATCTCCTGTAATAAAAAGTTCTACACCAAAGAGTCCTTGTCCGCCTAAACGTCGAGTTACCTGTAGTGCTATCTCTTTACTCAACCGCCATGCGGTTGCCGACAGAGGCTGTGGTTGCCAGCTTTCAACATAATCGCCTTGCTCTTGAATGTGACCTATGGGTTCGCAAAAATGCGTTTCAATATGACCCGACTCACCACGTGCTCTCACTGTCAACAGGGTGATTTCAAAATCAAACTCAATAACCTCTTCCGCGATCACTCGTCCATTATTTACACGGGCGCCACTCTGCGCATACGCCCAGGCCGCGTTAAGCTCCTCAGGACTGTTTACATAAGATTGCCCTTTTCCAGACGAAGACATTACCGGTTTTATTATGCAGGGATAACCTATGCCACCGTCAACGACGACTTGTAAGGCATTGAGGCTATCAGCAAAACCATAACGAGAGGTCAGCAACCCCAATTCTTCTGCCGCTAGGCGACGTATGCCTTCTCTATTCATCGTTAGGTTCGTCGCTTGTGCTGTTGGAATCACAGTGCTATGTCCGTGTTGCTCTACTTCAAGCAAAACCTCTGTCGCAATCGCTTCAATTTCCGGAATAATATAATCCGGTTTCTCTTCCTCGATGAGCGCACGCAATGCGTCCGCATCGGCCATATCGATGACATGAGCACGATGTGCAACTTGATGCCCAGGTGCGTTCGCATACCGATCAACAGCAATTACCTCAACACCTAAGCGTTGAAACGCAATAATGATTTCTTTGCCTAGCTCGCCGCTGCCTAATAGCATCACGCGTATGGCATTCGCGGTGAGTGGTGTTCCGATTTTCATTTGTACTCCTTCATTCACAGCCATAGCCTCAACCCTGTCTATCTATGTTAAAAACATTATCTGATTAGGATGTTTAATGACACACTATCTAAAATTCTCGGTTTATGCTATATATTTCATTGTAAGTTCGATGATTATTAGTCATTCTGTGAGGCATCATGGCCATAAATAAAGAAACCTCTGATATTGACCGCCGTAGCTTTGTTCGTATTAATGATGATATTTACCTTGACTACTTAGTCTTAAGTGAGGATCTTGTAGAAAGTGCGATCCAGGAGTTCAATCAGCAAAGCAGCAATCATTTCAACCCCATTAACCAGTTGCAAGCCCTCTCTATTAATAGCCAAAAACTTTTAGAAAACGTCAAACAAAACACCCCCGAACTTGCAGAATATTTGATCAGTATTGAAGAACGCATCCAGTTACTTTCTCATGCTATCGCGCAAGATCAAGTGGGTGCGCCCGTGGTACCGAATGAAAATGTCAGTCTCAGTGCGGGTGGCCTCTCTTTTAATAGTCAGTTAGCTCATGAAGCTGGGACATTGATCGAAATTTCCATTATTATTACGCCCTCTTATTTACATATCTCCGCCTTAGGTGCCGTTGTTTATTGTCGTCGAGAAGAGGACGAAGACAACCCAAAGAGTCATTTTCCTTTCCGTATTGGTGTTGAATTTTCACATATTCATGATGCAGATCGAGAAGCCTTAGCTCGCCATGTTGACATACAGGTTAAATAATCTCACCCATTCAGCACTTCCAGAGTTGTGAAATCAGCTCATTCCCCTGTTTTTCTAGGTTTAATAAAGACATCATCTTCTAATGCTACACTTTTAGTCACGACTCAGTGAGGAGTCAAGCTGAGTCATTACCACTTTTTTTTATAACGTCTATACTAAATATAGAAGTCGATAAAAAAATACGCATTGGGCTAAAATAAATGCAAAATAAACAAAATAGCAGCATCAAGCAGGCTGATTTTTACCCATCAGATGATGATGAGGAGGCGTGTTTCAAAAAGCATCTAGCTGAGCTTAGAGAAGCCATCAATTTGGCTGAAACCCGCCATAATATTATGGCTTATTATTGGGTTGAGGAAAGATTTGCTGTATTGCTTTGTTTTATTGAAGAAGGTAAACCGGCACGGTATGAAGAGCGCATTACCTTGGTCGATGAAACCCTACCCACTGACTGGGGTTTCTGGATGGATATTTTGGGCAATGCCTGGAATATGGAAAACGTGTTTGATCCCGTTGACCGCATTACGCATTAGAAGGATAAGCGCGTGATTACTCCTCTTATTCTTCGTTGGTTTTAATGCCCTGTTGCTCTAATGCCGCTTTTGCTTCACGTACCAATAAAGCCATATTCAGTTCTTCTTCCCAATCATACGGGGTCGCAGCTTGCAGTCCGGACAAATCCAGGTCGGGGCATGAATGATCGGCATAAATTTTGGTTTTGCGAACCTCTTCCAGGTTAGCGGTCAGATCTGGCCAAGCGAGCTTAAAAAGGTCTGCGGGACGTGTGACATCCCATTGAGCCGCTAAACGATAATTGTCAGGCAACTGCTTAAAAGCCTCTTCAGTCCCGCAAATGCGATTATTTTGCTCATCTAACTGATCGGTATATGTGTAAATAATAAGTTTTGGCTTATGCTTGAGCATCGCCGGTGTATGATTTTGTCCTGCCGGCATCCAAGATGAAAAAATAACATCAAACTTACCTTCAATGTTGGCAATGGGCTGCTCGCGCATGTCATAAAAATCTGGATCAAAAAAATTTTTGATTTGGTTGGGTTTGTTATCCGGGGTACGCGCGCCAATCACCGTCACGCCTTCTCTGGCAATCAAACTCCCGACAAAACCATTGCCGGGATGGACATCCAGAATAACCGGCTGTTTGCTGATTTGTTTAGCAATATGGACTAAGGTTCGGATTTCTTCCCGCAACGGGTAATAGTGATTGATCGTCGGCCCATTGATGACAGGATCTCTGTCGCCATTGCTGAAAATCAGATAATGCAAAGGCAGCTTTTGTATACGTTCACTAAATGATTTATTTTCATCCCAAGCGGGTGTTGTTTTTTCCTGAAAAGAAAAAATACGATTAAATAATTCTTCCGTAAACACTTCCATATCTTGCAAAGGCGCAAACTTTGGATCTTTGAAAATATCCATTTTTAATTTCCGTGGTACAGAGTGCTGAGTTCATGAACTGAGTCGACCAGTACTTTGACGTTGTCTGGGTCGATATGCTGATGAATGCCATGACCGAGGTTAAATACATGCCCTGAACCTTGACCATAACTGGCCAAGATGGTTGCGACTTCTTCACGCACTCGCTCGGGTGAAGCATAGAGTATTGAAGGGTCCATATTACCTTGTAGCGCAACTTTGTCACCCACACGACGCCTTGCTTCAGCAATTTCAATCGTCCAGTCCAGACCCAAGGCATCACAACCCGTCGTTGCCATACTCTCCAGCCAGGCACTACCGCCTTTGGTGAATAAAACGACAGGGACTTTGCGTCCTTCTGATTCTCGGTTTAATCCATCAATAATACGCGCCATATAATTCAATGAAAATGTTTTATAGTCGCGAGGTGTTAACGCGCCGCCCCACGTATCAAAAATCATCACTGCTTGAGCACCCGCCGCAATTTGTGCATTCAAATAAGAGATAACCGATTGGGCGACTTTATCCAATAACATATGCATCAGGTCAGGGCGGTCAAACATCATGCCTTTTACTTTTGCAAAATCTTTACTGGAGCTGCCTTCAACCATATAAGTGGCCAGAGTCCAAGGGCTGCCAGAGAAACCAATCAAGGGTACACGCCCATTTAACTCTTTGCGAATTAAACTGACGGCATCAATAACATAACGCAACTCGGCATCGGGATCGGGTATCCCTAACTTTTTCACCGCCGCTTCGGTTTGCACTGGATTTTTGAAACGAGGCCCTTCACCTTCAGCAAAGTACAAACCTAAGCCCATCGCATCAGGAATCGTTAAAATATCGGAAAATAAAATAGCCGCATCTAGGTCAAAACGATCCAAAGGTTGCATCGTTACTTCACAGGCTAATTCGGGCGCGGTACACAAATCCATAAACGACCCAGCGCGAGCACGAGTGGCTTTATATTCGGGAAGATAGCGCCCTGCTTGACGCATAATCCAAATGGGTGTGCAGTCTACTGGCTCCCCTAACAACGCTTTTAAGTATCGATCATTTTTTAATTCAATCATTTTGTTATTATTTTCCTTAGCCCAACAAGCAGTCCTACACCCAGCAAAAAGGCAGTCAGTATACTCGTGTGTGTTCCGGCAATCAATCTGAGAAGCTGCGGCAACGTCGTATCTTCTTGTTTTATATGATACAAACGTAGGCTAAAATTTAAATGCGATATGGGTTAAGGGTCTGTAAATAAATAACTCAACATTCTGCGCCGGATAGCTTTTTGTATTCAAAGCACAAAAAGGGGCACACCCCAAGAGCACTTCTTCCAGGGCGCATACTCGTTGTATGTAACCTTTTTTGTAACACCGAAAACGAAAGGCTAGACCAGTAGAATGTTGAGTTATTTATTTACGGCCCCTAAGTTTAATCCCAACCCTCAACACCAGTCATATCGGGTAAATGATGGGCAATGCCTTTGTGACAATCAATGCATGTTTTTTCTTTACTTGCTAGCGCGGTAGAATGTTGATGAGTAGCTCGTTTACTTTGTTTGGTAAAATCCATGAATTCAAAATCATGACAATTTCTACACTCCAGTGAATCATTTGCTTTAAGCCTTGCCCATTCACGTTCAGCAAGCTCACGGCGTTTCGCAAGAAATTTGTCACGGGTGTTGATCGTCCCAAATACCTTACCCCAAATTTCTTTTGATGCCTCCATTTTACGTGCAATTTTAGCCGTCCACTCATGAGGAACATGACAATCAGAACATTTGGCGCGAACACCAGAGCGATTGCTAAAATGTATCGTGGTTTGTAGCTCCTGGTAAACATTATCATACATTTCGTGGCAGCCTGTACAAAACTCCTCTGTACTTGAAAATTCCAATGCCGTATTAAAACCACCCCAGAAAATAATACCCATGACAAAACTTGCCAAGGTTAAAAAGCCAAGGCTGTAATGAGTGCTGGGACGCCTGATTACTTTCCAGTAAAAAAGTAGTTTTTCTTTTAACATCTTGCGCCTATTTATTATTTTTCAAAAGGTCATCAACATCTTTAAATGTATTGCCCACTAACGGTTTGACTTCTGTTTGTATAACATGACATTGTTGACAAAAATATCGTCGTGGCGATACGTCAGCAAGAAAATTACCATCCCGATCCATATAGTGGGTGACACTGATCATGGGGGCTTGACTTTCTTCTGTGCGTTTTCGGCTATGACATGATAAGCATTTATTGGAGTATAAATCGACACGGTAATCTCTTATTTTATGCGGAATAGTGGGAGGCTGCATGGGGTAATTTCGTTTGCGCTTAATGTCTTTATTTTCAACATTCGCTATATGCTCCGCTTTACCTTGTTTATTCAAGGCGCTGTCACCGCGTAACGTAGCAATATTATCCGCAGCATTGGCGGTGAAGCCCGAGATGAATATCAGAGCGATTAGAATGGTGAGTCGCTTCATGATGGTCTCCTTATTTATGCTTTGATCACTTTACAGGCGCATTTTTTAAAATCTGTTTGTTTCGAAATAGGGTCGGTCGCATCTAATATTAATTTATTAATTAAACGACTGGCATCAAACCAGGGTACGAAGACCAAGCCTGGCGGGGGTTTGTTACGGCCGCGTGTTTCAACTCGTGTTCTAATTTCTCCACGTCGTGACACTATTTTCACTTCATCTCCACGTCGAATATTGCGTTTTCGGGCATCTTCTGGATGCATATAGACAACCGCATCAGGTATTGCTCGATAGAGTTCCGGTACTCGCTGCGTCATGGAACCCGAGTGCCAATGTTCTAATACTCGCCCTGTAGATAACCACAGGTCATAGTCTTTATCCGGTGATTCTGCAGGCGGTTCGTATGGTAGGGCATAAATGACGGCCTTGCCATCGGGTTTTCCGTAGAAATCAAAGTCCTTACCCGGCTTGACATAAGGGTCGCTGCCTTCTTTAAAACGCCACAAAGTTTCTTTGCCATTGACCACGGGCCAGCGTAATCCACGCCCCTGATGATAACGATCAAAATCAGCTAAATCATGGGCTTTTTTTCGACCAAAACCGGCATATTCCTCGAACAATCCTTTTTGGATGTAAAAATTAAATGCTTTTGATTCCGTATTGTTATAATCTTTGGCTGTTTCGGATAATGGAAATTTATTAACCTGGCCATTTTTAAATAAGACTTCGTACAATGTTTTATTTTTATAGTCTGGATTGTTATCCAATATCTCTTTTGGCCAGACTTCTTCTGTGGTAAAGCGCTTGGAAAATTCCACGAGTTGCCAGAGGTCAGATTTAGCTTCACCTGGTGCATCGACGAGCTGATACCAAAATTGCGTGCGTCTCTCTGCATTGCCGTAGGCACCTTCTTTTTCCACCCACATCGCTGAGGGCAAAATCAAGTCGGCTGCTTGTGCCGAAACGGTAGGGTAGGCTTCAGATACGACAATGAAATTTTTCGGATTTCGATACCCAGGTAAAGTTTCTTCGTTCAAGTTCGGCGCTGCTTGAACATTGTTATTGACTTGCAACCAATAGGCGTTAATTTCACCGTCTTTGAGTTTTCGGTTTTGCAGTACGGCATGTGCCCCGGGTTCATCAGGAATTACACCTTCGGGCAACTTCCATTTTTTTTCTGCAAACTTGCGGTGTTCTGGATTTTTAATTACCATATCAGCAGGTAAGCGATGAGAAAAAGTACCGACTTCACGTGCTGTACCACAGGCAGAAGGTTGTCCTGTGAGTGAAAATGGGCTGTTACCTGGCGTCGATATTTTTCCGGTCAATAAATGTATATTGTAGATCATGTTGTTCGCCCAAACACCACGAGTATGTTGATTGAAACCCATGGTCCAGAGTGACATTACTTTAATCGTTGGGTCAGCATATAATTCAGCCAAACTTTTGAGCTTTTCCTGAGAGACTCCGGATAATCTGGCAACATAATCGACATCATATTTTTTTACGAAAGAAGCAAACTCATCAAATGTTATGGGTATAGATTCACCGGCAGTCTTAACATTTTTGGCTTTTTTCTGCAAAGGATGTTCTGGGCGCAAGCCATAGCCGATGTCCGTTGTACCCAAACGAAAATTGACATGCTTGGCGACAAAATCCTTATTCACTTTTTTATTCTGAATAATATAATTAGCAATATAATTCAACATCGCTAAATCAGTTTGCGGTTTGAATATGATCGGCATATCAGCTAATTCAAAGGAACGATGTTGAAAAACAGAAAGTACTGCAACTTTGACATGAGGATTGCTTAATCGACGATCGGTAAGCCGCGTCCATAGAATAGGGTGCATTTCTGCCATATTGGAACCCCATAAAACAAACGCATCGGCGTATTCAAAATCATCATAACAACCCATCGGCTCATCAATGCCAAAAGTACGCATAAAACCGCCTACCGCTGAGGCCATACAATGCCGAGCGTTAGGATCAATATTATTAGTACGGAACCCCGCCTTCATTAATTTTAATGCAGCATACCCCTCCCAAATCGTCCATTGACCCGAGCCAAACATAGCAATGCCTTTAGGGCCTTTTTCTTTTAACACGGCTTTAAATTTTTTTTCCATGACGTCAAAGGCTTCATCCCACGAGACCGGTGTAAAGTCACCATCCTTATCGTACTTGCCATTGCGTTTGCGTAACAGGGGTTGAGTCAGTCGATCTTGCCCGTACATGATTTTGGAAAGAAAATAACCTTTCACACAGTTTAAGCCTTTGTTAACAGGTGATTTAATATCGCCATGTGTAGCAACAACCAAGCCGTCTTTGACACCCACATTAACACTGCAGCCGGTACCGCAAAATCGGCAAGGTGCTTTAGACCAAGTCAGCTTTGTTTTTTCCGAATTCGTAACTAAATTGGCAGCCTGAACCGGAATTGAAATACCCGCTGCAGCCGCCGCTGCGGCTATGGCATTGGCTTTGATGAAATCTCGACGGTTTGGCTTCATGAGCATTCCTCATTGGTCGCTAAATTAATCAATTTGGTGATAAACCAGGGTTGCGGTGAGTACACCGTCAAGGTCTTGAATGTAATCAATCGCAGTTAAAATTGATTGCTCTTCTTCAGTTTCTAACAAAACAATAAACTTCCCATCAGGATCTTGACCCTGGATTTCAATCTGCGGAAATAATTTTGTTTGCCGGATAACAGACTCCAGCTTTGATCGTTCAACATAAACAACCAGGCTGCTAATATGAACGGGTTTAGGCATCATGCGTTTTTTCCTCCTCCCTCATCAACACACTTATGGCTCGGGTTGGACAACTGCTAACGCAAGCTCCGCAGCCCGTACAATTATAATCAACGATCTGAGGTTGGGCGACAGCGCCAAGGCGAGATTGAAAGCGAATAGCATTGGTATCACAGACATCCTGACAACTCTGGCATACGACGCTTTGATACGCCAAACAGGTATTGTGAATTTGCGCGCGAGCGGCCCAAGGTAAAACACTTAATTTTTTTTCAAATAAAGGCTCACGGCAGGCCAAAGCACACTTTTGACAAAAGGTGCACTCACCTTTGAGAAAATCAATCTGTGGAAATCCGCCATCCCCTTTGCGAATAATAGATTGCGGGCACGCTTTTATGCAGTCCCCACAACGTGTACAGAGTTCGGTGAAAGTTTGCTGTGTTGTTTTTAACCAGGGCATGCGGAATAGTTTGTTTTGCGTAGCAAAACGAGCAAGCATCCAATTGCGGCGTCCCAAGTCCATTTTTTATACTGATAAAAATCCCTTCAAAGTCCAGTAGGTTTCATTATTAGCTGTATAAACCAAACCAAAAAACCATAGCCCCCAACAATCAAAACAGATAAAATGGGTGCCAAAAATACGGCGAGTATCAAAAAAGCAAGCCTTTCATCTTGTTTTTTAACCTCTTTATCAGCCAAAGCCCTCTCCTTGCATGACCCGAGATGCAGCCCGTATTGACACCGTCACAAAAAAATCATGATGCCTTCCAAAAAAAGATATTTCTTGTAAATCATGCCATAATCAGATGCAGTAATCTAGGCTGATCGCATTAAAAATATAATAAAAATGAGGCATTGATAGCATGATTTCAAAATTCCGATTGATCAGTTTTGCAGAAGGCGGTTCTTTTTTATTGCTGTTATTCGTTGCTATGCCATTAAAATATGGCATGGATCTACCTTTTGCTGTAACGGTCATGGGCTGGGTTCATGGTTTACTCTTTATGGCTTATCTATATTTCGCGATGGGCTGTAGTGCCAGATACGACTGGACTGAACGTTTTACGGGATTAACCCTATTAGCGGGCGTGATCCCTTTTGCCTGCTTTTTTCTAGACAGACACCTTAGACAGTCCATTTCAACGTAAAAGTAAAACAGCTGCCATACTATACCCCATAGTGTTTAGTCTTTCCTATAAGTGTATTTGTTTTGTTATTGTTTCTATGGGAGAATGATTTTTTTTAATTCACCCTGATACGAAAGGTTTTAAGCATGAGTAAAATGAAATATCTATTGGCCGGCTTAATCGCCATTTTTATAACCGGTTGCGCGAGTTTTAACTCACCAGAATTAGTAAAACCTCAAGTAAATAGCAAAATAAAAACCCCCACCGCTATCGCTGTAGTTGACCATCGGCCTTATGTTATTGATGGCGATAAGCAGCCCAATTTTGAAGGTCTAAATAGAGCTGCAGTTGGCATTCCGTATAGTGAAAAAACAGGCAACGAAGAGAACCTCTCTGATTATATTGGTCTCATTTTAAAATCAGGTCTACTGGCCAGTAACTCTGATATAAATTTAATTTCTACTCAGCACACGGATTCAAATAGTGACGTTGAAAAAACACTATTGGCCAGCGCTGAAAATTACTTATATATTGAGCTAGTAGAAATGAAATACGACTTTCAAGCTGCTTTCAATGCTAAAGTACATTATGACGTTAATATGAAATATTTAGATGGTACTTCAAAGCAAGTATTTTCTAAAAATTTCAGCGGTGCAGAATCGTTTTCAAAGTTTAGCAGTGGAAAAAACCAGATTAGAAATAATGTTCAAAACATTTATAAAGGGTTAATTGAATCCATTCTCAATGATCCTGATTTTCAACAATTTCTATGAAATAAAGTTATCGTGTTAGCGAACTACTGCGGAGTCCAGGCTAAATCATCCGTTGCGCGGAACTCTTTAACTATTTATACTGTCTCACTTACATCAGGGGGCGACATGGCTTCGACGTGGATTGCAAAACCTGAGGTGCATGCCGAGGAACAGATAACCTCGTAAATCCAGCTGTTACACTTATAGTTGCCAACGATGACAACTACGCACTAGCTGCTTAAAAACCAGTTGTAGTGCCCTTTGACTGAGTACGTGCTTATGCGCTCAGAACCAAAGGTCGACTCTCATAAGATCGCGATGAAGCGTGTTCGGCGTGAATTCGTTAAACACTTACCGAACTCATCTGCCGTTTTCCCTGCCCGTCGGGTAGCGACAGATTAAATTAAAGACGGTATAAGCATGTAGAGCCAAAGGCAGAGGATTTGCGGACGCGGGTTCAATTCCCGCCGCCTCCACCAATTTAATGTCCTAACACATCTTAAAATAGCCCTAAAGCCCGCATCTTGCGGGCTTTTTTATCCTAAAAAACGCAGTTCGACGCGAATGTACCCCAATGGCACTTCTTTCAGAGCCTATAGCACAAGATATGGATTCACCTGACTATACGGAAAAAGTCTCATCACCAATAAGAAACCCTCGCATGCAATTCAGCTCATAGTGTGGGCTCACCCAAGGGGTGAAGAAATAAAGCAACGGTGACAGCTTAGGAATGGGTACGTAATAACTTCCCGTTTTAGAATCTCATCTTCAACTCGTCTTTGCCCGTTCTTCAATTTCAAAACCTCGAAATAAGAGCGACTATTCCTGCGCTTTTGCTCAATCAAAACGAACAAATATAAGCTAAATCTGAGCCCAAAAACGGGAAGTTATTACGTTCCTATTCCTTATATTACAATCAGTTACACCTTATTGCGAGCGGTCAACTACATTATTATATTGGAGCCTCTATCAACCCCTTTGAAATGGCACGAGCGACGGTGTGATAGCGATTCGATGTTTCAAGCTTTGTTGCGGCGTTCTGAAGATGAAATACGACCGTGCGTTTGGTAACACTGAGTATCATTCCTATTTCTTCGTTGGTTTTACCAAGTGCAGCCCAGTGCAAACATTCAAGCTCGCGTTGAGTGAGCTTTACGGTCGCAGAAAGAATACTTATTGCTGGAGAGTTTACTGCTTTATAAATATTTTTCACAAATTCTTGCGCACGCGAGAACTGAGCCGCGCTTAGAGAACGGCACTGTTGCTCAAGTGTCGCGGTCAATATTAACACCGCCGTCGCCTCATTTTGCTCATATACTGGAAAACTCACACTGTTTACCAGAGGCATGTTTATATTGGAACTTAATAACGCGGTGACTAACTGCTTTTTTATATCACTTGGAAATTTAGAAAAAAGAGCGTCTATTCGATCACTACTAAAGCCTTCTTGCTTGGAAATTCGAATCAAACCTGTTGCTCGCTCACTGTATTTAACCCGGTCTCCACTAGAACCTTGAATGATGATCAAGCGCGGCAGTTCTCTATTTTTGTTTTTGCTAATAAACAAAAAATGTTGGAAACCAAACCCTTTACACAAGTTACTACAGGCTTGATGTATTTTTTCACTACCCAGCGATGGGAGAAACGAAGGGGATTTGGTGTCTTGCATCTCTCTTTACTATTAAGTTAAAGCACCTCATTCTCTAGCGAGATCACTTGTATATTGAGCCTAGAAGGCTGTCCGAAAATAGAGAACCTGCTGCGGAAAAACCATTTTGGCCAGAAGTATATCACTTTGCAACAGATGGAATATATTCGGTTTTTGGATCCATTATAAAAAACACCTCTGACATGAAATAAAGTACATCTGGACTGGGTATTGATAAGATGCGCCAGTGAGCATGGCGTTTAGCTGCCACGTGATCCATAACCAAAACTCTGAAAGCAAGTCACCGGGAGAGCCATTTTAATAATGAACGAATCATCCATCGCCAATATATCTCTATTACAACTGGGGTTATCATTTACGCTCGTTATTCCAGTATTAATTATCTTATATCGATGGCATTTGGGTGCGGGTAACGCCGTCTATGCACTGGCCAGAATGTTGATTCAGCTATTAATCGTTGGCTATCTGCTCGCATTTATTTTTAGCGAAGAAAATGTATTAATAATCTGTATAGTGATCACGGTGATGATTATCAGCGCCAGTTGGATCGCACTAGGCCCTGTACATCAGCATCGTCGCAACTTGTATGGCCCCGCTATGATTGCCATCGTTATACCCGGCGTACTGAGCCTATTCATCATTACTCAGGGTGTCTTATCTTTAAACCCGTGGTACGAACCCCGTTACCTCATTCCATTAGCCGGGATGGTCTTTGCTAACGCAATGAATAGCGTGAGTCTCGCCGCCGAGCGTATTCAAGCCGAAATAAGCAGAACATCACATTACCTAGAAGCAAGAACCATTGCCTTTCAGGCTTCTATCATTCCAACCATTAATTCTTTATTCGCCGTCGGTTTGGTCAGCTTACCGGGCATGATGACGGGACAAATTTTATCGGGCGTCTCCCCCCTCATCGCTGCGCGATATCAAATTGTGATCATGTGTATGGTTTTTGGCTCCGCAGGACTGGCCTCTGCTCTATTTTTAACACTGAGCCGTCGGCATTATAAAAAAGACGTTTTCAAATAACATAATAAAAAAATTTGACTCACATCATGGGTGTATATAAGTCAACACGTTACAAGACAAAGCACGATCATTTTCAACCTATGGCTCATCATTGGATGCCTACGCTCTACGGCTTCCTTCCTGATGCTTAATCCTGTAACCTTCAGATATTCCCCTGGTGCTTAAGATTTAGACTTAATCATTATGGGAGTTTCACAGGCTGGCACGGCATTTGAAACGTAACAGGGTCAATTTAGTAGACCCCCCCTAAAAGGGTACTTTTGTCCATCTTTCATTTGCGGCACTAAACTATTTCAGAGAGACACACTCTAACTATAGTATAGCTTCCATATATACAAAAAAAACAACAAGTTACTTATGAACATCCATAAAAAAAAACCTCAATTTTTCATTTTTCTGGAAAGGATCTATAAAAAAGTCACCTGGCTTGCTGCATCGGATATCGTCTCGTATCCAAGGCGTGTAAAGCGAGTTCTTTTTCTTTTCCTGTTGTGCCTGCCCATCGTCAGTTTGGCCTCATCACTCCCTGAAAAACGCTTCTGGGTCACCGATGGCACAGTCAACGCGATAGTCAAAGCGAAGGCATCTATCTATATTGGAGGCGATTTTAATTATGTGGGGCCCAATACGGGACCCGGGGCGAGTCTGAATACCAGTAGCGCCCGACCCAACGCAGCAGACCCCATCATCAGCGGGGGGAAGCCAAACAGTGTGGTCTACGCGGTTCTCGCGGATGGTGAGGGGGGATGGTATGTTGGTGGCAATTTCACGACGGTAGGTACAGACCCCCTGACACAGTCACGCCTTAATTTAGTCCATATCCTGTCCAATTCAGCGATAAACCCCAAATTCAACCCGGCACCCAATGGTATTGTTCGCGCTTTGAGTTTTTCAGATGATGGCAACACACTGTATGTCGGAGGCGAATTTACGAGCATAGGAGAACAAAACCGAAACCGCCTTGCTGCCGTCACGCTCGTTGATGGCAAGGCGACCAACTGGAACCCCTCTATCGATGACGGAGTTGTTTTTAACTTATTACTTGACGATGACAGCGATATAAATAATCGCATATTTATTGGCGGCAATTTTACCTCAGTCAACGGCAATACTAACGTAAGCGGCATAACCAGCCTCAAAACGGACGAGAATAGCGGCGCAATAACTACAGGCTGGCTACCCAGTTCATCGGTCAATACTGGCGGCACTGTTTACACGATGGAGCTGGACGCTAACCGAGGAAAATTATATGTTGGCGGGGAGTTCACCAGCATTGGTAATCAGCCCCGTAACAATATAGCGGCCTTGAACCCCGACACCGGGGTAGCCAATAGCTTTGACCCTGATGCAAATACAAATACGGAGACGGATGGCGATAATGAATATGGACCCGTCTATTCCTTAAGTTTAAACAATGATGAAACCAGACTCTACGTCAGCGGGGCGTTTTTCAATATTGGCGGTGGCACACAAAACTATGTAGCCCGACTCCAAACCACCGACGATACTGATAATTTTGACAATAGCTGGACACCAACAATTAATAACACTGTACGTTCTATATTCGTTGATGATTCCAGAGAAAAAGCAACTGACCGAGTTTACATTGGTGGTGATTTCACCAACGTTGGCAGGCAAGATCGAAGTTATCTTATTGCTTTTAACAATACCGGTCGCCAGACAGGTTGGTTCAGCAATGCGGATGGGCCTGTTCATACCATGGCACTCTCTGCTAACGGGCAAAACATATTTTCTGGGGGAGACTATTTATCTATAGGCGGAACCAGCCGTAATAATTTAGCCCAGATTGATGACTCAACGGGAGCAGTATTAATTTGGGCACCTAGTATTAACGACGGCGCTATTCAGGCGATGGCCTTAAACGACGATGAAACGGCTTTGTATCTTGGTGGAGATTTTACGAGCATTAATACCACAACCCGGAACCATATCGCTAAACTACACCTATCTAAAAATGATCTATACAACTGGGATCCCGACATGAACGCCCCTGTTCACGCCATCTCCCTCCTCAATAAAAGCACGCCTATTCTTGATATTGTTATTGACCCCAACCAACCCAATACGATCTATATAGCAACTGAATTCGGCATCTACAAGTCTATCAATGGTGCAAACTCCTGGAGCGAAATGAACAATGGACTCTCAACATTATTTGTTAAAGACTTGGTGATTGACCCCACTCAAAGCACGACACTCTACGCCGCCACATGGGGTGGGGGGGTTTTTAAAAGTACGGATAGTGGTGCAAGCTGGGCCGTCATCAATTCTGGACTCACACAACGGGACGTAAGCACTGTCGCGATCACGTCCGATGGTTCCACTGTTTACGCGGGTACAGAGGGTGGAAATAGAGAAGGTGGGTTATTTCACAGTAAAGACGGTGGAGCAACCTGGGTTCTTCGTGCTTTTGGTAATGTGAGACGGATCGCGCCCGACCCCAATAAAAGTAATTTACTCTATATGGGAACAACGAATGGACTATTCAGAATAGAGGATAGTGGCGAATTTGCGACTGCGACTGATATAATCGGCACACTGGTTGACAAATCTATACTTGATATTCAAATTGACCCCACACCGGTTGCCGACGACACCCCTTCATCAATATTTATTGTTACTAGTGGCACCATATTTTTTAGCGATGATGATGGGGAAAAATGGCTTAGACGCGACGTGGGACTCCCGGTTCGCAGTGTCTCACGATTAAGCCTGGATCACTCAAATCCCTCAATACTCTACGCGGCAACAACGATAAGAGGAGTATATAAAACAACGAACAGCGGTGAAGCATGGACCAGAAAAGTCACAGGGCTTGATAACGAATTCGTATTTTCGATTGCAACCCATCCCAACAATTCAAGCGATGTTTACGCGGGCACCTCCTCTACCTTACTCTACAAAAGTACCAATGGCGCAGATGATTGGGTAGAAGTGCATGATAATATTCCAAATGATATTCTTTTTGCAGGCGGTACATTTTCAAATACAATCACTCACCCGGACTACCTTGCCGCTATCGATACGACAAACAATGCCAATGATTACTTCATGGATTGGAACGCCTCCAGCGACAATACAGTCAACGATTTACTTCTTTCACAGGATGGGGGAACGCTATTCGTAGGCGGTTCATTTACAACTATTGGAGGACAAGCACGCAACCGTATCGCCGCGCTTGGCACCAGCAACGGCATTGCCTTTACGGATTGGTCTCCAAGTATTGATGATGGTGTTGTCAATGCCTTAACCTTAAGTAATAACCAGGCTGTGCTTTATGCCGGAGGCAGCTTTACCAGTGCAGAAGCGTCCACTCGTAGTCGCTTGGTCGCGTTTAGTACCATTGATGGATTACTTCTGGATTGGAATCCAGGCGCATCCTATACAGATACGGATCCAGCGCCCGACCCAGAAACTAACATTAGCGACCTGCTGGTCAGCAATTTTGACAACCTGGTCTATGCCAGTGGTACATTTACAAATATAGGGGGGAAAAGTCGAAACAATATCGCCTCGTTACGCACTACCGTAGAAACCAATAACGCAACGGACTGGACACCTGACCCCGACACAATCAATACAGGTCGACAAACCTTGGTAAGCAGCGGTCAATTTTTGCTTGTAGGTGGAAACTTTGACGCCATCAGTGACACAACCAGTCCCTCCTTTGCAGCCTATTTGTTCACCTCACCCACGGCCAAAGCAGACCCCATAGGCAGAAGCTTTAATTCCACCCAAACCATTACATTAAGCTGTGAGGATAAATCAGAAACCGGTTGCGCAAATATCTTTTTTACTACCGATGAAAATTTAAGTACAGCGACCTGGGAGATTTACACCAACCCCATCACCATCAGCATCCCCACCAAACTTTCTTTTTATGCAGAAGACAATGAGGGTACACGTAATGCGACTCAAACTGAAACCTATACGATTGACAGGAATCCACCAACTGTGTCGGCTGCTCTGCCTTCTGGAACCTACCCCATAACACAGACCGTTCCATTAACCTGCAATGATGGAGACACCTCTGACAGCTCCGTTTCAAGCTGTGCCTCTGTCTTTTTTACTACGGATGGATCGACACCATCCTTCACAACGACGTTCAATGCAAAGAAAAACAGACTTGAATATGAAAAAAATGGCACCTCCGTTCTCTTGAGGAATTTCGCACCAATATTAATCACAGGTACATTAAAATTCGTCGCCGTAGATAACGCGGGGAACAGCAGTGAAGTGATGAGCGAAGACTATGTCATCGAACGGGGTCTGGGCGCAACCGGGAGTTTATCAATAGGGGGGCTGTTTATTTTTATAATATACTTACTCATGCGGCGACATTTATTTCGCGACCACGCCTGAATGATCTTCAGGAATCAAGCTGAGCCAATCATGGCTTTTATCACCAACAACAATAAAAGAATCATTCAATAATGATGACGTACAATTATACCTCAAAGGTAAACCATCCCACGCCATCAATGCTCCCCCCGCTTCATCAATAATAACCTGAGCTGCGGCCGTATCCCATTCCGATGTTTCTCCATAACGAACATAAAGATCGGCAGAGCCTTCGGCAACCAAACAGGATTTTAAAGAAGCGCCTCGAATCAGAATTTCATAATCACCCAGACACCGCTTCAATTTTTGATAATGTTGATCAGATGACCTGATACTGGCAGCAAGGACGACCTTGCCGCCCTGCCAACTTCTTGTTCTGATACGCTCGGGCTCTTCGGCTCTATGTTTTTTAAATGCACCATAATTTTGTGCCGCGTAATAAACCACTCCGGTAACAGGAACATAGATCACACCTAACACCGGTATATGATGGTCAATCAACGCAATGTTAATTACAAATTCATCGGTTTTATTAATATACTCACGCGTCCCATCCAGGGGATCCACCAACCAATAAGTTGACCATTTTTTCCGTTTTTCAAAGGGTATCGCCGTATCTTCTTCAGAGATAACCGGTAGCTCGGGTGTTAATGCTGCCAAGCCCGCCTTGATAATGTTGTGTGACGCCAGGTCGGCATCGGTAACAGGGGAATGATCCGCTTTTTTCACTATTGAATATGCATCCTGATAGATATCGAGAATAGCAACCGTTGCCTGTTCTGCAATGCGAGAGACCGGAGCAAGTAGTTTTATAATTTCTTTTGTTTCCATTGAAATCATCCCGTCCTATGTTGACAGATAGTGATGCGCGTGACACTTAATCCTATCGTTGCATAAAAAATTAGGCTCAGTTGCTTTTAGAGCAACGGTTCTGCGTCACAATTTATGCAATGATAGGGTGTGACATTATCACACAGACAATGTGTTAGGATAGCCAGAATGATTAATTGGCATAATATAAGTACGGTACTGCTCGATATGGATGGTACATTGCTGGATCTGCATTTTGACAACTATTTTTGGCAAGAATACCTGCCTGCAAACTATGCGCATCGCCGTGGGCTGGATTGGCTGACGACACAACGCATTCTCATCCCCAAATTTCAGAAACTCGTAGGTAGTTTAAATTGGTATTGTGTCGATTTCTGGTCAAAGGAACTCAACCTTGATGTCGAAACCTTAAAACGAGAAGTTGCTCATCGTATCTGCTTTAAACCCACAACGCTCAAGTTTCTTGGCTGGTTGAAAAACCATGGCAAACGTTCCGTACTGGTCACCAACGCGCACCCCAAAAGTTTAAGTATTAAACTGGAACACACTCATCTTGACCTCCACCTGGACAACATAATCAGTGCGCATGATCTTGGCATCCCTAAAGAAAATATCAATTTTTGGAATGAACTGCAAAAAATAGAGTCCTTTGACCCTGCAAGAACACTGTTAATCGACGATAATTTAATTGCTTTAAAAACAGCGCAACAATATGGCATTACACACCTTATTGCAATTCTTAATCCTTGTTCAAAAGCACCTCATCAGACTACAAACGATTTCTTTGGAATTACTAATTTTGATGACATTCTGCCATAACCCTAATTTAGAAATAAGGCGATGACTCTCTGAGTAGTTACAAAATAAGTACACATTCGCTATTTTTGAACATCGTCCTGAACTTCCCTCTCTAAATTGAACGTACTATGCAGTGCGCGTACTGCAAGTTCACAATATTTTTCATCCACAACCACTGATATTTTAATTTCGGAAGTGGAAATCATGCGAATATTGATACCTTCATCAGAAAGCGCTCTGAAAGCCATTGCCGCAACACCGGCATGTGATTTCATGCCCACCCCAATGACCGAGACCTTCACAATTTTATTATCACCACTCACTTCACGCGCACCCAATTCCTTCGCTTTTTTCTGCAGCAAAACAAATGCTTTATCGTAATCATTACGGTGTACAGTAAAGGTAAAATCTGTCGTGGCGTCTCGCCCTACATTCTGGATAATCATATCGACTTCTATATTGGACTCGGCAACGACAGCCAATATATTCGATGCAATACCTGGCAAATCGGGGACACCCAAAATAGTTAGCTTAGCTTCATCTCGGTTAAATGCAATTCCCGATATCAGTGGTTTTTCCACACGCTCATCCTCAGCTGTTATTAACGTACCCTGTCCGTGTTCAAATGACGATAATACTCGCAAGGGAACCTGATATTTACTAGCAAATTCGACCGAACGAATTTGTAAAACCTTGGCACCCAAACTCGCCATTTCAAGCATTTCTTCATAGGTCATAAAATCAAGTCGACGCGCCTCGGGAACCACTCGAGGGTCGGTAGTATAAACGCCGTCCACGTCAGTATATATCTGGCATTCATCGGCATGCAACGCGGCAGCCAAAGCCACGGCGGTCGTATCTGACCCCCCACGACCTAAGGTTGTAATATTGCCCAACTCATCGACCCCTTGAAAACCAGCAACGACCACCACGCGCCCTTGCTTTAAGTCTTGATGGATATTTTTGTCGTCAATCGAGACAATACGAGCTTTAGTATGAGTGCTGTCGGTTAAAATGTGGACCTGTCCACCTGTATAGGATCTCGCAGGACACCCTCTCCTTGCTAGAGCCATGGCAAGCAAAGCGATGGTCACCTGTTCCCCCGTAGACAACAAAACGTCCATTTCTCGTAGACTCGGATCTGGGTTCGCACCTTTAGCCAGCGCCAACAAACGATTCGTTTCACCGCTCATTGCAGAAACAACAACAACGATATCATGACCACTTTGTTTTGCTTTGACTATTTTATCGGCTACCGTATTAATACGCTCAATACTGCCGATCGAGGTTCCTCCATATTTATGTACGATTAACGCCATTAGCTTAGTTTTCTACGAACCCACGCGACCACTGAATCCAGCGCTGCGGGCAAGGCTTCGGGATTAACACCGCCTGCTTGCGCCATATCAGCACGCCCCCCCCCTTTGCCACCCACTTGAGAGGCAACATGATTAACCAATTCGCCCGCTTTGATACGCTGGGTGCAATCTGCTGTTACACCCGCGACCAAACTCACTTTGCCTTTGCTCACCGTCGCCAAAACAACCGCCGCACTGCCCAGTTTGTTTTTTAACTGATCTACTGTGACGCGTAAACCTTTAGGATCCGCGCCGTCTAACAAAGCTGCCAGTACTTTAATGCCCTCAACTTCCTTAGCATTAACGCTTAAATCCGCACCTTGTTGACTTGCGACCTTCCCTTTGAGTTGTTCATTCTCTTTTTCCAGGCTTCGTAAACGTTGCAATACCGTCTGGACTTTATCTTTTACTTCATCTCGACTTGCTTTTACCAGGCCTGCAACCTCTCGCAAGGTCTGCTCATTCGCATTCATGCTGGCTATCGCGGCAGCACCAACCACGGCTTCAATGCGACGTACGCCTGAGGCAATACCCGTTTCCAGAATGATTTTAAACAAACCGATGTCACCTGCACGCGCAACATGGGTACCACCACATAGCTCTTTAGAAAAGTCACCAATGGAAAGTACCCGCACCTCATCGCTGTATTTTTCGCCAAAAAGTGCCATGGCACCACTATGACTCGCCTCATCAAAAGACATAAGCTCCGTTTTTACTTCAGCATTCTGTCGAATTTGGCTGTTCACCAAGGTTTCGATTTCAACTAACTCCTCAGCAGTGACCGGTTGTTGATGAGAAAAGTCAAAGCGCAGTCGCTCGGCATCAACGGATGAGCCTTTTTGCACCACATGCGCTCCTAGTTTTTTCTGTAACGCAGCATGTAAAAGATGGGTGGCCGAATGATTCTTCATCGTTGACTGGCGATGTTTCGCCGCCACGGTTGCCATGACGGTTGCCCCTAGATCTAAAGCGCCTTGGGTGATCACACCCATATGAATAATGGCCTTTCCTTGCTTTTGTGTATCTTTAACAATGAATTCACCTTGCTGCCATGTCAACTGACCTATATCGCCCGTTTGTCCGCCCGATTCAGCATAAAAAGGCGTTCGCTCTAACACCACAACCGCCTCATCACCACGATTAAGTTTTTTTACTGATTTGTTGTCTTTATATAAAGCAACAACGTGACTTTCCAGCGCCATGACATCGTAACCACAGAACTCACTTGCCACATCAATATTCAAATTTACGGAATAATCCACAGCGAACTGGCTGGCGGAACGCGCCCGCTCACGTTGCGTCTCCATCGCCTTGTCAAAACCGGCTTGATCGATGGTAATCTGAGCTGCCCGCGCAACATCAGCGGTCAAATCTACTGGAAAGCCATAGGTATCGTAAAGTTTAAAAACAAGTTCTCCCGGAAGAACATCGCCTGCTTGCATACCGGTCAATGTTTCTTCAAGGATAGTCATGCCGTGCTCAACCGTTTCAGAAAAACGGGTTTCTTCTGCCTTAAGCACGTCCTCGATTTGGCTTTGTTGCTGTACAAGATCAGAATAAGCCTGCCCCATTTCATTCACTAATGCCGCGACTAATTTATAAAAAAATGCTTGTTTGCAACCCAACATATAGCCATGCCGTATCGCCCTGCGAATAATACGTCTCAGTACGTAACCCCGTTTTTCGTTAGAGGGAACAATCCCATCCAATATTAAAAAAGCAGCCGCACGAATATGGTCGGAGATCACTTTTAAAGAATGATTATGCAAATCGTTACAGCCTACTGCCGTGGCGGCCGCTTTGATCAAATTTTGAAATAAATCAATTTCATAATTACTGTGTACCCCTTGCATAACCGCCGCCAGACGCTCCAAACCCATACCGGTATCTACCGACGGTTTTGGCAATAGTTTTACTGAGCCATCCGCCGCACGATTATATTGCATGAAAACCAGGTTCCAGATTTCGACATAACGATCTCCCTCTTCTTCAGGTGTACCCGGAGGCCCTCCTGCAACATCAGGCCCGTGATCATAAAAAATTTCGGTGCAAGGACCGCAAGGACCGGTATCCCCCATCGCCCAAAAATTATCACTTTCGTATTTTTTCCCTGGTTTATCAGCAATGCGTGTGAGCCGGGCTGGATTAATTTTTATTTCATTCAACCAGATATCGGCGGCTTCCTGATCCTCGGCATAAACCGTGATCCAGAGTTTTTCAACCGGTATTTGCAAGGTTTCCGTCAAAAACTGCCAGGCATACCGAATGGCTTCATATTTAAAATAATCACCAAAACTGAAGTTGCCCAACATTTCAAAAAAAGTATGGTGGCGTGCGGTATATCCGACATTGTCTAAATCGTTGTGTTTTCCCCCTGCACGCACACAACGCTGAGCACTGGCTGCACGAACATAGGGGCGCACGTCATCTCCCAAAAAACAATCTTTAAACTGCACCATGCCAGCATTGGTAAACAACAATGTCGGGTCATTCCCGGGGATCAAAGAATAACTGGCCACCACAGTATGCTCACGCTCCTGGAAAAAGGTCAGGAAGGCCTCACGAATATCTGCACTTTTCATTTTGACTTCAATTTTTGTTTAAAACAATAGCGGATGTGTTCTGAGGAAAACCCTCTGTAGTGTAAAAATCGTTGCTGTCGCGCTTGTTCAGCGTGGGTTTTTGGCATATCCCGGCCGAAACGTTTGCAGCGCTGCGCGCCTGCCAATTCTACCCAGTCTACCCCTTCTAAATCCAGGGCCAGGGTAATTAATTCGCTGCTGACGCCCCGTTGCTGTAATTCTCCGCGAATTCGTAAAGGCCCTTGACCCAAACCGATTCGATAACGGGTAAAGGATTCGGCAAAACGAGCATCGCTTTGTAGCCCCTGATCAGCAAGACGATCAATCATGGCCACGACATCCTGCTGCGCAAAACCTCTGGCTCCCAGCTTAAGCACCAGCTCGTGATGGCTATGCTCCCGGCGAGCAAGCAGACGCAGGGCAATCTCCTGGGCGTGCTTAGGAGATTGCCCGAGAACAGACTGACCTACTGCGACCAAACTATTTTGGCCAGTTTTTCCAATCATTTTCGTTAAATAGACCCATTACTCGCCTCACAATGCACATCATATTTTAATTTATTATTCAGCAACACTTACATCAGCAGCATCACCTTCCGCACCCTGCTCATCAGGTAAAAGTTTCGCACGAATCTGTACCTCTATTTCTTTTGCCAATTTCGGGTGCTCTTTTAAATGTTTACGTACATTGTCCTTGCCTTGGCCAATACGATCGCCATTATAGCTATACCAAGCCCCCGCCTTGTTAACAATGCCTTGCTTAACACCAAAATCAATAATTTCTCCTTCCAGGGAAATTCCTTCGCCATACAAAATATCGAATTCTGTTTGGCGAAACGGAGGAGCCACTTTATTTTTAACCACTTTCACACGCGTTTCGTTACCGACGATTTCGTCGCCTCGTTTAATGGCACCAATGCGACGAATATCCAGGCGAACCGAAGAATAAAACTTAAGTGCATTGCCGCCTGTTGTGGTTTCAGGGTTACCAAACATGACACCAATTTTCATCCGAATTTGATTAATAAAAATAACCAACGTATTGGATCGCTTGATATTGCCGGTCAGTTTTCGCAAGGCTTGTGACATCAAACGCGCCTGCAAACCAACATGATGGTCGCCCATGTCGCCCTCTATTTCTGCTTTAGGCGTCAATGCGGCAACGGAATCCACAACCACGATATCAACGCCTCCAGAACGAACCAAGGTATCTGTAATTTCCAGAGCCTGTTCGCCGGTATCTGGTTGTGATACCAGCAGATCATCAAGTTGTATCCCCAACTTTTCCGCATAAATAGGATCCAAAGCATGTTCAGCATCGACAAATGCTGCTGTTCCACCTGCTTTTTGAATCTCCGCGATCACATGTAAAGTGAGCGTGGTTTTACCCGAAGATTCTGGGCCATAAATTTCTACAACCCGACCGCGAGGCAAGCCACCAATACCCAGAGCGACATCCAAACCCAAAGAACCGCTAGACACCACAGAAATATCACGCGCCAGACTGCCTTTATCGCCCATGCGCATGATCGAACCTTTGCCAAACTGCCGCTCAATTTGCGCCAACGCGGCTTGAAGTGCTTTTTCTTGATTTTCTTTCATACTAACCTCATTAAACGGGATTTCTGCGCATCCAACTCGTTTTGCGTCATGCTGACAAAAGCGGTATTAAGCCGCGCGACCTTAAAGAAAGATAACAATATAAATCAATGAATTATCTAAAAATAAAGCCGTACACTCTATTCGAAAACCAGATGATTTCGTTTGTATTAGCATGAAAACAAGAACTGGCGGCGCTAGTATCCCATAAATTATGCATCACAGTATAGAGAATGGATAATTTATTAAAATGCCCATCTTGCTTGCAGCAAAGCATAAGATTCGATAAACCTGAAAATTTCAGTGGGACGTGATCGAGGCCACCTTGATTTACATGCCAGCTTAAGATAGCCAGCGCCATAATAAAGCCAGTGAAGTACGACAAAACATGTAGGATAAACGCCAGAGTCATTCACTTTTTTCGAGATCTGTTAAATTGAAACATCGGATAACAGAGCACCGAATATGAATATCTTTTCGGCTTGAATAAATCAGCCGCTAACTCTTCATATTATATACCCATGGTGTTGTGAATTTAGATGTTAGCGCGTATAGATGTGCCTTAGGTTCGGTTTTTCTGATTGAGAAAAAACGCAGACCTAGTCGCTCTAAGTTGAGTTTTTTCGATTGAGAAAAAGCCGAAGATGAGGTACAGACGTGCGTGAAAATAGCTAAATTCATAACGCCATGGGTATATACTCATGGTAATTGTAATTCAGGTCGCGTTGCACGACCTGAATTTCAATCACCACGGGCATATAGCACTTGTAACAATTTCACTCGGCGACCATCTGCATGCAATACTTTGAATTCAAAATCCTCAAAGGAAATTTGCTCTCCTGTTTGTGGCAAATGACCAAATTGACTCACCACCACACCTCCAATGGTATCAAATTCGGCATCAGATAAATCAACCTTAAAATACTCGTTAAACTCATCTAGCGGTGTTAAAGCCTCAACAGTAAATTGTCCTTTACCATGATCTTTTATGGAAACACCTTCATCAATATCATGCTCATCTTCAATGTCACCGACAATCTGCTCAAGCACATCTTCGATAGTGACTACGCCCGACACACCGCTATATTCATCAACAACAATCGCCATATGGTTGCGATTAGCACGAAATTCTTTTAACAACACGTTCAAACGTTTACTTTCCGGAATAAACACTGCGGGTCGTAACAAATCCCTGATATTAAAATCATCGTGATTGCCCCCCATATAAATTAGCAAGTCTTTAGCCAGCAAAATACCATTCACGTCATCTCGTCTATCACCGATGACTGGGAAACGAGAGTGACCCGACTCGGTAATCACCGCTACGCTTTCTTTAAAGGGGGCTTGTTGTTCAACCACGACCATCTGCGAACGAGGAACCATAATATCTCTAACGCGTAATTCGGAGACCACCAATACCCGTTCAATCATCGTCAATGCATCCGCATCCAGTAAATTACGCTGTTCCGCATCGCGCAACAACTCAACCAATTGCTCTCTATCCTGAGGCTCCCCTAACAAGGCTTGACTGATGCGTTCAAACCAGGATCGTGAAGAACCGTTACTCGATTGACCTTCGCTCATTTTCCTTCCATTTTATGTGACGTCCCCATCCTACAATATTTTTATATCGGCCTAAATAGTTTCACTGATATGGATTATTAAATCCTAAAATTTTAAGGGTTTTTGTTTCGCGGCTTTCCATCTCCAGCGCGCACGCCTCTTCCTGGTGATCATAACCCAATAGATGTAATACGCCATGCACTACCATGTGACACCAGTGCGCGTTATACGCTTTACCTTGCTGAGCTGCTTCGCGCGTTACCACCGTATCACAGATCACAATATCACCCAGCAACGGGAGATCAACCTCATCAACGCCTTCAAAAGGAAAAGACAACACATTGGTCGCTCCTTTTTTACCTCGATATTTTTCGTTAAGTTCCGCCCCTTCCTGCTCGTCAACCACACGAACCGTCAAGTGTATCTCGCCACGGCGCCCCTGCACCGCCAACACCGCATTAACCCAGGTTTCAATATGAGCAGAATCGGGCAATGACGCTGATAACGACACGGCAAGCTGGATATCCAGCTCCAGAGACCCACTCACCTCATTTTCAGGCAAGCTTATTGTTCCTTTTTTTCAGCGTGTGCATAAGCCTGCACAATGTCTTGAACCAAAGGATGCCGCACTACGTCTTTTGCGTAAAATTGACTAAAACCAATTCCTTTGATATTTTTCAATACGTCCACAGCATGCTGTAAACCTGATTTTGTACCGCGCGGCAAATCAACCTGAGTCACATCTCCGGTAATTACCGCCGAGGAACCAAACCCAATGCGTGTTAAAAACATTTTCATCTGTGCTGTGGTCGTATTTTGCGCTTCGTCCAGAATCACAAAGGCATCACTCAAGGTGCGACCTCGCATATAGGCCAGGGGCGCGATTTCAATGATATTATTTTCAATCAGCTTACCTACTTTCTCATAACCTAACATGACATAAAGTGCATCGTAAAGAGGTCGCAAATAAGGGTCGATTTTTTGTGCTAAATCTCCAGGTAAAAACCCTAGCCGCTCCCCCGCTTCAACGGCGGGTCTCACCAAGACCAGTTTTTTAATTTCATCTCTTTCCAGTGCATTTACAGCGCAGGCTACAGCCAAATAGGTCTTCCCCGTACCTGCCGGGCCGATAGCAAAACTAATGTCATGAGAGCGCATAGAGTGAACATAAGCCTGTTGGCGCTCACTACGTACGGACACCAGACGACGATTCGTACGCAACACTATTTCACGAGGACTCATCTCGTTGTCATCTGCTGTCATGCTTGAGTTTCCTAGCTCCAAAATACACATATGAACCTGGCTGCCACTGATCGGACCTTTCTTTGCTTCATTATAAAGCCTTTTAATTATTCTGGTTGCTAACGCCGAAGCCGCTTGCTCACCTTCTATTTTAAAGATCGATCCGCGATGATTGACGACCACACCCAGTGCTTGCTCAACTTGCCGCAAGTGTTCATCAAACTGGCCACAGAGATAAGCCAGGCTTTGGTTATCAGCAGGGGCGACACTAAATTCAGGTATGGGTAACGATGTATTCAAAATTACAGACCGGCCTTACGAGTCAAAGATTCTGAATCACAGGCACGATCAAGTACGCCTCGTAAAGAATTGGGCAACGCTTCCGTTATTCGCACCTCGACAAATTGACCAATGAGGTGTTCAGACCCAGCAAAATTAACAACCCGGTTATTTTCGGTACGCCCAGAGATTTCGCTTGCATCTTTGCGAGAATGACCTCCAACTAAAACTCGCTGCGTCGTCCCAACCATCTGTTGACTGATTTCGGCCGCAAACGCGCTAATGCGTGCTTGCAAATGAGCCAGTCGTTCTTTTTTGATTACCATAGACACATCATCCGGTAAATCTGCAGCGGGTGTTCCAGGGCGCGGACTATAAATAAAACTAAAGGAATGGTCAAATTTCACCGCGTCTATCAATGACATCGTTGCCTCGAAATCTTCCGTCGTTTCTCCTGGAAAACCAATAATAAAATCAGAGGATAAGCTGATGTCAGGGCGCACTGAACGTAGCTTGCGAATTTTCGCTTTAAATTCAAGAATAGTATAGCCTCGTTTCATCAAAGCTAAAATTCGGTCTGAACCACTCTGCACCGGCAAGTGCAAATGACTGACCAAGGCGGGCACTTCCTGATAAACAGCCACCAGACTATCAGAAAATTCTACCGGGTGAGAGGTCGTAAAACGAATTCTATCGATGCCCTCTATGGCGGCTACATAACTGATTAACAAAGCTAAATCGGCATCGCCACCATCATGCAAGACACCGCGGTAAGCGTTCACATTCTGCCCCAGCAAATTCACTTCTCTGACCCCTTGCCGGGCGAGCTCCACAACTTCATGAATAATATCATCGACCGGCCGACTTATTTCTTCCCCTCGGGTGTAAGGAACAACACAAAAAGTGCAGTACTTACTACAACCTTCCATAATAGAGACATAAGCGCTCACACCCTGCGCCTGAGGTCTGGGCAAATGATCAAATTTTTCAATTTCAGGAAACGAAATATCGATCACGGGGATTCGTTGTTCCTGGGCTTTTGTTAGCATGTCAGGCAATCGATGCAAGGTCTGAGGCCCAAAAACCAGGTCAACATACGGCGCACGTTTACGAATTTGTTCTCCTTCCTGGCTCGCAACACACCCCCCTACGCCAATCACCAAATGAGGGTTTTTCAGCTTCATCTGACGCCAGCGACCCAACTGAGAAAACACTTTTTCTGCCGCTTTTTCTCGAATTGAACAGGTATTGAGCAACAGCACATCGGCATCTTCAGCGACACGCACTAACTCTAATTGATGTGATTCTTTTAATATATCCGCCATTTTATCCGAATCATATTCGTTCATTTGGCAGCCAAACGTTTTAATAAACAACTTTTGCGTCATTAATTTAAGCTTTTTTAAAAATTCTAGGTGATTATAACGTAGCCATACCGGTTTTGTTGAGCACATCTTCAATCAAACTTGGAAATACGTGCTTATTCGTGTCATTATGCATCTAGGTCTCTGATTGGTCTTAACGTTTGGCTTTAGACACCTACATTATACCTTTCGTGAGACCTTCTTTGTTTTATTTATTAGTTAGATAGTCGTTGTCTCATTATGAACTTTAACTCCGAAACTTGAGATAAAAACCCAAGCACTTTATTTAGGTATTACAATTATCCCAAACAGGTATAATATGAAAACTATAAAAATAGCACTTGTAGCTTCACTTACTTTCAGTGCAAATTTATACGCCGGATGGCAAGATCAGCTCGATGGACTTCTTGAAAAAACAAAAGAAATCAACCCTGTAACAAGTTCAGACTCTAACAAAAACAAGACGGTATCAACCCTTTCAAACAGTGATATGAGCGGCGCCTTAAAAGAGGCACTTGCAAAGGGTGTTAAATTTGCGGTGACAGGTCTTGGCAAAAAAGGCGGCTACCTAAATAACCCCTTGGTCACCATCCCCCTTCCCAAAAACATGAAAACAGCTGAAAAATTGATGCGAAAAGCTGGCGGAGAAAAATATGTAGATGATTTGATTCTTGCATTAAATAGAGCAGCAGAAGAAGCCGCACCAAAAACCGCAGAAGTTTTTTTAAATTCAATCAAAAATATGAGCATCACCGACGCTAAAAATATTTTGGCCGGTAGTGATGATGCTGCAACGCAGTATTTTAAAACAAACAGCACAAACAACCTAACAACAATAGTGACACCTATTGTCAAAAAAAGCATGAAAAATAATAACATAGCCAAGTACTACAATTCATTTCAATCGTTTTACAAAAAGAATGCCGGTATTTTACAAAATGATACCGTCTCATCATTAACAAGCAAGTTTGGTGTTGATGATTATCTGCCCGGCCAAAAAGACGAAAATATCGAAAGCTATGTAACTAACAAGTCCATCGAAGGCTTAATGACGATGATTGCAAAAAAAGAAAAAGAAATCAGAGATAACCCTATCATGCGAAACAGCGATCTTTTGAAAAAAGTCTTTGGCGCATTTTAAAATATTTTCAGTAACAAATACATTATAACGTCCTTGTTTAAAATTCAGGTTTTGTTTGTATTGTCTAATCGTCTTCTCAGAGAAAGAAAGCGACTCATATCAGGAGAGCCAACCGAAAAGCTAAAACAGAGTCGTTATGACTAAGGAACGTGCACGTTCCTTAGTTACCCGCTTGCTCAATTTTTCTATATAACGTCCGCTCACTGATTCCGAGCTGCCTGGCGAGAGACCGTTTATCTCCAGAGTAGTGTACGAGCACCCAGCGTAAGTAATTTTTCTCCATCTCGTCCAGAGAAATTATTTCACCTTGCCAGGAAACTGGGGATTCTCTTTTTAGAAGGTTTTTCTGGTCTTGAAACTCATCGGGTAAATGCTCTACTCTGATCATTTCACCGCTTGCCATTAAATGAGCCCACTCCAGCACATTGCGCAGCTCTCTGATATTGCCATGATATTCATGCGTTTTTAGCAACTGCAATGCTTGAGCATCAACAGCAGGTGGACTGTCCCCGTGAATGCGTTTCAACAAGGCTTCGACTAACAGCGGAATATCTTCTACACGGTCACGCAACGGGGGCAGGTGAATGGGAAAACTACTGATGCGGTAATAAAGGTCTTGCCGAAACGCTCCGCTTTTTACCATAGCCTTCAGATCACGGTGCGTGGCACAGATCAGACGAAACTCTGCCTTGCGAGGATCCGGACAGCCAACACGCCGGTATGTTCCGGTTTCGAGCAAGCGCAACAACTTAACTTGCAGACTGAGCGGAATATCACCCACCTCATCGAGAAACAACGTGCCACCGATTGCGGTTTCTACCAACCCTGGCTTGCTATTGCTCGCACCGGTGAACGCTCCCTTTTCATGACCGAACAATTCACTTTCAAATAACGATTCTGAAAGTCCGGAGCATTCCAAGGGAACCAACGCTGCTTTAGCTTGCGAACCACCTTCGTGAATCGCTTGAGCGACTAATTCCTTTCCTGTACCCGATTCACCCAGCAATAACACATTAATATCGCTGGGTGCTACCCGCTGTATTAACTCCACCATTTTATTGAAGCGTGGAGACCGTCCCACCAGACCAGATTCGAGGGGCTTGCTACTGGCGCTCTTCGTCGCACGCAGCAACTCAATCAAGTAAATGATGTTACCTGAAGAATCTTTTATCGGAAAAGTTTCAACATCAACATGCTCTTCACCATGTGGCGTATGGTGCAGGTGTAATACTCGTTGGCTATGACCCGTAGCAATGGCATTTTTAAGCGGACAGGTTTCGCCCGCCTGATCACAAGGTACCCGATAACCATGGGAAACTTCATAACAATAACGATGTTCTGCTGCAGGTTCCTCACCATATAAGCGCCGGTAAGCCGCGTTGGCTGCAACAATATGGTAGTCCACGCTCAAGATAATAGCCGGCATTTGGAAGTACTCCAAAACCGACAACAGTTGCGATGACGGCGGCGTAAAGACCGATGCCTGATTTTTCATTCACTTCCGTGTCAATAATGACCATTTATATAACAGATTATGTCATATTTGGCGTAACTGTTATACTCTTTTTCAGCATTTGTCTTCTACCATCGCCATCGCTATATTTTGGAATGGAGAGCTGAAAAACCCCTCTGACTAAAGAATGAGAATAAAATAACTTGCGCATCCATTCAGCAGTCAATCAAAACGTTCAAATAGAAACCGAATTTGTGCGCCACTTGCATAAGTTATTTAATTTTCATTCCTAAACCGTTAAGTCATGATAAAAATTTTGAAACAGCAACAACATCTAAGCGAGTATTTTCCATTTTTAAGCCATGCCTCCTCCGAGTTTAGTAAACAATTTTTTCGTAGCGCCTCCCTGATCCATATTCCCGCCGGCCACACTATCGCTTCAGATGGTACAGAGTGTAATCAATTGGCACTGCTCGTTTCAGGTCAGGTCCGTGTCTATAAACTGGCTGACTCGGGTCGAGAAATCACTCTCTATCGTATTAGTAAAGGTGATAGCTGTGTACTGACCGCCTCGTGCATAATGAGCAACACACCCTTTCCCGCCATCGCGACCGCAGAAACGGATGTGGACGCGGTACTTGTCCCCTCAAGACAAGTACATGGATGGATGAGCGAATCAAAACCCTGGAATACCTTCATTTTTGGTTTAATTGCAAAACGATTGACGGAAGTGATCGCCGTGCTAGAAGGCGTCGCCTTTCACCGAATGGATGAACGCATTGCCGCCTACCTGATTGCCATTGCATCACAAGGCCAGACTCTCAATATCACCCATCACGAAATTGCTTCTGACCTGGGTACAAGTCGAGAGGTGGTGAGTCGCATTCTCAAAGAATTTGAAGGCAAAGGGCTGATCAAAGGAGCTCGTAGTAAACTGACCGTGGTTAATCTGGCTGGCTTACAAAATTATCGACAATAGCCTGTTCTCAAACATTGGAAATGCGCCCTCTCTTTATTACATTTTATTTTTTTGAGAAAGGTGTTTTAGTCACAGACAAGCGCTCAAACCTTAGCTTATATTGAACCTCGAATATTATAAAATTAAGAGAAAAAGGAGAAACATCATGCAGAAAAATGTTGGAAAAACTGATAAAAACCTTCGTATTATTGCCGGACTCGCTGCAATCGGTGTTGGAGCCTACTTTCAAAGCTGGTGGGGCGCCATTGGCCTGGTATTTATCGCCACAGCACTGATAAGCTGGTGTCCACCTTATGCATTACTGGGCATTAACACCTGTAAAACAAAATAGAGCTTAACTGCACCCATGGCGTTAGGTTATAGGCATTCATCACGCGGCACCTGCACTTCAGCTTTTCCACGGCGCCCTGCCCTGCCTTTATACCCGGTTCTTTGGGTGCTAGCACCTACATCCCCCATATAGGCAATCAGAACGTTCAAATAGAAACCAAATTTGTACACCGCCACTTGCATAAGTTATTGCGTTTCATTCCTTAGCGAAAAAACGCATTGATGCTCGGACTCTATAATTCAAATAACAAGCCAAAAAAATAATTTTTACCTCCCAAGTCAACTTCATTGCCAAGTACATCATCTATCTCTGCGGTGATTTTTGAAAATTCAAAAATCAGGTAGGTGTTATCAATACCAAAGTCACGCTGTAGCGCATTGGCAGATCCGATATCAAGGCGATCTAACAGAAATTGTATTCCGGCTTTGTAATAGACTCCGTTCGTTTTACCTTTACTTGTCTCACCTTCATTGACCTTTTGTTTGTAAGATGTACGAGTCATGCCGCCGCCAATATACGGTACAATAAGTTGGCTCTCGCTAAAAATAGCTCTTAAAGTAACATAAGCACTGACCGGAACAAGAGTGTAATCAATCTCGCCTCCGACTTGATTATTCAGGGGTAATACCCCGCGACCATTTAGAGACAGGTAGCTCGCCTCTAATCCAATCTCTAGTTGACGTAATATTTTATAGGCTAACGCAACACTGTATTGTTTCATATAATCGTCGTCGTAAAATTTATCCCACTCTTCCAAGACTGGATGAAATTGACCAAATTTAATTTCAGTAGACCAGTAAGGTCTGGTTTCATCTGCCAGTGCTTTTGTCGTGGCTACAGATAAAACAACGCCGACTATGCAAATCAGTAGATGAGACCTGCAAAAGCAAATAAAGTGTGAAAATAGGGTTGTTGGCGGATTCATAACTATATTCCTAATTGTATTTTGAGCGATAAGGCAGCCTAAATTCCTATTAGCTTGTCGAAATTCAGTCGCTTTGCTTCTATTAGCTGAACAACGATGCGATCATAACAAATGGCATCAAAGCAATACGAACCAACACTCTCAACAATGGCCGTTTGGCAATGTATGCGGCAAGTGGGGGACTATGCTTATAATAAAATTGAACGAATGCGCGACCTGGCGGATGTGTTAAAAGATGCTTATCTCGAAAATTGCGCAGAGCTTGAACCTGCGGCGCACTATAAAAACCATAGGCTGCTGTAGCGATAAAGCAACCGTCATTGGGTAAATCAGGAAAGGCTTGCGTGATCTCTGGAGTGACGGTTAATTCATTGGATAATTCACTGTGGAATGCTTGACCCAGCGTCACTTCTTTTTCTTCGGATAGGGTGCTTTCATTATCACTTTTTCCGGTGCTATCGTATGTAGTGATAGCGATATAGTATGTCGGCTGGCTAGTGGTGCTAATAGCAACAAGATAGGTTGCACCATTGGCTAATCCTGTGATGGTATAGGACGTGACATTGCCAACAGCGACCTGTTGCTCTTGCGTATCATTCAAACCATAGTGAATATTATAACTTGTCGCACCGGGTTGCGCCGTCCAATGCGCTGTAAATTGGCCATTGCCAAAATCGAGACGTAATAACTCGGGTGCTGAGGGCGCGGCCTGATTGGGAGACAAATCTGTAAGACGGAATGTGGTTATATTAGCAACATCAATAGGCGATGGCTTCGCCCCCCCTTCTGCGTCGATACCGTTATAAGGTGAGCCACTGCTGTCTGAGTCATAATAAACTCTGTAGCCTCCTGGTCTGGTTGTATGGGTGACCAGATAAGCATTATTTTTTCCCCAAGTGATTTCGATAGTAGGCGAGCCCACTGATAGTGTCGCATCCATCGCGCTCGAAATTTGTACCGGGTACGGAAAAATATCAGCCCATTGCCCACCGTAAGCACCCATATCGGCATCACTTTCATCAATAACATCCTCGCCAAACCCTTGGTCAATACAAGGTGATTCTTCTATCAAATGAAAATCACTTATTGATGTATTAACAAATAAAGGATCATTGCCGGTGATCGCATTGGTTCCTTGCACTCCTGGTTGGTCATTATCATAAAAACAATTGTAAGATATCGAACCTAATGCATTAATGCTGTCAATTGCCAGTGTATTTTTAGAAAAAATATTATTTTGTATCTCTACAGCTTCATTGTTGTACACAACCGCACGATCTAAATCAAAAAACGTATTGTTTGCAATTTCGATAGTGAAATTGGAATTACCTAAAATCGAGATACCCACCGTCTCTATATCTACAGTCTCGTTTACTGCATTGAAAACATTGTTTGTAATCAAAACATTGGAGCTATTTAGTAGTTCAACAGCGATATCCCCCTCATTTAAAGTAAAGTTTTGCAATGTTACATTGCTGACTTGGTTCATTCGTAGTAGCGGGATATTTTCATCATTGACCTTAAGTATCGTCCTTGCTGTTTCCTTGCCGCGTAGGGTAATGTTGCTAATAAGATTAATATTTTCTTCATAGGTTCCGACGTCAACAATGATTGTATCCCCAAGCGCTGGTGTTCGGGCTATTGCGTCGATAGCGCCTTGTATAGTGCCATAATCATCTGGAACATTGACATCTTGAGCATGCGCAACCGCTATAAACCATTGTATTGCCAAGATTAGCAAAAATGTCATCCATCGCACTGACTTGAGTCCTTTCATTATTTACAGTGAACTTTAATTTCAATTCGTAGCGTCTATTATATACACCTAAATTTTAAACGCTATGAGTATGGAGTGTGTTTAGAAACGTGCGCGTCCTTAGAGACGAAAAAAAACCCCTTGCTGTATTGCGCGGGGTTTTAGTTCGAGGCATGAAAAAAGTTTTACGTTGCAACAGGTCTTAATGCCGCTGCTGGAGCGATGGATAATGTACTAGATTGTTTGTTTTGAATAAGCTCAATGGGTGTACGTTCTAGTTTCAGATCATCTCGAACCGTGATATTAAGACCTTCGCGGAAACACTCTCCAGCAATGACATTTTCACCCGTTTGCTCCAGTAACTTTCCTAATAACATATAGGTTTCAGGGCGAGGATCCAAATCGACACTTTTTTCAAGATAGGATCGTGCTTTAGACCATAAATGGTTACGCAGTGCTAATCTTCCTAGAGTGAGTAGCAGTATCGCGTTGTCAGGGCGACGCTTGAGCCAGCGTTCTGCGGTAGCAAGCTGAGGTGCAGGCGCACCGCTATCAACTAACCCATAGAGGTGCACCAGATTGTCGTCCCAAGCTTGTTTGATTTTGTTGCGCAATATATTCTCAGGTCTTGAACCTTCACCATTTTCGAGCAGGTAACGGATATAGAGAGACAGAATCTGTTTGTCTCTTCTCATTTCACTAGGAACCAGCCCCCAGGCATCATCCAAAGCGCGGCTGTCTTCTCCCGTTTGAGATGCCTTGCCAAGCACATGAGCAAAGGTGCTGCGAGCCAAATCTAAAGCTTCCGTAGAGGTGAGTACTTTATAGGTCTGTAAGTCAGAGATGATTTCAGCGAGATCTTCCCAGGACTGGCTTTTAATGTAGCAATCTTTAAGCTCTGCTAAAATAAGGGTGTTTTGGGGATCTTTACGCAAAAGTTGTTGCAACTTGCTCGCCGCTTGATCCAATTTTCGATCCGTAATCAGGAGCTGGGCTGCTGTAATTTCAGCTGAGATATCTGAGATCGAGGTTGTACTTTCTGCAAGCCTTAAACATTTGTCTCGAACTTTTGTGTTGCCCAGCTCCTGTGCTGCTCTTGCAGTACCCAAATAACTCAGTGCCGCTGTTTTTTTGTGTTTCATGGCTTTGCTTAAGAGTTTTTGCGCAGGTTTCCAGTGGCCTTGTGCCAATTGTAGAAAGCCTTGATTGAGCGCATTGTTCGCTATTTTTTCGCGTCTGTTGCTCGTATACTTACGTATGGTTTTAGGGCTTCGTATTGCGGTTATAAGTAGCCTAACTCCAATATAAAAAATAATAAAGCCTGCCAGTAATGCACCGAGTGTCAGACCAATAGGCGCATTAATCGTTTTTACATCGTCTATTTGAATCATGACATGGCCAGGATATTTTTCAATTTCCAAGCCTAAATAGACTGCTCCCAGTATAACGACTATCGTTAGGATTAAGAACCTCATGATAGCTTGCTCCCCTTAGTTACCTTAAAAAGTTGCCTTGAAAAAAGGTGTGTTGTTTATTGTCATTCCGCCCGAATAAAGACCGGACAATTCTAACCCCTTATGAAAGAGAAGGTTTTATTTCTCTTAATACTCTTAAAGAATTTGAAATATCAGGCAAGGTCGGATCCAGTTTCAGTGCGTCCAGGCTGTTTAAATCCTTGATAAATTTTTGAGTAGTCCCATCTTCCGCATCAAAGTAACGTTGTGTCCAGTCTCTCGCCGCAGCGATACTGCTATGAAAATTGGCATCGTCCTGCCGTAAAAGTGCCAAACGCGCACTTTCAAGCTTTAATTGCAGATTTTGCTGTAGAAAAAAAGCATGTTCCGGGGGCAGTAAAGGGGCTATAACCTCTCCACCTTCTGCGATGGTGACACCGGCACTTAAACCTTGCCAGGCGGCACTGGCAAAACCTTTAATTGCAAGTAACGAAGTCGAGGCAATACTCTCTTCTTTAGCAACCGCGGGCGCCTCCGTAGCCAATGCTTCCACCGCAGGTGTTGCTTTGGTAACAGTGTTGCGTAATTTACCTGCTTCGCCAGCAAGACGGTTGAGAATAAGTGACGTGTTATGTAAATCTAACGTTTTAAGACTCTCCAATGCGGCAATGTCAGTATTAACCGCTTCGCGTATTTTTGTAAGCTGCGGATTGTCAATGTTTTGTAATCGTTGCTCAGCAGTACGTAAAGAGGTGATGGCCTTTATCGGGCTTCTTTCCAATGAAACCTGATTGTTGGCAATGTTCAGAATGTGTTCAACTTCGTTCAATGCCCAGTCTGTGCGGTTGTTACCGATGGCTTGAGTCAGTTCTTCTTGTGATTTTTGAACTATTAATTGCAGTTTAGTTTGTTCGTCTTCTGTGGATTTAAGGCGGGTATCCAGGTTGGCGATGGTTGAGTCCAGGCGATTTTGAACTTGCAGCTTCAGCTCACTAAATGAACCTTTTAGTTCGGACAGGGTACCATCAGTTTGTGTGATGACATCCTTGGTTTTTGTTGTGGCTCGATTAAGTTCACCTTTTAGAAGTTCGCGAGTTGTCGCGACCAATGCTGCTGTATTTGCGTCCTGTTGTTTAACGTTGCTGGAAATATTATTGATATTGTTTTCTAGCTGGGATAGAGATTCCTTTATCTCGCTTTCAAGTTCTCGTTGTGCTTCGGCAACAAGTGTTTTAAGTTCTGCTGTGGTCTTGGCGGTGCGGTTTTCAGAGGTTTGTTCAAGGGCGCTCTGAACTTGATTTAATTCGGATTGATCAAGCCCCGTGGTGCCTGCCAATTCACGTTGGACGGTTGACAATTCACTCCATAGAAAAACCCCTACAATAACAGCAACCAAGGCAAGCACAATGGCCGTTGTCGCAAGTCCGCGGCCACCAGATGTGCTTGTCGGTGTTTCGTCTGCGCTGCTGGGTCGTTTTGGTGCAGCAATACCCATATTGCGGGTTGATCCGGAGGCATTCGCTTCAGGGGGAGGGGCATTCTTTGTGCTATTTGATTCAGTCGCCGTTGAGTCTGAAGGCTTAGCCTCGGTTGGTATTGGTTTTTCGCTCATTGAATCTGTCTCCCCCTAAGTGGGTCTCGAAAATATAATAACGGTTTATAAAAATACTTTTTTTAATGTTTCGATTATTGCCGTATTACCTACGGGTGCTGCAATCAAAGGTTTGTGCTTGAAACCAAGCTGTTCCGCTACAACAACGGCTCTTGAACTCAATACAACCAAGCGCAAATTCAATAACCAGGGACGAAGTACCTCTTCAGTCATTATATATAAATTTTCTAATCCTTCGTTACTGGTTGAAACAGCAATATTAATGCGGTTTCGTTGTTCCTCACTGAGCATGCTTGCTATTTTTTGAGTTGGCATACGTCGTTGATAGACTTCCGCGTAGGTTACCGATGCACCCCGTTTTTTTAAAGTCTCCGCTAAGTATTCTCTGCCACCACTGCCTCGAAAAATAACAATATTTTTATTTTTTACATATTGCAAGTCGTTGAGCGCTAACAAGCCCTCACTATCAAACCGTTGATCTGGTATCAAATCAACATGAAGCTGCCCATGAACAACCAATGATGTGGCTGTACTCTTGCCTACGGCACCAATCAATAAGTTTTGCGGCCAACTTAAATGATTTTTTTTAAACCATCTAAGGCCATAAGTGACTGCATTAGCGCTGACAAAAAGTGCAATATCATAAGTATTAAAGTTTTTAACTACGGCGCTTAGTGAGCCGCTCTCGCTTGCTTTAACCACTTCCAGCGTAGGGAAAAGGGTGCACTCCCATTCCATGTTTACAATATTTTTACAAAGCTCAATGCCTTGGTCAGCAGGTCGCGTTACTAGAACACTCTTGCGTACCACGATCCTGAACTCCCTATTTCTGAGTGTCAGCCTCAAACTTTAAACTGAGCTGAGCCATTTTTCTAGTGTTTTCTTAAAAATAGTATTAAAAATTTCTTTATTTATCCATTATAAAGTGTTTTTAATATTTTATCTGCACCTTGCTTAAGTAAGTCCTCTGCGACGGTAATGCCGATGGCTGTGGCATCTTCGGGTGCTCCGCTGGCATCACTTCTGAGTAAAATACGGCCATCAGGCTGGCCAACCAAACCTCTTAAAAAAAGTTTGTTATCAGTAAGTTCCGAGTATCCGGCAATGGGCACCTGGCAACCACCTTCTAATTTATGATTCATTGCACGTTCTGCCGCAACACGTATTTGGGTTTCTCTATGGTTAAGCGGCATTAATAATGAAAGCGTTTTATCGTCATTTTCTCGACATTCGATACCAACCGCGCCTTGCCCTATAGCGGGAAGTAATGTGCGGGTGTCGATGCGGTCGCGAATACGCTCATTCAATTTTAAACGGATCAGGCCTGCGGAAGCTAGAATGATCGCGGCATATTCACCTTGATCAAGTTTTTTGAGTCGACTACCGACATTTCCTCGTAAGTCTTTGATGGTTAAATCAGGTCGTTTTAGCTTAATCTGGCATTGACGCCGTAAACTGGAGGTGCCGACAACCGCGCCTTGTGGTAAATCCTCAATGGATGCGAAATCGTTAGAAACAAAGGCGTCAGTAGGGTCTTCGCGCTTACAAATGATGGGCAGGTGCAAGCCCATTGGCAGCTCTACCGGGACATCTTTCATGGAATGAACCGCAATATCCGCTTCATTCTCCAAAAGGCTTTTTTCTAGCTCTTTGACAAACAAGCCTTTTCCACCTATTTTAGCGAGCGGACTGTCCAGTATTTTGTCCCCTTGAGTGGTCATAGTCAGGAGTTCTACGGCGAGTCCAGGGTGCGCCTGCTCAAGACTTGCACGCACATATTCTGCTTGCCACAAGGCCAGCGGACTTTTTCGTGTTGCGATGCGAATAATTTGTTTGCTCATGGTCGTTTCAAGTGTGCTTTCGAAAAACACTAATGCTACCTTGCATTGACTTAGAGTTCTAGTGCGAATTATAACCTTTTGATTTTATAATTAAATTTGGAGAGCCTTGTGTCAGAAAATAAACCAAAGAGAAAACTATGGGGAGGGCGCTTTAGCGAAGCGACTCATGTGGCCGTAGAAGCATTCAATGCTTCTGTGGATTTTGATCAACGATTGTATCGCTATGACATTCTTGGTTCTCAGGCGCATGCGCAGATGCTGGCTAAGGTGGGTGTGCTGACAGAGGATGAGTGTTCATCGATTTGCCAGGGTTTAGATCAAATTTTGTTAGATATTGAAGCTGATGAGTTCGAGTGGTCGATTGCTCTGGAAGATGTCCATATGAATATTGAAGCAAAGTTGACAGAAAAAATAGGCATCGCCGGCAAAAAACTCCACACAGGGCGTTCGCGTAATGATCAGGTGGCCACCGATATTCGTTTATATTTACGTGATGAAATTGATAATGTGATGACGCAGCTTGACCGTTTAAAAAATGGACTGCTCGACCTGGCCGAAAAAGAGGCGGATACGATCATGCCCGGGTTTACTCATTTACAGGTCGCTCAGCCGGTCACTTTTGGCCATCATTTATTAGCCTGGTACGAAATGTTAAAACGGGATGGGTTGCGGATGAGGGACTGTCGCCGACGTGTCAACCGAATGCCATTGGGAGCGGCGGCTCTGGCAGGGACAACGTATCCCATTGATAGAGCCTATACCGCTTCTTTACTCGGTTTTGATGGGCTGTGTGAAAATTCATTGGATGCCGTCAGCGATAGAGACTTTGCCATTGAGTTTTGCAGTGCTGCGGCGATTCTTATGATGCATTTATCCCGATTTTCAGAAGAGCTGATCATCTGGTCATCGGCTCAATTTAATTTTATCGAATTACCTGATCGTTTTTGCACTGGCTCTTCCATTATGCCGCAGAAAAAAAATCCGGATATACCCGAGCTGGTCAGAGGCAAAACCGGGAGAGTGAATGGTGATTTGATTGCCCTGTTAACTATAATGAAAGGTCAACCCCTAGCCTATAATAAAGACAATCAGGAGGATAAAGAGCCGCTGTTTGATGCGGTTGATACGGTGAAAATGTCGGTGAGTATTTTTGCTGATATGGTGCCGGTAATGATGGCCAATAAAAAAAACATGGAAAAGGCAGCGCTGCAAGGATTCTCAACCGCAACAGATCTAGCCGATTATTTAGTACGCAAAGGCCTGGCTTTTCGTGATGCGCATGAGGTGGTAGGTCAAGCGGTGCGTTATGGCGTTGAGCAAAATAAAGATTTGTCGGAGCTGTCTCTAGCAGAGTTGCAAAAGTTTTCTACCGACATAGAGCAAGATGTGATTACGGTGCTTAGCTTGGAAGGTTCCGTAGCTGCGCGTGATCATATTGGAGGAACCGCCCCCTCACAAGTGCGAGCGACAATTGCAAGGGAGAGAGCGTTGTAATAGGTGTACTAGCTTTGCTTGGTGTTTTGTATCAGGTTTTGTTCTGTATTATGGATCAAACGCATCATATCATCCCCTTTGGACCAGCTGGAGACACCACTTTCAATAGAAATACTGGGTATGGGCTCTTGATTTTTAACTGGTAATTGACTGATTTTTTTAGTTATTTTATGAACCAGAGTATTGGCAGCCTGTTCTCCGGTCTCGGGCAGTACTAACAGGAATTCATTCGCCGTTAACCGGCCGACCATGTCGGCCCAACGCATTTGATCACGAAGAAAGCGAGACAAGAGCAGCATAATGTTTTCTAGTTGATTAATATCTTCTGCTTTAATATTAATGCGGAGCCGAATCAGGGAAAGCGGATTGTTATAACGACGGCTGCGCGATACTAAAGGTTCCAGGCCTTGCATCAAAGCACTTTTATTGGGAAGTCCCGTCTGCGGGTCACGCGTAGTGACTTTGGACAGCTCGTTTTTCAAACGGTCACGCTCTTGATAGATCTGAGTCGTTTTCGTCACATCCAGGAAAAACCAAATTGAGTGATCCTTTTCATCGACGGATAGATTATACCAGCACTTATAAAAATGTTTTGTATCTGTCGCCTTGCTATGTATTGTCATTTCTTCTTTTTGATTCGTTATGACTTCTCTAAGCGTTGTCGGTAATGAGTCAATATGGGTATTTTCAGGCGGGTGGTTAATATGGAACAGGGTTTTAAACGTTTTATTGAAAAAGACGATATCCCCTTTGGTATTAACAATCAACACGCCAACAGGGGCGGCCTCTAAAGATAAAGTGGCTAGTGTTGAGTCTAGCGGGTTGCTCATTGTTGATGTACTCCATAGCGATGAAAAGACGACCCATATTTCGTATTTCTAATAAAAGAACCTGGATGGATGAGTCTCAGGTTAAACCCAAAAAAACGCAGTTGATCCACGACCTATAGCATAAGATCTTGATTTTCCTGACTGCGCAAGAAAAAGTTTTATCACCTGGTTAAGTAAGGTGACTACGATTTTCCCCACTACGTAATTCGAATCAAGACCTTGCACCCTACATTCGCATCCCATTGCGTTTTCTAGGTTAAACGTTTTACCGGGTGCCTGTACAGCCCAAAATAGGCGATGTGCGTTGTCAAATCATAAACACATCAATTAATTAGTGCAATACGCCCTCGAAAATAGGTGTCAGGTGTCACAAATTTGTTGAATCTTCGCGTGCTTGAGCCGATAAGTCATACAGAGTATGACCCTATGTTAAAAAGCGAAAAACCAACTTTAGAAGAAATCAATACGGTTAAAAAGCGTTTTATGGCGCTAAATAGAGAAAGATTACAGCGTACGCAGAGCGCTTTGCGGGAACGACAGCGTGATTTTCTCGAAGTATTACCGTTATTGTTTCATATTAACCACCCCTCTTTGCCTGGATTTATTTCTAAATCCACGCCAGCCGGGATTGCTGAATATCGCCCCTCTGATATTGCGATTAAAACCATAAAAAAATTTGCTAAAAGTTTTGATCAAAAAAGAAGAGCATTATTACGCTTCGATATTTATTCACTATTTCTTATGGGTAGTGGTGGCACCGTGGCGTATTCTAAAAAAAGTGATTTTGACATCTGGGTTTGTCACACCAAAGAACTTGACGAAGAGCGGCTGGAACAACTTCGACAAAAAGGATTAGCGATAGAAGAATGGGCGATGAGCTTTGATCTTGAGGTTCATTTCTTCTTAGTGGAAGCGGAAACTTTCAGTAAGGGTGTTCACGAAGATATTTCAGCAGAAAGCAGTGGTAGTGCGCAACACTATTTGTTGATGGAAGAGTTTTACAGAACAGGGCTGTTACTGTGTGGTCGTTATCCTTTGTGGTGGATTATTCCACCGGACCAAGAAAATAATTATGAAGCGTATGCTGCATCTTTACGGGCAAAGCGCTTTATTACGAAAAATGAATATATAGATCTTGGTGCTCTGCCTGGTGTGCCTGCGGAAGAATTTTTTGGTGCTGCGCTATGGCAACTATATAAAAGTATTGATTCGCCTTATAAGTCGGTGCTTAAACTTTTATTGATGGAAAGCTATGCTGCGGAATATCCCAATATTAAGCTGCTGTGTCATCTATTTAAGCAAGCTATTTACGAAGGAGAAATAAATCTTGATGAGCTAGACCCTTATATTATGATGTATAAAAAACTTGAAGATTATTTGGAACAGAGAGAGGAGAGTGAGCGCTTGTCCTTATTGCGACGCTGTTTTTACTTCAAGGTTAATGAACCACTCAGTGTTCCTGATCAACGCCGAGAAGAAAGCTGGCGGCGAGATTTAATGAAATCCGTCACGCGATCCTGGGCGTGGCGAGAGGATTATTTGGCGATGCTTGATTCTCGCTCTGAATGGAAAATTGGGCACGTCGTCAAGGAACGAGCGGTATTGGTCAAAGCGCTCACATTTAGTTATAGATTTTTATCAGACTTTGCTCGAAAGCACGCTCAACTGGCCTCTATCAACCAAAAAGATTTAAATATATTAGGTCGTAAACTTTATGCTGCTTTTGAAAGAAAGGCAGGGAAAGTTGAAATTATCAATCGAGGAATTTCCAATAATCTCAGGGAAAGCCATTTATCTTTTTATCGCTCAGTGGGACAGGATGGTAAAGAAAGTTGGTTGTTGTTTACAGCACCCCTTAAAGAAAATGACACGATAAAAGAGCGGCCTTTGCGACGATCGCACAGTCTTATTGAGTTACTTTCCTGGTGTCATTTCAACGCCATGATGAATAATAATACGGTACTGGCCATGCAGAGTAATGAAAGTGATTTTACGTCTCGAGAACTAAAAGAACTGTTATTTTCGTTTCAACGCTTGTTCCCAGAAAAAAATGTCATCAAAACCGAAATATCAGATTTTATGACAGGTGCGTTGGCATTACATGTGGGCATATTTGTGAACTTGGGCATCGACCCCATGAAAGAATACGCTCGTAATGGCCATCATTTGATGAGCGATCATAACGATGCATTGAGTTATGGCGGTTTGGGAGAAAATTTGGCATTGAGTTTTGATATGATTACCATTACCACCTGGAAAGAAGTATTAACATCACGCTACACGGGCGCATCAGGTTTATTGGAATGTTTGCGGGAATATGTGAGATGGACACCAATAACCAAAGGGGTAACCCCGCCCGAATTATTTGCTCAATGCTATTCGTCAGGGAGAGCGATAACCATAAAAAAACGTATCGAAGAATTATTTCGAGATGTCGTTGCTTGTTTTTACCAATCGGAGCAAGGCGGAGATTCAAGATACATTCTTTCTGTAGAAAATAAATTTTACATTGCTGATATAGAAAATAATATTTTAAATTATGAAGTGGCTCACTCATACCCTGAGTTAATTGCCCAACTGGGCGAACATAATGATCGATATCGACCTGTTGTGATAGACCGGCAGGCACTTCAAAAAACGCTACTTCCTTCCTTGTTTTCGTTTAATCGTCCGGGTGTTGTGCAGCTTTTTTATCAAATTTCGGGTGTACTTACCGAAATTTATGTACTGGATGAAAGAGGTTCATTATTTTTTCAAAAAATGTCTTTTGTTGATGGGCGCTCAGTACTCTCTCATTTTTCTCTATTTTTTGACTCGATATTAAATCGTCAACGATATGAAATCGTAGGCTTTGAAGAAGAAAACCTGAGTGAAATAAAAGGCATCGAATATTTTGAAATCATATCAAAAGTGGGGTCGCCTGATCCTGGCATTGCCAGGCGTGAATTACACCAAAGTTCAAGGCCAACTCGAGTGTTTAATATACAAGTCATTGGGGCAGTAGTTGATCATATCCCAGTGTTTCGGATTTATTGTAATGAGATAGAGTTTTCTTCAGCAGAATATGGCCCTGCTCTTTTCAAAAAAGTGGCTCAACATGTGCTGTCGCTACGTAAAAATAGAGAACCTTACCCCATCTATATTACAGATATGGATATGCCTCATGCCATGTTAAGTCATGCTGGTGTTGATGAGCACGTACAAACTATTTATTTTTTGAATTACAAACGGAAAATCGAGCGCCAGCTTAATGATGCACTGGCAGAGCAGGTACAAATATAGAATGCTGCTCATGCTTGAGGCTTAAAAACCTTTTTTTGGGGTTTTTTCAGCGGCAAATTCCAATATATTTTGTTGATTTTCTGCCTGTTTTTCAGCCGCATTCATGATCGCTTTCCATGTCTGGTTTTTTTAACTGTAACAAACAAACCGGTCGGTATTTAAGATAAATATTTTTATTTAATTATGGGGTTCTGTGTCAGCAGAGTGTAAAAAACGTCAAAGTGCTCCTCTGGAAACGACTGACATTAAAAACTATTAACATAATATAATTAGAAATTTAACAGCCGCTTAGATGCTTCTGCCCTCACAGGGATGCGTGTCAATCTGTTATTTCGCTGCTGTAGAAACAAAATTTGAAATATAGGTATCTCGCTTTTTTAAAAATCCCAAAAGCAATTCAGGATACTCAGGTGCGACGGCAAGCTGAATAGATGAACGCTGTTGTAGGGCGGTATACCAAATTTTAATCCTGGGTAAACCCTCAAAAACAGCTAATTTTATGACGCGATCAAAGACTTCAAAATATTTAAAAACAGGTCCATATACGGCGTCTATGAGGTGAAATTGATCACCGGAAAAAAAAGGCGTGCCAGAAAGTTCTTTTTCAATAAGTTGAAACCTGTTATGAATTTCGCTACGCTCATTTTCGAAAGATTGTTTATTGTTTGCATTGTATAAAGCAACAATAGAATTCAAAATTTCCGAACCAAATTCAACCCATGCTCGATGATAGGCTTTTTCCAGAGGGTCTTGTGGATGGAGCGATCCAGGCGTTATTTCATCCAGGTATTCACAGATCACAGCGGATTCAAAAAGCGATATGCTGTTATTCACTAATAACAACGGAACCCTGCCCATCGGCGAAATTCGAGTAAACCATTCTGGTTTGTTAGCAAGATCAATGTCGGTGCGCTTATAAGAAATCCCTTTTTCTTTTAGGACGATGACAGACCGCTGTACATAAGGGCATAATAGATGCGTAACGAGATGAAAATTTTTCTGTTTCATGGCTATTTTTCAGTGTTTTTTATTACCGATGGCATTTGAAATTTAGACCAAATCGCCACCGGTATAGATTGTAATAACTCAGCTTAGGAATGAGACACAATAACTTATGCAAGTGGTGCACAAATTTGGTTTCTATTTGAATGTTCTGATTGCCTACAGGGATGTAAGTAAAATGCGTACTTTTTAATTGTAGAACGTTCAAAGAGGAACCTAAGTTGTAATGTCAGATGCACAAGCTATTTTATTTTCATCCTTATCTTGATAATGGGACGTTCGCAGTAGGTTCAATGGGTAGGGTAGGTTTAATAGGCTGTCCAGAGGGGGTTGCCGATAATAAAGCATACTTACCCTCCCCCAAATTGAGCTGTACCACAGCGATGATGGAAAGCATTAATGGATACTCCCAACCTCCGCCCGCATTAGCAAATAGCCACCCATTTGACCAGTGAGCCCAGGTCGCACCGAGTAATACAGGAATGATAAGCGCGGAAAATAATCTTGTTTTCACACCCAGTATTAAAGCGATACCGGCAATGGCTTCGATCAAAAAAACAAGATAAGCAAAAAATCCGGGCAGTCCGAGTGAAAGAAAAAAATCCGCTGTACCCGGTAAGGTAAAGACGAATAATTTCAGATAAACACTATGCGCCAAAAGCACAACACCCAGAGAAACCCGCAAAATAAAAGCACCAATATCTGGTTTTAATATGTTGTTCATTATTATGTCTCCGTTAGTTAAGTGTTGAATCATTATCGCGCTTGCATTGCAGAAAATAAATTGGCAATATTGACAAACCAACTTTGCACAATTGCAAAATGATGGCTCTGTTGACGCCAGGAATCCGCCATTTCAGCGTTAAAAAAGGATCATTTAAGGATCATTTACAGTAGTAAACGCACATTTTTCGCTTTGAGCTGACAAATTTCAGAGGCCATTTGAGCCATTACGGTTCATGTTCTGACGACTAGCTGGAGTCCCCATGGATTGGAATGCATTAAAAATATTTTTGGCCATAGCGCACAGCGGAACACTCGCAGGGGCAGCTAAAGCGCTGGGGATCAATCATTCCACTGTTTTTCGACGCCTCAATACTTTTGAAGACGAAATAGGAGGGCGATTATTTGAGCGTTTGAGTCACGGCTATGAGCTTACGTCCGCAGGGCAAGAGTTATTGGCCCGCGCAAAAAAAATAGCCGATTCATTCGATGATATTGAGCGCTACATCGTCGGTAAAGATATACAACCCAAAGGACAGGTTAAAATTACCGCACCGAATAATATAGCCTACCATTATTTACCACGCTATCTTGCGAAATTTAGTTTGCTCTACCCTGACATTCATATTGAATTACTGGCTAGTAGTTTGGAATTTAATATGACAAATCGCCAGGCTGATATTGCCGTTCGTGCCACGCCCTCACCTCCCGATCATTTAATAGGCCGACAAGTGGCTTCGATAAAGTGGGGAGTTTATAGCAGTCACACCTATGGTGATAAATTTACTTTACCAGACACTCTAGAAGACTTGCAAAACCATGCGTTAATTGGTGCTGCTGGCGGGATGCGCAGTCTTCCTGCTTTTGTCTGGCTGGAAAAAAACCGGTCACAACAAATTTGTACACGTTGCGATGATTTGGTCGCAATGTCCTATTTTGCCGAATCAGGCCAGGGACTGGCCTTTTTGCCGAATGATCAGCAACGACCGGGGATAACCAAACTGTTCCCTTTTAAACCTGGTAAAACCAGCAAATTATGGCTGTTAACACACGCAGACTTACGGAATGTTGAAAGAATCAAATTAGTCATGCGATATTTAACAAATGCCTTTGCTGAAGAATGGCCTTCCTGAATATCCTAAAAACGGCTCATCAAAGCTTCACTGCCCGAAAACGCAGCTACTACTTTCTTCGTAGATTCAACAAATAACGTTTACCTGATGACCCATGAAACTCAACCGGCGTATAACTCAGCCCAATAGGCGACCCGTCTCCCTCCGTGCTGTTTTTTGCGTATTTTAGAACCCTCTAAAGTAAAGACTGGTTTTGCCGTTAAACGGAAAAGAACCCGGATATGAAGGAGAAGTAATGAAAAAAAGGCTTATGGCAAGTATAGTTGCGGGGGTTTGTTTGTCTGGTGTTGGTGTTGCGGGAGCAGAAGGTTTTGCTATTTCGGCTAAAGGTGGCACATTGGGATTAGGCGCTGAAGCGACAGCAAATTTGTTATCTGATGTTAATGCTCGAGTCGGTTTTAATACTTTTAACATTGGCTGGAATGCGACGGAAGATGGCATAGCTTATGAAATTGATTTGGAGTTGCAGACCCTTACCGGTTTTATTGACTGGCACCCTTTTAGCGGCGGTTTACGTGCGACTGTGGGTTTGGTCGCCAATAACAACGAATTAAAAATGAAAGCACAGTCAGCAGCAAGTTATGATATTGGTGGGACGGTCTATACACCAGAAGACGTAGGCATATTGACAGGCGTTGTCGGTTTTAATAATGTCACCCCTTACTTAGGAATTGGCTGGGGTGATGCTGTGGGTGCGAATAAAAATTGGAGTTTTGCATTTGACTTAGGTATTTTGTTTCAGGGCAGTCCTAAAATTAAGCTAAGCACAACTAATGGCTTGTTAACCAATAACGCTATTTTCCAAGAAAATCTCGAGCAAGAAAAACAACAACTAGAGCAGGATTTGAATGGTTTTGACCTCTATCCGGTTGTGTCTTTGGGTCTATCTTACAAGTTTTAAAGCCGAGTGGTTATCGCGTATTAATATGTTCAAGTATTTTTCTGAAGGGTATTCTATTTAAACTACCGAATAAATGATGCGTCGTGAGTCGAGCCCGACTCAATCGGGGGGATGCAACACCGCAGAGAAATTGGGCGAAGAGTTGAGCTTCGGCAAGGCTAGTTGGGTTCTGCTCTCTTAAGGCCAGTGCTTTCTGAAACAAAGCATCATCGATAGGGATAATTTTTTGCTCGGGCTTCTCCATTTTCGTTCCGTTTAAACACCATGAACAGTGGCCGCAGACCTGTTTTAAGTTGTCACCAAAATGATGTGCCAAAAACTGAGTTTGGCAGCTATTGGTATTGGTTAAATCCAGTACTTGCTGAATTCTAGCGATTTCATTTTTTTCACGTTGGTGAGCGCGCTGGGTAAGTTCGGTGGCAAGCGTCTGTGTAGAAGCGGGCGCTTTTATATTACGGTAACGGTGGCGAATGCCAGAGGTTTTTACTTCCAGCATATTTTTCTCATGGAGGTAGTCCAGAGCACGAATAATACGCGTTCTGGTTGATTGTAGCCGTTGTGCAGTTTGTTCCATATCAATATCAAACCAGCTTTTGGCCTTTTTCGATTGTCGAAAAATAGAGGCAATAAAATGACGTCGCTCACCTTGAAAGTGCGCCAAAATTTCTTGTGACTTTAACAAGGGTTTAAAACGATAAGTTGAATAGAACGGTGTGCTTCCTTTAAGATAGCCCTCCAGCTCAAGATACGTCAGCAACGTGCGAACGACAAGAGGGCGAATATTGTGATTTGCCGAAAGAGAATACAAACTGATATCAAAATCAGTTTCTTGAGAAAAAATTTCATTGACAAAGCTATACATTGCAGCTTGGGTTGGAGTATCGCCGTAAATAAAATTTTGTAGGGTATTTAAATCATCCAAACAGACCAAAATTTCACACGTTGATTTTTTCCCATCTCGCCCAGCTCGGCCTATTTCTTGTGCAAAATTTTCCAGGCTCTTAGGTAAATTATAGTGGTAAACATAACGAATGTTGGATTTATCAACGCCCATACCGAAGGCCATTGTGGCTATAACAATGCCCTCATCAGAAGCCATAAACCAATCTTGTACTGTGGCTCGTAGTTCATTCTTCATGCCAGCGTGGTAGGCTCTGGCAGGCAACCCATATTCAATCAATCGTTCGGCTACTTTCTCTGCAGTGCGCTGTAGTGTGACATATACGATAGAGGATCCACGTGGGCGTTTTTTTAGTTTTTCCATCAGCATTTCATCGCGCAAGTCTTCTACTGTTGGTGTGGTCAAAATAGTGAGGTTAGGTCGGTAAAAACCAGTGCATACGACATTTTGCGTTGCAATGCCAAAGCCGCTGCAAATATCTTGTTGGACTTGTGCTGTGGCCGTCGCGGTTAGAGCTAATATTCGGTCGGCACCGCATTGTTTTGCATAATACGGTAGTTTCAAATAATCTGGCCGAAAGTTGTGTCCCCATTCAGAGATGCAATGGGCTTCATCGATGGCAAACAGTGAGATGGTTAGCTGTTGAAGCACTCCCCTGAACCGTTCGTTATTGAAACGCTCCGGGGCAACGTAAAGTAGCTTCAATGAGCCATTTTTGGCTTGGGTTAAGGTGTCATGGTATTCTTCTGAGGTTAACGTCGCATCCAGACGTGCCGCTTTGATCCCCCGCAAGGTCAGCGCATCGATTTGATCTTTCATCAGTGCAATAAGCGGTGAAACGACCAGAGTTAAACCAGGCAGCAGTAATGCGGGTAATTGGTAACACAAAGATTTTCCACCGCCAGTGGGAAACAACGCCGCAGCGGAATGTCTCGCTACCAGGTGTTCGATAACCTCTTTTTGCCCCGCGTTAAACTGATTAAAACCAAAATAATGTTGTAGGGCGTCATCAAGATTCATCATGCCAAAGTACTCCGGTGAGGTTCAACAACATCACCCAAAGAAAAGAGAACCATTCTAATGGTTATTTCCAAACTTATGATACCGGCAATGTTCTTTTTAAGGAGTAGGCAAAAGGTGCTATACATACAGTATCGACATCCAAGAGAGAACTTCTTGGCACTATGTCGTCTGCCTAGAGTAACGCTTTGATGATGTCTTCCGTCTCTTGCTCAGAAAGTAGACCCGCAACAGTAGAATGAATCTGTCCACCAGGGGCGATGAACACAGTATAAGGGATAACGCTATAAATGTTGCCAAACAGTTCTGCGATCTCATAAGCTTGTGACTCGCCACCAATGAGTATGGGATAAGCGATAGGTAAAATTTTAGTGAATCGTTCTATTTCTGTTTTGTCGTTAGCCGCAACGCCAAGAAAGGTAACGCCTTTATCTTGGTATTTAGTATGAAGTTTGTTAAATGTGGGGATTTCATGGAGGCAGGGTTTACACCAAGTTGCCCAAAAATTCAGCACAACAATGTGATTATCCCATTCTTTAATGTGCCGCATTTTACCGCTTAGATCCGGGAGCTGGAAGTCGGGACGTGGCTTAACTTCGTTCGTCGCTATGCTTTCTATAGCGGTTCCAGCCGGTTTAGTATTTTGAGGCAAGTATAAGCCCGCTAAAACACTAAAAACAATGATCATAAAAGCAACAAAAAATAATCGTGGCGACATTGACGACGCTTCCAGGTTAATGTGGTTATTATAACATTACTCAGCGCGCGCCCTGAAATACGTCATTTTCAGAGTTTATCCTCAAGGGACAAACCTCCCCTAGAAAATAATCATTATCGCCTTGAACTGACGAATCGCAGGGTCAATCTGAGCAGCGGCTGTGACTCTAATAGCGTACTGAGTCGTTTTTTACGTTATTATTTTGGTAGCGCTTGAGTGACGCGTTTTGTGAAGTCCTCCGCGTCCATAAAACCCACTACGCGATATTTTTTTCGTTCTGCTCCTGAAGCATCAAAAAATAAAATAGCGGGCGGCCCCAGGATGCCATACGCTTTCATTAGTGCCTGGTCTTGTTCGTCATTAGGCGTGACATCGGTTTGCAATAATACCACCTGATCCAAGGCTTGCTGTACTTTTTCATCGCTGAAAGTGTATTTTTCCATTTCTTTACAGGAAACACACCAATCAGCATAAAAATCAAACATCACAGCTTGACCTTGTGCTTTTGCGGCTGCCAATTCGGCGTTTAAACCACTGAGTCCCTTGATTTGTGTGAATGGAAGTTCATGTTGCTCGTAACGATCAGAGTCCGATAAAGAAGAACCCCACAGTGGATCTAAAGGGTCACTGCCTCCGGTTGCGGCGCCAAGCAAAGCGATGCCACCGTAGCTTAAAAGAAGTATCGCAATCACTCGCCCAGCTTTTTCAAGTTGTGTTGCCGGATGGGTGGTAAAGCGGCGAAAAACACCCATAAAAATAGCCGCAGAAATAGCCAATATGGCCCATAGAGCGAGCGTGAAGGCCGCAGGAATAATTCGTTCGAGCATCCAGATGGCAATGCCAAGCAAAACAAAACCAAAAAAAGCTTTGACCTTATCCATCCAGCCACCCGCTTTGGGAAGAAGTTTGCCTGCTGAGGTGCCAATAATCAGCAGCGGTATTCCCATCCCCATACTGAGTGCATAAAGTGCAGCGCCACCTAAAAGGGCATCTGCGGATTGACTGATATAAACAAGCGCGCCAATGAGTGGGGCAGCAACACAGGGGCCTACAATCAGCGCTGAAAGAAACCCCATGATCGCCGCCCCCGTTAATGTGCCTCCCGATTGGCTATTGCTGGCGTTAGTCAGTTTGCTTTGCCAGCTAGAAGGCAGTTGCAAGTTATAAAAACCGAACATAGATAAAGCCAATAACACAAATAAAATTGCAAAAATAGAGAGTATCCAGGGATTTTGGAAGGCCGCTTGCAAGTTATACCCGGTAAACCCAGCAATCACGCCGGCGCTGGTGTAAGTCAGCGCCATCGCTTGTACGTAAGCCATCGATAACGCGAATGCTCTTGGAGTGGAGACCGCTTTTTTTTGACCCACGACGATGCTCGATAATATCGGAATCATAGGGAAAACGCAGGGTGTGAATGACAGAGCCAGGCCAGCAACAAAAAAAGCGGCGATAATAATTAGAATGTTGCCACTGGATAAGGTTTTTGCAAATAAGTCTTGTTCGCTGACGAAGGTGTCATCAATGACGGCTTGAGCCAGCTCAGGTCGAGGCGCACTGACCAAACCTGTTGGCAATTTTAGCGGGACACTTGTTTTTATAGGTGGATAGCAAAACCCCGCGTCGGCACAGCCCTGATAGCCGATTTCCAACTCAATTTCAGTGGCTTGTAATTGACTACGAGATAAGGGCAGAAAAATATCTACATGATCATAATAAACCTCCATACGACCAAAGCTTTCATCTTCTGTAAATGTTCCGCTGGGGCTAATAGGCGTACCCAGTGTGACCCCATCGCTATTTTTTATGACAAAGCTGAATTTGTCGCGGTAGAGATAGTAGTCACTGGCAATATCCCAACTCGCTTTAATGGTGTTTCCATCTTCAACATTCAGGCTGAGTATAAAGGCTTGTTCAGGGCGTAAAAAATCGCTGGATACCGGTTGACCACCCAGTTGGATACCCATGCTAGCGAGGGCACCCATCAGACCGCCAGGCTTGTTTTTTTCAACCTGAGGCGATGGCATTAACGGGATGTTAAGCGTTTGTTTTTGTGGCGGATAACACAAACCGGCATCAGCACAACCTTGGGAGACGGTGTTAATGTCAAGATGAGTATAATCAGCGGTGCTACCCGATTTGAAAATCAGCGGAATACTGATATTTACTTTATCGTAAAACACCTCCATTTCACCAAAAAACTCATCATGTTTCAGCTTTCCTTTGGGAAAAATAGGCTCGCCAAACTCAATGCCTTCGGTACCGCTGCTGAATTTAAATCTGTCTTTATATAAATAATAGGCCTCTTCTATATTCCAGGTGAGCTGTATTAAATCGGGTGTAATACTTTCTGCCGAGGCTCTAAAAGCTTGCTCTGGTTTCAAAAGCTCTTTTCCGGCAGCGATAGAACCCGCTGAAAACAGCATCAAAAAACAAATCATGAGTAGCGCCAAGTGTGTGCTCTGCGAAATAAGCTTGGATTGGAAAGGCGGTGATATCATCATTTTTATTCGTTATTTTATTTAAGGAAGGGTGTAGGCTTGCTGCCTATGCTGTGTTTTGACCGCGTATTTAGTTGATCGTTCGCTAGATTTTTTTCAACAATTGCCAAACCTTTAATTCTTCAACAGCGCAGGTGTGTAATAAATCTGCGAGTTTTTGTTCATCAAATGGGCTGCGGTTTTTACACATTTTTACCGTATGAAGTGCAAAATTTCGCCATTCATCCCCCACATCGGTCATCATGTCTGATGCCTCCTCTAATAACTTATTATTCGTTAACGTCGCCGCTTCCTGTAAAAATGAAGCATAGATATAGCGAAACCCGGCCCCCCCCGTACCAATTTCTTCCTGCATACGGACAATGTGACCCAAAAAAAGCCGCTGTTGTTTTTCGTCAGGCATCGCTTTGGTTATTCGCTTTAATTTATTGGCCAGGAAATGAATACCTTTAATGCCAACAATAGGCACGGGGGGGGTTAAGGATCGAGCGCTAGATTTGATGGCCCGGGGTATGGCATGACCATAATGGATGTTTCCAGGTTTTTCATTCAAGTAATACATCATCCCTTTGGGCGCGAGTGCACCTTTAGCAAAACGCGCTTTTTGCAAGTCTTTAGCGGGACAAATGACCGGCGCTTCAAAAACAGGGTCACTAATAAGATAATCGTCGCCTTTTTTGCCATAGACAATCAGGTTATGTGCATTGAAGTGAAAGCGCATATCATCCGGAAAGTAAGGTAACCAAAACACCGACGTTTGCAAACCGACAATATTACCTGCATTTAACTGCTGATCTAATGCCTCCATGCCCTTTTGCGGGCTGGAAAATTTTTCAAAACTGACGTTCAAACCCAGGCGTTTTTTTAAGCCTTTGATAATGGCTCTGGGCGGCATACGGTAAGCGATTAAAGGTAGCCCATTCAGTTTAATAAAAGGGAAATACGCAAAAGCAATACCTGAAGATAAACCGAAAACCATAGATTCAGAGACGTCTAAGCCATGATGTTTGAGCATGGTCGACATCACGCCCGTCTCACAATGGGCAGTATGCTGGTGTTGAAACTCGGTCATATGGCGGGTGCCTGCTCTGGAATAGATTGAAATTCGGCTACCGTCAGCCCCAGCACGTCAAGGTAGCGATGCCTGGTTTTACCAGAGAGACGAAGAAACACAGCAGGTTTGATATGACGTTTGATTTGCCATTGAAACAACCCCGTCGCCTGGGATAAACCCAAGATATCCAGACGTTTGGCATACATATGGTATTCTAGCGGTGAGCTTTCCCCCCGTTTAACACGATGATACGCGGCTAAAGCCTGCTCATTCAGCTCGTTAACCGCCAACAATGTAACGAATTCTTCCGCTTCCCATCCAGTCGATCTGATTTTTTCGTATTCCCCGGCCTCATTAACCGCATAAATCACTTTTTTATGACCGCCATAGGTTCGATTATTGTCTTGAGGGACATCGTCTTTTTTCATATCATAGTCAAGCAGATTTAAATTACAAAAAAACCAGATTCTAACATAGACTGTCAGTCTCATTGTTATTGATAGGCGCTACATTTGCGCAATCAACTTATGTTATAATTCTTCGTTTTCTTACATAAATACACATCGTTAATTACCCAGGTTTGGATCAGGCAAGTGGCACAATCAATTAAAAAACGAGTATTGATTGTCCACTATTCGCAAAGTGGACAACTCAATGACGTTGTCCGTCATTTCGCTCAGCCGCTGGTTGACCATGCCAATATCGAAGTCACATTTGAACAAATAAAACCTGTTGAAGCCTTCCCATTTCCATGGCCTTTTTTAAGGTTTTTTGACACTTTCCCTGAAGCAGTTTATCTTGATCCGCCTGCCATTCAAGCCTCAACATTGACGGGCGATGAAGACTTTGATTTAGTGATATTGGCCTATCAGGTCTGGTTTTTATCTCCCTCGCTACCCACTACGGCATTTTTACAAAGCGCAACGGCGGCAAAATTATTGCACGGGAAGCCCGTCGTAACGCTGATTGCCTGTCGTAACATGTGGTTAATGGCTCAAGAAGCGGTTAAAACTATGTTGGACGAACTGGGTGCGAAGTTAATAGGCAATGTTGCGCTAGTGGATGAAGCAGGCAGTGCGGGCAGCTTTTTAGCCACGCCCGTTTGGGTACTAAGTGGTCACAAAGGCCCTCACCTTGGCGGCTTGATCCCCAAGGCTGGTGTTGCCCCTGAAGCAATGACGGCTTGCAGCCGCTTCGGCGATCGTATTATCGAAAAAATATTTTCAGATACAAAATTAGATGTGACTTTATTGCAAGGTCTTGGCGCGGTAGAGGTGAATGAAAAACTGATCTCCAGCGAAAAAACAGCCAAACGTAGTTTTCGCATATGGGGAAAACTGTTCCGCAGCCTTGGCCCACAGGGCAGTTTATTACGCAAACCGGTCATATTAATCTATATTTTTTTTCTAATTACTTTCATCATCACATTTATACCCTTAAGCGTGCTCCTTAAAGCCATATTTTCACCATTGACGCGCCGTCACACCGCCGCTCAAAAAAAATATTTTGGCAGTCCATCAGGGTCATAAGACATCACCAAAGAAAGAGCGAGCTCTAGAATCTATGTCAACGGTTTATATTAATGCGATAGCAGCTTATTTACCAAATGCGCCGGTAAATAATGATAATATGGAAGCTGTTTTAGGGCAGATGGGAGAAAAACCCTCTCGTGCACGCCGCACTGTTTTACGCAGCAATGGCATTAAAACACGCTACTATGCTGTGAACCCCAAAACCGGTGAAACAACGCACACCAATGCTCAGCTTACCGCCATAGCGGTGAAAATGTTAGTCGCCGACCAGTTTTCTGTTAACGACATCGACTGCCTTTCCTGTGGGACAACACTGCCTGACCAAATGATGCCTAATCATGCTGTCATGACACATGGCGAGCTGGGTAATTCGGCTTGTGAAGTCGTAGCTACAGCCGGTGTATGTATTGCCGGTATCACCGCCATGAAATATGCGTATCTGGGTGTTGCCGCCGGTGAGTTCAGCAATGCAGTTGCTACCGGCTCTGAAACCGCTTCTGCGGTGATGCGGGGCAAACATTTTGAGCCGGAATTATCCCATAAAATTGACGCTCTGGAAGCGCGACCGGAAATTGCTTTTGAGAAAGATTTTTTGCGCTGGATGTTATCCGATGGCGCAGGAGCCGTGTTACTCCAGTCAAAACCAAATACTAAAACGTTATCTTTACAGATTAACTGGATATTTGAACGATCCTATGCCAACGAAATGGAAACGTGCATGTATAGTGGCGCAGCTAAAAAAAAGGATGGTTCGCTAGAAGGCTGGAAAGAATTTGAACCGAATGAATGGCTCGCAGATTCGATTTTTTCTGTAAAACAGGATGTCAAACTGCTTAACGACTCTATTATTCATTATACCGTCGAACGACCTTTAGAAGAACTGATACAAAAAAAAGACTTAAACCCAAGGGATATTGATTATTTTGTACCACATTACTCATCTAATTTTTTCCGAGAAAAAGTGGCAGAAGGCTTGAAAAAAGTCGGTTTTGAGATTCCGTATGAACGTTGGTTTACGAATTTAAGCTCAAAAGGCAACACCGGGTCAGCCGCGATTTACATCATGCTTGAAGAGTTGTTCAACTCAGAAAAATTAAAAGCAGGTCAAAAAATTCTCTGTTATATACCGGAAAGCGGGCGTTTCAGCAGTGCCTTTATGCTGCTAACGGTCTGTGGGAAATAAACCATGAAAATACAGCTTAGCGCACTGATAAAAGACTCTCTTGAGGCTTTGATAAAACAGGGCAACCTGCCCGAAAACATTTCACCAGAAATACAAATTGAGCGGGCACGAAATAAACAGCATGGTGATTTTGCCTGCAATATTGCACTAACGCTCGCCAAAATATCAAAATGTAATCCTCGTGATCTGGCACAGCGCATTGTGCAAAATTTACCGGCATCTGACCTAATCGAAAAAACTGAAATTGCTGGCCCCGGCTTCATCAACTTCTGGATGGCCTCTGACACTTTATATAAAGTCGTTGCAACGATCCTGGATCACGGTGATCAATTTGGTCGTTATCATTTTGCCAGGCCACACTCTGTACAAATCGAATTTGTATCTGCCAATCCAACCGGCCCTTTGCACGTTGGGCACGGCCGTGGTGCAGCCTATGGCGCAACCTTAGCCAAGCTTTTGTCGACGGCTGGCTATACCGTACAGAGTGAATATTATGTCAATGACGCAGGGCGACAAATGGATATTCTGGCGACCAGTGTCTGGTTACGCTATCTAGAATTGATGGAACAAACAGTACCCTTCCCCGCCAACGGCTATAAAGGCGACTATATTTTGCCTATGGCGACAGCCTTAAAATCTACTGAAGGTTCCGCTTATAGCGCTGAAGCCGCCATGGTGATCGCCGACATCCCGCCCGACGAAGTAGTGGGTGGCGATAAAGAAGCTCATATTGATGGTTTAATTGCACGCTGCAAACAAATACTGGGCCCAGAAAAATACAAAACCCTGTTTAATCGGGTGCTAGAGTCGATGGTGAGCGATATTCGAGACGATCTCACTGAGTTTGGCGTGCACTTCGATAACTGGTTTTCTGAACGTCAATTAGCTGATAACGGCAGCATTGATACACTCATTGAAGAACTACAAGACAAAAAACTTATTTATAAAAAAGAGGGAGCTTTGTGGTTTAAAAGTACCGCTTACGGTGATGAAAAAGATCGCGTTGTGGTCAGAGAAAATGGCCAAAAAACTTATTTTGCTTCTGATATTGCTTATCACAGAAATAAATTACAGCGTGGTTTTGATACAATTATCGATATATTCGGTGCGGATCATCATGGTTACATTCCTCGTGTTAAAGCCGCAATCACCGCGACAGGAGATGATGCTGAGCGCTTGACCGTGCTTTTAGTTCAATTTGCAGTTCTCTATCGTGGTACTGAAAAATTACAAATGTCAACCCGCTCTGGCGAGTTTGTGACTTTACGCCAACTACGAAAAGATGTTGGCAATGATGCCGCTCGATTTTTTTACGTTATGCGTAAATGTGAGCAACACCTTGATTTTGACCTTGAATTGGCAAAATCAAAAAGTAATGAAAATCCCGTTTATTATATTCAATATGCGCATGCGCGTATTTGTAGCGTCATGAAGCAACTTGAAGATGCCGGTCATCAAGCCGACCTGCAACAAGGCGTTGCCCAATTGCACGTACTCAAAGAAGAGCATGAAATGACCTTGATGACGACGCTATTACGTTATCCCGAACTCATCCAAAGCGCAGCCAAACAGCATGAACCACACCAGCTTGCCCATTATTTAAGAGCATTGGCCAATCAATTTCATGCTTATTATAATGCGCATAAATTCATCGTCGATGATGCCGCAACCCGTAATGCTCGCCTTGCACTGATCACAGCTACACAACAAGTCCTGGTTAACGGACTAGCTATATTAGGTGTTTCTGCACCTGAATCAATGTAGTCTCGAACCTTTGATAACAAGAGACTACAAGCCCGGCCCAGAAAAAAAACCAACACCGGCACCGGGCTGGGCCTGGTTATTAGTTGGTTTATTAATTGGTTTATTTGTCGGATTTTTAATCTATCTGGACAAAGCCGTGCCGGTTTCTGAAAAAAAATCCGAACCCAATCAGACTGAAGCGAAGCCACAAGCCCCACCAAATAAAGAGAAGCATACTGCTGAAGAAGAAAATAAAAAAGAAAGTAAAGAGCTCAGCTTCTCGTTTTATAACGAATTACCACGCAGGGCTATTGATGTTCCGGCCCATGAGCTAGAACAAAAGACAATACAACAGCCCAAAATAAATAAACCCAACCCCGTTAACAAGACTAAAATCGAAACACCTCCATCACCCGTACTAACAAAATCACAGCCTGCTCAATCTACTTATATGCTTCAAGTCGGCTCTTTCCGAAACCCTAGCGAAGCAGAGAGCTTAAAAGCACGCCTTGCCTTTATGGGGTTGCAAGCAACAATACAGCCGGTTACAGTCAATAAAAATCAACGATGGATGAGAGTGCGCGTCGGCCCTTTCCCCAGCTTTAAACAAGCAGAGCAAGTACAAACTCGGCTGAAGCGAAATAACATAACAGCGATGTTGCTTAAATTGAGCGGTTAAGCTCTCTTCTGGGTAACGAATGGCGAACGAAGTATGAGCAATGTATACGAAGTTGTGCCGGACGCAGAGCGGTCGAAGTAAAAAAATTCGTTGTCACCCAGAAAAAATCGGAGAATTTTAGTGGTACTTGAAGTCGCAATTTTAGATGTTAAGAAAGGAGAAGAAAGAAATTTTGAATTGGCATTTAGTCAAGCGCAAAAAATTATTTCGAGCATGGAAGGTTATATTTCTCATCAACTCAAAAAATGCACCGAAAAAACAAACCGGTATATTTTGTTGGTTAACTGGCAAACAATCGAACATCATATTGTTGGTTTTAGGGAATCTGAACAATATCAAGAATGGCAGGCCCTTCTCCATCATTTTTATGACCCCTTCCCAGAAGTTGAGCATTACACAGATATTTCTCTAAAATGAAAATTATCATACAAAGGCACGGAGAACCAGACATTGGCGTGTGGGGAAAAATAGCTTCTTCAGAGATGGCAAAATGGATAAATTGCTACAATGAGTCTGGCGTAGTCGTTGATAATAAACCTTGTTCTGAATCTCTCGTCCACGCAAGAGATAGTTACGTTGTATGTAGTACTCTTGAAAGGTCAAAGCATTCTGTAACATTGCTAAAAGTTGAAAATTACATGCCTGATTCCTCGTTTTGTGAAGCAGAGCTTCCGGTAGTAAATGTACCGCTATTGAAAATATCACCGCAGACTTGGTCTATTATTTTTCGAGTTTTTTGGTTCTTTGGCTTGTCAAAAAATGTGGAATC
>VAPL010357691.1_pt1 | contig 80960 bp, 73 predicted proteins | sample 3395061 | NCBI WGS metagenome assembly VAPL01 (sample SAMN08290444, study PRJNA428436) | hydrothermal vent metagenome | isolation source: Deep-sea hydrothermal vent chimney 2 | place: Pacific Ocean: Juan De Fuca Ridge | depth 2182 m m | reverse complement strand
TACATTTTAGCTTGTTCTTTTGCCCTTTTACTGCGTTAAAATCTTCAACTATAGCGATGCTATGCTTGAAAATTTTGCCTTGAAAAAGAATAAAATTACTTTGCTAATTCTGCACCATTTATTCCTTAACAATGCCTAACTATTTTTAAAATGTTAGAACACATTTTAAAAATAGAGCCTCATTAAAAAATTATGGGAAACGGATTTGCCAAACCTTTATAGGCATCTAGATCAACTCTCAAAGACCCAACTGCCAATGATGCTTTGACACGCAAGGGTATTTTGTTTTCATCATCACTCACCCAAACAGTAAGGCTTTCGTTTTCTTTGAAAATACGCCCTTCTTGTACTATGGGTCTAAATTTAACCGCAGCAATTTTTCCAAATTTTGTACGGATTGTTTCTCTACCCAACAAACGTAATTTGAATTTATAATTGGTTTCATCAAAAAACATGGTTAGTGTCGTTTCATCACCTGTTTTCATTTTCTTTATATCTTGACTTCTTAAATAATATAAAGTTGAAAGCATGTCTTGCACATTATTATTTGTGGTGTATTGCTTTTCGGTTTTGTGTTTGTAATCTTTTACTGTGGCTTTTTTAGAAGACTGGTCAAATAATATTTCTTTATTTTTAGTATAACCTCCTTCATTAATCTTTCTGATAAATCGATAAGGTTGCAATGTTTCTTTATAAAAATATGACTGGTAATTATCTCTAACTTTAAAAAACCAACTTATGACACCTGTTGTTTTTCCTTTACCTACCACATGAAAAACTTCATTACCATTATTGGTAGTTTCTTTAACTGTCATTGTTGCATTGCCTGCATTTAAAAAATTGCTATAACTTATTCTAAATTTAAGCCACTCACCTTTTTTAAAAGCTTTCACTTCAGTTTGTGCATTTGCTATTGTCATTGCAAATAGTAATATAAATAGTATGTTTTTCTTCATGCTTAATCTTATCTAGAACTTAAAATACAATTACCGTTCCAAAAATATAAGTGCCTATATATTAATACGTAAGAATCAGGTTAATATTTTATAGGAAGTTAAATTTGTAATGCCCCAGTTCTCTAATTCTTCTTCACTCCATAGTTCGGGAAAAAATATACGCTTTTGGTATCTTGGTAACATATATTTTTGCCATTCACTCCCTCCTGTTGCCTCAGTATTTTCACCTTCGCTCAATAAATATTTACAGGCAGCATCGTAATGATGCATCACCCAACTAATATTTACTGTATAATCATAATGACGCATAGCATTTTTTAAATTGACATCTCCTTTAACTTCTTTGGGTAAACTTTTATATTTATCATAAAGATTGATTTCATTATACTCTTGCATCAAACGAATTAATTCATCTTTATATTTTTTTTCAAATTCTTCTAATAAATACGATTTTTTACCTGTTTTATGATCTTTACCTGCAGCTTGCCAGTACATATGTTCAAAAGCATGCTCAAAAGGTGTGTCTCTGTCAATAGTTGATCTAAAACGAAAATCAATTAAATTAATAAGATCTGTTGAGCAAATTTCTATCATTCTATATTGTGCGCTTTGAAATCCGCTTGCAGGTGTTAAAGTGTCTCTAAATTTCATATACTGTGCAACTTCCATTCCTTCGCCCATCACATCAAAAGATGTTGAAAGCATATCGAAATAACGACTGATTCTCCCTAAACGAGAAGTGAAAAATGCTGCTGTTAAATTTTTGTGATGCGAAACTTGCTTCATTTCCCACAATATCATTTTAAACAACAATTCATTGATTTGATGATACATTAAAAATACCATTTCATCAGGATGTGTTGTACGTTGTACTTGTAAGTTTAATAGGGCGTCTGTTTGAATAAAATCCCAATAACGCATAGGTTTGCTATGTAGTAATCCGTCAAGGTGCGTTTCAAGATCTTGACCAATTGCATCATATTTTTCTTTTAATAGCTCAATTTTATTTATTATTTCTTTATCCATTATAGTATTAATTGATGTACAAAACGACATAAATTTTTAGGTTGTAAATATACATAAACTCAATATAAAAATTTATACGGAGTTTACCTCTGACCATAAGTATCAATTATTTTTTACAGAGGAAATATAATTGGTTATACCTACAAGGTTTTCCTCCTTTGGCGGACAGGTCAAAACCTTGCAGGAAAATAAAAGCCCTCACAACTTTATAAACCTGTGAGGTATTAATACAAGAGTATTTGCATTAGTTACTTTTTAAAATTCGCGATGCCTTCCTTAAGCCATGCCAAATAACTTTCAATATTGGGATCATACGCTTTATATTTATTGAGATTATCCCCGTTATGGTCTAATAAAACATAATAGGGTTGAGCGTTTGCTTTGTACTTTTTTATCTGAAAATCACTCCATTTATTACCAATAGATTTTATTTTCTTGCCTGTAGTTTCAGAAGTGTATTTTTCACTTTCAGGCAAACTTCTCTTGTCATCTACATATAAAGAAATTAAAACAATATCGTTTTTTAGTATTTGTAAAACTTTTGAATCTGACCATACTCGTTCCTCCATTTTTCGACAGTTTACACAAGCATGACCTGTGAAGTCTAAAAGTACAGGTTTGTTAATTTCTTTGGCATAAGCCATCCCTTTATTATAATCTAAAAAAGCGACAATATCGTGTGGTCCATATTTAGCTCCTTCTGGCAGTTTTTCTTTCGCAACTCCTAAACCTGTTTTCGTATATCCAACTCCATATGGAGATTCACTGTACTGCATTGGTGGTGGAAACCCACTTATTAATTTTAATGGTGCTCCCCAAAGACCCGGAATTAAATACAATGTAAAAGACAATACTATTAAGCCTAAACTTAATCTTCCAACTGAAATGTACTCGGTTGGTGAATCATGTGGTAATTTGATTTTTCCAAATAAGTATAAAGCAAAGACTCCAAAAATTGCTACCCAAATGGCTAAAAACACTTCTCTTTCCAGCCAATGTAACTGTAATACCAAATCGGCATTTGATAAAAATTTAAATGCCAAAGCAAGTTCAAGAAATCCTAGACTTACTTTTACCGTATTTAACCATCCTCCTGATTTTGGTAATGAATTTAACCATCCGGGGAAGGCTGCAAACAAAGCAAATGGTATTGCTATTGCCATTGAAAAGCCTAACATCCCAACAATGGGACCAATTTTATTACCTCCGGAAGCAGCTTCAACTAATAAGGTTCCAACAATTGGACCTGTACAAGAAAATGAAACAATAGCCAATGCTAATGCCATAAAGAAAATACCTATAAAACCTCCTCTATCAGCTTGTGCATCTACTTTAGTCCCCCAAGAACTTGGCAACGTTATTTCAAAAGCTCCTAAAAAAGAAACTGCAAAAACTATCAATAGTAAGAAGAAAATAATATTAAACCAGACATTAGTTGCTAATGCATTTAAAGCGTCTGCACCAAAAATAAAAGATACTAACCAGCCCAATGCAACATAAATTATTATAATGGAAAGTCCATAAATAATAGCATTTCTAATACCCGCGGCTCTATTTTTACTTTGTTTGGTGAAAAAACTTACCGTCATAGGTATCATTGGGAATACACATGGTGTAAGCAAAGCTGCAAAACCTGAGAAAAATGCTATTAAGAAGATTCCTAATAAGCCTCTAGATTTTTCTTCATCTGGTGTTGTATTAACTTTAGAGATCTCTGCTTCCTTTTGAGTATCAATATTGTTATTAACATCATTGTTTTCAGTCACATTTATTTTCTCAGCACCTGCTTTTCCTTGAACAATAAAATTAAGGTCTACTTCTGTTGGTGGTAAACAACTTGTATCATCACAAACCATAAATTCTACGGTTTCAGCAATAGTGATTTTTTTATCGGTTAATAATCTGATTCTCTGTTTAAAAGTTGCTTTATTTTCAAAATATTTGATCTTCATTTCAAATACTTTATCAAACTCTTCATGGCCTTTACCTTCTGTAGTTTTTCCAACTAATTGATATTTACCTTCAATATCTTTAAAACTAAATGTAGTAGGAATTGGACCATCTTCTGGAATTGATTGCGAATACAAATGCCATCCTTCATCAATAGTTGCTATTACTACCAAATCAAACTCAGATTCTGATACTTTTTCAACAGAAGTTTGCCATTTTACAGGCTCAAAAATCTGTGCATTGATGGTTGTTGTAAATACAAAAAAGAGGCTTAGAGTATATAGTAACTTCTTCATTTTATGATTTCTATTTTTAGAATATTTTTTGTTGTGTCTTTTATTTTATATCTGTCATCTAATCGCCTACCGATTATCCAGACTATTTGACTTTCTGAGCAAAGTAACCATATTTTTTCCTTTTGCAGGAGAGACATTTTTTCATCTTTAAAAAACTTGCTTAGTTTCTTTTTACCCTGCATACCAAATGGATAAAAATAGTCGCCGTTTTTCCATTTTCTTACATTAAGAGGGAATTTTAATTTGTCTTTATCAACGTATGTTGAGTTTTGGGTTTCGGGTTTTAGGTTTCGGGTTTTTACACTTGATAGTTTGAGTTTAAAATCTTCAATTTCTAAATATTCATCTTTTTCTTTGATTCTATATACTTTTTCTTCCGTTTTTGTTGGAAGTAAGTCAGACAACAATAAATAGTCTCTGTCTTTAACCAAACGATGGGTTTTACTTAGTACTTGTTTGCCTGATTGTGCTTCTAATAGATTGGTTATATCATTCCATTCTGTAAATCCATAGGCTTTTAATAATTCGTAAAGGTAGGCTTTGGGGTTATTGAGTTTTTTTAGCTTTTTAATATCAATCTTCTGGATTTTTGCTTTTTCTGAGATACCCCTTCGACTCTCGACTCCGCTCGAGGTGACACTCTCAGGGGGGCATTCTTCTTTAGAGTTAGAACTAATAACATTACTAGACACTTCTTCAATTCTATCATCAATGATTTGACGACTTCCTTTTAAATTTTCAATAGTTTGACCAAATGAGGTCAACAAACTTGGGTTCAACTCTTTTAAGATTGGAATTACCTCATGTCTGATCTTATTTCTTAAATATTTTGTTTCTGCATTAGTGCTATCTTCTCGCCAGATGATACTATTCTCTTTAGCGTAGCTTTCAATTTGCTCTCTACTAAAAGGCAATAATGGTCTGATGATTTTTTCGTTTTTTTCCGGTATTCCGGTTAAGCCATCTAATCCTGTTCCTCTAATAGTATTAATTAAAAATGTTTCTAAGTTATCATCGGCATGATGTGCAGTCAATAAATAATCTAATTTATGTTCTTTAGTAAGTTCATCAAACCAATCATATCTTAGTTTTCTGGCAGCTAATTGAATGGATAGTTTTTCTTGTTTAGCAACAATTTCTGTTTCAAATGATCTTGTAAAAACAGGTACTCGCAACTGTTCAGCCAATTGCTTTACAAAAACCTCATCTTGGTCTGCATCTTTTCCGCGTAAGCGAAAATTACAATGCGCCAATGAAATCGAAAAATTCAGTTGATTAAGTAAATGGGTTAATACCACACTATCTAATCCACCAGAAATGGCAATCAGTGATTTTTTGTCTTTTAAAAAAGAAAAATGAGTATTGATATGTTCAGAAAACTGTGCTAACAAAACGGGGTAAAGATATGTTTTTTAGTTATTGGTCGTTAGACTTTAGTTATTAGGTTTATTTATTTGAACTTATTAAAACAACTCTGTATTACCCAACACAACTAAAGCATTAAAAACAAAAAAAGCCCTGAACGATTTTAAACCTCTTCAGAGCTTGATGTGTTAATGAATTAGATGTTTTTAAAATATTAGTTTTTAACTAATGTTTTGTAATTTTTTACTTTAAGTTCAGCCAATACATTTAATGCTTCTTCAATATATATGTCTCTGGCCAAATTTTTATGCCAAACTTTACGTTTGTCTGCCAATACAGAGTCTTTTTCTAATAAGGGCAGTTCATGCATTGGAGATATAAAACTAAGGTTGTTTTGATAATCATATATAGCTTTAAACTCCTTACTTTCTTCATCTCTCTTTTCGATATCTTTTTTGTATTCACTATACTTTAAATAAATAGTAGTATCGTCTCTACCTTCTTTTAACCATTTTGCATTTTTATCAATAAGCATAAATTGAGGATTATTCCCAATTCGTTTTTTACTATTGTTTACTACATCATCAAAATTTTCATATCCATTCCAAGGAGTATAGTCGGCTCTCTCTATTTTATCCCATCCTAAAGGGTTCTCTTCGTCACGTTCACCAATATTCATAAATGAATATCTACCGGGTAATTTTATATCCGGTTCAACACCTTTTAACTGAGTAGACCCTCCATTAACTCTATAAAATTTTTGAATGGTCATTTTTAAAGCTCCTAAATCTTTAGAATATTTATAATAGTTATTAAGTGGTAATATATTTTGTACAGTACCTTTACCAAAAGTCTGTTTACTACCAATAATTACGGCTCTGTTATAATCTTGCATAGCTGCCGCAAAAATTTCTGATGCTGATGCTGATAATTCATTTACCAGTATAACCAATGGCTTATTCCATTGAATTTTTTTGTCTTTATCAGAACGAACTCTAGGTTTACCTTCTCTATATTTTACTTGTACTATAGGACCATCTTTGATAAATAATCCTGCAATATCAATAGCTGTCTCTAAAGATCCGCCTCCATTATTACGTAGATCTATTACTAAGCCTTCTACTTTTTCTTGTTTTAGTTTTTCAATTTCAAATGCCATATCGGTAGCTGAATTTCTAAAATTCTTTTCAGAAAAATCTATATAGAACTTAGGTAAATTTATAACTCCGAATTTTCTTTTACCTTTTTTAACAACACTTGATTTGGCAAAAGTTTCATCTATTATAACAACATCTCTGATGATAGAAATGGTTTCAATTGTCCCGTCTATTTTCTTTAAAGTTAGTCTTACTTCAGTCCCTTTTTTACCTTTAATAAACTCTATGGCATCATCTAAACGCATTCCAACAATATCTAAAGGTTCCTCACCTGCCTGCGCTACTTTTAAAATAAGGTCTCCTACTTCTAATTCGCCTGCTCTCCAAGCCGGTCCGCCAGAAATAAGTTCAGAAACTTTCGTGTAATCTCCTTTTTTTTGCAATCTGGCACCAATGCCTTCTAACTTGCCCGCCATGTCTATATCAAACTTCTTTTTAATTTTTGGGGCAAAGTATGTAGTGTGAGGATCAAACTCTTCTGATATACTATTTACAAAAACAGAAAACCAATCTGTTTCATCTAAATCATCAAAACGATTGAATGTTTCCTCCATCCCTTTTAAAGTAGCTTCTCTGGCTTCTATTTCTATTTCTTTAAATGATTTTATCGTATAATCGTCATCTTCTTTTTTCTTATCAGCTTCAGTTTCCATTTTATCATATAAACGAGATATTGTAATTAATTTTAGATGTTTTTGCCAATTTATAATTAATTCAATTTCATTTTTAGGAAACTCTTTTTTATCATAATCAACATCAAAAGTTTCATCTCTATTGAAGTCAAACGGATATTTTAAAATCTCTTTATAGAATCCTTTAGCTTCTTGTATACGTCTAGCATATTTTGTGTACACAAGGTTATAAAATGTTAAATCTTCATTTTTAATCTGATCATCTATTTTATCTTCATATATAGAAAATTCTTGGATATCTTCTTTAGTAAAGAAACGTCTTGTTGGATCTAAATCATCAATAAAATCGTCAAAAACAGCTTTAGAAAATTCGTCATCTAAGTCTTGAGGTTGATAATGACCTTGTGTAAGTGCATATTTTATTAATCCTAAAAGTATTTTATCTTTCTCAGGATCTGGTTTTTGCTTGATTGTAAAACTCAACAATATCCCTGCCAATAAAAGTACAGGAAGTATAATTTTGTAATTTGATTTCATAAATTCAATTGCTTTTTTCATGTTGATAATACATTATACTCAACACTTATAATTTTTTAGGTTTTTCACTCTTTCTTTTTCCCTTTCTCTACGTTAAAATTTTAAACCATAATTATGGCTATTCTTGAAAATTCTGTCTTGATAAAGAAAAAATAAATTCGTCAAAATTCCAAAACACCTATAAGTGTTGAGTATATCAAACCACTAAAATAGTGCCAAATATTCACTTTTTAATGGTTTTAACAGATTTTTTGTATATACCTCTAAACGCTTCTTGCGTCATTTTATTCTTTTAAACCTGAGTTCGATTATTAATAATTACCACATAAGCCTAAAAAATAGTAAGATTTGTGCTAAAAAACATGCAAAACTAACTAGTTAATTTAAGAGTTTATTAGTGCTAAGATTGCTGTTTATTAGGCTTTTCTTTAGAATAGTTTCCTTTTAACACCAAACTAAACCCTGAATTATCTACCCAAACTTGATTCCATGTACTATCATTCTTATCATAATAATTATAGCTAGTCCCTCTATTCTTACCTAATGAAGTCCATTTTTCTTACAGTAAGCAATTGTCATATTGTTTTTCAATAGTATTGCACCATCTGTTAACGTAAAAAAGTGGTAGTTTTGTATAATAATTATACTTTTTATGACAGAAAAACCTTTAATTCTAGTTACCAATGATGACGGCATTACTGCTCCGGGTATTAGAACATTAATCTCTGTAATGAATGAAATAGGTGATGTAGTGGTTGTAGCACCTGACAATCCGCAAAGTGGAATGGGGCATGCGATAACAGTAAACACAACGCTACGATGCAATCCAATCACTGTTGATGAAGGTCCGCAATTAGAATATAGTTGTTCTGGCACACCTGCCGATTGTGTAAAAATGGCGGTCAATGAAATTTTGAATAAAAAACCCGATCTATGTGTTTCAGGTATTAATCATGGAGCTAATTCATCTATTAATGTCATTTATTCGGGTACTATGAGCGCTGCGGTTGAAGCCGGAATTGAAGGTGTACCTGCCATAGGATTTTCATTACTTGATTATAATTGGGATGCTGATTTTGAAGCCTGTAAAGAATTTGTAAGAAATATTACATTAAATGTTTTGAAACATAAACTACCTGAAGGTGTGGTATTAAATGTTAACATACCAAAATTAAAAAAGGAGTGTATTAAAGGGGTAAGAATTTGCCGACAAGCTTTAGGTAATTGGAAAGAAGATTTTGATAAACGTGTAAGCCCTCAAGGAGAAAATTATTATTGGTTAACCGGTAAATTTGTAAACCTTGACCAAGGAGAAGATACCGACCTTTGGGCCTTAGAAAATGATTATGTATCTGTAGTACCTGTACAATTCGATTTAACTGCACATCATTATATTCAAAAATTAAATAGTTGGGATCTATAATGCGTAAAGAAATATTTATAGGAGTTCTAGTGGGCTTATTAGCTACTGCTGTTGGTTTTTATTTCTATGTAGAATATGCTTTAGAGGGAACTTTTGAAGAAGCTTTAGCAATAATCAATGAGAAAAAGTTGTATGGAAAAGTATTGAGCATTGCAGCTATTGCCAATTTATTAGCCTTTTTTGTTTTTATTAAAAAGAAACAAGATTATAGAGCCAGAGGTGTACTTTTAGCCACTTTTTTAGTGGCATTTTTAATATTGATCTCTCAGTTTTTGTAAATCTTGAAATAGGCACATGAAATACTATATTATTGCCGGGGAAGCATCTGGTGATCTACATGCTTCTAACTTAATAAAAGCCTTACAAAAAAAGGATGCTAATGCAAACTTTCGGTTTTGGGGAGGCGATTTGATGTCCCGCAGTAGCGGGAGTGGTACGTTGGTAAAACATTATCGTGATTTAGCATTTATGGGGTTTATTGAAGTAATTGCTAACCTCAGAACTATTCTCAATAATATAAAATTTTGCAAAGAAGATATTCTTAAATATAAGCCAGATGTTTTGATTCTAGTTGATTATCCCGGTTTTAATATGCGAATTGCAACCTTTGCCAAACAAAAAGGAATCAAAACACATTATTATATATCTCCACAAATTTGGGCCTGGAAAGAAAATCGTATCAAAAAAATAAAACGCGATGTTGATCAAATGTATGTGATCTTACCTTTTGAAAAAGATTTTTATGAAAAAAAACATGCCTTTCCTGTACATTTTGTCGGACACCCGTTATTGGATGCTATAGCTGATAGAAAACAAGTAAATGAAAAAGATTTTAGAAAAAATCACAATCTAAACGATAAACCAATTATCGCACTATTACCTGGAAGCAGAAAACAAGAGATTAAAAAAATGCTCTCTGTGATGCTTAAAATGATTGATAGATTTACTGATTATCAATTTGTAATTGCCGGAGCGCCAAGTCAGGATTATGAATTCTATAAAATGTTTATTAAAAATACCTCCGTAAAATTTATTGCTAACAAAACACATGACCTATTGTCAATATCATACGCTGCATTAGTAACTTCGGGTACAGCGTCTTTAGAAACTGCTTTGTTTAAGGTGCCAGAAGTTGTGTGTTATAAAGGTAGTGCTATTTCTTATCGAATAGGAAAATGGTTGGTTGATCTCAAATATATTTCTTTGGTAAATTTGATCTTAGATAGAGAAGTAGTTACTGAATTGATCCAGTATGATTTTAATGAAAAAAGATTAGAACAAGAACTCGCTAAAGTTTTAGATGAAAAGCATAGAGAACAGCTTTTTTTAGATTATTTTGATTTAGAACAAAAACTAGGCGGAAAAGGGGCTAGTGAAAAAACTGCTGAATTAATTACAAAAGATCTCAATTTTAATTCACAAATAAAATAAAATTTATGAAACAGTTAATAGCCACCTTATTTTTTTTACTTACTATTTTATTTGGGAGTTGTTCTTCCCAAAACAAACCGGTAAAGGAAAACCCCTCACAATCTTTTGGACCAACATTGATCTTAGTTTCTTTTGATGGTTGTAGGTATGATTATCCTAGTCTTGCTAGTACGCCTGCATTAGATGAAATTGAAATGAAAGGTATAAAAGCAGAAGGACTGAAAACATCTTTTCCTTCTAAAACTTTCCCAAATCATTTAAGTATTGTTACAGGTTTGTATCCAGAAAATCATGGTATTATTGCCAACCGTATTTATGATGATACTACAAATGAATTTTATACCCTGAGTAACGGGGCTCCTACTCAAAGTAAATGGTATCAAGGAGAGCCAATATGGGTAACTGCAGAGCGTCAAGGTTTAAAAACAGCAACTTTCTTTTGGCCCGGATCTGAAGCAGAAATTAATGGGTATAGACCTACATATTATAGAGTTTATGATGATGACTTCCCTTATGAAAAAAGGGTAGCACAAATACTTGATTGGTTAGATCTTTCAGATGAAAAACGTCCTCAATTCCTAAGCTTATATTTTCATGAACCTGATCTCTCTGGTCATGTTTACGGTCCGGCATCTACACAAGCAATTACTGCCTTAGAGAATGTAGATAAACAATTACAAGATCTTTTAAATGGGATTAAATCTAGACAATTAGAAAGTAAAATAAATATTGTAGTCGTTTCAGATCATGGTATGACCTCGTTGAGTAGAGAAAAAGTAGTGTTTTTAGATGATTATATAGATATGGATGATGTGTTAATTGTTGATAATTCTGCTGTTATTGCAATTCGTCCCAACCAAGGAAAAATAGAAAAAGTTTACCAACAATTAAAAGATGCACACCCACATTTACAGGTATATAAAAAGGAAGAAGTACCAGAAAAATATCATTATAATAATCATAAATTCATTCAACCTATTATTGGTGTTTTAGATTTAGGATGGTCAGCAACTACACACAATTATTTTGATTCTCATCCTAATTATCCTAGTAAAGGTACTCATGGTTTTGACCCGGATCATCAGGATATGAATGCTATATTTTATGCCAAAGGACCTGCGTTCAAAAAAGGAGTTCAGTTACCCGTTATTCATAATATTCATCTTTATGAATTGATGTGTGCGGTTTTAAAGATCAATCCCGCTCCTAATGATGGAAGCCTTGAAGAGACTAGAGCAATATTAGCAGATTAATTTTTATTCTGTGTTTTAACGAATATTTTGGATTAAATATTTTTTTCGAAAAATCACAACTAAAATTATCATTCTTAAAAACATCCAGACAGTAAAAGCTATCCAAATTGCATATAGTTTTAATCCGAAATAATCTCCTATTAATAATGCCGGGATAAATCCTAAAAAAGTAGCTATTAATAATGTATTCCGTAGTGTTACAGCCTCTGCCAAGCCTTTAAACAGTCCGTCAAAAACAAAAGCTATGGCATTTAGTGGTTGCATCAATAATACAATCCAAAATACTGAATAAAATGATGCTAATACACTAGCGTCATCTGTAAATATGCTTCCTATTGGTTTGTAAAAAATAACACATACTATTCCTAAAATAAGAGCAATAACCATTGCATATTTACTTAGATCTTTACTTAATTTCCATAAATGTTTATAGTCTTTTTGACCTAATAATCTCCCCGAAATTATATTGCCAACGCTAGAATAACCATCAATAAAAAAGGCAAAGAATAACCATATTTGAAAAGCAATAGTCTGTGCAGCTATATAATTATTACCATACTTTGTGGCGAAAGAATTCGCAAAATATAAAGCAATATTTAATGCCAAAGCCCTTATAAATAAATTGAGACTCAATAAGAGTAATCTTCTAATTTCTTTATTAAAAGGTAAATGAAATCTCAAATTAAATGGTGTCTTTTTTAGCATTAAAACCAGCGCCATTATAGCCATTACGCCTTGAGCTATGACGCTGGCATAAGCTGCTCCTTCAATATGCATAGCAGGTATTAATCCTTCAATACCAAAGACCAAAATAAAATCTAAAGCAACGTTGAGTAGCGCACCAACAATACTAATTACCATAGGCCAAAACGTATTTTGCAAACCTCTAAATATTCCAAAAACAGAAAACACAAATAGTGTTAATGGTAAGCCTATCGCTCTGATTTTATAATAGGAAACTGAATAGTTTAAAATAAGTCCTTCTGCATTATATAATCTGAAGATACCTTCAATAAAAAATAATGTTAATACATACAAAAATATGCTTAATGCAATATTAATGGCAATAATTTGTGATGGTAAAGTTTTAATTTCACCTAACCTGTTAGCACCTAAATATTGTGCTATAATTGCTGATATGGCTGAACGCGTTTGCGCTAAGATCCAAAATAAAGCAGATAAAAATGATCCGGCAATACCAACTGCTGCCAAAGATTCAATAGGGTTAAGCGCTACATTACCTACTATAGCTGTATCAGTTATTGATAACAATGGTTCGGCTATACCAGCAATTAATGCCGGTAACGCTAATCGATTTATTTGTTTAAATGTTATTTTTGGTTTAGACTGCACTACAGTAAATAATGAGTTTTAAAGATGGTGAAGTTCGTAAATGTAGTTTAGATTAAGGTGGTAAAAAATAAAAACCCCAAATGTCATGAGATTGCATTTGAGGTTTTTTAAATAAATAACTCTAAATATTTATTTTTCTTTTCAATAGTAATTTAATTCCTCTTATATAAGCAATTTTTAATTACTCTGAACATCAAAAATAGTTGAGTAAAGCATTCAAAAGACACAAAATATACAAAACAGGCTTTTTTCTTAACAAATGGTATATTTTTATCAATAAATGGTAATTATTGTTTTTGTTTATTTCTTTTTTTTACTTTTACAAGAGTGAAATTGTTGAAATACATACCATTACAACTTGTTTTTTTCTTAATTATTGGGATTTTAATTGGTTTTAAAATTCCATTTACACCTAAATCTATTGCTTTAGTATTGGTCATTACTTTATGTGTTTTAGCAATTACATATTACTCAGCTCGTAAAAAAATAATCCAGAATAGTTTCTTTGCAATTATTACTTTCCTCACCTTTATTTTTATAGGAATCGCTTCTGTAACTTTCGGCAATGACTTATATAAAAAGAATCATTATACATCTCATTTATCTGGCACTAGTAATACGTCTATTTTAATTATTGATAAGGTCTTAAAATCGAATCTATATTACAATAAATACTTTGCAAAGGTTGTTACGCTGAATTCAGAAAAAACGCAAGGGAAAATACTGTTAAATGTTACTAAAGACAGTATTGTTAAAAAATTGAATGTCGATGATAAAATAGTTATTTCTCATCGTTTTGACCCAATAAAAACACCTTTGAATCCTTATCAATTTAACTATAAAAATTACTTAGTAAAACAGCAAGTGCACCATCAAATTTCTATAAAAAATACTGAATATCTATTGCTAAAAAATGATAAATATTCATTAAAAGGTTGGGCTTTCTTTGTTAGAAAAAAAATCAATACTGCATTAAAAAAGCATGGATTTAAAGGTGATGAATTGACCATCATAAATGCTTTATTATTAGGACAACGTCAAGAAATATCTAAAGACATCATACAAAATTATCAGAATGCAGGAGCGGTTCATCTTTTAGCAGTCTCAGGGTTACACGTTGGTATTATTCTCTTAATGCTTACTTTTTTACTCAATCCTTTAGAGAAGCTAAAACATGGTATCTTAATAAAACTAGTACTTATTATTTTTATGTTATGGACATTTGCAATTGTAGCCGGCTTATCGGCATCAATAGTCAGATCTGTAACTATGTTTACAGCTATTGCAGTTGCTATAACTCTCAAACAATCAAGAGACATATACAAAGCACTTATAATTTCAATTTTCTTTTTACTGTTATTCAATCCTAATTATTTATTTGATGTTGGTTTTCAATTAAGTTATTTAGCTGTATTCTTTATTGTTTGGATACAACCCATACTGTACAAATTATGGAAACCGAAGTTAAAAGTAGTCGATTATTTTTGGCAATTATTAACAGTTTCAGTTGCTGCTCAAATAGGCGTATTGCCATTAAGTTTATTCTATTTTCATCAGTTTTCCGGATTGTTTTTTGTAGCCAATTTACTCATCATTCCTTTTTTGGGAATTATCCTTGGTCTTGGCATCCTTGTAATTGCCTTGGCTTTGTTAAATATGCTACCAAATTTTATCGCTAAATTTTATGAAAATATCATCTCATTACTAAATTTAACTGTAGAATGGATTGGCAATCAAGAGTCATTCTTATTTCAAAATATTTCATTTACAATAATATCTGTAATCCTGTATTTTATTATTGTAGTACTCTTTTTTAAATGGATAGAGGCTAAAAAACCAATCTATATAAAATTTACTCTTATTGTTATTATTGGTTTTCAACTAAATTTAATTGCAGAAAGATATATCAGCAATACAAATAGTGAATTTGTCATTTTTAATAAAACAAGGCATTCTATGTTAGGATTAAGAAAAGGAAAAAAATTACAGTTATACCATACACTAGATTCAACATCTATAATAAACGATAATGCTATAAAGGCATATCTTATTGGTTCAAAAACCAAAATAACTTCTTTAAAAGGTCAACCTAAAAATGTATATGTTTTAAATGACAAGAAGGTGTTGATTATTGATAGTTTAGGTATTTATACGCCGCAAAAGTTTTCTGTCAATTATGTCCTTTTAAGAGAGTCTCCTAACATAAATTTAGAACGTCTCATCAAAACTTTAAAACCTGAATTAATAATAGCAGATGCTTCCAATTATAAAAGCCACATATTACAGTGGAAAAAAACATGTAAAGTTCACAATATTAAATTCCATTACACCGTTAAAGACGGAGCTTTTATAGAAAAGTTATAACTGAACTCGTCTTGACTTTTTCTTTTACCTGCGAAATTAACATTTTGTCCTCTAATTTTGACTTTTTACCTTGTCATAGCTCTATTATGCCACTCAAAAAACGCTTCATTAGAGAACAAAAGCCTAAATTCTCGGTTCTAAACAAAAAGTCAAGACGAGTTCACTATATTTGCGTGTTGTGTGCCATTAACCAAACAGTACATTCTTGAAATAGTCCAATTACAAAATTTAGAAACTAATTTATGATTTATAAAATGATCCTATCATTAATTATACTTTTTTGTTTTATTTCTTGTAGTGAAAGTAACAAAGAAATTGAAATCAATAATTGTACTGCTACTAACCTAAACGGATTATTGGAATACAATGATTTAGTTTTTAATATACAAGAAAACTTAATTATTGCCGTAACAGAACAACCAAATGCTTTAGGTGCGCTTAACAGAAATAAAGATGGCTACTTTCACGTTCGCTTCCAACTTAAAATGTCAAAGTTGGCGGATTATGCCATTAGGTTTCAAAATGAAGTGGCTATTCAAGAATATGTGAATAACCTGAACTATTCTTTTTCGTATCAAAATCAGGAAGGAGATTTTCAATTTATTGCGCCACCTGAATTATTGAATTCGCCAGATTATCAACCGCCTTCGGAAAGTGATCTAGCAAGTGGAACTGCTTTTTTTGCATATAGTTTAGGCATTAGCCTACATAGTCTAACTCAATCTGAATGGTATAATAACTCTACATCAATCGATATTTTAAAACAGAACATTACAGACCTAAATCCAAATATCCAAAATATGTTGAACTACCTAAAGAACAGTGTTCAACTATTAAGAACTGCTGATGCTAATGCACCTAATAGATTGTTTTTTAATGCAATTGCTTTTTATAGTTTAGGAACATATTTAAATGACCAAGAATCAAAAAATATTGGAATTCAATTTGCTCAAGAAGCATTATCTCAGCGGAATATTGAGGCAGGATACTTTATTGAAAATGACGGTTGGGATTCCAGTTATAATGGAGTTGGTATCAAATTAGGTTTTGAGTTTTTTACACTTTTAGATAGCACAATAGACCAACCACTAAAGGATGAATTAAAAATTGCCATCTCTTGTGCAACTGATTGGCAAAAATTAAGAATTCTTATGACAGGAGAAATTTCAACTGAGGGAAACACGAGAGTATTTCCAGGAGGCGAATCGTTTTTAGGTAACGAAAAAGAAGTAGATGTATTAAAAACAGTTTGGGCATTTTTCTATATGAGTACGCTTGCAAATGACAATGATTTTGAGCAATTAGGATTAAAAATATTGGACTATTATAATTAATAAACAGCACAAAACGTTATAAAAAAGAAAAATATGAACATTATTGTACCAATGGCGGGAATTGGTTCTCGCCTAAGACCACACACATTAACAATACCAAAACCCTTAACATTACTTGCCGGTAAGCCAATTGTACAAAGGTTGGTAGAAGATATTGTAAAAGTTTTAAACCAAGATATTGAAGAAATTGCTTTTGTTATTGGTCCCACTTTTCCGGCTGATACCGAAAAAAAATTACTAGATATTGCAAAAGGTTTAGGCGCTAAAGGTGTTGTTACTGTCCAAAACGAAGCTTTGGGTACTGCACATGCTATTCAATGTGCTAAGCAATCGTTAAATGGTCCTTGTGTTGTCGCTTTTGCTGACACGCTTTTTAAAGCTGATTTTACGCTAGACGCTGAAGCAGATGGTGCTATTTGGGTAAAACAGGTTGAAAACCCAAGTGCTTATGGAGTTATTAAATTAAAAGACGGTATCATCACAGATTTTGTTGAAAAACCTGAAGATTTTATTTCAGATCTAGCTATTATTGGTATCTATTATTTTAAAAAAGGTGAAATTCTTAGAGACGAAATCCAATATCTATTAGATAATAATATTAAAGAAAAAGGTGAATATCAATTGACCAATGCTTTGGAAAATATGAAGCAAAAAGGATTAAAATTTGCTCCCGGTCAGGTAGATGAGTGGATGGATTGTGGGAATAAAGAAATAACCGTAGAAACCAATGGTCGTGTATTACAATTTGCATATCAAGATGGGCAAAATCTAGTTTCAGATAGTGTTGTATTAGAAAATTCTGAAATTATTCAACCTTGTTATATTGGTGAAAATGTAAAACTTATAAATGCTAAAGTGGGACCAAATGTATCACTTGGCACAAATTGTGTAGTAGAAAATTCAACCATCAGTAACTCTCTAATTCAAACGAATACAACTATAAAAAATGCTGAGTTAGAACTTGCCATGATTGGAAATAATGCAGTATATGATGGTAATTTCACCTCAATCAGTATTGGTGATTACTCACAGCTAGTCTAAAATGATCAAACGAGTTAGATATATTATTTTAATATACTTAAGTATTTCCTTATCCGGATTTGCCCAAAAAGACTCGTTAGCTAACGCCTTTATTGCCAAAAAAAATATTGAAGAATTACGTTTAGAACAAAAAGAATTAAATTTTCAAAAATTCTTTTTTGAAGCCTTGCAACAAAAAGCGATTGGTAATTTTGATAAAGCTATTAGTGCATTAGAAAATTGTCAATCTCAAAGCCTCGGGATTAAGGAAAGTGACAAAGCAGTAAATTTTGAACTCAGTAAAAATTACTTTGAATTAAAAAAATATATTGAAGCTGAGGCTTATGTAAAAAAGGGATTAGAAGTTGATCCTGAAAACTTATTTATGCTACAACTTTTAAAAGATACTTACAACAGACAAAGTAACTTTAAGGATGCATTAGAAGTTCAAAAAAAAATAATTGAACAAAACCCCAATGATCAATTAGACCTTGTCATTCTTTATATGAGGAATCAACAAATTAATAATGCCAAACAATTTATTATTGATCTAGAAAAGAAAGGGATGTTGTCTGCTAGTTTGCTTCCTTTTAAAAAATCATTATTAGAAGGTAATGTATTAACGCCTTCGGCCAATTCAGTAAATAAACCTGCTGAACAGCAATCAATTGAAAATTTAAAAAATGTTTATAAAACCAATAAATCTTTTACTGTTTTAAAACAGTTATTGCTAAAGTTAAATACTAAAGAATCTTTTTCTGAGTTAGAAAAGTATAGTAATGAAGCAATTGAACTGTTTCCGGCACAGCCTTTGGTATATTTAATACGCGCAAAAGTTTTAAAACAAAAAAAAGAATATAAAAACGCATTACAAGTTTTGCAAGTTGGTTTTAATTATATTGTAGATGACCCTTTGCTTGAAGCAGATTATTATGAGCAGATAAGTTTAAACTACAAAAAGTTAAATGAGAATGAGAATGCGTCAAAATATTATAATAAAGCAATTGTATTACGTCAAAAAAAATCATGATATGTTAAAACGTTTTCTTTACATATTAATTATTACTATCTCGGTTGTTTCTTGTAGGTCTTCTAAAGTTACTGATGCTAATACCAATTTAGGTATGTCAGCTAAAAAGGTGATTAAGAATCATTATAATAATGCTTTTGATAAAGAAACTATAACTGCAAAATTGAGAGTCAAATATATAGGAAAGTCAAGTTTGCCTGGTGTAACTGCATCATTGCGTGTTAAAAAAGATGAAACTATTTGGGTAAGTATTTCTAAATTTGGTTTTCCGGTAGGTAAAGCTTTAATTACACCTAACAGGGTAACTTATTACGAAAAAATAAATAAGACCTATTTTGACGGTGATTTTTCTTTGTTGAGCAATTGGTTAGGTACAGAGTTAGACTTCGAAAAAGTTCAGAATCTATTATTAGGTCAAGCAATTTTAAATTTAAAAGATGAGAAATATTTAATTGATCTACAAAAAAATAAATATCAATTAACCCCTAAAAAAGAATACGATTTATTTAGTATTCTGTTTTTAATCAATCCTGATAATTTCAAAATCAATAGCCAAGAAATAAGTCAAAAAGAAGAAAATAAAACATTAATTATTGATTATAATAATTACACTAAAGTAGATGATGAGGTTTTCCCTAAAGAAATTTATATAACAGCATCAGATGCAAAAAACACTTCAACAATAGATGTTAATTACAAATCTGTAGTGTTTAATAGTCCTGTAAGTTTTCCTTTTAAAATTCCTAAACATTATAAAAGAATTGTTTTAGATTAAGGGTTTGTTTTAAATAAAAAAGATAGTTTTGTGGTTATGCAACTGCGTATTATTATTTTCATACTAATTTCATTTCTAGTAACCTTTTCTTCTCATGCCCAGAGTCAAAAGCAATTGGAAAATAAAAGAAAACAGCTTCAAAAGGAAATTAAAGAGATAAACTCCTTATTATTTAAATCGAAAGAAGAGGCAGAAACATTGCTGTCTGATCTAGATGATATAACTCAAAAAATAAATGTTCGTTCTCAATTGATTAAAACTATTAATCAAGAAGCTGAAGTACTGTCGAAAGAAATTACTAAAAATGAAAAAAAAATAGCTTCGCAAGAAAAAAAGCTAGATATTTTAAAAAAAGAATATGCTAATATGGTTGTAAAATCATACAAGAGTAAAAACAAGAATAGTCGACTCCTTTTTTTACTCTCATCAAAGAATTTTTTACAAGCCTATAAACGTTTACAATACATCAAACAATACGCTACTTACAGAAAACAACAAGGTGAAGAAATAAAAGCTACAACTGTTAACTTACGTGCGTTAACAGACTCTCTACAAGTAAAAGAAGATGAAAAGCAATTATTAATAGCATTACACATAAAGGAAAAAGAAAGTGTTAATCGCGAAAAAATATCACAAGAAAAATTAGTTACGAAAGTAAAAGCTAAAGAGAAAAAATATATTACTCAAATAAAAAGGATACAAAAAGAAGAGCGGAAGCTAGATAAGAAAATTCAACGATTAATTTTAGAGGCAATTGCTAGATCAAACAGAAAAAGTGATAATAAAAAATCAACAAGTTTTAAACTCACTCCTGAGTCTAAAAAACTAGAAACTTCTTTTATTGCCAATAAAGGTAAATTACCTTGGCCTACTAAAAAAGGCACTGTCATTAGAAAATACGGAAAACAAAAGCATCCTACTCTCGCTGGGATTACAATTCAAAGTAACGGCGTACAAGTTGCAACTGAAAAAAAAGCAATGGCAAGAGCTATTTTTGATGGCACCGTATTGTCCATTCAATTGTTGCCCGGTCGTAAAAAAATGGTACTTGTACAACATGGTAATTATATTACAGCATATAAAAATTTAGATAATGTCTTGGTAAAAAAAGGAGAAAAGATTAAAACAAAGCAAAATATAGGCACTATACATACAGATACAACTACTGGTAAAACTGTTTTGGCATTTAGTTTATTTAAAGAAACTAAAATTCAAAACCCTGAATTATGGATTGGTAAAATGCTTTAAACTTTAAATAACGTGAGTTCGATATAACTGTTTTTTAAAATAACTAATAGTCAGTATTTTAAATGTGAAATGAAAATTTTAATGTCTCCTTGAGCGCAATCGAAAGGTTTTTAAATAGTTCTCGACTGCGCTCGAACAGACAAAGTGCTAATAATCAATATTTTGCATTATTAACTACATTTCTTACATCGAACTCACGTTAAATATATACTTTGGGCTAAACTTTAAATAAGGCTTTTAATTCCGTAGCTTCTTCCGGCTTTATCCTACCAGACAATAATAAACTCAATTGTTTTCTTCGCAATGCACCATCATAACGTTCTTGCTCTAATTTTGTTTCAGGTTGAATGGATGGTACTTTAACAGGCGTTCCAGTTCTATCAACAGCAACAAACGTATAAATCCCTTCATTTACCTTTGTTTTTTGTCCGCTTTCTCTGTCTTCTGTCCAAACATCAACATAGATTTCCATAGAAGATGAAAATGCTCTTGAAACTTTTGCTTCTACTATAACTATACTACCAACTGGTACTGCTTTATTAAATGTAACATGATTTACAGATGCAGTAACCACAATTCGTTTTGAATGCCTTTGGGCTGCAATACTACAAGCTCTGTCCATCCTTGCCAATAGTTCTCCTCCAAATAAATTATTTAATGCATTGGTTTCTCCGGGTAAAACCATATCTGTCAAAACAGTTAATGAATCTTTAGGATTTTTAGGTTTCATAAGCTAAATATATAATATAAATTTCGGCAAAGATAAGTAATTGTGGTAAGGATATTTTAAGGAATAAGTTGGTTTTATAGATCTTGAACCAATAACCAAACGTCTTCTGATTCGGTCTTTTTTAACCTATATAAGCTATTAAGAGCATCTTTTCTATTGTCATAACTATCAAAAGAAACTTGTGTCAAACCCCATTGATTTATACCTAAAATTCGGGCGTTATATCCGTTTTCTTTAAGCTGATTTACTTTTCTAACCGCATTTTCTGGATATCTGAAAGCGCCTGCAATAACATGGTAAGGTTTTTTATCTAATGTAACGTTTAAATCAACTGATGGCAAAGCTTCAGAAACAATAAATGTTGCTTTTTGAATTTTATCTTCTATCTTTTTTTGTTGTTTTTGTGCAGCAACAACTTGTTGTTTGTTCTTGTAGTTTCTATAAATTTCATTTCCGCCAAACCCTAAAACAGATAATCCTATTACAAATATTGCAGCATATTTTAAATAGTCTGGTGCTTCTTTTTTGGGCTCAGAAATTAAAATTGGTATTTTTTCTTCAAGTTTCTCAACTTGTTTTATATATGTTTCCCGCTTAATTTCAGGTGTCACAAATGGAGCCAATCCGTACGCAGAGGTTAAATAATTGACGTCTGATTGTGGCTCAAAAATTATAGCATCATTTTTGTCTAATGAAAGTTTTCCTATTTTTTCAAGGAATAAATCCGTTTCATTAAGTTCTTTTCTCCACTCACCAACTTCAAATCTAATAAAGTTCATAGCGTGTTCAAAAGGCATCTTATCAACAGAAGCTATATAATTTGCCAATAGACCATCATTGTTTTTTAAATGGCTGTTATAGGTAATCTGCTTGTGAGGTGGATAAAATGTTTTAGAATATGAACTTATTATAGCCGATTGCGTATTTGTTACAAATCCGCCAAAATCGGGGACTATAACACATTCGTAACGATACAACAGGTCACTAATATAGTTGGAGAGCTTCATTTAAAGCAAATGTAAAAAAAACTTCCAGTAAAATACTATATGTAAATTATTTTTTTTAACAAATGTTTGTATATTGAAAACCAAACTATTCAAGCTTTGAAAAAAGAAGAATTACTTCACATTTTAGCCTTACTAAATACAGATGGTATTGGCGATGTAGTGGCTAAAAAACTCATTGCTCATTTTGGAAGTGCAACCGCTATTTTTTCTCAGAAAAAACAGGCGCTATTAAAAGTATCCGGTATTGGTAGTGCAATTCTTTCTGTGTTAAAAAATAAGAATAATTTCATTAGAGCTGAGCAAGAAATTGAATTTATCAACACAAATGATATTCAATATTCTTATTTTAAAGATGACGATTATCCTGTTTATCTAAACCAATGTTTTGATGCGCCTGTGTTATTTTTTAAAAAAGGAAAGATCAATTTAAAAGATCAAAAAATTATAAGTATCGTTGGTACACGACAAATGACCAACTACGGAAAAACTGTACTGGAAGAATTATTTAAAGGCATTAAAGAATATAACCCGATTATTGTTAGTGGATTGGCTTATGGCGTTGATATCCATGCACACAAACTAGCCTTAAAACACAATTTACAAACTATTGCTGTACTCGCTCATGGTCTTGATAGAATATATCCACCAGTTCATAAAAAATATGTTACGCAAATCCTTGAAAATGGTGGTTTGTTAACCGATTTTTGGTCTGGCACAAATCCTGACCGCGAAAATTTTGTAAAAAGAAATCGAATTGTTGCCGGATTATCTCAAGCCACAATTGTCATAGAATCTGCCGAAAAAGGTGGCTCTTTAATTACCGCCGGTATTGCCAATTCTTATAACAGAGATGTGTTTGCAATTCCCGGAAGAATAACAGATGCATACAGCAGAGGTTGTAATCAATTAATTAAAACAAATAGATCTGCGATGTTAACATCGGTTAAAGATCTGGCTTATATTTTAAATTGGGAAAAAGATAATGAAGCTAAAAAAACAATTCAAAAAAAATTGTTTATCGAGCTTTCAGAATCAGAAAAAGAGGTCTACAACTACTTATTAAAAGAAGGTAAACAACAATTAGACATCATTGCTTTACATTGTAATTTTCCTATTTATAAAATTGCGACTCTTTTATTAAATTTAGAACTAAAAGGTATGATAAGACCTTTGCCAGGGAAGATATTTGAAGCAGTTTGATTTAGTGTTCAGTCAGCTGTCTTCAGTATTCTGTACAAATGAATATTTGTTTTAAATCTATAAAAGTCTTTCGTCTTAAGTCGATTGGTCTTACATCTTATTAGCTAATCAGTCCTTTTTCCAAAAAATACTCAATCACAGCTTCTTTCATTAATACAGATTGTTCCCCAGGTTTTAAAAAAGGAATTTCTTCTTTTACTTTATAATGAGGCCAACCGTCGTCATCAAAAAAATCAAACTCATAATATCCTAAAGGTTCTAATACTCTGCAAATAGCTATATGCATTAAATTTACTTTTTCATCTTTTTTAAATTTACGATATCCTTGTCCTAATTCTTGAACTCCTATCAAATAAATAATGGCATCTAAATCTAAAGTCTCACCATCACCAAATTGTGCTGAAATTCTTTGTTTCAGTGCTTCCCATTTACTTTTCAGCATTTCGTTTCTTGACATATTAATTTTTAAAAAAACAAAGGTACTTTTTCAAATTAAAAAACTAGAATTTGAAAGGAAAATAAATTATAGATATAAAAATAAATTACTTTTGTGAAATAAATAAACGATTCAACAAATAAACAAATCTACATTTAGATTATGTACGGCAACATAAAAGAACATTTACAACAAGAAATAAAAGCCATTAAAGAGGCTGGTTTGTATAAATCTGAGCGTATTATTACCTCATCACAAGATGCTGTTATTAAAATTTCAACAGGTGAAGAAGTTATTAATTTTTGTGCTAATAATTATTTGGGCTTGTCAAATCATCCTGAAGTAATTCAAGCTGCAAAAGATACGATGGATACGCATGGCTATGGAATGTCATCTGTACGATTTATCTGCGGAACACAAGATATTCACAAGCAATTAGAGCAAAAAATAGCAGATTTTTACGGATTTGAAGATACCATTTTGTACGCTGCAGCTTTTGACGCAAATGGTGGTGTTTTTGAACCGTTTTTAACCAAAGAAGATGCTATTATTTCTGATTCTTTAAATCATGCTTCCATCATTGATGGTGTTCGTTTGTGTAAAGCGGCACGTTATCGTTATGAAAATAATAACATGAATGAACTGGAAGCTCGTCTAATTGAAGCTAATAATTCAGGAGCTCGCTTTAAAATTATTGTTACGGATGGTGTATTTTCTATGGATGGAATCGTTGCCAGCTTAGATAAGATCTGTGATTTAGCTGATAAATACGATGCAATGGTAATGGTTGATGAATGTCATGCAACAGGATTTATCGGTAAAACCGGAATAGGAACCTTAGAACTCAAAAACGTGTTGGATAGAGTTGACATTGTAACCGGAACTCTAGGAAAAGCACTTGGCGGTGCGATGGGTGGTTATACAACAGCAAAAAAAGAAGTTATTGAAATTTTACGTCAACGTTCAAGACCTTATTTATTTTCAAATTCATTGGCACCAGCTATTGTTGGGGCATCATTAAAGGTATTTGATCTATTGAAAAATGACACCTCTTTACGAGATAAACTAGAATGGAACACCAATTATTTCCGCAACCAAATGGAAGATGCTGGTTTTGACCTTGTCGGAGCTGATGCCGCGATTGTTCCTGTAATGTTATACGATGCAAAATTGGCGCAAAATATGGCAAATGCATTGTTAGAAGAAGGTATTTATGTAATCGGATTCTTTTTCCCGGTTGTACCAAAAGAAAAAGCCAGAATTAGGGTACAACTTTCAGCTGCACATACCAAAGAACATTTAGATAAAGCGATTGCTGCTTTTACTAAGGTTGGGAAACAACTTTATGTCATTCCTGCATAGGCAGGAATCTCATAGATTATCTTTACATTTGTTTAACAAAAACTATAAAAGTTTAATAGATTCAGAATGAAAATTAGAATCACCAAACATTTCGATTTTGAAACTGCACATGCCTTATATGGTTATGATGGCAAGTGTAAAAATATTCATGGTCATAGCTATCAACTATATGTCACAGTCATTGGTGAGCCAATCAACGATGCTAAGCATGTTAAAAACGGAATGGTACTCGATTTTGGCGATCTAAAAAAAATAGTGAAATCAGAAATTGTAGATGTTTTTGATCATGCTACTGTACTCAACCAAAATTCGCCACATAAAGATTTAGCTGAAAAGATAAAACCGCATTCACCAAAGGTTATTTTAGTAGATTATCAACCAACCAGTGAAAATATGCTTGTAGATTTTGCTGAAAAAATTAGTGCTAGGTTACCGAATTCAGTTACATTGCATTCGTTAAAATTGTATGAAACCAACAATTCTTATGCTGAGTGGTTTGCGAGCGATCAAGCCTCTCCCTCCGCACTCTCCCAAGGAAAGGGAGCTAATTCTCGTCATTGATTTTAAATTTTAAATCTCAAATTTTAAATGCTTAACTCATTTTAACTATTTTTGAGGTCAAATCGCATTAATGAATATTAAATTACCTCAACATAAAAAAATATACATTGCTTCTGATCAGCATTTCGGTATCCCCAATCATGAAAAAAGTTTGGTCCGTGAAAAGAAATTTGTGCAATGGTTAGATATTGTAAAACAAGATGCTGAAGCTATCTTTTTGTTAGGTGATCTATTTGATTTTTGGTTTGAATATAAAACAGTTGTCCCTAAAGGTTTTGTAAGAGTTTTGGGTAAATTAGCTGAAATTAAAGATAGTGGCATTCCTATTTACTTTTTTGTTGGTAATCACGATCTTTGGATGCAAGATTATTTTGAAAAAGAATTTGGTATTCTGGTGTATCATCAACCTAAAGAATTTATAATAAATAACACCTCTTTTTTTATTGGTCATGGTGATGGCTTAGGCCCTAAAGACAAAGGTTATAAACGTATGAAAAAGGTATTTACCAATCCGTTTTCTAAGTGGTTATACAGGTTGTTACATCCAGATATTGGTATGCGTTTAGGGAACTATTTATCTACAAAAAACAAAATGATTTCAGGTGATGAAGATGTTGTTTTTTTAGGAGAAGAAAATGAATGGTTGGTTCAGTATTGTAAGCGAAAGTTGGAAACTAAACATTATGATTATTTTCTTTTTGGACACAGACATCTCCCGATGACCATTAAGCTTAATGAAAAAAGCACGTATATCAATACGGGTGATTGGATCTCACATTTTACTTATGCGGTTTTTGATGGGGAAAACGCGGAGTTGAAAGAGTTTGGTAGTTAACGGAAATGTCAATTCGAGCCTTTCGTCTTCGCTCAAGATAAACTAAAGTCGAGAATGGGTTATAACCATATAATTATGAAAGCCTATTATATTTATGTTTTAAAATGTTCAGGTGGTATGCTCTATACTGGTTTTACAAATGATTTAGAAAGGCGTATTGTAGAGCATCAAGAAGGAAAAAGTAAGAGTTTTCTACTCATGACAGAAGACCTGTTGAATTGATTTTCTACCAAGAATTTAATGATGTAAAGAAAGCAATATATTTTGAAAAGAAAGTTAAAAAATGGAGTGCCAAGAAAAAATTGGCATTGGCAAATGGAGATTTTGATATGTTAGAAATTTTATCAGAATGTAGAAATGCTACACACTATAAGTATAAAGATTAATTTTAAATATTTTAACACGTTCTCGACTGCGCTCGAACTGACAATAGAAACAACAATCAACACATGTCTAAAACCAAAACAACCTTCTTCTGCCAAAACTGTGGCACCCAATATGCTAAATGGGTTGGTAAATGTAGTGCCTGTAATGAGTGGAATACCATTGTTGAAGAAGTAATCCAAAAGAGTGATAAGCGTAATTGGAAACAAACTTCAGCAGTAAAACGTGTTTCAAAAGCGCTGAATATTGATGAAATAACCATTAATGAAGAAGACAGAGTAGATACAAAAAACAATGAATTTAATAGAGTGTTGGGTGGCGGATTGGTAAAAGGATCTATGACCTTATTGGGCGGTGAACCAGGTATTGGTAAATCGACTTTACTCTTACAAGTTGCATTGGGTATCAACAAAAAAGTACTCTATGTTTCGGGTGAAGAAAGTCAATCACAAATAAAAATGCGCGCCGAACGCCTAAGTGAAAATCATTCAAATTGCTTGATCTTAACCGAAACAAAAACACAAAATATTTTTAAATCTATTGAAGAAGTACATCCTGATGTGGTTGTTATAGATTCTATTCAAACATTACATACTGACTATATTGAAGCTTCGCCCGGAAGTATTTCTCAAATTAGAGAAACCACTGCTGAGCTTATAAAGTTTGCAAAAGAAACAGCAACTCCGGTTGTTTTAATTGGTCATATTACCAAAGAAGGTATGATTGCCGGTCCCAAAATTTTAGAACATATGGTAGATGTGGTCTTACAATTTGAAGGAGACAGAAATCATACTTACCGTATTTTAAGAGCACAAAAAAATCGCTTTGGCTCTACTGCTGAATTGGGTATTTATGAAATGCAAAATACCGGCTTACGTGAAGTTGATAATCCGTCAGAAATATTAATTTCAGAAAAAGATGAATCTCTTAGTGGAACTGCCATTGGAGCAACCTTAGAAGGTATGCGTCCTTTAATGATAGAGGTGCAGGCATTGGTAAGTACTGCAGTTTATGGTACGCCTCAACGCTCTGTAACCGGTTATAATATCAAAAGGCTACACATGATCTTGGCGGTGTTAGAAAAACGTGCCGGATTTAGACTCGGTGCTAAAGATGTGTTTTTAAATATTGCCGGTGGTATTACGGTTGATGATCCTGCAATTGACTTGGCGGTTGTTGCAGCCATTTTATCATCTAATGAAGATATTGCTGTTCCTCAAGATTACTGTTTTGCGGCTGAAGTTGGTTTGGCTGGTGAGATAAGACCCGTAAATAGGGTCGATCAACGTATTTTAGAAGCTGAAAAATTAGGCTTTTCAACCATTATTATTTCTAAATTTAACAAAACAGCTTCTAAAAGTTATAAGATCAAAATAGTATTGGTTTCAAAAATTGAAGAGGTGTTTCAAAGGCTGTTTTAATCTTTTTGTCACCCTGAGCGGAGTCGAAGGGTTGTTTCAATATAGCAGTCTTATCATTAAAAACAGATTCCCACAATCGTTCATTCCTTCGCAAGAATGACCGTGTTTTTCAATGGTTATTTTGTTATCTTCGTTTTGTAAAATCTAAATATTCAGGCCTCTGTTTTTGATATGCATCTAAACATTTGACCGCCTATTCTAAAACTAGTGGTTTCCGGGTATTTTTCAAAAATACCACTAAAAATTTTGCTATCCCCCCCCCCTTTTTTTTGTACATTAGCAATGAAATAAGAGAAAATCTAATCTAAAAAATCATTTAAATTTAGAAAACCCTAACCTTTTCTATAATAATTTAAATGGAAATCTAAACCCAAAAATAACGTTCACAAGAATGTGAATAGTAGAGTTGTGTACATATATGGCACAAAAATAAAATTGTAAAGAGGTTAAAAACCTCCGGTTAAATGTGAATAAAATAAAATACTGAAATATGTCTAACTTAAAACTAACTGCCAATGAAATAGCAACTTAGCCAAATAACCAGAGGAAAGTATTGCAAAGGTAATACACCTCGTAGTTTTTACAAAGTTTTAATGAGCTTAATGCTCAATTTATTAATTAACCTAAAAAATCCCGACTCTTCGGGATAGGTTATAAAATTTAGAAATTATGAAAAAAATAATTTTAACACTAGTGTTTGTTTTTGCAATAGGGTCTTTTTCTCAAGCAGAGGCTTTCAGTAATGAAATTTCAATAATGAAAAGTGAAGCTATTGTAGGTTGTGCCGAAGATGCATTTAACGCTCATGGTGCTTTAACTGATGCTGGTTTTTCTAGACAATTTGCAAGTATTATTGCGGACATAATATATGATGCTTGTGTGGGTGGATATTAAATAAATATTTATGGGCAGATACTTATTTATTCTGCCCATTTTTAAAAACAATAAATATGAAAACAAAAATTTTACTCTTACTTGTAATCGCGACTATATATACAAGTAAGGCAGATGGTCAAACAAAACAGGGAATTATTGTTTATGAAAAAAAAATGAATTCATCAAATGACATAAACGACAAAAGAAATAATGCCTTACTGCAAAGTATTACGTCATCAATAAATAAAAGCCTAAAAGATTTAGAATTTAAACTTTATTTTAATTCTAATGAATCTTCTTTTAAAGTAGTAAATAGATTGAGCCAAAATAAAATGGAGGAAGCTGCTATAATGGTAGGCGACGGTAGTGGGGTTTATTATTTAAATATTGACTCAAAAGAAAAATTACATCAAAAAGAGGCCTTTGGTAAATCATTTATAATAAAAGATGATTTATATAATGTCAAATGGGTATTAAAAAACAAAAGCAAAAATATAAGTCAATACAAATGCAATAAAGCTACAACTACAAAAACTGTAATAAACGAAAAAGGTAAATTTGTGAAAAAAGTTACAGCATGGTATACTCCTAAAATTCCTGCTAATTTTGGTCCAATTGGATACGGTAACTTACCTGGTTTGATTTTGGAGTTAGATATAGAAAATGAGGTAAATTTTATAGTGAAAAAAATAGAATTAAATACAAAGAAAAAAATTATAATAAATAAACCAGCTAAAGGTAAATTAGTTACTCCTAAAGAGTTTGAAGAAATTAGTAAAAAATCTGATCCATGGGTTAGAAACTAAACTATTTTCAAGTCAAAATTTCTTTAATATAATGATAAAATTAATTTTTAAATGTAATTATTTTATAAAAAATTAAAACCGTGATAGTAATACATTTTTTTATCACACGTCAATTATTCTCAGAATATTGTTTCGGAAGTTATTTACGAAAAAATATTCCTTTTAATTTATCAAAAAAGAAAAATGGGTAATGGTTTCTGACGATGAAGCAAATTACTCTAAGTAATTCATTGAGTAAAATTGTTAGGAGTAGGAAATAGTATCTATTATACAAATCCTAAGGATAAGAAAATATTGAAACAAAAAGAGCTTTCTTCTAAATTTTTCATTATTAAATCTTAAAAAAATGGAAAATGATTAATGAGAATAAAAATTAGGGAAGGGTTTATGTTATAAGACAACAGGTATCTTGGCAATTGAAACTGTTAGAGGGACTAAAATAAAAGACGTAATTGCATGGTATAATCCTCTTATTCCTTCATCATTTGGCTCTATTGGATAGGAGGTGTGCCAGAATTAATAATAGAACTTCAGATTGGAGAAATAGTTTACGCCGCTAAGTAATATCATTAAATAAATATAGAACCGCCTAAAAAAGGACAAGTAATTACTGAGAAAGAATTTCAAGAAAGAATAAAAAAAGGATTTGATAAATATAAAAGAGATTGAAGCTATTTTAATTTGTAATCCTATATAAATATGTTTTATGAATAAATTGTCTTTGATTATTTGTTTTATATTGCCTTTCAATTCAATTATTGTTTCACAAACTTATGAAATTTCTGGAATTGTAAAAGATGAAATTTCTGGCGATATATTACCTTATTGTAACATTTTAGCAAAGCCATTATCACAACAAATTGATATGGCTTTTGCTATTACAGATGAACAAGGTAGATATAAATTGATATTGCAAGGGAATGAGGTTTATAATATTACTGTAAGTTATTTAGGTTTTCAGCCCTATAGTTTTGAAGTTACCTTAACCAAGAATATCACCAAGAACATACAATTACTAACATCTACAAACCAATTAGATGAAGTAATTGTTATACAGCAATTACCCGTTGTTGTAAAACAAGATACAATTATCTATGATATAAAAGTATTCACTACCGGTACTGAACGTAAACTAAAACAAGTACTTAAAAAACTGCCCGGTGTTGAGGTTGATAAAAATGGTGTTGTTACTGTCTTAGGTAAAAAAGTAAATAAACTATTGGTTGATGGTAAAACCTTTTTTGGTGGTGGTACTAAATTAGGAGTAGAAAATATACCTGCCGATGCGGTTGATGCCGTTGAAGTATTAGATAATTATAATGAAGTTGTTTTTTTAAAGGGATTATCAGGTAGTGACCAAATGGTGATGAACATCAAACTAAAAAAAGATAAAAAACATTTTGCTTTTGGCGATCTAGAAGCTGGTGCAGGTACAGACGAACATTATTTAATACATCCTAATTTATTTTATTACAGCCCTAAAACCAATATTAATTTTATTGGAGATATCAATGATATAGGCGTAAAATCATTTACCATAAAAGACTATTTAGAATTTGAGGGTGGTATTGGTAAATTATTTACAGACCCCAGCTCTTATTTTAAGCTTTCTAATAATGAATTTGCCGGTTTTTTAAGCAATCAAGATTTTACAGCTAGTCAAAATAAGTTTGGTGCCATCAATATAACGCAAACCATTAGTGATAAAATTGATATATCAAGCTATGCTATCTTTTCTAATACTAAAACTGAAACACGTAATGAAACCGTAAATCAATTTATAGCTCAGGATACTCAAACTACAGAAAATAGACTGACAAAAGGTACTGCTGACAACACTTTTATAATGGCGAAATTAGCATTAGATTATATACCTAGTATCAATGATGATATTTCTTATTCCGGGTTTTTAAAATCTTCAAATAATAATAATGAAAATGTCATTGAAACTGTTACACCTATTATAACGAATAATATCAATACATTGATCAATACTGATGCTATAACAATAAAACAAAATGCTGAATGGCATAAAAAGTTATCCCGAAAACATACTACTTCTTTAACTGCTAATTATTTGTATGATAAAAGCGACCCTACCACCAAATGGTTAACAAATGAACCTATATTAACAGGACTCATACCTTTATTAGACGATAGTGAATTTAATATCAATCAAATTAAAGAATTACAAATCAATACTATCGATCTTTTATTTAAACATTACTGGGTATTAAATAACAACAATCATATTTATACTACCATTGGTAATAACTTTTTAAAGGAAAACTATAAAACTGATGAGTTTCAACAATTAACCAACGGAACTGTAAATAATTTTAACACATCTGGTTTTGGAAACGATTTAAATTTTCAAATAAATGATCTTTATGTAGGTGTACAACATAAATTTAAGGCAGGTATTGTAACTGTTAAATCCGGTATCTCTGCACATTACTATAACTGGAAAGTGAATCAGTCAACAAACATCAAAAATGATAAAACCATTTGGTTGCCTGATTTTTTAGCAAAACTAGATTTTAGTAAATCTGAGCATTTGAATTTTAGATATAATCTAAAGAGTTCTTTTGCTGATGCGCCTAACTATGCGAATCAGTTTCAATTAGTACGTTATAATGCTGTATCACGTGGTAATGAAAATTTAGAAAATGAATTATTTCATTCTGCAAGGTTATGGTACACTAAATTCAGTTTGTACAGAGGTATTATAATGAGCGGAAGTGTAGGTTTTAACAAAAAAATAAAAAGTATTAGAAATCAAATACAGCTACAAGGTATAGATAGATTTAGTATGCCTTTTTTAACTGATAATCCTGAAACAACATGGACTTTTCGAAGTAATATTAGAAAAAAAATAGGAAAATTAACAGCTAAACTGAAAGGTGACTTACGTTTTTCTGATTATCTGCAAGAGGTAAATAATCAAATTTCAAAGAATGAATCGTCAACACAAAGTTTTGGTATTGAGTTGGCTACAAATTTTAAAAAATTGCCCAATATAGAAGTGGGTTATACTAAGAGTTTCAGTAAATTTATATCTGCCAATTCTACTTCAAACTTTTCTAATGAAAACCCTTATATTAATTTAGAGTACGATTTTTTAAAAAGGTTTATTTTATTAGCAGATTATTCAAGAACTAACTATAGAGATAATAATGGTCAAAAAAATAATTATGAAATTGCCAATGCCTCACTATTTTATCAAAAAGAAGATAGTGCTTGGGGTTTTAAAGTAAGCGGTACAAATATTTTGGGTGTTGACTTTAAAAATAGAAATTCATTCTCTGATTTTATAATCTCTGATAATAAAACTTTTATTTTACCTAGAATATGGCTGTTTACAATTACTTATAAACTCTAATTTTCTTTAACCAACTCCGCACTCCAACCATCGTATTCTGCATATAATAAATTGGCAAAACCTGTAAGTGCTTTGGTTAATCTTGAAATTGATTTTGGATGAATACTGTCTTTTCTTGAAACCTGTAATTCATATCGATAATAATCTCTTTTCTTTCTATAATTTAATGAATCAATTGTAAAATCTAACGCTCTAATTTTATCAATAAATTTTTGTCTTTTCTTTTCTTTTTTAAAATAAAACCAATGCCTGATGTTTCTAGGTTGAGTTAGGTCATCTCCTTGATATACAAATCCCGTCAATAATTCATGATTTATAAAAAATTCTCCGGAATCATCTTTAGGGTATAAACTTTCATGATAATACCTCCATTTTTTATCTTGTTCTATTTTAAGATAGGTTTTAGAATTGTTAAAATTTGTATTGATTTGAGATGTAATAGTTTTTCGAAGGTTTGTAGTGTCCTTTACATAGAATATATCAAACCCTGAACATTGGTAAGTCATAATACCCACTAATCTGTTTTTTGTCAAACCATCAACAATATTTGCAATAGAATCAGAAAATGTATACATTTTTTCCAATCCCTTTTCGGTAGGATAGCCATTTTTTAAACATTTTGTAGTGTGAGTTCCAACAACTAAAAGGTTTTTATAATATGGTCTTGCATATTCATACTTCATATTGACACTTATTGTCATTGGTCCTTTTTCTTTCTGTACTATATAATTTTCCCAATAATCTTGAGCTTGCACGTTAAGTCCGAGAGTAATAAGAATGGAAAATAGAAAGATTTTTTTCATTTGTTAAAAGTTTTAGCAAATAAATATGTAACAAAAATTATGCCTTTATTTTTTCTCTTTAATCAAATATATATACACAGGAAAATGATCACTGTAACCTCCCGAAAATATTCCATTACTAAAACTTCTAAAAGGGTAGCCTTTATATCTTCCGCTTTTAGTAATTAAAAATTGAGGGTTAAAGATATTTGCCTTAAACATTTTATAAGTATCATATTCATTGGTAGTAGTTAACAAAGAAGATGAAATTAAAATCTGATCAAATAAATTAATATTATCTCTATATTTTAAGGTATTGAACCCTCGTTTAAACATATTTTCCATAGGGTTGTATATGTCATCTTTTGTAACCTCTTTTTTCTTTCCTATAGTTTTTAATACTTTTTTTAAACTGCTATTATTAGGATTATCATTAAAATCTCCCATAATAATAATTTTAGCATTGGAGGTTTCCACCCTAACCTCCTCAATAATCTGTGTTGTTAACCAAGCTGCCTTTTCTCTTTTATGACTGCTTTTAGCTTCCCCTCCTCTTCTTGATGGCCAATGATTAACAATAAAATAAACCAATTCACCATCTAAAATTCCCGAAACCAGTAATTGATCACGTGTGTGATCTCTTCTTCCTATTTCATCCCATAGACGCAATTCATAGTTTTTCTGGTCTATTGGTTTAAAAGCTTGTTTTTTATATAATAACGCCACGTCAATTCCGCGTTCATCCGGTGAATCAAAGTGAATAATACCGTAATGTTTATCTTTTAACACATCTGTAGCAATTAGGTCTTCCAACACCTTTTTGTTTTCAACTTCAGCCAACCCTATAATTGTCGGACTGGTATTGGTTTTTTCTAATCCGATCTTAGAAATAACCATCGCCATATTTTTTATTTTACTTTTATATGCTTTAGACTTGTTTCCTTTAAGTTCCATAATCGGACTTGTCTCATCATATTTATTTGGGTCATTAATAGTGTCAAAAAGGTTTTCTACATTATAAAATGCAATGGTTCTTATCTTAAACTGCTTTTCTTGACTATATCCTAAAAAAGTAGTCGTTGAAAATAAAATAAGTAATATGGTTTTTATATTCATTCTAATAAGGTAATTGTTATTCAAAACCAAAAGTGTCATCAATGGTTATTCGTTCTCGTAATTTGTTTATTTTTTGATGCATTCTATTAAAAAAAAGTGTTCTATCTTTTTCACCTGAATGAACTAATAGCTTTGAATTGGTCATTTGTCTTTCAAAAAAATCTTCCATAATATTACAGGTATCTTGATGTTCAATTTTTAAATACTCTAATACGGTATAGGGTACAAAAAAAGCCTTTTTATGAGTGGTTTTTACCATTATAATATTACTCATAGTTAATAGATCACTTTTATATAAGTTATACGAAGCATTATTTTTTGAATTTATTATGCTCTGTTGAATGGTTTGTTTTTCAATATGATGTACAATTTCTTCAAGATCATCACAAATTTTTAAAGCCAACTCTTTAGATAATAACTGCGATTCATAAAAATAAATAATTTGTTGAATGGTACCATTAATTGTATTGTCATTCCAAAACTCTGTGATATTAATAAAATTATATGTGGTACCAAGTTCAAAAGCTTTGTCTAATAAGGAAGAAGGGATCGTCTTAATAAAATCATCAAAAGAAATTTTGTTTTTTGTCATTTCTTTATTGGTCAATTTTAACCAAACATAAATTTTATAACGTGTAATAAATGAATCTTTTAATGTATAAAATAAAGGAATATCCTTAGCGGAATAAATGATAGAAGCACTTTTTAATTTTGTTAATGGAATCAAATTATTAATCGATTCGGTAAAATAAGCCTCTAAATGTTCATGATTAATTATTTTTGGAGACCTTTCAGCAAGAATTGTTTGTTGGCTTCCTACTTCATACAATTTATTTAGTGATATTTTAAAGTGTTTAGCAAGCTTTACGCTCTCTTCAAGTGTCAGGCTTGTTTTTAAATTAATTCTCCTGTAGGCTGCATCATAGCCAATATCTAAAACAGATGCAATTTCATCTACAAATGAAGTATTTCCAACCGTTTTCTCTTTTAAATATTGAATAAACTTCTTTTGCATAATTTACAAATTATTAAATACAGTATAATTAATTTTGTGAAATATAAGAATAATATTCATATATAACACTATTTTTTAAATACACTTCTTAAATATTGCAATTAATTTTGACAAGTAATCAATCCTTAATATTTTATGAATACTGTCTTATTAACCTTATCCTCCATTCTTTTTTTATTTTTAGAAGTTAATGCACAGCCATCAGTTTCCTTAAAAGGAATCGTTTTAGATGCCGAAACTCATAATCCAATAGTCAATGTTTCTCTAACCATATCTGGCACAACCATTGAGCAAAAAACAGATACCAATGGTAATTTTGTCTTTAAAAATATTCCCACAGGAAATCAACTGGTTCAAATCACATTTAATGGTTATGAATCTCAAACCCTTCCAATAAATATTAATGATGATAGTCAAGAAATTGATTTAGGAATCATTCTTTTATTTGTTGATCTAGCTTCACTAGATAATGGAGGTTTAATTTCATTAACTGAGGATGAATTAAATGATGATATTGGCGGTGCTGATAATATTTCGGGTTTATTATCTTCTTCAAGAGATGTCTTTTCAAGAACTGCAGCTTTTGAATTTAGTCCATCCTTCTTTAGAGTAAGAGGATTAGATTCTGATAATGCCAACGTCTTAATTAACGGAATTAAAATGAACAAGCTCTATAACGGAAGACCACAATGGAGCAATTGGGGTGGGTTGAATGATGTCTTAAGAAATCAAGAACTAACAACTGGGTTAGCACCATCAAGTTATACTTTTGGCGGAGTTTTAGGTGCTATTAATATTAATACTAGAGCTTCTCAAGCTAGAGCAGGTGGTCGTGTAACTTATTCTTCGTCAAACAGAAGTTATACCAATCGTGTAATAGCTAGTTACGCTTCCGGATTGACAAAAAAAGGTTGGGCATATACTGTTTCTTTCGGAAGGCGTTGGGGAAATGAAGGATATTTGGATGCAACTTCATATAATGCAGATTCTTTCTTTGCTTCAGTTGAAAAGAAACTAGATGATAGTCATAGTCTTAATTTTACAGGAATATATGCTACTAATCGTAGAGGAAAATCCTCTCCAAATACACAGGAAATTTTTGATTTAAAAGACATTAAGTACAATGAATATTGGGGCTATCAAAATGGTAAAAAACGCAATTCACGCATCAAAGAAATTGAAGAGCCCATTTTAATGTTAAATCATTATTGGGACATAAATGATAAAACCAAATTAAACACCAATGTTGCATATCAATTCGGAAAATTAGGAAACAGTCGTTTAGATTATAATGGTACTGATCTAGTAAACGGTTTCCCGGAAGGTGGTGGTGCCAATCCCAGTCCTGCTTATTACCAAAAATTACCAAGTTATTTCTTAAGAAATAATCTAGATGATCTAGTAATTGCTTACGGTGCTCAACAAGAATTTATCAATAATGGTCAAATAAATTGGGATGACCTATATCTTGCTAATACAAACAATACTCTAAATGGAGGAAATGCAATTTATGCTTTATATGAAGATCGGGTAGACGATACACAGCTTACTATTAATTCTATTTTAAATATGGAATTAAACAATCACGTTTTATTTACTGCATCTCTAAATTATCAATCATTAAAATCAGAAAATTTTGCTCAAGTTATTGATCTTTTAGGAGCGAATGGATATTTAGATGTTGATAGTTTTGCAAATGATTTGTTAAATAACCCTGATGCTGTTCAAAATGATCTGTTACATCCAAATAAGATAGTAAGTGAAGGAGAAATCTTTAAATATAACTATACCTTATTTGCAAATATTTTGAGTGGTTTTACACAAGCGCAGTTTAAATATAATAAAATAGATTTCTTTCTTTCAGGGAGTGTAACCAATACCAACTATCAAAGAGAAGGCATTTTTCAAAACGGTTCTTTTCCTGATAATTCTCTCGGTAAAGGCGATGAATTAACCTTTACCGGTTTTGGAGCAAAAGCAGGTTTCACTTATAAAATTACCGGGAAACATTTAATTGATGTCAATGGTGCTTATCTCTCAAGAGCTCCTTCGTTACGCAATACTTTTTCTAACGCCAGAGAAAATCATGATATTGTTGGTGATAGAAATGATATAGAAATTACCGAAGAGAAAATTCTTACTGCCGATGCTAGTTATGTTTTTAGATCTCCTAAAGTAAAAGCAAAATTAACAGGTTATTATACAAAGTTTGAAGATGCAACTGAAATCTCTTTTTTCTTTGCCGATGGTATAGGTGGTGATAATAGTGCTTTTGTACAGGAAGTTTTACAAGGAATTGATAAACTACATATTGGAGCAGAATTGGGGCTAGAATATCAAATAATTCCAACAGTTAAATTGAAAGGAGTGGCATCTGTTGGTCAATATACCTATGATAATAACCCTAATTTGACATTAACAACAGAACCTTCATCCGAAGCTGAAGCTGCCGGATTTGAGAACGGATTTAAAAATTTTGGTCAATCCAATCTTAAAAACTATAAAATTGCCAGCGGATCTCAAAAAGCTTTTTCTGTAGGTTTTGAATATAGAGATCCTGATTTTTGGTGGTTTGGAGCAACTACAAATTATTTTGATGATACTTATTTAGATATAAGTCCGCTGACAAGAACTTCAAACTTCACATCCGATTTTGACGGTAATGTTTTTAATGATTACGATGAGGTCTTGGCTGGAGAACTATTACAACAAGAAAAATTTGAAGATTATTTTGTTGTGAATTTGGTAGGTGGAAAGTCTTGGAAAATTGATGACTACTATATCGGTTTTTTTGCGAGTGTAAATAATTTGTTGGATAAAACATATAAAACCGGAGGTTTTGAACAGGGCAGAAATGCAAATTTTAGAGAATTAAGAGATGATAAAGCATTAGATACTCCTGTTTTTTCTCCTAAATACTGGCATGGTCGTGGTACTACTTATTTTGTAAATGTGTACATCCGATTTTAATAAACATTAAATAATCTTTTAATATAAATAATTATGAAATCAACTAACTTTTTAAGCCTTTTTATAATATTCTTTTTTATTACATCTTGTGTTGAAGATGAAGGTTTTGAGCTTCCTGATATTACAGTAGCTGACCCTAATATTACTGCAAACATGACCTTTCAAAATGTGATATCTAAATACGGACAAGCAGTAGCAAATGGTGATGGTATTGCTGTTTTTGATGAAGACCAAGATCTATATATTGAAGGTTATGTGATTTCAAGCGATAAAGCCGGTAACTTTTTCAAAGAATTGATCATTCAAAATAAAGTTGACGAAAATTCTGATACTGCTGACCCAAGATTAGGATTTAAAATAGAAGTAAATGTAAAAGGATTGGCTGATACTTATGAAGTGGGTAGAAAGGTCTATATTAAAATGAACGGATTGGCAGCCGGATTGGCTCATGGTGTTTTTGTTATCGGAAAACAATCAGGCAATAATATAGAGCAAATTCAAGAATTCGAATTTAGAGATTATATAATCAGAGATCCTGAAATAGCAACATTAACGCCAAAAGTAACTACGCTCAGTGAGTTGACCGAACAAGATGAAAACACGTTTATTCAATTAGATAATATACAAGTACACAGGCATAATATTGCTCAGAGCTATGCCGGAGAACCTTTTGATGAATTTGATGGATTTAGAACTTTAGAAAGTTGTGATGAAGGTGGTTCAATTTCACTACAAACAAGTACTTTTGCTGATTTTAAATCGCTTAAAATACCTCAGAATAAAGGTTCAATTCAAGGGGTTTTTAGCAGAGACTTTAAAGATGATTTTAATGTACTTATTATTAATAGTACTTCAGATATAAATTTTGATAATTCAGAACGTTGTGATCCTATTATTTTAGAATGTGACGGAACAACTGCTTCTACCATTACCATTTTTAATGAAGGTTTTCAATCCATTAATAATGAAAGTGATCTAGATGCTCTTGGGTGGACAAACATTAATGTTTCCGGTGGAAGTGAACGTTATGAAGACAGCTCATTTGCCGGAGATACTTATTTGAAAATTTCTGCTTTTGGTACCGGTGAAAGTCCACTTGAAGCTTGGTTAGTTACTCCTGCAATCAACTTAGACGGTAGCAGTGAAGCAGTATTAAGTTTTGATATTTCTACCAACTTTGAAACAGGACAAGCGCTTACTGCTTTTATAACAGATAACTACACCGGAGATCCTACCACAACTGAATGGACACAGTTAGGTGCCAATATTCCTATTGGAGATGATAGTTTTGGCAGTTTTATAACCTCAACCATTAATATTTCTTGTTTGAGTGGAAATATACATGTAGCATTTCAATATCTCGGCGCTGCAGGAAGAACAGAAACCAGATACCATATTGATAATATAAAAGTTACAGGGAGTAACTAAATCGGTTATATTAATATTATAACCCTTCCAGAGTTGAAACTCTGGAAGGGTTATTTATTATTGGGCAAATTTAATTTCAATTCAAAAACGTGACCACCTTCCCTTATCCCGATAGCTATCGGGAGGGAAGGAGCTTTTCTTCTAAGAATATATCTTTTTTACCTTTTGGCATCATCTTTGTAAATCAATCAGTATTAATTATAAATTTTAAAAATGAATAAAGGAACAGTAAAATTCTTCAATGATGCCAAAGGATTTGGTTTTATTACCGAAGAAGGTTCAAACAAAGAACATTTTGTACACATTTCCGGATTAATTGACGAAATTCGCGAAGGCGATGAGGTTGAATTTGATCTACAGGAAGGTAAAAAAGGATTAAACGCAGTAAATGTAAAAGTAATTTAATTGAAAAGAATTCCTCGATGCAAAAATCGAGGCTTCCGATAAAATGTCATTCCTGCGAAGGCAGGAATCTAAGTTAAATTTTTTAATGAAAAGCTCATCTTTTGATGGGCTTTTTTACATTTTCATTCGCTTTTCCAACGTCACAAATACTGGAAAGTGGTCACTAAATCCGCCTTGATGCCATTTACCAATATAGGTTCTAAATGGATTCCCTTTTCGTTTTCCTTTCCATTCCTTTAAAAAATGGTCATCAAATATTTCTGCCTGTTTAAAAACATGTGTTTTATTTTGCTCTTCAAAAAAGTTTCGGCTAAAAATAATCTGATCAAATAAAAACCAATCATCTTTGAACCTTAAACTACCTTGCCCTTTATCAATAATAGATTCAAAAGGATTGTAAAATTCATGTGTAACTAGATGTTGTTTAATACTTGTACTGGTAGGGTCATCGTTAAAATCACCCATAATTATGATTTTAGGATTTTTAGTTGTTTCTTTAATTTTAGCAATAATCTCGTGGTTTAAAGCTGCTGCTTTAATACGCCTATGTTCTGTTTCTTTAGTTCCTTTACGTCTTGAAGGCCAATGGTTGACCATGAAATGAATTAGTTCACCATTTAGTTTCCCTTTCACAAAAAGTACGTCTCTGGTATAATCTCTTTCTCCATCTTCTTGATATAAATATAATGTTACTGTTTCAGAATCAATAAATTCAAAATACTTTTTTTGGTATAAAAAGGCAACATCAATTCCACGTTCATCAGGCGAATCAAAATGTTCAATTCCGTAATTAAACTCCTGTAATACTTCAGTATTTACCAAATCTGTTACCACTTGTAGGTTTTCAACTTCAGCCAATCCAACAATTACAGGTGCAGTAAAACTATTGTCAGTTCCTATTTGAGAAATAACCGAGCTTAATTTTTTTAGTTTTCTGTTATAGCGTTTCGCATTCCACTTTTTTTTACCATCAGGTGTAAAATCATCGTCCATAGTATCAGGATCATCATAGATATCAAATAAATTCTCCAGATTATAAAATGCAATGGTATAAAGGTTGTTTTGTTTAGTGTCTTCGCTCAAAATGATTCGGTCTAAAAACCGAAAGTACGAAATTATTGTGTATTACATCTCTAATCTCTTTACCTTTGTACTATGATTGAAAAAAAGAATTTAGATTTTGAAAAGGCTGTTTTAATTGGTGTTATAAGCCAAAGGCAAAATGAAGAGAAATCTAAAGAATATTTAGATGAGTTAGAATTTCTAACTTATACGGCTGGTGGTGAAGTTATAAAACGGTTTACTCAAAAAATTGATACTCCTAATCCAAAAACATTTATTGGTACAGGTAAAATAGAAGAAGTACGTGAATTTATTGAAGCAAATGATATTGGTTCTGTTATTTTTGATGATGAATTGACACCCGGGCAACAAAAAAATATTGAAAAGATATTAGAATGTAAGATCTTAGATAGAACAACCTTAATTCTTGATATATTTGCTCAAAGAGCTCAGACAAGCTATGCCAGAACTCAAGTAGAATTAGCACAATATCAATATTTATTACCTCGACTAACAGGATTGTGGACTCACCTTGAAAGACAACGTGGCGGTATTGGTATGCGTGGTCCCGGTGAAACAGAAATTGAAACTGATAGACGTATTGTGCGTGACAAAATTGCATTACTAAAGAAGAAAATTCTGGTAATCGACAAACAAATGGCCGTGCAACGAGGCAATAGGGGTAAAATGGTAAGAGTTGCTATTATAGGATATACCAATGTTGGTAAATCTACACTGATGAATGTGGTTAGTAAAAGTAAAGTTTTTGCTGAAAATAAACTCTTTGCAACGTTGGATACAACCGTTAGAAAAGTAGTTATTAAAAATATTCCTTTTTTACTTTCTGATACTGTTGGTTTCATTAGAAAACTACCCACACAATTGGTAGACTCGTTCAAATCAACCTTAGATGAAGTTAGAGAAGCTGATCTATTATTGCATGTGGTTGATATTTCACATCCTAATTTTGAAGAACATATCGATTCTGTAAATAAAATTTTAGACGAAATAAAAAGTGCTGATAAGCCTACTTTAATGGTCTTTAATAAAATTGATAATTATAGGTATGAAACTATTGATGAAGATGATCTAGTTACTGAAAGAACTAAAGCACACTACACCTTAGAAGATTGGGAAAAAACTTGGATGGCTAAACTTGATACCAATTGTATTTTTATTTCAGCTTTAAATAAAGAAAATCTAGATGAATTTAAGGATACCGTTTTTGAAGCTGTAAAAAAGATTCATATTTCTCGTTTTCCTTATAATGATTTTTTATATCAGGAGTATGAATAATCCCATCCTAAATCCTTCTAAAAGGAAGATGATGACAGAAGTTAAATTTATTTTTCAGAATTTTCATCAATAATCCCTAAACGTTTTGCGCGTTTTTGCCAGTTTTTTCTAGCTAATTGTTGCATATCAGAATCTGTATCACTTTCATCCATAATTTCTAAACCTAGCAATGTTTCTATAACATCTTCCATGGTTACCAATCCGCTAATTGAGCCATACTCATCCACAACCAAAGCAATATGTTCTTTTTCTTGAATAAACTCTTCAAATAAATTAGGTATTGGCACATTTCTATTAATAACCAACAGTTCACGTCTTAAATCGATTAGCCTTATCTGATTATTATCTTCAGCAACATTTCTATACACATCATCTTTTAAAATATAACCGGTAATATCATCACTATCATCTTTATAAATAGGGATTCTTGAAAATTGTAGGTCTTTATTTTCATCAAAAAAATCTTTTATATTCTGGTTTTCAGATGCCATTTTTAGCACCGTTCTCGGTGTCATTACATCTTTAGCTAAAATGGTTTTAAAATTCAACAAGTTTTTAATTACTTTAGATTCAGATTCTTGAAAAACACCTTCTTCTTGTGCTATATCAGCCATTGCATGAAAATCTTCTCTACTTAACACACTTTTACCATGAGCGCCTTTTCCAAAAAGTTTTGTAAATAACTGTAGTACCCAAATAATACCTGTCCATTTGAATATAAATATCAATACTGTTAAAACTCTAGTTGAAATTCCAACTAATTCTTTCCAATAAGTTGCACCAATAGTTTTAGGAATTATTTCAGAAATCACTAAAATTAAAACTGTCATTATAGCCGAAACTATACCAACTATATTATTGCCGGAACCAAATGCTTTTTCAGCTTGTACACCTACTAATATTGCTCCTACGGTATGTGCAACTGTATTTAGTGTAAGTATTGCTATTAGTGGCTTGTCAACATCTTTTTTTAATTTTTCTAAAGTATTGGCATATACTTTACCTTCTTTCTTTTTTATATTAATAAATGTTGAGGTAACGCTTAATAAAACAGCTTCAAGAATTGAACATAAAAAGGAAAAGAAAATAGATGTTACTCCATATAAAATCAATAAGGTCATCTGTATGCTGTTGAGTTGCTAAAATACGAAAAAGGAGCTTTCTAAACTAGAAAACTCCTTATAAGGATTGTTATTTTTTTAAGTATAAGTTTAAAAAGAATAGTTTAAACCAAACATCCAATATGATTGTAATTTATTATCAACATTATCAAATGTTGGTGTTGGAGTCGGTACAGGGTCTAAACCTAAAGCATTATTTAAAGCTTCTTGTTTATTATCTCTTAAACCAAATTCAAATCCTACACCAATCTTTTTCCAAAGCGTGTAACCAAATGAGTTTGTCCATTGCCAATTTGAAAGATCTGAACTTTTATAACTCTGAAACATTGAAAGGTTTGTTTTAAAGTTTACAGCACCTATTTGTTTTGTATAATCTGCCACTATTTTAGCACCTAAAGATGACTCAAAAACGTCATCTCCGCTACTAAATACAAAATTGTAATTTAATGGGTGAATTACTACTACCATATCTGTAATTGGCGTCCAGGTAAAACCAACACCAAGATCAAGATATCCAGGATCATTAAAGTTGTCTATTATTGTTGTTCTATACTCTCCTAAAGTAGATACTGCCCATTTCTCACTTAATTTACGACCATATAGAGAAGTTATTGAAAACACATCTGTAGCTGATTCAAAATCGCTATTAATATCATCATCTTTATTGTCATTTTTTACCCAAGATAAATTTACAGTAGCTGAATTTCTCCAGAAAAATTTCTCTTGTAAATTATTTGCAAAAGCATTCACTGTAAAACCTATATTTCCGGCAGATGAATTAGGTGCCCCTTTAGAATACCAGTTGTTAAAACCAGATAGACTTCCACCAATTATACCAAATGCTCCTTTTTTCCATCCGGGTAAAGCGTCTATTTGACCTTGAATAGCGTCAACTTTGGCTTGTAAAGCAGCAATTGAATCTTTTTTCGGTGCTTGTTCGGCTTTTAATTCTTCTAATGTTTGCGCATAAGTAGATGTTAAAGCGTACATCATTACAAATGCCAATAGTAATAGTTTCCTCATGATTTTTAAAATTAATTTTAAATTTTAAGTTGCGCAAAAATAGGGATTTTTCCTTAAATGTAATTGAAGAACTTATTTTTTCGCTTTATATAAAGGAACGGTAGAACAGGCTTCACCAAACATAATTGACTTGGCAACAGGTTGTATTTTTTCAATTAATTGAACTGATGCTGTTTCAGGGATAGGTTTATTTGAACAGCCTTTTATAATAATTGATTTGTCTTTATAAATGTCTGTTTTTAGATTTGAAATAATTTCTTGAAAAATAGAGGTTTCTAGCAGTTCTAAATCACCAACCACTATTTTTTTAGCAAACGGACTCAATTTTGTGGTAATTAGTAAATATGCCCATGAAGGGATAATGGCATCTGTTAAACAAGATAATGCCACATAGGTATCTTTGTATTGACTCCAATTATGGTCTTCAATACTTTCTCTAAAATCTTTTTCTTTAAGAATTATTCCTTCGAATAACCATTTTGAAATATCAATAACAATTCGCTTTCCAACAGGATAAAATTCTTCCAAATCAATAGTCATTAATTTGCTTGAAGCGACTCTATTTACTATTTTGTTTGGCAATTATATTTGTCTTTTCTCTTGGCTCTTTTTTCTACAAAAAACCTAACTCCAATTTTGCTTCTTCACTCATCATATCTTGAGTCCAAGTTGGGTCAAAAGTTATTTCGACCTCAGCGTCTTTAATTTCTTCTAAAGTTTTTACTTTTTCTTCTACTTCAACAGGTAATGTTTCAGCAACCGGGCAATTAGGGGAAGTAAGTGTCATTAATATTTTTGCTTCATTGTTCTCATTTACAAAAACATCATAAATTAATCCCAACTCATATATATCAACCGGAATTTCAGGGTCATAAATAGTTTTTATAACCTCAATTATCTTATCGCCTATCTCTTGTACTTGTGTTTCCGTCATTTCTTTCTTTTTATGCCCACAAATGCTTGGGGTTATCAGTACTGTATAAAGGCAAATATACAACTTATTGAGTCAATTTAGACTGATAAGCAACTGCATATAACTTCAACTGCTTTATCATAGACACTAAGCCGTTTGCTCTTGTAGGTGAGAGATGTTCTTTTAAACCTATTTCATCAATAAAAGAGGTATCAGAATCTAATATTTCTTGAGGTGTATGATCAGAAAATACGCGTAACAAAAGCGCAACAATACCTTTGGTTAGAATTGCGTCACTATCAGCTGTATAAATAATTTTTTCTCCATTCAATTCTGCGTATAACCATACTTTTGATTGACATCCTTTTATAATATTATCATCTGTCTTAAATTGTTCGTCAATCAAAGGAATAGACTTGCCTAATTCAATAATATATTCGTAACGCTCCATCCAATCATCAAACATAGAAAATTCATCTACAATTTCTTCTTGTATTTCTTTGATAGTCATTATTAAAACTTATTTTTGCACCAGATATAGTCTGGTTTTGTATAAAAGCACAAAATTACGGTAAAATTTTAAATAAAATTCCTTCCCTTAGGGAAGGTTAGGATGGGATTATGAGTAAACTTTTAATAGTAGGTACACTAGCTTTTGATAAAATTGAAACGCCTTTTGGTAAAACCGATAAAATTTTAGGTGGTGCCGCTACTTTTATAGGTTTATCTGCTTCTCATTTTGGCATTAAATCCGGTATTGTTTCAATTATTGGTGATGATTTTCCTCAAGAATATATACAATTATTAAATGATAAAAACATTGATACTTCAGGTGTTGAAATTGTAAAAGGTGGCAAAACTTTCTTTTGGAGTGGTAAATATCACAATGATATGAATTCTAGAGATACCTTAGTAACTGAACTAAATACATTGGCAGATTTTAATCCAATTGTACCAGAACATTTCAAAGATGCTGAAGTGGTAATGTTAGGTAATTTGCATCCTGCTGTTCAAAATAGTGTATTAGATCAGTTGACCGAAAAACCAAAATTAGTAGTGTTAGATACCATGAATTTTTGGATGGATTCTGCACTTGACGATTTAAAATATGTCATTAAAAGAGTGGATGTTATTACCATTAATGATGAAGAGGCAAGGCAATTGAGCGGTGAATATTCTTTAGTGAATGCAGCAAAAAAAATTCATGAAATGGGGCCAGAATATGTAGTTATTAAAAAAGGAGAACATGGCGCCTTATTAGTGAATGGTGATAAAATGTTTTTTGCGCCGGCATTGCCTTTAGCTGAAGTTTTTGACCCTACTGGGGCTGGAGATACTTTTGCCGGAGGGTTTACAGGATATATAGCCAAAACTGAAGATAAATCATTTGAAAATATGAAAAATGCTGTGATCTATGGTTCTAATTTAGCTTCATTTTGCGTTGAAAAATTTGGCACTAATAGAATGGTAAATCTTACAAAAGATGAAGTAATGCAACGTTTACATCAATTCAAGCAACTAACTCAATTTGAAATAAAATTAACTTAAATCCAAAATAATCTTCCGCAATCTTGTTGCGGATTTTTTTTGCAAAAATTATGAGTGACGCTATTAAGCATGAATGCGGAATTGCATTGGTAAGGTTATTAAAACCACTTGAGTTCTACCAAAAAAAATACGGGACTTCTTTCTATGCAATCAATAAAATGTATCTATTGATGGAAAAACAGCATAATCGCGGTCAAGACGGTGCCGGTTTTGCAAGTATTAAATTTGATGTTGAACCGGGAACAAGATATATTAGTCGCGTTAGGTCTAATCAACAATCGCCTATTCAAGATGTTTTTGCTCAAATTAATGAACGATTAAATAATGTTCTTGAAAAAAATCCAACTAAAAAAACTGATGTACAATGGCAATTAGAGAATATGCCCTATGTTGGTAATCTGTTTTTAGGTCATGTTCGTTATGGTACTTTCGGTAAAAATAGTATTGAAAGTGTCCACCCATTTCTTCGGCAAAATAACTGGAAACATAAAAACCTAATTGTTGCCGGTAATTTTAACATGACCAACTCAAATGAATTATTGCAAGAGTTGATCGAGTTAGGGCAACATCCAAAAGAAAATACCGATACCGTTACTGTAATGGAAAAAATCGGACATTTTTTAGACGATGACGTTTCTGATATTTATCAACAATGTAAAGAAAAAGGAATCGGTAAAAAAGAAGCTTCAGTTGTTATTGAAGAAGAATTAAATATTAAAAGAATCCTTCAAAGAGCCTCAAAAAATTGGGATGGTGGTTATGCAATGGTTGGTTTAATAGGTCATGGTGATGCTTTTGTGTTGCGTGATCCTTCAGGCATAAGGCCTGCCTACTATTATAAAGATGATGAGGTGGTTGTGGTCGCTTCAGAAAGACCGGTAATACAAACTGTTTTTAATGTAGATTATGAAAAAATACATGAATTAGATAGGGCACATGCCTTAATTATTAAAAAAGATGGTGCTACTTCTGTTGACCAGATCATGGATCAGCTTCCTAATAAAGCATGTTCTTTTGAACGTATCTATTTTTCACGAGGAAGTGATGCCGAAATCTATGAAGAGCGTAAAAAATTAGGAAAATTGATTTTTCCCAATGTATTAAAAAACATAAATAATGATATTAAGAATACTGTTTTTTCTTATATCCCAAATACAGCTGAGACTTCCTTTTTCGGAATGGCAGAAGCAGCTGAGGAATATTTAAATGAACATAAGTTAGAAACCTTACTTAACGGAAAACGTAACTTATCTGTTGAAAAGGTTACAGAAATACTATCAGAAAGACCTCGTCTTGAAAAAATAGCCATCAAAGATGCTAAATTAAGAACTTTTATTGCTGATGATAATAGTCGTGATGATCTGGTAGCTCATGTGTACGATGTGACCTATGGTGTAGTTAAGCCTTCAGACAATCTAGTTATTATTGACGACAGTATTGTGCGTGGTACAACCTTGAAAAAAAGCATTATCAGAATATTAGACAGGCTGCATCCTAAAAAAATAGTAATTGTTTCTTCTGCTCCGCAAATAAGATATCCTGATTGTTATGGTATTGATATGGCAAAATTAGAGGAGTTTATTGCTTTTAAAGCAACATTAGAGTTGCTCAAAGAAACCAATCAAACTCATATCATTGAAGAGGTTTACCAAAAATGTAAACTACAAGATAGTCTAGAAGATCATTTGATTGAAAACTATGTCCGTGATTTTTACAAACCATTCACTGCCGAACAAATATCTGATAAAATTGCTCAAATGTTAAAAACGGAAACCATCAATGCTGACATAAAAGTCATTTTTCAATCTATTGAAAATTTACATGAAGCCTGTCCGAAAAATGCAGGAGATTGGTATTTTACAGGCAATTATCCTACTATTGGTGGAACAAAAGTGGTAAATAGAGCTTTTATAAACTTTTATGAAGGCAATAATAAACGAGCCTATTGAATTACGATATTTGAATTACGATTTTAGATTTGTGTAATTCTTGCCTATTTGAAAATAAAATCCGAGAAGGTAATTTGAAAGATTGCCCCTTTAGGGTTAGCGTGAAACAAAATATATTTTGTTACGAAATTACTAAGCGAAGCTTTTAGGGATATAAGTTATTTATCTAATGTAAGCAAAACTTGGCATCTAATTTGTGTTTTAATAAGTTAAATTAAAAAAATGAAAACGTTAATAACAATAACTGTAAGCATACTGGTAATGACCATATTTACACAATGCAGTAGTGCACAACAATTTGACGAAGAGCCTCCTTTTACAATTAGTAAAGCATACTATCAAGATTGGGTTGGTGGAAGACAAGGCTCAAGCGGAACCTTAATTACTTTTGAAATAACATCAGAAATTTCTAAAGAAGTTAGGTTGGATTCTCTTTTTTTCAGTAATAAAATATGTAAACTAGAAGCTACATCTTTTAATAAAAAATATTCCATTATTGGTAATTTTTCTAAAAATACCTATGTAGAAAGAAATATTATTATGGATGTTGATCCTCAAAAAGAAATGGCAAATAAAGTGCCTGATGTAGCTATTAATTTTCCTTTTGAATTATCTGACAATGAGTGTGTTATTAGTTATATTATCAAAGAAAAAAAACACTATTTTAAAGTGACAGATCTTAAAAAAGAAAAGACTATTTTCTATCCATAATACCAATTTAACCATAAAATACCTCATATAAATCGTTTCTTTTTCACTGATATTTTGTTAAAAAAAGAAAACGTAACAATGTTACGTTTAATTTTTTTACTTCATCTCATTAAAAAATAATTCAATTTATTTATAAGTATTTTTATACTAAAAGTTGGTATAATTATTTTTTGGCACAGAGTTTGGTTTCTACACTATAGAAACATTAAAATTTGTGTTTATGCGAACTTTAAAATTACTTACAGGATTATTATTAACCATCACCCTATTCACATCATGTGTTGTAGAGGTTAATGATTTTGACGATTCTATTACATTAAAACAATTAGTTACTTCATATGATTTATGGTATATAGATTATAATAAAACTACAGGTAGTGGCGATGTGCCTTTTTTATCTAAAGCTTTTACAGTGTCATTTCAAAACGGACGCTTATTAGCAAATAGTAATTTGGTAGGTTTAGGTGCTGTTGGTAATGGTTATGGGGATCAAATAGGATATTATGAAACCATTAATGGTGTATTAGAAATAGATCATAACCTTGACGGATTTATAGATTTAGAAGTTTCACAACTCTCTAATGATGAAATCAGATTGAGAGATACTTATACAAATACCTCTTATTACCTAATTGGTTATCAAAAAAGTAGCTTTGATTTTGATCAGGTCTTTTATGACAATATTGAATACTTCTTACAAGAATATGTTGCTTGGGAAAAAACCTATACAAGTCAAGAAGGTGCTTTAAATGAGTTTGATGATGAAAACTTCTTACAGTTTACACCAGAAAATCAAACAACATTTAGATCATCTCAAGATGAGTTTGGCACGAATATTGGATTATTGATATGGGATTTTGAAGGAGCTTATGAAGTGTTTAACGTAGCAGGTTTTGATGATGTAAAAATTTTAACATTAGATTATGATTTCTTTGACAATGAAGAGTTTGAACTGAGCGTTATAAACGATGAAGAGATAGATTTATTTCATGTAGCATCTGGTACAACATATACCTTTAAGGGGCGAGACAATATAGTATTTAAAAATGCTTCAGAGAAAGGAAAAACAAAAGATAGAAAACGATTTAAAGTAAATCGAAAAACAAAAAAGAGACAAATAAAAGCATAAAGATAAGGTTTGGTTAGTTGATTTTGGTTGATTCATTTCAACCAATACGCCGCCTCAGAAATTCTGAGGCGGTTTTTTTGTTTTTATTTTCACAATTCTAAGGTAAGGGTTTCAGAAGATCCCGCTTTTCAGCGGGATTATCCCGATAGCTATCGGGACAACCAACTATTTTTAATTCGTAGCTTTGCTACTTATAAAAATAGAGTTTCATTAATGATTAACAAGCGTCTTTTAATTAAAAATATACTGGCTTATAATGATGAGAACACTTTCTATGATAAAAAAGTGCAACTTAATTTAGACTCAAAAGAGGGTAAAGCAAAGTTTTTAAAACACGTTTGTGCGTTTTCGAATTCAAATCCGCAAAATAATTCATACATAATTATTGGTATAGAAGATGAAACTAACAAAATAATAGGTGTTGATTTTTTTGATGATAGTAAAATTCAAAATTTAGTGAATGCATATCTTGAAAATCCTCCAAAAATTCAATATGAAAACATTGCTTTTCCGAGATTACCTCGCTATAAAGTTGTCGGGTTAGTAACAATAAATCCTTTAAAGGAATTTACCTCATTAAAAAAAGGTATTTGGAAATATCCTAAAAACACTTCTTTTTTTAGACAAGGTAGCAATTCAAAACCTTTAGATAAAATAGAAGTTAAAAACTCAAACAAGCCAATAGTAGAAGCTATTGAAAAAAATGCTCGGAATAACATAGAGCTTACACTGAACGGCGTTTTCGATTTTATGGAACAACACAAAAAAGATCTAAACCCTACCTATAAAGTATTTAAAGATCAATTTGTAGTGTGTTGGGCAGGTATAAAAAAAGAGGTTGACAATAAAACGCTCTATTCTAGGGTAGATATTGAATTAATAAATGAGCAGATTCGTTTATTTTATTCCGCCTTAGATGAAGTTGAAATCGAATATAACAGTCAATCATTTATTATTACAGAATATATTCAAATAAATATAAATAAGGCTAGTCCCCCTTCGGGGGATTTAAAGGGCATTTATCCTTTAGAAAAAACGATTATTCATTTTAAAGATAATGGTGTACATGATATCGCTACAGAACTACTTTTTAAGCCTCCTGTTTATAATGCTGTTGTATTGCAACATATTTATAATAGTAATAACGCTATTCTAAATAAACTTGAAAAAAATATTTCGTTAAGTAAAAATGATAAGGCTGATCTACAACAATTACCTACAACTTATATGATCTGTTCTTTAAACGGATTTAAAGATGCTAAAAATAAGCTTGAATCAGCTAAACCCTATCTAAAAGATTTAACCGATAAGTCTACCTATATTCATTTAAAGGAAGCATTACGTGTATTGCGAAAGGTGAAGTATAACCAATAATTAGACCTCAAAGGTTTTAATCCCGAGACTTCGGGACTTTGAGGTCAAAAATTTGACTGGAATAATAAAAGTGTGTGTTTACTTAAGAGTTCTCACATAATTCACCACATCCCAACGTTGTTCTTCAGATAAAATAGGCCCCCATTTTATCATATCATTTCTACCGTTGGTAATTTTCCAAAATATTTCACCATCAGTTTGAGATTTTACCATCTTTAACGTCAAGTTTTGTGGTTTAGGCGTTAGTGCTTTTCCACCAATACCATCTCCTTTCCCTTGTGCCCCATGACAGATCATGCATCGTGTTTTAAATATTTTAGCACCACGTTTGACTGATTCTGTCCTTTTTGATGTTTTTATAGGGTTTTTTAGCTGTTTAGCTCCCTTGGGAGCTTTCCACCTATCTTCTTGTGTAGTAATACCTATAAAGCTAACTAAAGCCAATGATAATACAATGTATAGTAGTTGTCTTTTCATAATTTATAAACTTAAATAGTTGATAACTATATTATTATCCCTACATATATGGCAAATGATATGCCATTCTTACAATCAAAAATAAAAAACTGCCTCTAAAAGAAACGGTTTTAGTTCATATTTATTCTAAACTTTATATTACAAATCAAACTTATGGGCACTTCTAATAATTCATTTCTTTCAAAAAACAAAAATAAAGAATAAGATGCGAATGAATTATTAGAAGTGCTAACTGATACGATATGGATCAAAAAGAACCTTTCACCCCACAATAAATAAACGCTGGAGGTAAGTTTATGGATACAAAACTCATTTTTAATTTACCAAAACGTTTTTCAATAAGTTTTTTAGCATTTAATGAGTATTGGTATTGAATATATACTCCACCATTTTTGAGTACATTATATATTGCATCTAAAATATTATTTTTTATCAACTCAGACATAGTAGTAAAAGGTAAAGATGATAAAACAGCATCTACTTCTTTGACTTGATGTTCTTGTAAAACTTTTTTTAAATGCTCAGCACAGTCGTTGACTAATATTAATCTTGGATCATTAAATTCTTTTTGAAGTAATTTGTAAAAATCTTCATTTAATTCAAAGACAAATATTTTGGTGTCTTGTTGCGCTTGTTTTAAAATTTCTTTGGTAAGAACACCTGTTCCTGATCCTAATTCAATTATGCATTTGGCGGTTTTAAAATTTATTTTATCACACATTTTTTTTACCAAAAATCTTGAACTTGGTGTAAAGGAACCTATTTGTTTACTTTCTTTTAAATACGTTTTAAAAAAAATTGTTTTGAGCATTTGTTTTGGTTTATGAAAAACGTATAGTTTCTATTGAAGTGGAGTAACTCTCGAATATGAATTATGTGATATTGAGAAATTAAATGCTCTTTTAAGGTATTTCATATCGTTCTGATGCTCCTTCTTGTATAACCTGTTCATTTCTTGTTTATTAACATAGGTTTGTTCTGAATTCGTTTAATTTTAGGTATTGAATCTTAGAGTTTAATAGAACTGCAAGCTTCTCCAAAGATAAAAAATGAAATCTAAATCTCTCCGATAACTTCGTTAAAACTGAAAACGATACCCAACATCAGGAAAAAAACCTAATTGATCTATCTGATCTACATTATTGGTTAACCTATTATATCGTCTTTCAAATATATTATCATTATTGGTTACATTTTGTAAATCGACGTAAAATTGATGGGAACGTTTTTTCGTTTTGCTATTGAATTTAATTCCAAACTTAACATCCCATCTAAAATAAGGGTCATTTTGCTCGCTAAAAGCAATATTCTCTTGTAATATCTGAAAACCTGCTTGCTGAGATGCTGCTAAGTCAACAGGAGTAAAGTATCTTCCGCCGGCAGTTGTTAATTTGGTGTCGACAAAGAAAACATTCTTTTTTGCTTTGCCTATTTTAAATTCTCGCCCTGTTAATAGATTTAGTACATATCCGTTATTAAAAGGTGTATTGCGTTCTATACCATCACTACCCTCATATTTACTTTCAAAAAAGGAAGCAGTTAACAATCCGTAATATCCTTTGCTAAAGAATTTTTCGAGTGTTAACTCAACACCTTGATTAAACCCTGTTCCGTTACTAAGCAATGAAACACGTTCAGTTTCAAATCCAAAACCAGCACCTTCAGTTAAAGAAGAATAACTTGAAGAAAATGGTTCTACTGCTGCATTTGTAATACTTTGGTAATATATTTCCGCCTTTCCACGCCAACTATTGGCGAGTTTTACATCATAGCCCAGCACAAAATGGTTACTTCGTACAAAGTCCAAATTTCTATTGGTTTGTACCAACTCGCCATTAATATCTTCATTTAAAAACAATAAAGGAAGCGGTACAGGTTGGTGATGTAGCCCATAGCCTAAACTCAACGAATGTTTCGGTGCTATTTTCCAGTTAACAGCTGCTCTAGGTTCTAAGACAAATTGTTCGTTCAATGTACTGTATTGTCCGTGTAATCCTGCATTTAAAGTCAGTTTTTCTGTAACTCTAAATTGTCCTTGTACATAAGGCTGAATAATGCTTAGATTTTCATCACTATCTCTAAAAGTAATCATGTCCGGGTCTCCGTCACCATCATTGTCAAACTGTTGTTCTCTAGTATTTAGTTTAGATTTGATATTAAAATTTTCGACCAAAAGACCTGTTCTAAAAGTTGTTTTGCTACTTAGTTTGGTGTTGAATAAGGTAGAAAAGGTAAATCGTGTTTCGGTATTATCAACTTCATCAAACTTAATTTTTCGTTCTTGAGGTGTATTCAAATCAAAGTACCTATCCTGATCAAATTGATTGGAAGAAAGAGATCCTGCTATAATGGTTTTAAGGTACGAGTTATCTCCTATAGTGATACGATGTTTTAATCCAACAACACCAAATCCTGAAGTAACAAATGAGTCTTCGTCTTCGGCAGCAAAAAGATCATCTTCATCAATATCATCTCCAAGAAAATCAATATTTGAAGTGCCTATAATTCCGAATAAAGAGAATCTACCCAATTTGCTTTTTCCAAAATCTAAATTAAAAGAAACATCACTATAATTTGGTATTGCTGAAGTACCGGTACCTCCACCTATCAATCCTATTAATGAATATCTGCCGGCAACAAGAAAAGAACCATCATTTTTACCTAAAGGGCCTTCAGCCATAGCCTCTATTCCTGAAAAAGCGCCCATCTGCAATGTATATTCATAATTATCTGAATTTCCTTTTCTAAAACCAAGGTCAAATACACCTCCTAAGGCATTTCCATATTCGGCAGGAAAAGCGGAGGTAATAAAATCTGAATTCTTTAACATATTAGGGTTTAAGGCTGAAACCGGTCCTCCTGTAGTACCTAAACTTGAGAAGTGATTAGGACTTGGTATTGGAATACCTTCTAATCGCCAAAGCAATCCTGTTGGTGAGTTACCTCGTATTACAATATCATTTCGACTGTCATCGGATGTGGAAACACCTGCATAGTTTGCTGCCAAACGACCAACATCACCACGTCCACCAGAATATCGTGTTACTTCTTCCAAACTAAATTGACGTGCAGAAACAGCAATCATTTCATTTCTAGGGCGGTCTTTACTTGTTGTAGAGGTTAAAATTACTTCGTCAAGTTGACCAAAGGTTTCTATAAGGTTTACAGTAACTACTGCATCTTTTCCTGAAGTAACTACAATATTTGGGATAGTTATAGTTTCAAATCCAATATAACTAACACGTATAGTTTGCCGTCCTAAGGGTACATTTTCTAACCTAAAGTGACCATCAATATCTGTAATTACACCTACAATTTCATTATTATTTAATAATTCTATTGTGGCTCCGGGTAAAGGACTTTCTGATTGTTTATCAATTACATTTCCTTTAATGATTCCTGTTTGCGCATAGATAATTGTAGCACTAAATAAAAATAGTATCACTATTGTTGTTTTCATATTAAGTATTGTTTTTAGATTAAAATATAATTCGGTAAAAATCTATAATTATAGGTTTAAATTTCATTGACCTAAGTCAATAAACGTTTTATAAATAGATTTTATAATCCTTTCAGGATAGGTTAAATTCAAAAATCACTCATTTTTTACGGTTTGGTTAAATAAAAACCAGCCTATCCAAAGAGTTGCTAAGACACCAATTGCTGTAAAAATAGCTGGTTTAGGGTTTTCAAAGGAGCTGACTGAACCTGCATAAGAAATAATCAGTACATAAGGAATGGTACTCATTGACCAAGCAAGGATAAATTTTGAAAACTTCATTTTAGTCATACCTGCTAAACATGCTGTAACTTCTGGTAAAATAGGCATAGCACGTGACAATAAGATCATAATAAAGCTATGTTGCCTAAATGTGGTTTTTGCTTCTTGACGTGCTTTTTCTTTTTTTAATAAGAACTTAAAAATGTTTTCTCCAAAAACAGCACTTAATCCGTAGCCTGTAATTCCTGCCAGTATTAATCCGATAAATGAGGCGATAGCTCCGTTTTGAAAACCAAGAAAATATCCCGATAAAGTAATTACTGTCAAGGTAGGAATCGCGATAAACAAATCTGAAAATAATAACAATATAACTATGATTCCTACGTAATATGAAGATAATTCCTTTGCTTGTAAAAGCCAGTCTTTAATTTGCTCAATACTCAAAATACCTGTCATTTTTACCAAAATGAATGTTAGAGCAAAAAACGATGCCATCATGACTATAACTTTAATAAGGTGTTTCATGTGTCTATATTATTTGATAAATTGGTCACATGTTGTTCGCTATTAGTCAATTTCCTTTGGCGACAATATTAATATCATTTTATCCAAATAATTGGAAGAAACAAGTAATTGTTTAGAATGAACAATTATTTGTGATGAATAGACATTTTAACATGCTCGTTTCATATTTATGGCGTTAAGCCTCTCATTATTCTATCTGCTATTTTTGGGCTAATTCGGTTAATTATTCTAAGTAATTTTACTTTGCCAGTGTTCACTTCAAATTTATCTTTTTTAAAGGCTTTTATAAACTCATCTACTAATCTTTGGGGTGAAATTTTTCCTTTTCCTCTTCCTTCTGTCATTGATGTATCAACTAATGACGGAATAATTTCAAATACTTTTACTTTTTTTAATTGATACCTTAATGCCTTTGAAAAAATATGAACACCTGCTTTTGTTCCGCAATAAACTGGAGCTTGCGATTTAGGAACAATTGCCAAACCTGATGAAACGTTTACAATTGCGGAATTATCATTCACTTTTAATGTAGGTAATAATAAAGCGATAAGTTTAAGAGGGGCAAGGAAGTTCGTGCTTAGTTCATACTCTATTTTGTAAAGTAGTTGTGGTTCTTCTGAAAAGTTATAATTGTATTGAATTCCTGCGTTATTAATTAAGATATTAAGGTCTTTGTGTTGTTGTTCAACAAATAATGTGAGTTTATCTAATTCTTCTTGCTTGGAAACGTCGCATTTAAAAGGAATAATTCGTTGGTCTAACTTTGAAAGTTCTTCTAACTTTTTTTTATTTCTTCCAACTGCAATTATTTGATTGTCTAATTTGAGAAAGGTTTCGGCAAGTGCTTTTCCAATTCCTGAAGTTGCTCCGGTAATTAATATCTTGTTGTTATGTATTTGCATTTTCTTGTGAATTTTACACAACAAAAATCACAAGAATAGAAATGTTATGCATTTACATATGTAAAGATTTTAACCTGAGTCCGACCTAAGATTTAATTCTGTAAATTAAATCTTAGGTCGGACTCAGGTTTGTTTTTTAGCTCTAATTCGGCTTAGTTGGGTGGGTGTAATTCCTAAATAGGAAGCAATGTGATATTGAGGAATCAAATTTTCTAAATTAGGATGCTCTTGTTTAAAGATTTCATAACGTTCAGATGCCTCAAGCATAACCAATTCAATTTCTCTTTTTTCTTTGTTAACAAAGAAAAATTCTGCTATAATTCTTGATAATCGTTCAATTTTTGGCATAGAATCATAAAGTTTGGTCATACTCTTATAATTAGCTTGAAGTACTGTACAGTCAGTCAAGCATTGAATATTAATCAGGTTTTTATGACCTGAGACTAAAGACGAATATGCTCCCACAAAAGAATGGCTCGTAAAAAAGGTCTTGTTATATTCACTTCCTTCTTTATTGCGGTAAAAAGCACGCATTACTCCTGATTTGATAAAAGCAAATTTTGAAGAATATTCACCTTCAACAGCAAAGTAATCATTCCTTTTTATACTATTTTCTAAAAATAAGGGCAAAAATAATTCTATTTCACTTTTGGTGAAATGTACAAAGCCATTTAAGTATTTTTCAAGTTCATTCATTATAAAGTCTTTTTCTTATTCTACTTAATGCTTCAGGTGTAATTCCTAAATAAGAGGCTATCATATATTGTGGTACTCTTTGTATAACTTCGGGTCTTTCTTTTACTATTTTTTTATAGCGTTCTTCATAAGTCATTAAAAGTAAATCATCATTTTTAGAGCATATTTTTATAAAGTGGTGTTCGGCAATAAGCCTTCCAAAGTTTACAAAGTTATTCATTGTTTTATAAAAATGGTATAGATCTTTTCTTTTCAGAATTAATATAGTACTATCTTCTAAGGCTTGAATACTTTCTTTTGCTTTTTTATCTGTTAAAAAACTAACATAATCACCAAAAAACATATTTTCAAAAAAAAATTCTGTGCTATATTCTTGTCCATCTCTTAAACTATAAAGTCTAAATGCACCTTTATTAATGAAAACCACATAGTCGCATACCTGTCCTTCATTTAATAGGATATCACCTTTTTTAACATGCTTTACTTCCAGGCTTTTTTTAAATTCATTCAATTGTTCCTCTGTAAAATCAACAAATTGATTAAGGAATTCGCAAATAGCGTTATACATAGAGACATAGATTTATTCATTCTTATTTATTGGTTCAAAAATAGTTAAAAATCTTCATTGTTGTCCGACTAAAGACAGAAGACTCCCGTATTCTCGGGACTGAAAAACTTAGGAGTCAAGACTTATTTTTAGATAATTGACAGTCAATAGCATACTAAATTAAAAAACAGAAAATTGTTATATAATAATAAATGTCGAAAAGCAAAGTCTCTTGAAACGGTTGATTTTATTATCATAAACGTAGTTTCAGAAATTTTATAATTGTAAATAGTTTAATATACTATTAAAATTCAATAACTAGGATAAACCCCCTTTTTAGATAGGATAAATCCCCTTTTTCACACAGGGTAAATCCCCTTAAAATTCAGGGTTTTTCCTCTTGTCTTGAATTGATTTATACTTCACATTTGCAGTCTAAATAAATCAATTAAAATTAAAAAAGAATTAGTATTAACAATTAAAATTAAATTATTATGAAAAATGTAATCTCAAAAACAAAGTATGTACTTATGGCACTAATTATTGCAGTAACCTTTTCATGTTCTCCCGAAGATGGAGCAGATGGTGCTCAAGGTGCACAAGGGCCAGCAGGGCAAGACGGTACTAATGGTACAAATGGAAATGCAAATGTACAGACTTATACATTTGATACTTCTGCTCAGGATGGATCAGTTTGGAATATAAATGCATCTCAACTTACTCAAGATGTGTTAGATAATGATGTAATTTTAACTTATTTAAAACGGTCAACATCTTACTATTTTGTTCCTGGATCTAGTTTTAACGACGATATTAAAGTTCCTCTATTTCTTTCAACTGTACAGCTTTTATTTTATAATAGGGTTACAGGCGCAAGTTTAACTCCTACTGTTGGGGTTTACGATTTACTTAAACTTGTTATTATAGAATCTTCAAATACGGCTGCAGGAAAGGGCACAAGTTTGTCTAAAAAAGAAGGTGTTTTTAATGAATTAAAAGCTGCCGGAGTAGATATAAATAACTATAATGAAGTAATGGATTATTATGGTCTAGATTATTAAAATATTATTTGAATTAGTTAGTTATAAAACCGTTGTTGCTCCTCTATATGAAGCGCAACGGTTTTATTGATAAAATTTTGAAACATCAACCCAATATATACCTTGTTTCTCCTGATAAAACTTCGGCATTGAAACAAGGTTTTTTTATGTTATATCAACCTATTAGACCTGTCAGGTTTGTAAAACCTGACAAGTCTTTTATAAATCAAATTTTATTCCCTGAGCTAAGGGAAGTTCAGTAGTATAATTAATAGTATTTGTTTGACGTCTCATATATACTTTCCAGGCATCAGAACCAGATTCTCGTCCACCTCCGGTTTCTTTTTCACCACCAAAAGCGCCACCTATTTCAGCACCTGAAGTACCAATATTTACATTTGCTATTCCACAATCAGAACCGGCAACAGATAAGAAACGTTCTGCTTCACGCAAATTATTGGTCATAATTGCTGATGATAAGCCCTGAACAACACCATTTTGAATTTCAATTGCATTTTCAACATCCCCTGAATATTTTAACAGATATAAGATCGGTGCAAAGGTTTCATGTTGTACAATTTCATAGCTATTATCCGCTTCAGCGATAGCTGGTTTCACATAACATCCACTCTCATAGCCTTCACCAGAAAGCACACCGCCTTCAATAACCAAATTACCGCCTTCTTCAACTACTTTTTTCAACGATTCTTGATACATTGCAACTGCATCTTTATCGATTAACGGACCTATATGATTATTTTCATCTAACGGATTACCTATTCGTAATTGTTTATAAGCATCTACAATCGCATTTTTAACGTTATCGTATATATTTTCATGAATTATCAATCGGCGTGTTGAGGTACAACGTTGTCCTGCTGTTCCTACAGCACCAAATACAGCACCAATAACTGTCATTTTTATATCAGCATCCGGTGTAACAATAATAGCATTATTACCCCCTAATTCTAATAAAGATCTTCCTAAACGAGCTGCTACTTTTTGAGCGACAATTTTTCCCATTCTAATGGAACCGGTAGCAGAAATTAAAGGAACTCGTTTATCTGTAGTCATCATTTCGCCTACGCGATAATCGCCATTTATCAAACAAGATATTCCTTCAGGTAAACCATTTGTTTTAAATACTTCTGCAGCAATATTTTGACAAGCAATGCCGCAAAGTGGTGCTTTTTCGGATGGTTTCCACACACAAACATCACCACAAATCCAAGCTAATGCAGTATTCCAAGCCCAAACAGCTACCGGAAAGTTAAAAGCAGATATGATTCCTACTACACCTAATGAATGATATTGATCGTACATTCTATGTCCAAAACGCTCACTGTGCATAGTTGAACCATCTAACTGACGCGATAAGCCTACAGCAAAATCGCATATATCTATCATTTCTTGCACTTCACCAAATCCTTCTTGGTAGCTTTTACCCATTTCATAGGATACTAATTTGCCTAGGGGTTCTTTTAATTCACGTAATTTTTCACCAAATTGACGCACAATTTCTCCTCTTTGAGGAGCCGGCATCACTCTCCAGCTTTTAAATGCTGAAGTAGCAGCACTCATCATTTTTTCATAATCTTCTTTTGTGGTCGTTTTTACTTTACCTATCAATTGTCCGTCAACGGGCGAGTAACTCTCTATTGTCTTTCCATTAGAAAACCATTGAGAACCTGTAGAAGTTCCCTCATTTATATCTTTTACTCCTAACTGTTGTAATGCTTTTTCTATACCAAAATCAGTTGCTATTAATGTCATTTTATGATTCTTTGTGTTATGTCACAAAATTACAAATTATTACATGTTTGAAGGTGTTATCTGATAATAAAAGTGAATCTACCTATTTACTTGAATAAAATCGTCCTGCATAATCCTAAAACCCTGATAAATCCCAGAGCTTCGGGAGATTTTGACTAACAAAAAAGCCGAGCTTAAAAGCCCGACTTTTTGGCATATTTGGCAACCAACCAAATATAATTAACCAACTAAAACCTAAAGTTTAAACCTGTATAAACACCTAAATAATACGGTTTGAATCCGCCTGAATTTTTAGAAAATGTATTAAATTGGTATTTAAACATAGGTGATACGTTTATGTATAATTTTTTACTGATGTCATAGTCAAAATCTACTCCTAAATTTCCACTAAAATTCAATGAATTAATATTAGAAGCTTCGCCTAGTGTAGACGTTTTACCAAAAGAAGTAATTGAAACTTTATTTTCATACAAAAAATAAGTACTAAAACCGCCTATTAAATTAACTCCTAATTTTTTTTGTAAAATATTGTATTTAGCTTCTAAAGGAATTTCGATATAGCCAAATGTTTGATCTAAATTACCAGATGCATCCAATGATGAACGTTGACCTAATATATCTGAATTTTGCAAATTAGCCGTTGATATTGCGGCAACAGAAATACCTTCAATATTTGTGTTAACATTTGTATTTGAACCTGATAATAGTGATGATGATATTAATGCAGCAACATTTTCTGTAGAATATCCTAATTCTAAGGTGTTAATGCCCGATTGTAAGCTAAACTTATTAGATAGCTTGTAATTCACTTTTAATCCGTAAGAAATAGAACCATTGCTATTCTTATCATTACTTGCTAATGCAGGATCAATAGGCGAACCATTGCCTAATGTATTATAAAATACTGGCGCCAAAGTTGAACCAACAGACCATTTATTTATAGCATTTTCAGCAATAGTTTCTTCTTCTGTTCTTTTTTCAATCTCTTTTTGAATATCGTTTTTAATATTCTCTTGTTTGGTTATTGTTTCTTCCTGAACTATGAACGTTTTTTCAGTATTTGATTTTTCTTTGATAACATCAGTTATTTTAGTTGCATTAGTTTTATTTAGTTTGTCAAATTGAGGGTTTATATCATCTTTCTGAGCCTTAGAAATAGCTATTTGTTCTTTAGAAGAATTCTCAGTCTCTTTTTCTTTACTAATAAATTTGTTTGCTATATTATTGCTTTTGGTCTTATGATTTCTAGATTGATCGGTTTTAGTAATATTATTTTCTTCTTGGTTAGTTTTACGTGCTTTATAAGTAATAATATTGTCTTCATTTATTGATGATGGTGTTTTCTGTTCTGTTTGGTCAGGTTGATCTATATCTGTAATAATTTGGTTTGGTTGCTCAATTGTATTCGTGTTTTGATTATAAACCCAAAAACCTGTAGAGACCAACAATAGTAGAATTGCCGCTGCGCCACCAATTTGTAGCCACAGCGGTATAATTCTTCTCTTCCTCTTTTTCATAAGTTGTCCTTCAATATTTGTCCAAACTGAAGGGTTAGGAGAAACTTCATAATCTTTGAATTTCTCTTGAAATAATCTATCTATATTTTTCTTTTCGTCCATTACTTAAAACGCTTCATTTTTTTTTACTTGAGATTGGTTCGATTCAATCTTATTTCTTAAAATTACCCTCGCTCTAGAGAGATTTGATTTAGAGGTTCCTTCAGAGATATTCAGCATATTAGCAATCTCTTTGTGAGGATAACCATCTAACACATATAAATTAAAAACCATTCTATATCTATCAGGTAATTCTTGAATTAGTTTCAATAAAAAATCGAGAGAAACCTGTTCGTCATCAATTTCAATTTCTACCTTATCTGGTATTTCTTCAGTAACCAGATTTAATACATTTTTTTCTCTATACGTTTGTAGGGCAGTATTAATAATAATTCGCTTTAGCCAACCTTCAAATGATCCTTTAAAATTATACTGTTCTATCTTTTCAAAAATTAGAATAAACCCATTTTGTAAATTGTCTTGAGCCTCTTGATAATTTCTTGAATATTTAAGGCATAAGGCAAATAACTTACCTGAAAACAACTGGTAAATTTCTGATTGCGCTTTTATATCTTTTCGCTTACATTTATTAATGAGTTTTTCTAAACTCATATTTTAATTTAATTTATGGTTCTAGTACCGGTACTAAAAAATTCTCAAAAATATCTTGATCTTGATCGTTTTTACCTTTCCAAAATTTAAAGGTATAATCTTCATGTTGTGTTACCCTTACTATAAAATCATATTCTTTTTCAATTAAAGTATCAGCACATGCTAAATTGATATTAACAATAGAGTTAACTGCTACAATTCTAGAAGTACCTTCATATTGATAAAATAAACTATGAAATGAATGACACTTACTAGGTAAATCATAGATAACTTTTAAAGTGTACGATTGACCAAATATAAATTCAGCTGGTACTACAGCTTCTTTTATTGGTAACGTTTTTAAACTTAAATTTGAGTTATTACCATCATCTAAACTACACGAAAAAAGTGTAGAAATAATTAAAATTGTTACTAAAAAATTCTTACTCATAATGCTTCCTATTTTATGTTTAAGATACTCTAAAACTATAAGGGTTGCGTATAATTAAACTATTTTTGTAGTAATTTATAGTTTTTATGCAGATAAATAAACTCTTTTCTATACAAACCTTAGCTGATTTTGAAAAATTTGCATTAGTTGTTTTTAAACATCAAGCCAGAAATAACTTAGTCTACAGACAATTCTTATCTCACCTAAATATTGATATTAACGCTATTAAAACTATTGATAAAATTCCGTTTTTACCAATACAGTTCTTTAAATCGCATAAAATTATCAGTAATACGAACAGCATTGAACAAGTTTTTTCTAGTTCTGGGACTACCGGGAATTTAACCAGTAAACATTATGTTACTGATATTTCTATCTATGAAAAGAGCTATATAACAGCCTTTGAACATTTTTACGGAAACGTTAAGGATTATACCATTTTGGCTTTACTTCCTTCCTATTTAGAACAAGAAGGCTCATCATTGATATATATGGTAGATGATTTGATTAAAAAATCAAATAAGCCTAAAAACGGATTTTATTTAGACAATTTGTCTGAATTGAAAAAAACATTAATAGATCTTGATACTAAAAGGGAAAAAGTTTTATTGATCGGTGTTTCATTTGCCTTGTTAGATTTGGTAGAAAAATATCTGTTTGAATTAAAAAATACCATTATAATGGAAACCGGAGGCATGAAAGGCAGGCGAAAAGAACTTATTAGAGGTGAATTACACTTCAAACTAAAAAAAGGCTTTGGTGTTACTAATATTCATTCTGAATACGGAATGACAGAATTATTAAGTCAGGCATATTCAACCGGTAATGGTGTTTTTAATACACCACCATGGATGAAAATTTTCATACGTGATACAGAAGATGCGCTACAATTATTACCTCATCAAAAAACAGGCGGTATAAATATTGTAGACTTAGCCAACATCAATTCATGTTCATTTATAGCTACTCAAGACTTGGGTAAAACATACAGTAACGGTACTTTTGAAGTCTTAGGTAGATTTGACCATTCTGATATCAGAGGGTGTAATTTATTACTCAACTAAAGTATCATCTAAGTAATACCGTTTTAACTCTTTTTCTTCTTTAGTAATTTTTAGTGTATCTAGATAATTTTTAAATTGTTCTATATAGTTAAAGAATAATGATTTATCATTAGTAGTTCTTTTCAAGGTTCTAACACCTTCTAAAGAGTTGATAATAAATTCTGCTACCGGTTCTGTATTTATATGTCTATCCAAATAACCGTCTTCTATGCCTCTGTATAATAAATTAATCAATGCTATTTTCCATTGGTCTAAAATTTCTTTTAATTGCATCTGTAAATCATAATCATTAGGTTCATGGCTTAATTCTACTATAAAGTTAGTAAGCGGACTCCCTAAACTTGGTGCCAATGATTTATCATTTATTAGCTTGTTTTGCAATAGGTCAGATAATATAAATAATGGATTCCCACGCATATTAATAGGTTCTATAAACTCACTGTGAATCTCTTTTTCTATTCTTTCTTGAATAATGGCCTCAACAAAATGGTGCTTATTTTCAAAATGATAATAAAAAGCCCCTTTGGTTAAGTTTACTTCATTGATAATTCTATCAACACTCGTTGCATGGTAACCATACATATTGATCAACTCATAACCTTTATCTATAAGGAGTTGTCTGGTTAGTTTTCTTTTAATTTCTTGTGTCATTTTTGGCTTTTTATATGATTATTACACCTATAAAACACCCTAAAAACAGAAATTCCTACTTTTTGATGAAAAGAAATTACATTATTAACTAATATTCAATAAAAGACCAAGTAGTTCTTTTAGAGGTATAAAATATAAAGATTTTCATAGTCAAAAAGTACAAAAACATTCTAGTTGGTTTGTTTCTTATCCTGTATAGTATTTTCTAAAAACGTTAAATTCATCAAAATTTAGAGTGATTTTTATAGAAATAGCTAATATCAATATTATGCATTTTAATTTGGTTTGCTTCTTAACCAAATTTCTACTAGCTTCGCTTATCAACCGATATAGTTTATTAAAACAGAACCATATCTTACCGATAAGCCAAACTCAAAAAATTATCAACAAAACCCTGACCATTTTAACATTATTTTCACTCAACTTTCAAAAAAAATGAGCATGAATTAATAAATGAACTACCCCCGAAGCAGAGCCTCGAGGAATTCTTTAGATTAAATTTTGGTCAACAAAAAAGGCGCAAATATTTGCACCTTTTTTGTTTATAAAAGTAAATCAATTCATTAGATGACTTTGAGTCATCTAATGAATTATGATTCTTTTTTATCTTAACAATTTTTATTATTTAATACCGTTAATATAAGTTATCTCTACCGAACGTATTTGGTCATGATTATGTTGCCAAAAATACTGATAATGTAAGTAAATAATTTAAATATGAAAACAATCTTAAAAACACTACTATTTACTATTTGTTTGACCCACAATATCACAACTTTAGCCCAATCACAAGATCCGATTATACTATTTTCAGATTTGATATCTGCTCCTTCAACAGGTTGGAGCAATGCTGAACCTAATAAAGGCGCCGTTATTACTGTTTGGGGACGATATTTTGGCGCTACACGAAGTAATAGTTACATTACAGTAAATGGTGTTCAATTACAATCAAATTTGGATTATTTAGATACTTGGGGAAAGAGTAATAATCCTGTGCCATTTTTACAAACAATTACTTTTCAGTTAAATAGTTCTATGTCGACAGGAGATAGTACTATTTCAGTAACCGTAAATGGTGTTACCTCAAACACTATTCCTTTTCGAATTAATAATTCTTCCATATTTTTTGTGGACGATGTAAGTGGAACGGGTTCAGGAACAATGACAGATCCATGGGGAAAAGCAGGGATTGACAATATGGTTGACGCTATGACGCCTGGAGATGTGGTTTATTTTAGAGATGGTATCTATGATGATGCTTATAATGGAGGCAAATCACCTATTTGGGTCAGGTCTAGTGAGCCAGCAGGCACAATACAAGATCCCATTGCTTACGTTGGATACCCAAACGAAGATGCTTATATGGACGGAATAACCAATGGGAATACCTCAAATTTTAATAAAGGTATAAAGATTGATGCTAGATATTATACCATTTCAAAGTTTAGAGTTGCTGCCGTAGGCAATGGTATAAGTGTTGGCAGGCATAGCCGAATAATTGGAAACGATGTCGTTGGTGCAACACAATTCGTTGCGGGAATAGGAATTATTCAAACAGGATCTGATGGAGTGAAAATTTATGCAAATACTACGCATGGAGCAAGGTCGTTAGATAGGCTAGATCATTCAATATATATATCAGGATGTCAAGAGGTTGAAGGTTGTGACATTGCATATAATTACTCTTATGATAACTATTTTGATAGAGGTCCACATTTTGTTGATAATCATCAGGCAAATAGATGCGCTTCTGATGTTTATATGAAATCAAATTATTGGCGTCACAATGTTATTGTTTGTGGTGAAGATGAAACCGCTACTGGTGGTGTAGATAACAGAAGTCGTGGCATAGGAATCTATGATCTTTCTTGGGATGCTGGAGAAACGAATGAACCAGAACCTGCGTATGTATATAATAATATATTAATTGGCTGTGGCAAGGAGTGGTATGGAGCAATGTATCATAATAATGGACATGCTAAATTCTTTAATAATACTTTGGTTAATTCTAGAGGTAAAGGAATTCAGGTAACGGGTGGCCTCTCCTTAACTACCGAAATAAAAAACAATGTATTTATTCAAGCAGCGGGTATTAGTGATAATTATGTTGATTTTACTCAAGGGAATAGCACTCCTGATGTGAGTAATAATTCTTATTTTGGAGGATCTTCCTCTCCTTATTCGGGTGATTCAAATTCAATTACTTCAGATCCACAAATAGCTATTGATTTATCATCTGCATTTCCACTAACCATTGCAAGTAGTAGCCCATTAATTAATGCCGGAACTTCTTCTGTCTCTAGTATTGTGATAGATGATTTCAATTCTACCATTAGATTAGGGTCTTTTGAAATAGGAGCAGTTGAATTTAGCTCAACTCTATCAATTAATGATGAAAGTTTAAATAATTCATTTTTATTAATGCCAAATCCAACTACTAATACTTTTACATTTGAGGCAAAGAATGATATTTTACATAAATTAGTAATCTATAACCAAATAGGACAACTAATTAAAGAAACAACCTTAAATAAGGTTAGTGTATCAGGTTTATCAGCCGGAACGTATATTATTAAATTTTATATGGAAAGTGGAAAAATAATTTCTAAAAAATTAATTAAAAACTAAGCAATTATAATTGGGGTTTGAAATAACTAACGTCTCATAATTAGATCAATAAACGCAACTCAAAATAAAAAAATTCTTGAAACTGACTATCCCTGTCGACCGATAGTCCCGATAGTTATCGGGATCGGGATTGTATTTCACCCCACCTTCAACAAAAAATAGTTCTTTTTACCTCTTTGCAGTAAAATATATTTATTGCTAATTAAATTTTCTTTTGTCAATTGATAGTCTTCAGTTACCTTCTCTTTATTGACTGAAATTGAGTTCTCTTTTAGGGCTCTTCTGGCTTCACTGTTAGATTTTAAGAATCCCGACTTTTCATTTAAAGCCTCCACAATATCAATACCATCTTGTAGGTCTTCGCTTGAAATTTCCGCTTGGGGTACGCCATCAAAAACATCTAAAAATGTTTTTTCATCTAAACTTTTTAAATCATCAGCTGTTGACTTTCCAAACAATATATTTGATGCCTTTATAGCGTTATCCAATGCTTCTTTAGAATGTACCATTTTGGTAACTTCATTGGCTACGGTTTTTTGTAATAAGCGTAAATGAGGCGTTTCCTGATGCTCTTTTATGAGCTTTTCAACCGTTTCTTCATTCAAAAAAGTAAAGATCTTGATATATTTTTCTGCATCAGCATCTGAAGCATTTAACCAATACTGGTAAAATTTATAGGGTGATGTTCTTTCAGTATCTAACCAAATATTACCGCCTTCTGATTTACCGAATTTTGTACCATCAGCTTTGGTAACTAAAGGGCAGGTAATAGCATAGGCTTTTCCTTGAACTTTGCGTCTTACCAATTCAGTACCGGTAGTGATATTGCCCCATTGATCTGAGCCACCCATTTGAAGTTTACAATTCTTTTCTGAATACAGGTGTAAAAAATCATAGCCTTGAATTAATTGGTAAGTAAACTCAGTAAAGCTCATTCCTTCTTTAGCTTCTGCATTTATACGATTCTTAACTGAATCTTTTGCCATCATATAATTAACAGTAATATGTTTACCAATATCTCTTGCAAAATCTAAAAATGAAAGGCTTTTCATCCAATCATAATTATTGACCAATTCAGCTGTATTTTTTGAAGATGACGAAAAATCTAAAAAGCGTGCCAATTGATTTTTTATACCTTCAATATTTTTATTAAGTGTAGCTTCATCTAATAAATTTCGTTCAGATGATTTTCCTGAAGGATCTCCTATCATTCCTGTAGCGCCACCGACCAATGCAATTGGTTTATGTCCTGCTTGTTGAAAATGCATTAGTAATATTATTTGTACCAAACTACCTATATGTAAAGAATCTGCCGTAGGGTCAAAACCTATATAAGCAGTAGTAACTTCTTTAGAAAGCTGTTCTTCTGTTCCGTCAATAATATTATGCAAGAGTCCTCTCCAGCGTAATTCTTCTACAAAATTTTTCTTCATTGAATAAATAATTTTTGCAAAGATATGTTTATCGTAACTTAATTTCAAATGAGTTATAAACAAATTGGTTTTTCTATTAAAGAATATTTAGTAGGCTAAAAGACCGATGCTTGAAGTTGGAAGGTGTCCACTTCGTGCTTCGGTCTTCAAACTTCTTCCCTTTGCATTAATAAATTACTTACTTTAGAGGCATGATTTTAGTCACCGGAGGTACAGGTTTAGTAGGTTCTCATTTGTTATATCAATTGGCATTACAAAGTGAAAGTGTTGTTGCAATACATAGAAATTCAAGCGATTTGAATGCTGTAAAAAATGTCTTTTCATACTATACTGATGATGATGAAAAGTTATTTTCGACCATCAAGTGGATAGAAGCTGATATTACAGATATCCCTTCTCTTAAAAAAGCTTTTGAAGGGGTAACTTATGTATATCACGCCGCTGCAATGATTTCTTTTAATGCATCTGATTATAAAAATATGCGGAAAGTAAATATTGAAGGCACTGCTAATGTTGTGAATCTATGTATTGAAAATAATATTAAAAAGCTATGTTTTGTCAGCTCAATAGCAGCTATTGGCAAACCTCTTACCGATAAAGAAATAACTGAAGATAATGAATGGAATGTTGAACAGAATAATTACGGTTATGCTATTACAAAATATGGTGCCGAAATTGAAGTTTGGCGAGCCTCTCAAGAAGGTGTAGGTGTTGTAATTGTTAATCCCGGACTTATTTTAGGCCCCGGTTTTTGGCAAGATGGCCCCGGTAAATTATTTACCAATATGTATAACGGATTTAAATTTTATACTGAAGGCGTCACAGGGTTCGTAGGGGTTACTGATGTCGCCACGATTATGATAAATTTAATGAAAAGTAATATTAAGAATGAACGTTATATATTGGTTAGTGAAAATGATTCTTTTAAAAATGTTTTTTTTGCTATAGCGGATAGATTGTCAAAAAAAAGACCGTCTATAAAAGCAACCAAACTACTAAGTGCTATAGCTTGGCGAGTAAGTTGGTTAGTACAAAAAACTATAGGAAGTAAATCTTTAATTACTAAACAAACTGCTGAATCATCTAACAATAAATATAGATATTCTAATAAAAAAATTATAGAGGTTATTGGGTATAAATTTGAACCTTTATCTGATACAATTACTTCTACTTGTAAATTTTATCTGAAAGATCTTTAGATTGATTCTTAAATCTCTTTTTTAGCGATTTTTTTCTTACTTTATTCTCTTTTTTTAGTGAGTCTTTTAGTTCATTTAATATAGGTTTTATAGAATCTTTTTTTGATAATTTTATTATAGAGTCTCTTTTAGTTTTTGGGTCATAAATCTTTTTTAAATCCTTAAGACGTTTTTGTACTTCTTCAAACATTTTTTCATACTCATCAATTCTTGAAGTATAATAAATGTTACTTTCACTAAACTGAACGCTATCAATTTTATATTTATCTAAAACTAAAGGAGCATAGTTTATTTTTGTCTTTAATGTTTTTGTTTTAACAGATCTAGATCCTGCTGCAATATACAGATCTGTCCATACAGTTATCATTTTTTCTTTATCTATTAAGTTTTTAGGTTTTTTATAGATGGTTCTACTCGTACAAGACAATACTAATATAAACATGAAAAATATATAAACTAGTTTGTTCATTTACCTGTTAAATGTTAGTTGCATTCCTTTTGTTTCTATATCAAAAACTCCTTTGTTGTATATCAAATTACCGTTTACAAAAGTATGTGTAATTTCTGAGTTAAAAACAGTGCCTTCAAAAGGAGACCAGCCACATTTATATAAAATATTGTCTTTAGTAACTTGTTGCGATGTATTCATATCAACCAAGACCAGATCGGCATAATAACCTTTTTTAATAAATCCTCTTTTCTTTATTTGAAATAACTTTGCCGGATTATGACACATTTTTTTAACTACTTTTTCGAGACTTATTTTTTTATCATGCACAGCCTCTAACATCGCTAACAGTCCGTGTTGTACTAAAGGTCCTCCACTTGGTGCTTTTGTATATACCTGCTTTTTTTCTTCTAAAGTATGTGGCGCATGATCAGTAGCAATAACATCAATTCTGTCGTCTAATAAGGCCTTCCATAAACCTTCTTGATCTTGTTTTGTTTTTACAGCGGGATTCCATTTAATGAAAGTTCCTTTTTCTTTATAATCAGTTTCATCAAACCATAAATGATGGATACAAACCTCAGCTGTAATTTGTTTTTCTTCAAGTGGAATTTCATTGCTGAATAGTGCCGTTTCTTTAGCTGTTGATAAATGGAATACATGTAATCTTGCACCTGTTTTCTTTGCCAGAGCAATAGCTTTAGAAGATGATATATAACATGCTTCTTCACTTCTGATCTTTGGGTGCATTTCTATAGGAATATCATCTCCATATTTAGCAATTGCTTTTGCTAGATTCTTACGAATAGTATGTTCATCTTCACAATGTACAGTAATTAGCATTTTGGTAGAAGAAAATATCTTTTCGAGGGTTTCTTCATTATCAACCAGCATATTTCCTGTTGAAGACCCTAAAAATAATTTAATGGCAGCCACTTTTTGTGGATCTGTTTTTAATAGTTCTTCTAAATTGTCATTGGTACCGCCAAACATAAAAGAGTAGTTTGCGTATGATGTTTTTGAGGCTATATCAAATTTATCCTGTAATAATTGTTGAGTTGTGGCCTGTGGTACAGTATTAGGCATTTCAATAAAAGACGTAATACCTCCTGCTACTGCTGCTTTACTTTCTGTTGCAATGTTCGCCTTATGTGTCAACCCCGGTTCTCTGAAATGTACCTGATCATCAATAATACCGGGTAATAAATGCCTCCCTTTTGCATCTATAATCTGAATGTCTAAAGGAATGTTTTTTATAGAATCGCCTATCTCAGCAATAAGTTTACCTTCAATCAAAACATCATTATTAACGACCTTTCCTTCGTTTACAATTAGTGCATTTTTGATTAGAATCGTTTTCATTTACTAATTTTTAATGTAAATATCATAAAGAGTTTTATCGTCACTTCGAGTTATCCGTCAGAGGCGGATAGTATTAAAAAATTTACTTATTTTCGATACATCACGCTTTAAGCGTGACACTCTAACTGACGTAAACTTTTTAAGCATTATTTAGGTAATCCTTTTAATGTCATTTTTATTACTCCAAAAATAGCTTCGCTTATTATAGAGCCATCCATTTTTGATTTTCCTAAAACTCTATCGGTAAAAATTACAGATACTTCTTTAATATTAAATCCGTGTTTCCAGGCTTTAAATTTCATTTCTATCTGAAAAGCATAACCAATAAATTTAATTTTATCAAATTTTATTGTTTCAAGTACTTTTCGTTTATAACAAACAAAACCTGCTGTAGTATCGTGTATAGGAATTCTGGTTATAAAACGCACATATCTCGAAGCAAAATAGGATAGTAACAGGCGTTTCATATCCCAATTAACTACATTTACTTGATTATTTTTATATCTTGATCCTACCGAAACATCAGCGCCATCTTTTGCACAAGCATTGTATAATTTGATCAAATCTTTTGGGTTATGAGAAAAATCAGCATCCATTTCAATGATATACTCATACTTTTTAGCCAATGCCCATTTAAATCCATGAATATAAGCAGCGCCTAAACCTGTTTTTTCTTTGCGATTTTCAATAAATAACTTTTCAGAAAATTCTTGCTGTAAATTAGAAACAATCTTAGCTGTTCCATCGGGAGAATTATCATCTACAACTAATATATCAATCCCAAAGTCTCGGGATTCTTGAGAAAAAATTGCTCTAATAATATTTTCTATATTTTCTTTTTCGTTATATGTAGGGATAATAATTAGAGCGTCCTGCATTGATTTTTATTTGATTGGCAAAGGTAAGATAAAATAATGCTAATTTTGTGTTAAGATTCACTGAGGATAACTCATAAAATAAAAACGATATTATTATTAATAATGGGGGAAGCAACCGAGCGCATATTGATTTCTAATGATTGGATTACCATTATACTATTAATAATAATTGGCTTACTTATTTATAATAAAACAAAGTATCCTGTAAGGTTTAAAAGTTTGCAAACACTTTTGTATAACAATAGTTATATTAATAATTACTCAAAATCAACTCCTTTAATATTAAATGCATTTAATATTACATGTTACTTTATTTTTATATTGATTGCTTCGCTGTTGTTATTTGTAATAATAAACCTCAAAAGTTTAACACTTAATGGTGATGAGTCTTTTTTAAGAATTCTCTTATATGTTTTTTCTTTTGTAATTATCAGGTCAATAATAGGATTTTTATTAGCATTTTTATTTGAAAAAGAAAATGAGCAACAATATTTTACTTTTACAAAATTAAGTTATTTAGGTAATTTCTGTTTATTAATATTACCCTTATTAATTATCAATTTTTATATTAATTCAGTTTATTTTTCACAGTTTTTAATAATCACAGCCGTGTTATTGTTATTGTTTTACTACTTTTTACAAATCAAAAACAATCAAAAGTTAGTTTTTAGTAAAATGTTTTATTTTATTTTGTACCTTTGCGCCCTCGAAATCAGCCCCTTTATTATAATTTATAAACTAATTATTAAATAAAGGTTTAACTAAAGAGTTAAAAAAAAGAGGATTTATGAAAGTAAAAACTATTTTAGTTTCTCAGCCTGCACCTGCAAAACAATCACCTTATTTTGATTTATCGGTAAAGCAAAAAGTGAAGATCGACTTCAGATCATTTATTCATGTTGAGGGAGAGGTTGCTAGAGAAGTAAGGAATCAAAAAATTAATTTTTCAGCTTTTTCAGCTATTATTTTTACCAGTAGAAATGCTATAAATAACTATTTCAGATTAGCTGAAGAAATGCGTTTTAAGGTTCCAGATTCTATGAAATATTTCTGCCAGTCAGAAGCTGTTGCTTATTATTTACAAAAATATGTTGTTTATAGAAAACGGAAGATCTATGTTGGTGAAAAAACATTTCAGGATCTGACTAAGTTGATTAAAAAACACAAAACAGAAACATTTTTATTGCCTTGTTCTGATAAATTAAAATCAAGTGTACCTGAGTTATTAGATACTTTAGAAATTAAATGGGAAAAGGCTGTTTTATTTAAAACTGTAGTTAGTGACCTGTCTGATTTAAAAAATGTCTATTATGATATTTTAGTGTTTTTTAGCCCTTCAGGAATACAATCTTTATTCGAAAATTTTCCTGATTTTGAACAAAATGAAACTAGAATTGCGGTATTTGGTAATACTACGGTTAAAGCTGCTGAAGAAGCAGGTTTACGTGTTGATATTGCTGCTCCAACTAAGGAAACACCTTCTATGTCTATGGCTTTAAGTCATTATATTAAAACTGTAAATAAGTAACCTTGATTTATAAAACAAAATAAAAGGCGCTATAATAGCGCCTTTTGTTATTTTAAAGAAAGAGTTAAAAAAATTCATTAGATGACTTTGAGTCATCTAATGAATAGTGATTTCCTTTTTTATTCCTTTAAAATTATTATTAACTTTCGTCAATAGCATCCATTATTTTTGCTTCTAATTCGTCTGCTAATTCCGGATTATCCTTTATTAGCAACTTAACTGAATCTCTACCTTGACCTAATTTAGTATCTCCATAACTAAACCAAGAACCACTTTTTTTAATGATTCCGTAATCAACACCTAGGTCTAATATTTCGCCTGTTTTTGAGATTCCCTCCCCATACATAATATCAAACTCAGCTATTTTAAATGGTGGAGCTACTTTATTTTTAACTACTTTAACTTTTGTCATATTACCTATCACATTATCTCCATCTTTAATTTGAGTTCTTCTTCTAATATCTAATCGTATTGAAGCATAAAATTTTAAAGCATTACCTCCTGTAGTAGTTTCAGGATTACCAAACATAACACCTATTTTCTCACGTAATTGATTGATAAAAATTACCGTACATTTTGTTTTACTGATAGAACCTGTCAGTTTACGTAATGCCTGAGACATTAAACGTGCGTGTAATCCCATTTTTGAATCACCCATTTCGCCTTCAATTTCAGCTTTAGGAGTCAAGGCTGCAACAGAATCAATAACCACAATATCAACAGCACCGGAGCGTATTAAATTATCGGTAATTTCTAAGGCTTGCTCTCCATGATCGGGTTGAGAAATAATCAAATTATCTATGTCAATACCTAAGTTTTTTGCATAAAAACGATCAAATGCGTGTTCTGCATCAATAAAAGCAGCTATTCCTCCTGCTTTTTGTGCTTCTGCAATTGCATGTAATGTAAGTGTTGTTTTACCAGAAGATTCCGGTCCGTAAATTTCAATAACTCTACCTCGAGGATATCCACCAACTCCAAGTGCGATATCTAATCCTAATGACCCTGATGGAATTGCTTCTACATCTTCTATAACTTCGTCACCGAGTCTCATCACTGAACCTTTTCCGTAGGTTTTATCTAGTTTATCTAAAGTTAATTGTAATGCTTTTAATTTTGCTGATTTTTCTTTGTCGTCTGCCATAATAGTGCTTAAAAATGTTTTGTAAAATAAGAGAGGCTAAAGTACAAAAAGTCTTGGATTTTTGACTTTAAAATAATGTAATAAAATAAATGCTTAATTTCTATACTAGATTATGTATTTTAACATATTGTAGTAATATAATTGTTTTAGCATCCTTAATATTTCCATCTGTTATCATTGATAATGCTTTGTTTAAATCTATTTCCAGCACTTCTATTTCTTCAGATTCTGTTGCTAATCCGCCCCCATTATTTATTTTCATTTTGTCAGAATATTCTGCAATAAAATAATGTATTATTTCAGTTATTGCTCCCGGAGATGTATATGCTTGAAATATTTTTAAAGGGGTATCTATTTTATAGCCTGTTTCTTCTTCTGTTTCTTTTTTAATACATGTCAAAGGGTTGTCACCATCCAATAAGCCTGCACAAACCTCTATCATCATACCACTGTCATTATCATTTAAATATGTTGGCATTCTAAATTGTTTGGTAAGAATTACAGTTTTTTTATTTGTATTATACAGTAATATTGCTGCGCCATTACCTTTATCATAACATTCTCTATTCTGATTTTGCCAATTGCCATTTTTTAATTGATAATCAAAATTTACTTTATCTAGAGTGTACCAATCATTAGAAAGGTTTTTAATTTCTTTTATCTTGACTTTAGGGTTATTCATGTATACCTATTTAATTATAAAATTTGTCATTAATAATCCCGATAACCATCGGGAGAATTATTTTTTGCTTAGATGAGGCAAAAAAATAAAGTATAGCATTGATTATAGTTTATTTTTTAAACAAACTATAAGTGAAAAAGAAACAATTAATATGATTCATTTTATGGTTAAGTTGGTATTAGTTGTTTTTATCATATAAATATGAGGTATACCATCTTCAATATATTCATCACCTACTTGTTGAAAATCAAAATACTCATAGAACTCCTTAAGATAGATTTGTGCTCCTATTTTTATTGGAGTATTACCAAATAATTGTTCTATATTATTAATGGTTTGTTCTATTAATTTATATCCTAATTTTTGATTACGTAAATCTTTATGTACCACTACTCTACCAAAAGCTGCTTCTTTATAATAATCGCCTGGTTTAAAAATTCTTGTATAAGCAATTATGTTAGCATTTTTATCTTTACAAAAAAAGTGGAATGCTATTTGATCTTTATTATCTAATTCAGGATAAGGGCAATTTTGTTCTACTACAAAAACATTAATACGTAACTGTAAAATATCATAAAACTCATTTAAGCTTAGTTCATTAAAATTTTTAACAACCCAAATCAAAACTTAGCAACATTTAAAAGTTATTTTCTCAACTCTATTCTGGTGACGACCTCCTTCAAACTCCGTTTTTAAAAAAATATCTACAAAACCTATGGCTTGGTGTATTGAAACAAAGCGTGCCGGAATACTTAAAATATTTGCATTATTATGCTGTCTGGCTAATGCAACTAATTCGTTATTCCAACATAAAGCAGCTCTAATATCCTGATGTTTATTTGCTGTCATTTGTGCTCCATTACCGCTACCGCAAATAATGATTCCAAAAGTAGCTTCTCCTTTTTCAACAGCATCAGCAACAGGATGTATAAAATCTGGATAATCTACACTATCATTTGAATTAGTCCCAAAATTTAATACAGTAATTCCTTTATTTTGAAGATGTTTTTCAATTTGAAATTTATATTCAGTACCTGCATGATCATTACCTATAGCTATATTCATTTTAATATTTTTTTCAAATTTACTACTTAACTATCACTATTAACAAAATAATTCTTATTTGTTAATTAAATCTACTAATGGTTTAAAAATTAACAGATTAACATTTACCTACAAATGTTTATATTTTATTATTACTATTTATAAAAAGAATTGTGTAATCTCTTAAAAAGAATAAAGAAAATATAAATTCTATTTTCCTAAAAAAATTATAGTTATTTTCTTTTAAATTATAAACATAAAAAAGGAGTGTTTTCAACTAAAAATCTATAAAATTTATTAAAAAATATAGTTAATAACGGTTATTAACAGTCTGTTAATTAAGACTGCTAATTTTCTGACTATCAAATTATTTAGCAAATTAAAATCTACTTATAAGTTGTTTATCATTTATTAAGAACTTAAAAACAAAATAAATGATACACTTTTTATAGTAACTATTAACAGTATATTATATACATCATTATTTTTTTAAATTTTTTAAATAAATAATACTTATTATATTAAATGTTAATAAAAAGGAAAAGTTAGATAACTTGAAAAGTTTTATCTAATATAGTATTTGAAGAAGAATAAACCAAAGTTACTTTTTCTACTTTTTTAAATGTAT
>VAPL010717722.1_pt1 | contig 81204 bp, 74 predicted proteins | sample 3395061 | NCBI WGS metagenome assembly VAPL01 (sample SAMN08290444, study PRJNA428436) | hydrothermal vent metagenome | isolation source: Deep-sea hydrothermal vent chimney 2 | place: Pacific Ocean: Juan De Fuca Ridge | depth 2182 m m | reverse complement strand
GATTTTATTTGTAATGGGCGGGGTGTTTGTTGTTGAAACATTGTCAGTCATTTTGCAAGTTGCTTCCTTTAAATTAACCGGCAAGAGAATTTTTCGTATGGCTCCTTTGCACCATCATTTTGAATTAAAAGGTTGGCCTGAACCAAGGGTTATTGTGCGCTTCTGGATTATCACGGTCATATTGGTATTAGTTGGTTTAGCAATGTTGAAAGCGCGATAGCGATGTTGGCGATTAAAAAATTAATGTTGAGTAATGATAGTGAAAAAATGAAAATTGTTGATTTAAAACACGACTGGCAGAATAAAAAGATCCTCATTGTTGGTGCAGGTTCTACAGGATTATCGTGTGCTAATTTTTTAAAACGACATGGACTTGATTTTGTTATTGTTGACAGTCGGCAGAATTTATCTGGCTTACATCACGGTATTGATATTATTGGCGGTGATTTTAAGGCAGAAAATTTTAATGTTGCCGATATTTTGATTGTTAGTCCCGGTGTGCCACTTACAGAACCTTTCGTACAATCGGCAATCAAGCAAGGCAAAGAAGTTATTGGTGATGTTGAATTATTCTGTCGTTTGACTGAAAAACCTATTATTGCAATAACAGGCTCAAATGGTAAAAGTACGGTAACAACACTGGTCGGGGAAATTTTAAACGCTGTAAAATTTGTTGCTAAAGTCGGTGGCAATATTGGTGTGCCATGTCTGGATTTATTAGAAAGTGATGCTGAAACAGATTGTTATGTACTGGAATTATCAAGTTTTCAGCTTGAAACGACGCTTAGTTTAAAATCTCATGCCAGTGTTATTTTGAATTTAACAGAAGATCATCTGGATCGTTATGAATCGTTCCAGGGATATTGTAACGCAAAGAAAAAAATATTATTAAATTCAGAGAATATTATTGTTAACAATGATGATGAAGGGGTTGTTAAATTCTGTGCTACGCATAATACAAATAAAATTTCATTTAGCATAGTTGGAGATAAAGCTGATTTTTATATTGATATTGATACAGAAGAATATAGTGGGCATGAATGCGTTTTCCATAAAGGTCATGCGATAGTCGATATTTCAGATATTCAGCTTGTTGGTCAGCATAATAAGCAGAATATTCTCGCAGCCGTTAGCTTGTGTTCAACTTTTGGTATTAATTTAAAAGCAATAAGCAAGGTTATTGCTTCTTTTACAGGTTTAGAACATCGTAGCCAACGCGTTAGTCACTATGCGGGTGCAACATGGATAAATGATTCGAAGGCAACAAATATTGCTGCAACTTGTGCGGCATTAAATGGTTTTTCTAATAATGATATCCATTTAATTCTAGGTGGTCAGGCTAAGGGACAGGATTTTAAAGAACTTACTCCGGCAATAACGAGTAATGTAAAAACGATTGTTATTTTTGGTGAAGATGCAGATTTAATTCGCACAGGTATCGAGATTGACACAACAGCCCGTATTGAGATGGTAGATAATCTTAATGAATCCGTTGAGATTGTTGCACAATCATTATCGTTTGGCGATGTTGTTTTATTTTCTCCTGCATGTGCCAGTTTTGATCAATTTGATAATTATATGCAGCGTGGCCAATCTTTTATAAACGCTGTGAAAAGGCTGGAAAGCTAATGTCTGCTCTACAAGCTAATTATGTATCATCAACTAAAACAGTAAAGCCTCGTGCATCGAGTGCGAGCAAGCAGGTTGTATTGTTTGATGGACCGTTAATGTTTGCCGTTGTCTGTTTGTCTTTATTAGGGCTGGTTATGGTTGGTTCATCTTCGGTGTCAACAGCTGATCAATTAACCGGCAATCCTTTGTATTATTTTTGGCGACAACTGATCTATGTTTGTATCGGGTTTATGGCACTGTATGTTGTTTATAAAATTCCATTGAAAGTATGGAGTCAAAGCGGTTTCTTTTTTATTATATTAAGTTTGATCTTGCTAAGCCTTGTTTTTATCCCGGGTATTGGCAAGCAGGTTAATGGCAGTACACGTTGGATTAACTTTGGATTATTTAGTCTACAGGTCTCGGAGTTTGTAAAACTATTTGCAATTATTTATATCGCAGGCTACCTAGTTCGACATAATGATGTTTTACGAAGAGATAAGGCGGGTATTTTAAAACCACTTAGTTTATTAAGTATTATTGTTTTATTACTCCTCATGGAACCTGACTTTGGTGCCAGTGTTGTATTACTTGCAACTGTAATGGGAATGTTATGGTTAGGTGGAGCTAAGCCATTACAGTTTTTAGTGTTTCTTTTGTTTTTAGTTGTGTCGTTAGGATTGCTTGCGGTTGTCGTACCATATCGGATGCAGCGTTTGACAACATTTCTTGACCCATGGGGCGATCCATTTAACAGTGGTTTTCAACTTACACAAGCCCTGATTGCCTTTGGTCGTGGTGAATGGTTCGGTGTTGGTTTGGGTTCGAGTGTACAAAAATTATTTTACCTACCTGAAGCACATACTGATTTCCTTTTTGCAGTAATGTCTGAAGAAATGGGGCTTTTGGCCGGTGTCTTTGTTATTGCTTTATTTGCTTTTGTTGTTTTTCGCGCTCTGTATATAGGCTTTCGTGCAGAAAAACATGAAAATCCTTTTGGCGGTTATTTGGCTTATGGCGTTGGTCTATGGATTGGTTTGCAAGCCTTTATCAATATTGGTGTCAATATGGGGGTATTACCAACAAAAGGTTTAACTCTTCCCTTTATGAGTTATGGCGGCAGTAGTGTTGTTGTTATGTTTATAGCCGTTGGTCTGGTGTTACGTGTTAATTATGAAACTCGGCAATATGATCGACATGTCGATTCAGCACGTTTGCAGCAGTCAAATAAGGTGATGTTGTGATGCAGACTCAACATGTTTTAATTGCAACAGGCGGAACGGGTGGCCATGTCTATCCTGCGCTTGCTGTCGCTGAAGAATTATTAAATCGAGGCGTAAAAGTTAGCTGGATGGGAACACGAAAAGGTATGGAAGCAAAATTAGTTCCATCAAAATCAATACCTCTTTATTTTGTATCTGTTACAGGGCTTAGAGGTAAAGGTATGCTGGGCTGGTTGCTTGCACCCTTTAAATTAACTTTAGCTATATCACAGGCAATTGTTATTTTAATAAAACAAAAACCGAATGTGGTTCTGGGTATGGGGGGATTTGTCTCCGGGCCGGGTGGTATTGCATCTTGGCTTATGCGTAAACCATTAGTCATTCATGAACAAAATACTATTGCAGGTATGACAAATAAAATGCTATCGCATATTGCGACACATGTTGCACAGGCTTTTCCAAATACCTTTGGTCGTAAGGTGAATGCGATACATGTAGGAAATCCGCTGCGTAAAAATATTGAAAACATTACTTTACCTGAAGAACGATTTAGACAACGGAAAGATAAAAAAATACATTTGCTTGTGTTAGGCGGCAGTCTGGGTGCAACAGCATTAAATGAGAATTTACCATCAATTTTCAACATAATTAATAAAAACTGTGCCATTAAAGTGATTCATCAAACAGGTGCGCAGCATTTAGAAGCTGCAAAAGAATCTTATAACAAGGTATTAATGGATGCAGAAGTTGTCGCCTATATCGATGATATGGCTAAGCAATACAGCTGGGCTGATATTGTTATATGTCGTTCTGGGGCACTCACGGTATCAGAATTATCTGCTGTTGGTCTTGGTGCTGTTCTTATTCCTTATCCCTATGCAGTAGATGACCATCAGTATTCTAACGCGATGTACCTTGTTGATGGTAAGGCGGCCTATGTTGTTCGGCAAACAAATCTGCAGTCGAAAGAATTTATGAAGATTCTTGAACAACTGCTTTGTAATGGCCGCGATAAATTATTGAACATGGCCGAACATGCTCGTGCATTGGCAATGCTAAATGCGGCAGTTCAAGTTGCCGACCTCTGTTGTAACATGAGCTATAAAGCGAAGTAGGTATAAAGAATGACTGAGCGCAATAACAATGTAATAGAACGCGAAGGCCGCCTGGGTATGGGGCGTATTCGTCGTATTCATTTTGTAGGTATTGGTGGTATCGGTATGAGCGGTATTGCAGAAGTATTGCTTAATTTAGGTTATGAAATATCAGGTTCGGACATTCAACAAAATGCAGTGACTAACCGACTGGAGAAGCAAGGTGCAACAATCGTTATTGGCCACAACGCTGAAAATGTAATTGGTTGCGACGTAGTTGTTACATCAAGCGCGGTAAATCAGACCAATCCTGAAGTTGAAGCTGCACATGAAAATAGAATTCCTGTGGTGCCGCGTGCTGAAATGTTAGCGGAGTTGATGCGTTTTCGATATGGCATTGCCGTTGCTGGAACACACGGGAAAACAACCACAACCAGTTTAACGGCCACTGTTTTAGCTGAAGGTAATCTGGATCCAACCTTTGTGATTGGTGGCAAACTAAATAGTGTGGGTTCAAATGCGCGCCTGGGCGAAAGTCACTATTTAGTTGCGGAGGCTGATGAGAGTGATGCATCGTTTATGCATCTGCAACCCATGATGGCAATCATCACCAATATCGATGCCGATCATATGGAAACCTACGATGGTGATTTTGAAGTACTGAAACGAACTTTTTTAGAGTTCCTACACCACTTACCTTTTTATGGTCTTGCGATTGTTTGTATTGATGACCCGGTGGTAAATGAATTATTACCTAAAATTACCCGCCCTGTTCTGACTTATGGCATACATAATGATGCCGATATCAAGGCTGTTAATATTAAACAGGTTGAGAACAGAACATCCTTTACGGTGATATCGAAAAAAACAAAATCAAAACTTGATTTAACATTGAATATGCCCGGTGAACATAATGTTTTGAACACTTTAGCAGCCATTGCCGTTGCGCGTGAACTGGACGTTGATGATACGGCAATTAAAAAGGCATTTGATAAATTTGCAGGAATTGGTCGTCGTTTTCAAATTAATGGCAAGATTAAAACAAGCCATGGTTCTATTTTGCATATAGATGATTATGGACATCACCCAAGTGAAGTGGCAGCAACAATTGAGGCTGTCAGGAAAGGTTGGCCGGATAACCGTTTGGTTATTGCTTTTCAACCGCACCGATATACGCGCACACGTGATTTGTTCGAGGATTTTTCAAAAGTGTTATCCAGTGTTGATGTGTTGGTATTACTTGACGTTTATCCTGCGGGTGAATCACCCATCACCGGTGCTGATGGCCGTTCCCTAGCGCGTGCAATTCGAAATCGCGGACAGGTCGATCCAATTTTTGTTGAGGATGTTACAGATTTGGCAGTATCAATTAATAACGTTGTTAAAGATGGCGATGTGCTGGTAACCCTAGGTGCCGGTAATGTCGGTTTAGCTGCAGCAAAATTAGAAGCAGAATTATTTCAATTATCAGAAAGTAAATGATGTTAGCGATGAATATTCAACAACAGGAAAAATTACGTGGTGAGTTGATACGTAATGAAGCGATGGCTAAACATACGTCATGGCGAGTTGGTGGTGTTGCTAAAATATTTTATAAGCCGATAGATATTGCGGACTTAAGCTTATTTTTAAGTCAACAGGAAAAAAATGAAGAGATTATTTTTATTGGTTTAGGCAGTAATTTATTAGTGCGTGACGCAGGTATTAATGGTGTGGTTGTTTGTACTAGCGGTGTTTTAAAGGCGTTAGAAGAAAAAGATAATTCAAGTATGTATGTTGAAGTTGGTGTTCCAAGTCCAAAGCTTGCACGTTTTTCATCAAAACAAAGTTTAACCGGAGCAGAATTTTTGTCTGGCATACCGGGCACCTTTGGAGGTGCTCTGGCAATGAACGCTGGTGCGATGGGGGGAGAAACCTGGGATATTGTTAAAACAGTGACAACCGTGGATAAACAAGGTGTTATACGAATACGAGATAAAAATGATTTTGAAATAGCCTATCGCTCAGTAAAAGCAAAGCCTGCAATGAATTTTAAGCTGGGTGTCGATGAATGGTTTATTGCAGCGACCGTGCAATTGCAACAAGGTGTAAGTGAAGAAAGTGAACAGAAAATAAAATCACACCTGGCTCGACGTGGTGCTACGCAACCAACGCAGCAACCTAATGCTGGTTCAGTTTTTAGAAATCCAGACGGAGATTTTGCAGCACGTTTAATCGAAACGGCTGGCTTAAAAGGTTATTGCATAGGTGGCGCTTGTGTTTCAGATAAACATGCCAATTTTATTATTAATACCGGAACGGCAAAAGCAAGTGATATAGAAGAACTTATTGTATACGTACAACAAACAGTGCAAGCAGAATTTAATCTGAACTTAATTCGCGAAGTGCGAATTATCGGTGATAAATAGTGGCAACATTAATTAACAATGAGCAGCTTAAGCAATTTGGATGTGTTGCGGTGTTAATGGGGGGATGGTCAGCTGAGCGTCCTGTTTCATTACAAAGTGGCCAGGCTGTTCTTGATGCGTTGCTGCGCCAAGGGGTAGATGCTTTTGGTGTTGATGTCACTAAAGAGCACATTATAAAAGATTTAAGCAATAAAAAGATTGATCGAGTTTTTATTGCCTTGCACGGTAAAGGAGGTGAAGACGGTGTTATTCAATCTATGTTGGAGATCCTTAACTTGCCTTATACCGGCAGTGGCGTTGCAGCATCTGCACTGGCTATGGACAAGCTAAGGACTAAACAATTATTACAGGGTGTGGGTATGCCAACACCTTCTTTTATCATAATGGATGAGTCATCCGATTGTGATTATATAGCCGCAACATTAGGTTTTCCGCTAATCGTTAAACCAAGTCTGGAAGGTTCAAGTTTAGGCATGGCAAAAGTTGAATCAATAGATGAATTAAAAAAAGCTTATGTTAAGGCAAAATATTTTACAGGTGACGTCTTGGTTGAGCAATGGATAACAGGTGCAGAATATACGGTTGCTGTTTTGGGCGGCAATGCTTTACCTGTTATCGAACTAAAAACATCACATGCGTTTTATGATTACAGTGCAAAGTATCAGTCAAATGATACCGAGTATATATGTCCTTGCGGTTTATCGGTTGAAGATGAAGGCCATTTTCAACGGCTTGCTTTATCTGCGTTCAATCAAGTTGGCGCATCAGGCTGGGGGCGCGTGGATTTAATGTGTGATGCGAATAATAAACCCTGGATTATAGAAATAAATACTGTACCCGGTATGACAGATCATAGTCTTGTACCCATGGCAGCTAAAGAATTCGGTTTAAGTTTTGATGAACTTGTATGCGTTATATTGCAACAAACCGTTGAATGTTCAAACGAACATTCTCTGAATACGCAAAAGGGCTCTTAAATGTTTAGACGTAATCATCAAGCAGTTAGTTTAAATGGCCCAGGTATTTTTGTCGGGTTTGTGAATGTTTTGCGTTTTGTTCTTATCTTATCGTTAGTTGTTTTTACCAGTCTGTGGGGGTATTTGAAAATAAGTGATCCTGCAACTTTACCTATTACTAAAGTAAGAGCGTTAGGTGACTTTACTTATGTTACCGAAGAAATGCTGCACTTAGCTTTGGCAAAGGGTGTTGAAAATAAAAATGAATTGAGTGTTTTGGAAAATAAAGGTTTTTTTGATATTGACGTCGATGCAATTAAAAAGCGAGTTGAAGAAATGCCCTGGGTGAAGCAGGTATCAGTGCAAAGAGTATGGCCCGATACGCTGGTTATCGAAGTGGTTGAGCATACCCCGATTGCCTACTGGGGGAATTCTGGACTGGTGAGTAATACAGGGGAAGTCTTTCGTCCACTTAAAAAAACTTACCCAAAAGATTTACCTCGTTTTTTGGTAACAAAAGGTCATGATGGCAGTGTGACAGAAAAGGCTGCAATTAAAAGCTTACGTTATTTTAGCGATGCAAGTGATATGTTTTCTACAATTAACTTAAAAGTAAAAAAGGTTAAATTCGATGCGCGACAGGCTTTAACTTTAAGTTTAGATAATGGTGTTGAATTGAATTTAGGTCGGCAAAATAAATTATATCGCTTGCAGCGTTTCGTGCAAATTTATGCGCCCTTGCGTGAGCGTATGAGTCTTATTGAGCGAGTGGATATGCGTTATACCAACGGTTTTAGTGTTAAGTGGAAGCAGCTACAGGGAATAAAAAGTATTCAGTATGGTGAAAAATATTTAAAAGAGAAGAGTGGCAAAGCTGATGTCTAAAAAAATAGAGAAAAATTTAATTGTTGGTTTAGATATTGGAACCTCGAAGGTGGTTGCTATTGTCGGTGAGATTACACTGGATAATGAAATAGAAATAATTGGCATTGGCTCACATCCTTCACGTGGTTTAAAAAAAGGTGTGGTTATCAATATTGAATCAACCGTGCAATCGATTCAACGTGCGATTGAAGAAGCCGAGCTGATGGCCGGTTGCCAGATTCATTCTGTTTATGCAGGTATCGCGGGTAGTCATATTCGTAGTTTAAATTCACATGGTATTGTTGCGATTCGCGATAAGGAAGTTTCAAATGCAGATGTCGAGCGAGTGATCGATGCGGCACGAGCTGTGGCGATACCGGCAGATCAGAAAATACTGCATATCCTGCCACAAGAATTTATTATTGATAATCAGGAAAGTATTCGTGAACCGATTGGTATGTCGGGCGTACGTTTAGAAGCAAAAGTACATATGGTGACGGGGGCGGTGAGTGCGGCACAAAATATTATTAAATGTGTTCGTCGTTGTGGTTTGGAAGTTGATGATGTGATTTTAGAACAATTAGCATCAAGTCATTCTGTGTTAACTGAAGATGAAAAAGAACTCGGTGTCTGTCTGGTCGATATTGGTGGCGGTACAACCGATATTGCAGTGTTTACCGAAGGTGCGATACGGCATACCGCAGTTATACCTATTGCAGGAGACCAGGTTACCAACGATATTGCGGTTGCACTACGCACACCTACGCAATATGCCGAAGAAATAAAACTTAAATATGCTTGCTGCTTAACCCAGCTTGCGAGCATTGACGAAACAATTGAAGTGCCTAGTGTGGGCGATCGCGCGACCAGACGTTTAGCAAGGCAGACATTAGCTGAAGTAGTCGAGCCACGTTATGAAGAGTTATTTACCTTAATACAAGCTGAATTACGTCGTAGTGGTTTTGAAGATTTATGTGCAGCCGGTGTGGTATTAACCGGTGGCAGTTCGAAAATGGAAGGTGCTGTTGAATTGGCAGAAGAAATATTTCATATGCCAGTTCGTTTAGGTCTGCCGCAATATGTGACAGGTTTAGTTGATGTTGTTCGTACACCGATTCACTCAACTGGCGTTGGCCTGTTGTTGTTCGGTTATCAAAATCGCGGCTTACGTGAATCGGAAGCACGCATGGGAAGTGGTTTTAATAGCGTTATTCAACGTATGAAGAGTTGGTTTCAAGGAAATTTTTAATTTTATAAAAGCACTGTAATGCAGTGAGGAGGTCTAAGATGTTTGAGTTAATGGATACATATAGTCAGAGTGCAGTTATCAAGGTCATCGGTGTTGGTGGTGGTGGCGGAAATGCTGTTGAACATATGGTTAACCGGGAGCTAGAAGGGGTTGAATTTATTTGTGCAAACACAGATGCGCAAGCTATAAAAAATTCTTCTGCTAAAACTGTTTTACAGCTCGGAGGCAACATTACAAAAGGTTTAGGTGCGGGAGCCAACCCTGAAATTGGACGCCAGGCAGCTTTAGAAGATCGAGAACGCATTGCCGAAGTTATCGAAGGTGCGGATATGGTCTTTATAACCGCAGGTATGGGCGGTGGTACCGGAACAGGTGGTGCGCCAGTTGTTGCTCAAGTTGCCAGAGAGTTAGGCATCTTAACGGTAGCGATTGTGACTCGACCATTTCCTTTTGAAGGCAAAAAACGTGGTGATATTGCAAGTGCCGGCATTGATGAATTAAAAGCCTATGTTGATTCGCTTATCACTATTCCTAATGAAAAGTTACTGAGCGTGCTTGGGAAAAATATGAGTTTACTCGATGCCTTCAAAGCAGCGAATGATGTGTTGTTAGGAGCCGTACAAGGTATTGCCGAACTCATTACTCGACCGGGTTTAATCAATGTCGATTTCGCTGATGTGCGTACGGTTATGTCTGAAATGGGAATGGCAATGATGGGGTCGGGTCGTGCCAGTGGTGAAGGCCGTGCGCGTGAAGCGGCTGAATCGGCTATTGCAAGTCCGTTACTTGAAGATGTCAACCTATCGGGTGCACGCGGTATTCTTGTTAATGTAACAGCGGGTATGGATTTATCGATTGGCGAATTTGAAGAAGTCGGCAATACCGTTAAGGAATTTGCTTCTGAAAACGCAACCGTTGTTGTTGGTACGGTGATTGACCCTGCGATGACGGGTGAGTTGCGCGTCACGGTTGTTGCGACCGGCTTAGGTAACGAAGTACAGAGTGCAGCCGAGATTCCAACCCTGGTGGTTGATACAGCGATTAATGGTGAAGTAGATTATACGCAGTTAGATCGACCAACCGTTAAACGTCGGCAAGAAACTTCCACCAATGCGCGTGCCGGTAGTGATGCAAATTTGGAATACCTAGATATTCCGGCATTTTTACGCCGCCAGGCAGACTAATTAGTAGACTAAGCGCACAAAACTTGAATAAAGTACCTTAAAATAAGTAAGTTACGGGCGAATAGTGAACTATTTGTCTACTATTTATTCTAAGTCTTTCAAGTTTCTAAGTTTTTAGACGCTAAGTGTTTGCGGGTTGCTGTCGGAGTGTCTTTTGTATTATTATTAGCCGTTCAGCGGAAAACATATCATTGGTCAGGCCTTTTGGTCTAACTCTTGCTTAGTTTTACCATAACTATGGCTTTGACTGTATTTACATAGGAATCAAAATAAGTGATTTATCAGCGCACATTGAAAAACATTATTCGGGCAACGGGCGTTGGGCTCCATTCTGGAGAGAAAGTTTATTTAACTTTACGACCTGCGGCAGCCGATACAGGCATTGTTTTTCGTCGTGTTGATTTAGATACACCGGTTGAAATAGCTGCAACACCTGAAAATGTTGGCGATACCACTTTATCGACAACGTTAGTTAAAGGTGACGTTCGAATTTCTACCGTTGAACATCTTTTATCTGCGATGGCAGGTTTAGGTATCGATAACGCTTATATTGATCTTAATGCCCCTGAAGTGCCCATTATGGATGGTAGTGCTGGTCCATTTGTCTTTTTAATTCAGTCGGCAGGAATTGAAGAGCAAAAAGCGCCCAAGCGTTTTATTCGTATCAAACGTAAAGTTCGCCTCGATGATGGTGATAAATGGGTTCAATTTGAACCATTTGATGGTTTTAAAGTGTCTTTTAGCATTGATTTTAATCATCCCGCTTTCAGTGAAGGCAAGCAAACGGCTGAAATTGATTTTTCAACCACCTCGTTTGTTAAAGAAGTGAGTCGTGCCCGAACGTTTGGTTTTATGAATCAAATTGAAGCTTTACGCTCTAAAAATCTGGCACTCGGTGGTACCCTTGATAATGCAATTGTAATGGATGATTTTCGCGTATTAAACGAAGATGGTCTGCGTTATGCAGATGAATTTGTTAAACATAAAATTTTAGATTCAATTGGTGATTTGTATTTGCTTGGCCATAGTTTGATTGGTGCCTTCTCCGGGCATAAATCTGGCCATGAATTAAACAATAAATTACTTTGTGCCTTGCTCGCAGAAGAAGATGCATGGGAACAAGTAAGCTTTGCCGACCCTCAAGAAGCCCCTATTTCCTTTATTCAACCCGTTTCAGCATCTTAATCTCTCCCTTCTCTTGATTTCATCACTAAGTGTAGGTAATATCTTACATAGATAACAGTACATAAGAAAAAACTAATATAATCAATACGTTATTTGGCTAGTTTGCAATAGAATATGGTTGTAATAGAAATAAGTTTAAGAATAAGACGCTAGTTTTAGTAAAGCTTTTTTTATCTCTTCATTTTCAATTGAATTGGCTGTCTCCCGGAGACACTTTGACGTTTTGGCTGAAATACGTTTAGGCTTTAATGCCATGTGTTTGGCCTTTGAATGCCATTTCGGATTCACTTTTATTTCGATATTTTTAATGGGAATAAAAAACTGTGAGTGGTGTTTTAGTTTTGCGAGTAAATCAGGGATAGAATAGCGCAATCGTGCTGACCAGATAGCAGAATCGGCAACAATAATAAGTGTTTTGTTATTAAGTTTAGCTAAGTGGCAGTGCAGTGGTAAGGGCGCAGGAAGTAAGTCTAGTAGAATGCTGTTTAAAAATTCAAGTTTACGCGCTTCTGTGATGAGAGCCGCAAATCCTGACTTTTTACTTTGTAGTAGCTTGTTAATTTGTTTCGGTAATTTCATACTAAAATTAATAGGTTGCGATGAAAACTTAAATGTACATCTTACTTTACAGTCGAGAAGTACATGCTAATATTTATAAAGAATTAACGGGAACGACCGTTAACAATAATATATGTTTTAAGGTTGTATGCATATGAATATAGTACTACTTAGGAGAAAACAAGGGGCTTCAGGACTTTATGTCATGGAGTCAAAAAAACTTGCAGCTTTGGTTGTGGGGTTTTTCTTATTAATGCCAACAGGGTTGCTCTATTTGGGCTATCAAATTGGCGTTCAAAATGTGCGTGCAAATCCTGATGATTTAAACTTAGCTTATCAAACCGAAATTGATTCCCAACGCTTAAAAATAGATGAAGCGACTCTTGATGCGCGTGAAAATATGGATGCACTGGCACTCCGATTGGGTAAATTGCAGGCTCATGTTATTCGCCTAGATGCGCTGGGTTCGCGCTTGACGGCAATGGCTAAACTGGAACGTGGCGAATTTGATTTTTCTCAACCACCGGCTCAAGGTGGTCCTGCGAATACACTGGATCAAAAAGGTAAGTCTATGGAAGTTAATGACTTTTTGGCTGCCTTGTCGGATCTTTCCAGCCAGCTTGATAATCGCAGTGGTCAACTTAATGTATTAGAAACCATGATGATGACCAATAACCTGCAAGCTGAAGTTGAGCCAGCAGGTCGGCCAATCTCTCGTGGCTGGTTATCTTCGTATTTTGGTATTCGCACCGACCCTTTTACTGGTAGGCGGGTACATCATTCAGGTATCGATTTTGCTGGTAAGTTAGGTTCAGATATTGTTGCTGTGGCATCAGGTGTAGTGACATTTGCGGGACGACGCTCAGGCTACGGTAATCTGGTTGAAGTGAATCACGGTAAAGGTTACTCAACACGCTATGGACACTGCCTGAAGATAGATGTGAAGGTAGGAGATACCATCAAGAAAGGCCAAGTTTTAGCCAAAATGGGTACCACAGGTCGATCAACAGGGCCTCATGTTCATTTCGAAGTTCTTAACAATGGACGAGCAGTTAACCCAAAACGCTATATTTTTCGCGCTGCTAAAAATTAGTGATTTAAATTAATTATTGTCTGTGTGGCGTCTTACATTAGACTGATTCTAATTGAAAATATAAAATCTCTTAATCGTGATATGGCTGTATCCGTCTGCTGTGTATAATTCCTCTGTGACCGTTTCCTCGATATTTTTCCAAGAGTTTAATCGAAAAAAGTGAAAAATTTTTCCGTAGCTATTTTGGGGCTGAGCATTTCCTTAGTATCAGCCTGTTCCAGTGTTGATGTACGGTTACCCAACACCCAAATTGAATCGGCTGCCCTTGTCCATTCCGATAAACCAGCTCAAACTGTATACGATAATAAAGCCCGCAAAGATGTAAGCCTTACTATAAGTGCCGTTGGTGACATCATGTTGGGTACAGACTACCCAGACTACCGATTACCTCAAAATGATGGCAAAGATTTGCTCGCAGATGTATCGGCAGCTCTATCACAGGCTGATATCACCTTTGGGAATTTAGAAGGTACTTTTGGTGTCGCTGGAACAGCAGAAAAAGAATGCCCGGATGTGAGACGTTGTTATGTTTTTAGAATGCCACCTCATTATGCCCAATATTTAAAACAAGCCGGTTTTGATGTTATGAGTCTGGCCAATAACCATGCCCGTGATTTTGGAGATAGTGGCCGCTTACTTACTATGCAGGTCCTAGATAATCATGGTATTCAACACTCTGGTTTAATGGGTGATGTTGCAAAATGGGAGATAAAAGGACTCAATGTTTCACTTATTGCATTTGCGCCATTTCGGGGTGCACATGATTTTTTAGATTTAGATTATGTACGCAAAGCGGTTGAGTCACTCTCAGCAGTCAATGATATTGTTATTGTTTCGTTCCATGGTGGAGCCGAAGGTGAATCCCATACCCATGTGCCTTTTGAAGAAGAGTATTTTTATGGAGAAAATCGGGGCGATGTTGCATTGTTTGCTCATACTGCCATTGATGCAGGTGCTGATATTATTTTAGGCCACGGGCCACATGTGCCTCGAGCGCTTGAGCTTTATAAAGATAAAATTATTGCTTATAGCCTGGGAAATTTTTGTACGACTCTGGGGATTAATGTTGCGGGAATAAATGGATTAGCAGCCATTTTAACGGTAAATGTCGATCAAAATGGCGATTTTAAATCTGGCCGGATTGTTTCAGCGCGACAAATAAGACCAAACGGGCCAATCATCGATACTACGCATCGTGCTGCAAAGCTTATAAAAGAACTAACCGAGCATGATTTTCCATTAACACTGCTTGAAATAGATGCAATCGGCAGTATTAAGATTAAACCAAGCAGGAATGCAAAAAATTCTGTCAGCAAATCAGACAAAGTCGGTCCAGATAGCGTAAAATAGGGGTTTTTTCTGCTCTGAAACTTTAAAGATTGGCTCGGCAGCTGTTAGATACCGGGTTTTCAAGTGGCGTAGCATTGAGAAAGAAACGAATAATTCAGTTTTAATAACTTTAATGTCATCAATAAATTTTAGAATAATTACAGTGTAAATTAGGAAGTTTTTCATGTTTGGAAAAGTCGCAAAGAAAATTTTTGGTAGTCGAAACGAACGCTATATAAAAAAGCTGCAAAAAGTAGTTGATCAAATAAATAGCCTGGAAACCGACATTCAGGCTTTGTCGGATGACGACTTAAAAAATCAAACGCAAAAATTTCGTCAGCAATTAAAAGAAAATAAAACTCTCGACGATATTTTGTCAGAAGTCTTTGCAACCGCACGTGAAGCAAGTCAACGTGCTTTGGGTATGCGACACTTCGATGTGCAACTGATTGGTGGCATGGTTCTACATGAAGGTAAAATTGCTGAAATGCGGACCGGTGAAGGTAAAACGTTAATGTCAACGCTGGCGGTTTACCTGAATGCCATTGAAGGTAAAGGTGTGCATGTTGTTACAGTTAACGACTACCTAGCAAAACGTGATGCTGAATGGATGGGTAAACTTTACAGTTTTCTTGGTCTCTCCGTTGGCGTGGTTGTAGCCGATCAAGACCCGGATGAAAAACGTGAGGCCTATGCTGCCGATATAACTTACGGTACAAATAATGAATATGGCTTTGATTATCTTCGAGATAACATGGCCTTTGAAGTGGCTGATAAATTTCAGCGCGGGCATAATTTTGCTGTTGTGGATGAAGTTGATTCTATTTTAATTGATGAAGCTCGTACACCGCTTATTATTTCTGGTCCTGCAGAAGACAGCTCTGAAACCTATTTTAAAATTAACAAACTGGTTCCGGAATTAGTTAAACAGGAGGAAGAAGACGGTGAGGGTGATTACACGGTAGAAGAAAAGACTAAACAAATTCATTTGTCAGAAGCTGGTCATCAACATGTAGAAGAATTATTAACTGCTGCCGGTTTACTTGCTGATGATGAAAGTTTATATAATCCAGCCAATATTGGCCTGGTACATCATGTTAATTCTGCTTTAAGAGCGCATGTCCTGTTTCAAAAAGATGTTGATTATATTATTGAGAATAATGAAATAGTTATTGTTGATGAATTCACCGGTCGTACCATGCATGGACGACGTTGGTCTGACGGATTGCATCAGGCAATTGAAGCAAAAGAAGGCGTTAACATACAACAGGAAAACCAGACGGTTGCTTCCATTACTTTCCAGAACTATTTCAGGTTGTACGAAACGTTGTCTGGCATGACCGGTACGGCCGATACTGAAGCTTATGAGTTCCAGCAAATTTATGGTTTAGAAGTTGTTGTTATTCCAACCCATCGAGACATGATAAGAATCGACCAGGTCGATCAAATATTTTTAACTCAGACTGAAAAATTCAGAGCCATTGTTGAAGACATTAAGCAATGCCAGGAAAATAAACAGCCTGTGCTAGTTGGTACGGCCTCGATAGAGGTTTCTGAATACCTGCATGGTATTTTAAAGAAAGAAAAGATTAAACATGAAGTGCTAAATGCAAAGCAACATGAACGTGAGGCTGATATTGTTGCACAGGCAGGCATGCCTGGTGCGGTTACTATAGCAACTAATATGGCTGGGCGTGGTACCGATATTGTTTTAGGCGGCAACTTAGATAGTGAAATAGCAAGTCTAAAGAAACCAGATGATATAAAAATTGAAAAATCAAAGAAAGATTGGGAACAACGTCATCAGCAAGTTTTAGACGCCGGTGGTTTACGCATCATTGGTACAGAACGGCATGAATCTCGTCGAATTGATAATCAGCTACGCGGTCGTGCGGGACGTCAGGGTGATGCGGGATCGACTCGATTTTATTTATCCTTAGAAGATAATTTGATGCGAATTTTTGCATCAGAGAAAATGGCGTCTATTATGCAGCGTTTAGGTATGCAGGAAAATGAGGCAATTGAACACCCGTGGGTAAGTAAGGCGATTGAAAATGCACAGCGTAAAGTTGAGGGTCATAACTTTGATGCACGCAAAAACTTACTTGAATATGACGATGTTGCCAATGATCAGCGTAAAGAAATTTATAGAAAACGTAATGAGTTAATGGAAGAAGATGATATTTCTGAAGAAATAAATGAATTACGTATAGATGTGGTGAATGCGGTGGTCAATAGTTATATCCCGCAACAAAGCCTGGAAGAGCAATGGAATATTTCTGGTCTAGAAGGTGCAATGGAAGACGAGTTTGGTGTTAAGTTAGATATAAAAGACTGGCTAAAAAATGATGATAGCTTACATGAAGAAACGCTACGGGAAAGAATTTTAGAAGAAGTAGAGTCTGATTATGCTAAAAAAGAACAGGAATCAGGTTCGGAAGTTATTCGTCATATTGAAAAAGCGGTTATGTTACAGGTACTGGATCATCAGTGGCGTGAACACCTGTCAACAATGGATCAACTCAGGCAAGGTATTCATTTAAGAAGCTATGCACAAAAGAATCCAAAACAGGAATATAAGCGCGAATCTTTTCAATTGTTTGTGGAATTATTAGACCGAATGAATCGTGAAGTGATAACCATGTTAAGTCGTGTTCAGGTAAGAAGTGAAGAAGAAGTTCAGGCGCTTGAAGATCAACGACGACGTGGCCTGGATACCGATATGAACTTTCAACATGATGATGCTTCTGCGATGGCTGAAGATGGCAATACAGGCTCAAATGAAGACGAACACACGCCATTTGTACGTGATGGTCGTAAAGTAGGTCGTAATGAACCGTGCCCTTGCGGTTCTGGTAAAAAATATAAACAGTGTCATGGACGTTTGAGTTAGTTTTGTATTAATGTATACGAAAGTATACAGGTATATTTAAATAAATTAGCATACTGGGCAAAGCCAACAAACAATGAATATTTTAGAGGATGCAAATCATTTACTTCCGGTCGCGGGTATTCAGCTGGCGACTGCAGCAGCGGGTATTTCATATAGCGATAGAACCGATCTCGCCTTGATAGAAATAGCAGCAGGCTCGACCGTGGCAGGTATATTCACGCAAAATGCTTTTTGTGCTGCTCCCGTTGTTATCGCAAAAAAACATCTTGAGAATAAAACACCACGTTATCTTTTAATTAATGCAGGTAATGCCAATGCCGGAACAGGTCAGGCGGGTTTGGATGCGGCAAGGGCATGTTGTGCTGCCGTTGCATCTGAATTAAATTGCCAGGCTGAAGAGGTTTTACCTTTTTCAACCGGTGTGATTGGTGAAAATTTACCCGTTGAAAAAATTACTGCCGTTATTGCGGATTTAAAAGTTGACCTAAACCCACATCACTGGCTTGCAGCATCCAATGCAATTATGACCACCGATACGGTTCCCAAAGGCGTTTCGTGCCAGGTGAGTATTGATAATCAAGTTGTAACGATAAGTGGCATTGCCAAAGGCGTTGGAATGATTCGCCCTGATATGGCAACGATGTTGGCTTATATAACGACCGATGCAAAAATCGAACAAGCATTATTAGATCAATGTTTAAAAAATGCAGCGGCGCAGTCATTAAACCGAATTACGGTGGACGGCGATACCTCAACCAACGATGCCTGTGTGTTGGTGGCCACTGCTCAGAGTGAAGTTGAAATTAACACAAAAAATATAGACATATTTCAGGAATCTCTCAATAAAGTTTTTGAGACGCTAGCTAAAGCACTGGTCAGAGATGGCGAAGGTGCAACAAAGCTTATTACAATCAAGGTTGAAGGTGCTGAAAATTCTAACGAATCAGACCGGGTAGCCTATACGGTGGCGCATTCACCGCTGGTGAAAACTGCTTTTTTTGCCTGTGATCCTAATTGGGGGCGGATACTGGCAGCTGTTGGTCGTGCCGGTGTTAAAAATCTTGATATTAATCAACTAAAAATATTTATTGGTGATGTTTGTATTGTCGAAAAAGGTGGACGTGCAGAATCTTATAACGAAGAGCTTGGCCAGCAAGTAATGAATGAAACTGATATTACAATCAAAATACAACTTGGGCGAGGCAAGCAAAGCTCTCAAATCTGGACATGTGACTTTTCATATGATTATGTGAAAATTAACGCTGAATACCGCTCATAAAATTCAACACCTGGATGTAATATCTACGTGACTACAAAAACACATGTCGCAGTCGGCGTCATCAGACATAGCAATGGTCAGTTTCTAATTTCTAAACGCCTAAAGCATCTACATCAAGGTGATTTATGGGAATTTCCAGGTGGTAAAGTCGAAAAAAATGAGACGGTTTATGATGCTCTATGCCGAGAGCTACATGAAGAGTTAGGTATTGAGGTACTGCACGCTAAACCTTTGATTAAGATTTCTCATGCTTATCCAGATAAACATGTCTTGCTTGATGTCTGGCTCGTGGATAACTTTAACGGCCTTGCCGTTAGTCAACAACAACAGCCTTTGCAATGGGTTTCAGCCTCGGATTTATCTGACTATTCTTTTCCTGTCGCGAATCGTGCAATACTTACTTGTTTATCGCTACCTTCTTTTTATGCCATAACAGGAAGATACGAAAGCAATGAGGATTACCTAAAACGTTTAAACCGGTGTTTAAAATCAGGTATTAAATTAATTCAACTTCGAGCTAAAGATGCTTCGGAACAGGAATTAATTGAATTACTTGATATCACAAAGCCTGTATGTAAAAAATATGGCGCAAAACTACTGGTGAATACCTATGCCGATTTTACAAAAAAACATGATATCGATGGTGTTCATTTAAGCACGGAACAACTTTTGTCTTATCGTAGTCGCCCCATTAGTAGTAAAAAATTACTGGCAGCCTCCGTACACAATAAAAATGATTTGCAACATGCAATAAGTATTAATGTTGACTTTGTCGTTGTGTCGCCGGTGCTTGAAACTCTTTCTCATCCAGGCGCAATCATTTTAGATTGGTCAGGGCTTGAAGAAATACTACGTGAATCTAGTATTCCTATTTTTGCTTTAGGCGGCATGAAACGCTCGCTGCTAAACAAAGCTAAAAAAACAGGCGCTATTGGTATTGCGGCAATCAGTGAATTTTGGTGCTAGTTAAATGAATGAAAGTTTAAAATTCTTCTTGATTGCTCTGAGTGTTACTTTTTCAGTTGCATTTGTTTTTTATATTATGCGTGAATCAGGTGTGTCATCGCCTGGCAGCAACAAGCTTAAACCGATAGTGATTTTAGAAACCGTTTCAAGTTGTGACTTATTAAAGTCAAACTGTATTTATAAGGCTAATGACCATCTGGTTGAACTGTTTTTTGCGAGTAAAGTTAGAACGATGAAATCTTTTAGACTAGAGTCACGTTTGAGTAATTTTAAAAGTATAATAAAAAAAGTTAGTGTAACGTTCTCAATGAGTTCCATGTCAATGGGGGGGAATAGTTTTGTATTAACGAGACAGGCAGCCAGCCGCTTAAGTAATAGTATTTGGCAGACATCAATATTATTACCCATTTGTACCAGTGGTCGGTCAGATTGGGAAATGAATTTTATGGTTGAGACTAACGGGGAAATTTATAAAACAAGTATTCCCTTAAAAATTGATTAGTGTTTATGCCTGGTCTGATGTATCTCTCTCATCAAGTTGTGTATCCATGTGGGCTTGTTCGCCTGCAATACGATGGTTTTCACCTGCCCATTCGCCAAGGTCGATTAGCTTACAGCGCTCGCTACAGAATGGACGCCACGGTTCTTTTGTTGACCAGATAATTTTTTTGTAACATGTGGGGCAGTTAACTTTCATATTTATTATAAGTTACAACAGTTTAAATCAAAATTGACATTATCATTGGTTTGCATAGGCCGACCGGAGTCACGGGGTTCCAAAAATCGAACTGTAAAGCGATGCTTGCCGCCACTTAGTTCGGCAAAATAGGGCAATTGACTATTAATTGTTACCTGAATTAATTTGGTTTCAACATTAGAGCCGAGAGATTGCTGATAGAAGCCGCTATCAGCGAGTTGTTGATGTGGGTTGGTGCTTTCTCTTAAAATTCCAAGTATCAGTGCAATGGGGTGGTTAACAATTTTTAGTTTATCGTACCAGTCTTCAACTTTTTTAATACGTGATTCTGCTGGTTGTTGTAACCAGAAGTGGTAAGCAGGAAGGTCAAATTTACAACTTCCTCCTATGACGGTATTGCGCTGTAATAATGTGGATATAATTTCATTATTTCGCAGGCTTAGCCCAAGTTGCCCGTCAGTTTGGTGTAAATTATTGACCGAGCTTGATATTTGATCGAGAACGGTTGTGAGCTGTTCGGGATCAACCCCTGGTGTGTTTGCAAGTGTTGATAAGGATGCATGAATATATTCGAGTTCTTTAATCAGCTCGGTTTTAAAGTCACTTCTTGCTAGCAATTCAAGTATATCGACTAGTACAGCGAGAGTCGCTCGGCTGTCCCAGGTAGAATATCCTCTAAGAGTGTACGAGGCCTGACCAAATAAATGCTCAAGACGCATAAAAGTGCGAATGCGTTCATTTAATGGTAATTCATACGTTACGGTATCTGTCATAGATTGGCATTATATAAAAATTGTTTAAAAATGAATACGTAAGATCAGCGTAATTGTGACAATTTATGTTTATTTTATAGATTTAAGTATGAGCTGTATTTAAATATATATGGTGTAATTTGGCTATCTGTGGAAGCAGCTCATCTATTGAGCCTTTATTGATTATCACGTCATCTGCATGTTTAAGCCGGTATTCACGAGTGACCTGAGATCGGATAATTAAATCGACATCTTCAGCCGATACACGGTCTCGAAGAGTGGTACGCTCAATTTGCAGGTTTTTATCAGAATCTATTACGAGAACACGGTCAAGCTGATAATCAGATTTTGTTTCAAAAAGCAGTGGAATCACAATAATACAATATTTGGAGTTCAGCTTAGTCAATATGTCGGCGACTTCAGCTTGAATTGCTGGATGCGTAATGGATTCTAACAGACTCCTAGATTCTGGATCAGTAAAGATAATTTTTCTCAAGGCTGCACGATTTATCGATAAATCGTTATTAAGAATTGAATGTCCAAATGCATCAACAATTAAATTATAGGTGGGTTTACCCACTTCAACAATTTGCCGGGCAACAATATCGGTATCAACAATAGAAACCAGATTTTCAGATTTGTTAAACTTAGCAAAAAGATCGCTGACCGTGGTTTTACCACTTCCAACGCCACCGGTGAGTCCAATTTTTAGCATGATCTTTGTTTATGAGGTTATGGTTATTATAGAAACGAGATTATAAAACTTACTTTGAGATGTAAAGCTTATTGTAGGCCAACATATTGTAAGTACCTTGAATTAATGGCATCACCAAAAAGCAGAAATATCCATCCCGCGATTGCAAGGTAGGGACCAAAAGGGATTTTTTTACTGAGGCTCTGGTTTTTAAAAACAATTAAACCTATGCCGATAAAGGCGCCGGCAATGGATGAAAGTAATATGATTGCCGCTAAAGACTGCCAGCCAAACCATGCACCGAATAAGGCGAGTAGCTTGAAATCGCCATAGCCCATACCTTCTTTTTTTGTAATAAATTTGAATATATGAAATACCAGCCATAAACTTAAGTAGCCTGCTATTGCTCCAATCACTGCACTGTGTAAATCGACATAAAGATTAAACGAATTGAGCAGCAATCCTAACCATAAAAAAGGTAGCGTTAGAGAATCGGGCAGATATTGGTGATCAAAATCTATTCCGCTTAATGCGATTAAATTCCAGCTTAACAATAGTGCAAAAAATGTTTGCCAGCTCAATCCAAATTGCCAGACAACCATAAAAGTGATAATACCGGTAAGTAATTCGAACAAAGGATATCGTAGTGATATTGCAGTCTTACACTTATGGCAACGGCCTTTGAGAAATAAATAACTTATTATTGGGATATTTTCGATAGCGGAAATTCGATGCTGGCAGTGTGGACAGGTAGAAGGGGGGTATGCCAGATTAAAAGGAGTATCTAATGCCGTTTTTTTATAAGAAAAATCTTTGTCCTGCTCACCTAAAAAGTTAACACAATCCTGAGACCAGTCATGTATTAACATTTTGGGCAGGCGATAAATAACGACATTCAAGAAGCTGCCAATGATTAAGCCGAGTACTATCGCGAATAGATAAACAAGCATCGGCAGTTGCTGTAATAATTCAATGAATTGCATTGTTATTTTTAGAAGTGATTAACCGCCGCCACTAACAATTTTACCCATTTGGAAGATAGGCATATACATTGCTATAACTAAACCACCAATAACCACACCCAATATGGCCATAATTAAAGGCTCCAGTAATGTACTCATACCATCAACGGCATTATCCACTTCTTCTTCATAAAAGTCGGCTACTTTGCTTAACATTGTATCAACCGAACCTGCTTCTTCACCAATCGCGGTCATTTGTATAACCATATTAGGGAAAAGACCAGACTGGTTCATGGCAACATTCAGTTGGGTACCGGTTGCTACTTCATCTTTCATTACAAGTACTGCATCCTTAAAAACAATATTGCCGACCGCGCCCGAGACGGAGACCATTGCCTCAACAAGTGGTACCCCCGCGGCAAACATGGTTGCCAGGGTTCTTGCAAAACGTGCAATTGCGGCTTTTTCTAAAATATTACCAATGATGGGGATTTTTAACATAGTCCTGTCCATCGCGTGGTTAAACTTTGTTGAGCGTTTTTTCATTTGCATAATGCCGTAAATAGTTAAACCAATTCCGCCAAACACGGCCCACCACCAATCCTGGAAGAATTTTGAAAGATTAATTACAAATCGTGTAATGGCAGGTAAATCAGCACCAAAGCCTGAGAATAAACCTTCAAACATTGGTATAACAAATATCATTAAAATAGCGGTAATGATAAAAGCAACACCGATGACGGCGGTTGGATAAAAAAGGGCTTTCTTAATTTTGCCTTTTATCGATTCTGTTTTTTCTTTATAGGTCGCGATTTTATCGAGAATGCTATCTAGAATACCAGCATGTTCACCCGCTTGAACAAGATTGCAGTAGAGTTCATCAAAATAGAATGGGTGCTTGGCTAATGCATCGGATAAGTTACTACCACCTTCAATATCGGTTTTAACGGTCAGTAATAATTCTTGCATTGCTTTATTTTCATGCCCTCGACCAATAATTTCAAAACCCTGAACGAGGGGTACCCCGGCATCCATCATGGTGGCTAGTTGGCGACTGAATATGGAGATATCTTTGGACTTTATCTTGCCCTTACCTCCACCGAACAACGGTTTGCTTTTCTTTTTTATTTTGCTGGGATTAATACCTTGACGACGCAAAGTTGCTTTAATCAACGACATATTGGCACCAGCCGATTCACCTTTAACTTTTTTGCCTTTGCTATCTTTGCCTTCCCAAATAAAGACGTCTTGTTTTTTTGTTTTTGTCGCCATGTTGGTTTTCCTTAATCTTATTCTTTAGTAACACGATTAATTTCATCAAGACTGGTCATACCATCTTTAACTTTTCTAAGGCCTGATTGTCTTAAGTCGGGTACGCCTTCATTTTGAGCCTGTTTGCCTAAGACTAATGCGTTGCCACCCTCCATAATAATACGTCCCATCTCTTCAGATATAGGCATTACCTGATAAATACCAACCCGTCCCTTATAGCCTTCAGAGCAACGGTCGCAGCCCTGTGGACCATAAATGGTTAGCCCTTTTGATATTTCCTCCTTTGAAAAACCTTCTTCTAATAAGGATTCATTAGGGATATCTAATTTTTTTCTACATTGGGTACATAGGCGTCTGGCGAGACGTTGCGCAACAATTAAGTGCACTGATGACGCAATATTGTAACCCGGTACGCCCATGTTAATTAAACGTGTGAGTGTTTGCGGCGCATCATTAGTATGCAGTGTGGATAAAACAAGGTGACCAGTTTGTGCTGCTTTGATTGCAATTTCAGCTGTTTCAAGATCTCGAATCTCACCAACAAGAATAATATCCGGATCCTGCCGAAGGAAAGCACGCAGGGCGCTTGAAAAATTAAGCCCCACTTTATTGTTTACATTAACTTGATTAATTCCGGGCATATTTATTTCAACCGGGTCTTCGGCTGTCGATATATTCACGCCTGGCTGGTTCAGAATGTTTACACCCGTGTATAGAGAAACTGTTTTACCTGAACCAGTTGGCCCCGTAACTAGAATCATGCCATAAGGTTTTGATAAGGCATGAAGGTAGAGCTCTTTTTGTTCATCCTCAAAACCTAATGCCTCAACCCCCATTTTGGCACTATTCGGGTCGAGAATACGCAGTACGATTTTTTCGCCAAATAAAGTTGGGCAGGTATTAACACGAAAATCAATCGATCGATTCTTTGATAAATTTAATTTTATACGGCCATCTTGTGGAATTCGCCGTTCTGAAATATCCAGACGTGACATAACTTTTAGGCGGGCCGATAATTTGTTTGACATACCGATAGGCGGTGTCGCCACTTCGTGTAAAATGCCGTCTTGTCGAAAACGAACCCGGTAATTTTTTTCGTAGGGTTCAAAATGAATATCGGATGCGCCTTTATTAATGGCATCGAGCAATACTTTATTTACAAAACGAACAACAGGGGCATCGTCAATATCCGAATCCCCGCTGGGGTCATCGTTTTCAGTTTCTTCATCAACATAATCAAGATCGTCGTAATCACCGTCGGCAAGATCGGATAGAGAGGTATCGTTATCCTCCATGGCTTTATCGATAGCCACCTGTAATTTATCTTCTTCAACCAGAATAGCTTCAGTTGACATACCAACATGGAATTTAACTTCATCGATTGCTAGTAGTTGAGTCGGGTCGGATATTGCGATGAATAAACGGTTGCCACGTTTAAATAGGGGTAAAGTGTTATGTTTACGAACCAGTGTTTCCTTTACCAGCTTAATAACGTCGGCTTCAATTTCAACCGCCTCAATATTAACCACCGGAACACCAAATTCATTCGATGCAGCAGTGGCTATATCAGCACTATTCGCTAATTTTTTTGAAACAACATAAGAAACAAAAGGAACTTTTTCTTTAATCGCAGCGGCTTGAGCCGCAATGGCCTTAGCTTCATCGATAAGACCATCCTGGACAATTTTTCGAGCGAGTCCGCCTAATTGTATTTTTGCATTGGGAGTTGCCATTATCTTTTAAGTTTAAGTCTACTTGTTATTGTTTTATATAATAATTAGTTTATGGTCATTGTAAAGGCGCTAAGACTTGCGTTCTGTAAACTTCGAATACCTGTTACTTCTATTTCATATCCTGAGCCACTCGTAAGAGAGGTGATTTTATAATCACAATTAACGTGTGCGTTATACATTGTGCTGCCAATGGCGCCATGCTCTCGATAAGTTGAGCGGAAGTAGCCTCCACTCTTATTTTCGATATTTTTATAGTCATTAGTATCAGTTGATGTATCTGCGCTACCAGTTGCTGTGCCGACCCCAGGAAAATAACGGTTATTTTCCAAAAAATACTGTTTTTGCGCTAATTTAATGGCTGCTACTTCGTTACTGCATTCTGCAATGCGGCCACTTTCCATATAGCCGTTATAGGCGGGTATGGCTACGGCAGAAAGTACCCCGATAATGGCGATAACAATCATTAATTCAATAAGTGTAAATCCTTGATTTATATAGCTTATTTTATATTTCATAGAGTTAACCTGCATAGTTTGTTTATAACACCTTCTATATAGCTTAGCACAGCAAATACGCTAATTCAGATGAAATATCTAAAAATGCAATCCAAGTCATATTTAATTAAACAATTAAAAACAACAAGTTATATTCATTAAATCGAGCATAGTGGTATTTTTTTCAACTGTTTAAATCTGGTCATTGAAATAAGCTTGTATGATCGAATTGTCATTATTAATTGTTACACTATAGGCAATTAATTATTAAAATTAACTAACTATTGGTTACAACTCGAAACATTTTTAACTATACTCTATAACTAATTGATATTTTGATGAATTCAGGGTAAAAAGTAAAGACAAACCTACGTTGTTTCTGGAATTTTATAATATGGCAGCTGAAGCACACAATATGAGCGATAGATTTACCCAAATGGCGGGTAAGCTCGATCCCGTTGCGCTTTTGCAAGCAAGCTGGGTTTCACATATTCCCTTTTGGCTGAACATTTTATTTATTGTTTTATTGGCGAAATTTACAGCTAATTTTACCTGGCTACTATTTTCGCCGGCAGTGGATTACAACGTTGCAGCGGTAAAGACGGGGCAACAGACTAATCAGTCGAAAGCACGTTTGACCTCGGTTAGCCGATTGCATTTATTTGGCCAGTCGCAAGGTAAACAGGTTGCCAGTACAGCTCGAATAGCAAAAACAAAGTTACGCCTTGTTTTAAAAGGTGTTTTTGCTTCAACCAACCCAATGCAGGCCTTTGCAATTATTGCCGAGAGTAAAAATGCAAGGGGGCGTACATTTAAGGTTGGCGAGCGCTTACCAAGCGGCGCTGTATTGCATGAAGTCAGAGCGAAGGAGGTTATTTTGAACAGGAATGGTCGTTTGGAATCTCTCGCCTTACCACAGCTGAAATTAAATAATATTCAGGTCGCCTCTAATCGTGCAGGTAAACGTAGTCGTCGAAGTGTGCGTACATTACCGAATACGAATCGGCTCAGAAAACTACGAGAAACATTTGTTAGATCGCCACAAAAATTTATGGAAAATGCTCGGTTAGAGCCAGTGGTCAACCGTGCTGATGGTACGACGGAAGGTTTTACCTTTAATCATAATGATCCGAGCGTTATGCGAAGTCTAGGTATACTGCCAACTGATGTGATAACTGCTATCAATGGAACTTTGATTACCACTAATGTGAGTGGTGCGTATGAGCAATTATTGTCATCTTTGAAAAATGGAACACCTTTGAGTATTGATTTTAAGCGTAAAGGTATTCCACAAACAGTCAATGTGCAGATGTAGTTTTCAAGGAGTGCATCGAATTGAATACAATGAGTTTTAAGTTTAAAAATATTATGAGCAGGCCAAGAAAAATTAAAATGTCAGTAAAAAATATAATTTCTGCAAAAAACATTTTGCAATTATTTGTCATTGCATCGATACACTTAGGGGGGCAGCAATTTGCGATTGGTGCTCCAGCAATTAGTGGTATTGAGAGTAATAGCAAAACGGAAGAAGTTCAAACGCATACATTGAATTTTGTCGATGCTGATATTCATGCCCTAATTAATGCTGTTTCGCGCATTACAGGAATGAATTTTATTATTGATCCACGCGTTAAAGGTAAGGTAACCATTATTTCTAATAAAGAAATGCCGAGTGAAGATGTTTATCAGGTTTTTCTATCGGTTTTAAAAGTACATGGTTTTGCTGCGGTTGTCGGACCTCATGTGACTAAAATTGTTCCAGAAGTAAATGCTAAGCAAGACGCGATCCCTTTTATGAACAAAAGGATTTATAACGGCAGTGATGCTTTTGTAACACGCGTTGTTGAGGTTAAGTATGTTGATGCTGCGCAGCTTGTTCCTATTTTACGTCCGCTTGTGCCGCAGCGTGGTCATTTAGCGGCCTATCCGGCTTCAAATGTACTGGTTATTTCAGATAGTGCAGCCAATATTTCAAGACTGGAAAAAATTATACGTCGTATCGATCAGGCAACAGGGGATGAGGTTGAAGTAATTTCTCTGGAACATGCATCGGCTTCGGAAATTATTCGAATTTTACAACAACTCAATGGACAGAATACGAAACAAAAGAAAAGTTTAAATGCCGTTGCTGACGATAGAACTAACAGTATTTTGTTAGGTGGACCAAGATCGTCCCGCTTACGAACACGCGCATTAATATCACATTTAGATACGCCATTAGAAACAGGGGGCTATACTCATGTTATTTATTTACGTAATGCTGTGGCAAAGGATCTGGTTCCTGTTTTAACTGGTATTAGTAAGAGTTTGGCTAAAAAAGGTAAAGGAGCTAAAGGTGTTTCTGCCCAGGCAAATATTATTATTGAAGCCCATGAAAGTACCAATGCACTGGTTATTTCGGCACCGGCGAATATTGTTCGCTCCTTAAAGTCGGTCATTCGGCGGCTTGATATTCGGCAGGCGCAGGTGCTTGTTGAATCTGTTATTGCCGAAGTGTCTGAAGAAGCAACCAGAGAGTTAGGCGTTCAATGGGCTGGTGGAGGAACAAGTGCAAGCCGCCCCGTTGGTTTGATCAACTTTGATAATGGTTATAGTGCACTTAATTTATTGTCAGATGTACCACCACCAGCGGTTGGTTTAACTCTGGGTGTAGGAGACTTAATTGGAGCCAGTCGAGTGGGGGCTTTAATACGTGCATTATCCAAAGATGTGGGCACCAATATACTATCAACACCAAGCCTGGTAACAATTGATAATACGGAAGCGAAGATTGTTGTAGGCCAGAACGTTCCCTTTATAACAGGCTCTTTTAGTGGCACTGGGACGGGTGGTTCTACCCCTAGCAATCCTTTTACAACGATTCAACGTCAGGATGTGGGGTTAACGCTAAAAATTAAACCACAGATAAATGAAGGAAACTCGATTAAACTTGATGTGGAGCAGGAAGTTTCCAGCCTGAGTCCTAGCACAGTTGGTTCTGATTTAATTACCAACAAACGCTCAATAAAAACCACGGTTATGGTAGAAGATGGCGGTATTGTTGTACTGGGTGGCTTAATTGAAGAGTCACTTCGTGAAAATGAACAAAGGGTTCCTTTTCTAGGTGATATTCCTATTTTGGGCTTGCTCTTTAGATATAATAAAACAACAAAAGTTAAAACGAATCTTATGGTCTTTATTCATCCGCAAATAATGAAAGATGATGCGATGTTACAAAGTTTAACCAATGAAAAGTATGATTATATTCGTGCCAAGCAGCTTGCTATTCGTGAACGTGGTGTCAGGTTATTAGACGATGAACAATCACCTTTACTACCGGAAATGAAAGAATTTTTAAGTTTGCCGCCGGAGTATGATGCATCGGTGGACTCAGATAGTGCTATTATTATGCCACCCAGTATGGAAGGTAATGAACCCCCCGCTTCATTCAGTAAGATACAAATGCCACCGGTTGAAACAACAGCTCAAGAAAATTCAGTAGCGAAGCAAACTGAAGAAATCAACACGGTGCCACCAACACTCGATGAGCCTTCTGAGTAAGGGAGTCAGTAACCTTGAGTGATATAGCAACAATAGAACGAAGTGCCGGTACTCGCGCATTACTTTCATTTGCTTTTGCCAAGCGGCATGGTGTACTTGTCACCGGCTTGTACGATGATCATGTTGAAATCACCCATGTTGACGGCGTTAACACGCAAATCCTTTTAGAACTTCGACGTCATTATGGTGTGCCTTTACAAATTCGTTCTATTGACAAAGAAGCATTTGATAAAGTGTTACAGGCAAGTTACGAATCACATTCCGATGAAGCAATGGAAATGATGGAAGGGATTGGAGATGAGCTCGATTTAGAAAGTCTTGCCGACGCACTTCCTGAAACTGAAGATTTGTTAGAAACAGAAGACGATGCACCTATCATTCGTTTAATAAATGCTTTACTGACCCAGGCAGTAAAACAAAACGCATCTGATATTCATATTGAACCCTTCGAGAACCGACTTTTAGTTCGCATGCGTGTTGATGGCGTGATGCGAGAAGTATTACAACCTCAACGTATTCTAGCGCCACTGATTACTTCACGCATTAAAGTTATGGCAAAACTTGATATTGCTGAAAAACGTCTACCACAAGATGGTCGGATTTCTTTGCGCATAGCCGGGCGAGCGGTTGACGTACGGGTATCCACATTACCATCCGGTCATGGTGAACGTGTGGTACTGCGTTTATTAGATAAACAAGCGGGTCGCCTGGATTTATTTCAACTGGGTATGGCAGTTGAAACAACAGTGACCATTGACCGATTAATTCGTCGCCCTCATGGCATCGTATTAGTGACTGGCCCAACTGGTTCAGGTAAAACCACAACGCTATACGCTGCATTAGAAAGATTAAACGACGCCAGTCGTAATATTATGACAGTTGAAGATCCTATCGAGTACTATATTGATGGCATTGGCCAAACCCAGGTTAACACCAAAGTTGAGTTAACCTTTGCTCGTGGTTTGCGTGCCATACTTCGTCAGGATCCTGATGTGGTGATGGTGGGTGAAATTCGAGATCTTGAAACCGTGCAAATTGCTGTGCAAGCCAGTTTAACCGGCCATTTGGTTTTTTCCACCTTACATACTAATACCGCTATTGGTGCAATTACGCGCTTGCGAGATATGGGCGTGGAACCGTTCTTACTCTCTTCCAGTTTGTTAGGTGTTTTAGCTCAAAGGCTGGTTAGAACATTATGCCCCTCATGTAAGCAGGCAAAAACGGCCAATGTTGCAGAATGTTTAGCATTAGGTGTTGCGCCGGAAACACCACCGGTTATCTATGAGCCCTTAGGTTGCGATGACTGTAGTAACCTGGGTTATAAAGGCCGTTTAGGTATTTATGAGTTAGTTGAAGTTGACGATAAACTGCGCTCAATGATTCATGAAGGTTCAAGTGAACAAGTTATTGAACAACATGTCAGAACAATGTCGAGCAGCATGCGCAAAGATGGTATTCGGCGTGTTTTGTCAGGTGATACTTCTCTGGAAGAAATTACCCGTGTCGCTCATGAGGACGCTTAACCATGGCCGCTTATGAATATGTTGCCTTAGACAAAGAAGGTCGCAAAAAGAAAGGTATGATAGAAGGTGACTCTGCGCGACATGTTCGTCAGTTATTACGTGACCAGGGTTTATTGCCGGTCTCGGTAGACGAAGCGGCCGAACGTGAATCGCGTCAGTCATCCGCTCGTTTTAATATGCAACGCAGTATTAGTGCGGCCGACCTGTCTTTAATTACCCGACAACTTGCCACCTTAACCAAGTCAGGCTTACCACTCGATGAAGCAACCGCCACGGTATCCAGACAAACAGAAAAGCCGCGCCTGCAACGTTTATTGCTGGGCATTCGCGCTAAGGTTTTAGAAGGACATTCACTCGCCGATGGTATGGCGCAATTTCCACATGTGTTTAATAATTTGTATCGTTCGACCGTTGCGGCGGGTGAACAAACCGGTCATCTTGATCTTGTTTTAGAGCGATTAGCTGATTACACCGAAGGCCGCCAGCAATTACAAAACCGAATTCGAATGGCACTTATTTATCCGGCTATCTTAACCTTTATGGCCATTACTATTGTTTCATTTTTACTTGCCTACGTAGTACCTGAAGTTGTTAAAGTGTTTGAAGACTCCGGTCAGACTCTGCCCACGATTACGCTTGTTATGATTGCATCCAGTGATATTTTAAGAGACTACTGGTTGCTTATTGTTGGCGTTATTGTTGTTATTTCAATGGGCTTCAGTATGTTGTACAAACAACCTGCGGGAAAAGAAAAGATACATGAGATATTTTTAAAGTTACCGCTAGTTGGGCGTTTAACACGAGGGGCGAATACCGCACGTTTTACCCGAACCTTAAGTATCCTGGTTGCAAGTGGTGTGCCTCTTCTTGAAGCACTTAAAATATCTGGCCAGGTAGTCGAAAATTTACCGATGCGTCATGCTATATTAGATGCCGGTGCGAGAGTAAGAGAAGGCTCCAATTTAGCCAAATCGCTTGATGTGAGTGGTTATTTCCCGCCTATTGTTGTTAACCTGATCGCCAGTGGTGAAGTGAGTGGCAACCTGGATGACATGCTGGAACGTTCATCGGTGAACCAGGAACAGGAACTTGAAACACTGATATCAACATTAATGGGTATTCTGGAGCCTATGTTGATAGTCATTATGGCGGTTGTAGTGCTTATGATAGTGCTAGCAATACTGCTACCAATCTTTAATCTAAACCAGCTTGTACAATAAATTTAGTCGTCAGGAAACAAATATGAAACAGATAAACTATAGCAATCTTTCTTTAACAAAAATCTCTCAACAAGGTTTTACCTTAATCGAAGTGATGGTGGTGGTGGTTATTTTAGGTATTTTGGGTGCCGTTGTACTACCAAACATTATGGATGAACCCGGTAAAGCTCGAATCGTTAAAGCCAAACAGGATATCGCGTCACTTGAGTCAGCACTAGATCGTTATAAACTTGATAATTACGTTTACCCGTCAACTGATCAAGGTTTGGAAGCATTAGCAAAAAAACCTGCTGGTGCTCCTGAGCCCAAAAATTATAAGACTGGAGGCTATATTAAGAAACTAAAAAATGATCCCTGGGGCAATCCCTATTTATATTTAAACCCGGGTGTTAAAGGTGCAACAGATATTTTCTCATACGGTCCAGACCAGCAACAAAGTGAAGACGATATTGGAAACTGGAATATTAACTAAGTTGTTCAACTTATAACGCATGGCCATTAACAATGCTAACAAGGAGAAATGTAACTCGCTTACATAACGGTTTTACTCTAATCGAAATATTGGTTGTTATGGCCATTATGGGCATTATGTTAGGGCTGGGTATGTTTGCATTCGGTGATGGTGGCTTGTCAGACAAGCTGGAACAGGAATCGAACCGGCTTTATGGTTTAATTAAATTAGCCCAGGAAGAATCAATATTAAATTCGACTGAGTTAGCGCTGGAACTTGAACGTGATGGCTATGTTTTTAAGAAGTCAGTGTTTAATGAAAGAAACAAAAAATATGAGTGGATTGATATTCCAGGCGATAAATTATTTAGAAAACGCTCATTAACAGCCGGTATTGAAGTGGACTTGAAAATTGAAAATGAAACACTGGAATTAGGTGGTAAAACGAGCGAGGAAGAAGAGCAAGCTATTCGTATGTATATATTATCAAGTGGCGAGTTAACGCCATTTGTTATCGTTTTAAAAATAGGTGATCTGGAACAATATTATGAAATTTCCGGACGTATTAATGGCGAATTAAAAATTCAGCGAAAGCAGGATAATTAAATGAAGCCTGCTTTTAATCGGCAACATTTTTTTTTAAAGCGCCGAGTAATAACTCATAAAGGCTTTACGTTGTTAGAAGTTATGGCAGCTTTACTTATTGTTGCTTTAGCACTAACCGCTCTGGTAAAGGGCGCAGCTCAAAAAGTGAATAATGCTAACGAGCTACGTGATAAAACATTTGCCCAATGGGTTGCTATTAATAAAGTAACAGAGTGGCGTTCTCGTCAATTTATATCGAGTAGTACTCTGACGGGTGACGATATGATGGGCAAACAGGAATGGTATTGGGTTGCAAAATTCGTTAAAACGGAAAATAAGTCGATACATCGTGTCGAAGTGAGTGTTTATAAAGACGAAGAACAAAAAGCGAATAAAGAACAGCCTGTTATTCGTTTTAATGCCTTTTTGAGTGGTATCGCAAAATGAAACTACCTGAACATAGACAACAACACGGTTTTACTTTATTAGAGTTACTCGTTGCACTTAGTATTTTTGCAGTTATGTCAGTTATGATCTTTGGTGGTTTAACCGAAGTGCTTCAGGTTAGGTCTGCGACAGACAGGTACACAGACCGGTTAACCGAGTTACAGTTAGCTTTTATGTATATTAGCAGGGATACACGGCAGCTGATTAATCGTGGTGTTCGTGGACAATTTGGAGATGAGTTACCAGCATTATTATCGAATCAGCTGGGGAAGTATAAACTGGAATTGACCCGTGCTGGTTATCCTAATCCGGCAAGAATAAACAGAAGTTCATTACAGCGAGTGGCGTATGGTATTGAAGACAATAAATTGTATCGTTATCGTTGGTTTGTTTTAGATCGGGCTGCTGACAGTATGCCAATGAAAACGGTTTTGTTAAATGATATAAACGCTTTTAATTTACGTTTTTTAAATGCTAATGGCAATACTACATTGGGTCTGAGTAATAACCAGGCTAATAATTGGGTATCAGTCTGGCCTAATCTGAAGACAGGTGAAACAAATAATAAGTTACCAAAGCTTATCGAAGTGACACTAGAATTAGAAGATTGGGGCCGATTTACTCGGGTGTTTGAATTCCCTGAAACGATATAAAAATGAAAAGATTAAATAAAACAAAAATACAGCAGCAGCAAGGCATCGCACTTATTATGGTATTACTAGTTGTTGCGTTGGTGACTATTATTGCCACTGGTATAGCTTCGAAGCAAAAATTAAGTACGCGAAGAACGGAAAATCTTTTAAATAATGAACAGGCATATATGTACCTGTTAGGTGCTGAAGATTGGGCAAAAGATATCCTTGTAGATGATGCTAGGAATAACGAAACTGATTCACTTCAGGATGACTGGGCCACCAAGTTACCCCCTATTCCCGTTGATGGCGGGACTATCCAGGGTAGCATCGAAGACTTACAGGCCTATTTTAATATTAATAGCATTATTGATGCTGCCGGGAAGCCTGTATCAGAAAGCATTACTGTATTAAAAAATTTACTTAGAGAGATAGACAGTCAACAAAGTAATGTAACGATTCCCAATGATATTGAGCAGGCAATTGTTGACTGGATGGATAAAGATCAGGATGCAACACCGCCTAATGGTGCGGAAGACGGCGAGTATTTAAATAGGCGGATCCCTTACGTTACGGCTAATAAGCCAATGGCAAGTACATCCGAATTAATAAAAGTTAATGGTTTTACTTTTAAGACATACGATGCGATTTCCCGCTATTTAGTTGCCTTACCTGATTCTGTTAATGTAATAAATGTTAATACAGCGAATGCAATGTTAATAAGCAGCCTGTCAAATCAAATTAGTATTGCTCAGGCAGAAGATATTGTTAAAAGCCGTGATAACAAAGGTTTTGATACGGTTGATGAATTCCTGGAGCATCCTGACGTTAAGGGTAAAAATATCAATAGAAACTTACTAGATGTAAAGAGTAGTTATTTCTTACTAAGAGCACGTTCAATTATTGGCAACTCTAGATCCGAATTATATAGTGTTCTGTATAGAAAAAAGGCAGATAAAAATAAAGTGGGCATTAAAGTGTTACTACGTAGTCAACGGAGAATATAAATGGCACGTGAGCTATTTATTTTTTTAGATTCAGTTAAACCGAACGATGAAGCGCCGGCGCATGGTCGCTGGGTACTATTTGATAATGGTAAGCCACTTGGAACCTTAATCAAGGGGCCATTAATTTCTGCCGCTAAAGCAGCACGGGAAGCACGCGTTATTGTTATTGTTCCTGGTGAAGATGTGGTGGTAACAGAAGTAAGCTTACCTGGACAAAATCGACAGCGCTTGTTAACAGCGCTGCCGTTTGCACTGGAAGATCAGCTTATAGATGATGTGACCGACCTGCATTTTGTGCTTGGTCCACGCCATGGTAATGGTAAGTATGTTGTGTCTATCGTTAATCGTGACCGCATGAAGATGTGGACAGAAATATGCGAAGAGCTTGGTTTGCGCATTGATGTGATGGTGCCCGATACAATGGCATTATCAACAGGCATCGGCACCTGGACTATTTTACTGGAAGATACTCGTTCTATTGCTCGCACGGGTGTTCATTCCGGCTTTGCTGTCGACCACAGTAACTTGAATCAACTAATAACAACAACGATTGCCGATGCGGAAGGTGTAAAGCCTGAACGCATTGATATTATTGATTGTCGAGATATTAATATAAATTCTAACGATGTTAGTCTGGACTCGGGTATTGAGTTGCATGTTAATAGTTTTGATAGAGACAGTTTAATATGGTTGGCTGAACATTTTGATTACGAAGCTCCTGTTAACCTGCTTTTTGGAGAGTTTAGCCGCAAGGAAAAAGTAAAAGGCCACCTAAAAAAATGGTATCCGTCTGCAATTATGCTGAGTATATTATTGTTATTTAATGTGCTAACTAAAATTATTGATTACGTTTCCTTGAATAATGAAAGTCAAGGTTTATCAGAGTCAATGGTTTCGCTTTATAAAAAGACCTTTCCGCAAGCTAAACGGGTTGTTAATGCTGCAGTGCAAATGCAGCAAAAGCTGGATAAATTAGAAGGTCAAACCGGAAATAGTGAATCAAGTTTTTCTGAAATGCTAGTTCGTGTTTCGCCTATATTACGTTCAACACCGGGTCTTTATATTCGTTCCATACGTTATCAGAAAGGTCGAATTGATCTTGAAACAGATGTAAAGAATTTTTCTGCTTTAAACAAACTTGAAAAAAACCTTATCGAAAAAGCCGGAATGAAAGTTGATATTAAATCGGCATCGCAAACCAAAGAGCGAGTGGTTAGTCGAATTGAAATCAAAAGGCTAAGCTCATGAGTGAGATAAAAGAATATTTCAAAAATCTTGAGTCGCGAGAAAGAAGCCTGGTCATTATTACCGGGTTGCTGTTAATACTGGTGATTCCATATCAGTTTATCTGGAAACCATTTACTGAGAGTGTCACTAATACAACTATTCGAGTTGATGCACAGAAAAGGCAGTTTATAAAAATGCAACAACAAGCAAAAAAAATACAGGCTCTACGTGGCTCAAGCACGATTGTTTCGCAACCAGGTCGGCAATTTTTGAATAATGCAATTAACACAGCCGCTAGAAAAAATGGTTTAGCGAATGCGCTAAAAATAAAGTCAGACAGTAATAATAATTTACGTGTGTCATTAGATAATGTTCCCTTTGATAATGTGATGAACTGGTTAGATCAATTAATTTCACGTAACGGTGTCATTGTTAGTAAAGTGAATATTGACAGACAACCAATGGCAGGCCGGGTTAATGTAAGTGTATATCTGGAAGCACCATGATAGGTTTTAAGTCAAAAACGTCTAAGCGAAAATCTCGCAAACAAAAACGTAGACAAAATGCTAAGCGTAGGTATATCCGCTACGGTATTTTTGCGTTTATAAGCTATTTATTTTTTTTAATCGCTACGTTTCCAGCAAGTATCGTGGTTTCACTTATTGCTGATAACCCCCAGCTAAAAAGACAACTGCAGATATCTGCGGTTACGGGAACAATCTGGTCAGGAAATGCAGCTAGTGTTCAGGTTGCAGGACTTAATTTAGGTTCGGTCAAATGGGATATGAAAATATTACCGTTGCTATTGGGTGAAATAAATAGCTATGTTAATTTTAAGAATGTAGCAGATTCAACAGGTAATATATCCGGTTCGGGGACGGTTTCTTTTTCTCTTGGTGGAAAATTAGCACTGGATGATTTTAGCGCGGCGTTTTCTGTTGATAGCCTTGCTCCACTTATGTATGGCATGCCTGCTCGATTCTCGGGTGATATTCGTTTGCACATTGACAAGATGAGTTTAGTCCAGGGGCAGCGCATCAATATAAAATCAAGAATTGTGGTATCAAATGCGGCATTAGTGTCGCCACAAAAAATAGCTTATGGTGATATACTCATTCAGGCATCGCCTAAAGCCGAGGGTAGCCATTTAGTATTAACCGATCAAGGTGGACCGTTAATCCTTGATGGCAGTATAAAAATCAAGGGCAATGGTGTTTATAATTTAAACCTTGGAATGGGTGCAAGAGATTCAGCCTCTGCGGATTTGGCGAATGGCTTACGTTTTCTCGGGCAACGTGACGCGACGGGTAAGTATCGTTACAAAATGAATGGGAAGTTACAAAATTGGTAGCGATACAACTTACTCAATACCTAATTTTTTAATTCGATAACGCAAGGCTCTAAATGTAATTCCAAGAATTTTTGCGGCGGCTGTTTTATTGTACCGCGTTTGTTCCAGGGCTTTTATTATCGCCTCCTTTTCGGTATTTAATAATGTTGGATCGAGCATTAAATTATCCGAGCTTGCCGAATCTTGCGGCCGTTCTTTTGGTAGTTGTAAGTCCTCAGTTGAAATACTACCGCCTTCGAACAACGTCATTGCGCGTTCAAGGATATTCTCAAGTTCACGTACATTACCAGGAAACGGATAATTTTTTAAAGCCGTAAGCGCCTCTGTTGATAGCTTGGCAACATCGGTTTGCCATTCTTTGGCAATTTTTCTGAGAAAATGCTGTGCTAACAGAGGAATATCTTCAGCATGTTCGCGTAGTGAGGGCACATTTAATTCAATGACGTTGATCCGATAAAACAAGTCTTGCCTGAATTTATCTACCTCAACGAGTTGTTGTAAGTTTTTATGTGTTGCACTTAGAATACGCACATTCACCGGTGTTTCTGTTTGATGACCAACTGAGCGAATCGCTTTTTCTTGAATGGCTCGCAATAGCTTTACCTGCATTGGTAAGGGTAAGTCTGCAACCTCGTCTAAAAATAATGTGCCACCATCGGCTGCCTGGAAAAGCCCTTCCTTATCGGCTGTTGCACCGGTAAAGCTGCCTTTTTTGTGACCAAAGAATTCACTTTCGACCAGCTCAGACGGAATTGCGCCACAATTAACAGGAACAAAAGGCTGCGATTTTCTTGCACCGTTTTCATGTATTAAACGTGCGACCAGTTCTTTGCCCGAACCAGAATCCCCGCTAATATAAACCGGTGCCTGACTACGCGCCAGTTTGAGTATTTTTTTACGAGTATCTTCGATGATTGCCGATGTACCCAGTAATGCTTGTTCGGAGTGTATGGTTTTATCCGTTTCCCTGTTTTTTAATTCAAGCGCACTGGATACTAGGTTGCGCAAAACTTTCAGGTTGACGGGTTTCGATACAAAATCAAATGCACCAGCTTTAAGCGCTTCAATAGCCGATTCCATATTGCCGTGGGCGGTAATCATTGCGACCGGTAGTTGTGGATAATTTTCAGTAATATGTCTTACAAAATCGATACCATTGCCATCGGGCAGTTTCATATCGCTCAGGCATAAATCAAAACTGGATTTTGTTAAAAGTTTTGTTGCCTGGGTAATATCTTCGGCTAGCTGGGTATCGATATCCATGCGTGACAAAGTAATATCGAGTAACTCACGAATATCCGGTTCATCATCAACAATTAAGGCTTTAAATTTTTTCTTTTCACTCATATAGTTTTCTATTTTTATATATCAAATATATTCACTGAACATAATAACATTAATTAACCTGAACTCGGGTTAAGAAAATCCCCCGTTTCCTGTCCTCGCATTAATGGGTTTTGGTAACTTGTTTCTCTTATCCCTAGTTCAGGTTAATTAATACTGCGGCGTGGATCCTGAAAGGTAATTCTAAAACAACAGCCGCCGTTTGTAATGGGGATATAATTCATTCTCGCTTGATTACATTCCGCTAATTCACGTGAAATATACAAGCCTAAACCACTGCCCGTTGCTTCAGTGGTATAAAAAGGTTCAAAAATATGTTGTGCCGTTTCCACATCAATTCCTGAACCATGATCAATAATATCGAGAAATGGGCGATTAAATTCGGGCGAAATACCGCCACGTAGTTCTATTTTGGGATTGTTCAGATAATTTTTACTATGTCTTAGTGCATTTTCACACAAGTTGGTGAGTATTTGTTCCAGATGCGAAATATCAAATCTTATTTTTACCTTTTCAGGGCTAATATCAATTGCAATAGGGCTAGTTTTTTCTTTACCAGACTTAGCGGTTTGAAGATGCTCATTAATATGTTGATGAACTATAAAAGTGTTAACAAACTTATCTAGAAAGTTTTTAAGCTCAAAAACTTCAGGACGTGAATGGTTGCGTCGACCAAGCTGCATAATATTTTCGATGATAGTATTCATGCGAGAAGACTGATCATCAATTATTTTTGTAAGCCGCTTATCATTTTTATCAAGGTTAGGAGATTCATCGAGTAATTGGCCAGCGTGGCTAATTGCACCTAAGGGGTTTCTGATTTCATGGGCAATACTAGCGGTTAAACGGCCAAGTGCGGCTAACTGTAATTGTTGAGCCTGCTGTGCCATCACCGATGTGTCTTCGAGAAAAATAAGGATTCCGGATTTTTTGTCCTGTGTGATTTTAGCAAAACGTGGCATGACATTGGCATGCCGCGGCGTTGGACGAATAATCTGTGGCGTTAATTCGGTATTCTTCCGCCAACCATTCACTTGATGTGCCAGCTCGGGCACTATTTTCGATAAATTAGGTGGCTTCCTGGTCGATGGCATACCCAGAATATGCCAGGCGGATTCATTGATTAGTCGAATATCATTTTCATTGTCGACTACAAGAATGCCAGTTTGCATACGTTGAATAATATGCTCAGTTAATTGCGACATATTGGCTAGATCAACTTCACGTTTTAAAGCGAGAGCCTCGGTTTCTTTTAAACGTTGTGCCAGTTTGTGAGAAATAATCGCGGTACTAAAAAATATAACTCCTAAGATACCTGCATAGGTATAGTTTGAGGTTGGTTCATTATTCATGTAATGGCCGAATAATTGATGTCCGAGTAAGGTAATGGTGGCTATAGCCGCAAAATAAAGCGCTGAACGAAATTGTACTATCATGCTATTGCCGGCAACGGTTATCAGTAACAAGGTACCTAAACCAGTTTGAATGCCACCGCTTGAATGCATTAGTAGTAAAATTGATATGCAGTCGGTTAAAACACTTATATGAATCTGAATAAGGGGGTTAGGCTTTTTTAATTGAATGGCCATCCAGAAAATGCAGGATAGAATTAAATAGTTCAGACTTGTCTGGGTAAACAGGGTCAGGTTAACACTGCCGAGAGGGTGAAAATTATTGCCTGTAATGGCTAAAAAAAGAAAAAGAGCAGAGAGAGTGGTTCTATAAATATTCAGGTATGTCAGAGGTTTCCAGACATCAATTTCTAGCTCGCTTAATTGAGTACCAAGCGTAGGTGGATTTAAAGTGAAAGTGTTTTTTGTCGTCATTATCGAGGTTAACGATTATTACGGACTTAACTTTTATGCTCTTCACAACAGAAAAAGTCATCTGAGGATTTTACTGCTTCTTGTTCAGGTAAATGAACACCACATTTAGCGCACTGCACCATATTTTTAATGTCGCTGTCTTTTTTATGTTGCCTGGCTATGAGTTGGTTTTTAGATTTCCAGTTTCGGTATATCTGATAGGCAATCCAGACAATGCCAACAATAATAAGTAAACGAAACAGATTCATAATAATTTTCAATATTCATATAAGATTAGTAGATTAATCATAGCCTTATGTTCGCTATAAGACCAGTAAAATTGGTTTACAGTTAATTAAGAGGCTAAAAGTCATTCTTTAACTTTAGCTGCGTATAAGTAAAATAATACTTCAATTTCGCAGAAGCGAGGCCAGGAAGCAGAAATCAGTCACTAAAGACCGTCTGCCGCAAGAGGCGCGGCAGCGAGCGGCTAGGGGATGGCAGGCTTTGCGTGTCTTTAGTGACTGATTTCTGCTTTCTGCTTTCTGGTCGGGGAGGGGGGGAAGCACAAAATTTCATATACGCAGTGGAGGTTATTTCGAGATTAATCGTAAAGGGTGATAATCGACTGGCGTTTATGTTCAGTGCTATTGTATATTTTTATTATCTGAGCTTTGACATTTTCATCAAGCGGTTTACCTTCAAGAAAATCGTCAAGCTCATCGTAGCTTATTCCAAGTGCCTGTTCGTCTGGTATACCCGGTGCAAGCGATTCAAGATCGGCGGTCGGTGTTTTATCGATAAGGGATTGTGGTGCACCGAGCGTTTTTGCTATTAACCGCACCTGTCGTTTGTTTAAGCCAAATAAGGGTGCTAAATCACAGGCTCCATCACCGAACTTGGTAAAGAAGCCAGTGATGTTTTCGGCGGAGTGATCGGTACCAATAACCAGTCCTGAAACAATGCCGGCAACTTCGTATTGTGCGGCCATTCGCATACGGGCTTTAACGTTACCTTTTGCAAAATCAAGCAAGGAATCGTTTTGTGTCAGGCTGTTTTTCTCGCTTAAAGCTTTAAGTACTTCGGTGTGTAAACCGTCAGTTGCCGGTTTGACATTGATGTTTACATTCTGACTTGCTTGAATAAAATCGAGTGACAATTGTGCGTCTTCTTCGTCTGCCTGAATATCGTAGGGTAGGCGTACAGCCAGAAATGCATATTGGCCTCCTTCATTATTAAGCTCATCAACGGCAAGCTGAGCAAGGCGTCCGCAGGTGCAGGAATCAATGCCGCCGCTTACGCCAAGGACTAAATTGTGTAAACCTGATTGTTTTAACACGCATTTGATAAAGTCGAGGCGGCGCTTAATTTCATAAGCAGGATCAATCGAGGCCAATACCTTCATTTGTTCGCGGATTTTAGTTTCCTGTTTTGTATTGATGTTAGTTAGTTCGCTTGTCATTAATTTTCCGGATGCTTTATTTCATGTGAATAACGCATTTTGCCAAAAACGCAAACAAGATGCGAGGTTATCTGTTTGCTATCCTCACTTTTATGAACTTTAAGCACTATTTTTTTATACTCGTTTGAACTTACCTTAGTTTGAGCTTGCTTCGGGCTACCAAAGAAGAGATATATAGCCTTGGCTTGCACTATTTTGGACTTATTAGCTGTGGTAATTGTTTATAAATCCAGTTAATCTGCAAATACAAAATATTAACTCGGTTGTCGCTGTTTAGCGTTATCGTTTGAATAAAAATTTGGCTATTGGTAGTAAAGGAACTTTAATAATGAAAAAAATAGAAGCAATTATAAAACCTTTTAAGTTAGACGATGTGCGTCAGGCTTTGTCTGATATTGGTGTTTCAGGAATGACTGCTATTGAAGTTAAGGGTTTTGGGCGTCAGAAAGGGCATACCGAACTTTATCGTGGTGCGGAGTATGTTATTGATTTTCTTCCAAAAGTGAAGTTAGACGTGATCATTAACGACGATATGGTCGATAGCTGTATAGAAGCCATTACAAATTCTGCCCGTACCGGGAAAATTGGCGATGGTAAAATCTTTGTTAGTAATATTGAAAAAATAGTCCGTATTCGCACCGGTGAGACAGATGGTGATGCGATATAGTGGTTAAATATTAACCACTGTATTTGTTAGTCAGAAGTAACGATTAGCCGTGTTAGTAAGTCAGTGCTAACACGGCTTTTGTCGTTATTGCATCACTCGTTGGGTCGCTTTGTGATCGGGATGGTTAAGCTGTAATACTCGCATGGCGTCTTTTTCCAGGTTGGTGAGACCGAGTTTGCGGTATCCCTCAACCATTAACGCAAGTGCATCCGGTATGGATTTAGTTTTAGGATAGTTTTGAATAACATATTTTGCGCGGTTAACCGCAGCTAAAAATGCCTTGCGTCGCATATAATATTGCGCCACATATATTTCGTATCTTGCAAGATTGTCCCGTAATAACTTCATACGCTTGATTGCATCATTTCTGTACTGGCTTTTTGGAAAACGTTGCACTAAATCAGCAAAGTATTTAAAGGCTTTTCGAGCCGCTTTGGGGTCTCGTTCAGCTTCATCCTGATTGAACAGGGTGGTAAAAAATGAGCTATTCACATCAAAAGCTGCCAGGCCTTTTAAGTAGTAGGCATAGTCAACATTTGGGTGATTGGGGTGAAGCTTGATAAAACGCTCCGCAGATAAAATAGCCGTTTCGGGCTCATTATCCTTGTAGTAGGCATAGGCAATTTCAAGCTGAGCTCGTTGCGAATATTTGCCATAGGGATAGCGGGATTCTATTTGTTCGTAAAGTTTAACAGCATCGCCGTAATTACTATCATCCAGGCTTTTTTTCGCAGCTTTGTAAATTTCGGCAGCCGACATATCATCCGGCAGGTCTTCGCTATCGACGCTGGCACACCCCTGAGTGAAAAGTAAGGTTGCAGAAATAAGCAGGCTGAAAGATAAAAAGCGACGCCAAAGACGGGTGTTCTGATTGGTGCTATTGCCGTGAGATATTGTTAAGCCAAGTAAATTCATCATGTAGTTAGTACTTCTAGTTTAGTTGCTGTATTTAGGTTATGACGTTGATGCGAGTAAGCAGTATACTCTTCTGCTGCGGTAGATTAAATGCCTGAGCCGACACTAAATTATATTAAACGAGAATGATAGCGCTAAATGATACAGCAAGAACCTGAAATATTAACCGCCACCGTAACTGAAGCCACAGCTGGCAAACGCCTTGATCAGGCGCTAAGTCTACTGTTTGATAAGTATTCCCGAGCCAGGTTACAGCAATGGATTAAATCCGGCCGGGTAACGGTCGAAAATCAGCAACGAAAGCCGAAAGATAAAGTGTACCTGGGTGAAAGCATCGTTATGCAGGTGGAAGCAGATGTTGAAGTTGTCTGGCAGCCAGAAGACATTCCGCTAGATATATTACACGAAGATGATGACATTATTGTTATCAACAAGCCGGTAGGCATGGTGGTACATCCCGCACCGGGGCATGCTTCCGGCACCCTTTGTAACGCCTTGTTGCATCATGTCTCGAATGCTGGGAATCTACCGCGAGCCGGCGTAGTGCATCGTCTGGATAAAGACACTTCAGGCATTATGGTGGTGGCTAAAACCTTAAGCGCACATTGTTCGTTGGTTGAAAGCCTGCAGGCCAGAGAAATATCACGTGAATATATAGCGCTTGTATACGGTGAAACGACTGCAGGTGGAACAGTCGATGCACCCATTGGCCGACATAAAGCTGACCGTAAAAGAATGGCTGTTTTAGGTGATTTGGATAGTGGCGCAAAGCATGCGGTAACCCATTATCGTATTCGTCAACGTTATCATGCCTATACTCTGCTGGATGTAAAACTGGAAACCGGTCGTACCCACCAAATCCGTGTACATATGGGGCATATCCACTCACCGATAGTCGGCGACCCGGTTTACGGTGGCCGCGCCAGAATTCCAAAACAATGCAGCGAAAGCCTGCGCAATGCGATTCAGCAATTTAAGCGACAGGCTTTACATGCCTGGCAACTTAGCTTACAGCACCCCTCCACAAAAGAGTTAATGAGCTGGCAGGCACCGCTGGCAGACGATATTGAACAGTTACTGCAACATCTTGAAAAAAAATGACGGCGAAAAACCTGATACCTGAAATTATCCGTCCAAACTGGTCGGTTGCAGCAAGTGTTCAGGCTTTAAGTACGACCCGAAAGGGTGGCGTGAGTCAGTCGCCGTGGAATGAACTGAACCTTGCAAACCATGTAAATGATAACCAGGACGATGTGCTGCAAAATCGCCGCTTATTGAAGCAACATTGCGGCCTGCCGGATGAGCCCGTCTGGTTAGAACAAATTCATAGTAATAAAGTAGTGTCTTTAACTGCGCAAAATAGCAAATTACATTTTAAAGCCGATGCATCGTATACAACTGAAAAAAATATCGTTTGTTGTGTTATGACCGCGGACTGTCTACCGGTTATCTTTTGTAATAAGCAGGCAACCTGGGTGGCGGCCGCGCATGCCGGCTGGAAAGGTATTGCGAATGGCATATTAAAAAAATTACTGGATATTTTTTGTCGAGAAATGCAGGGTAATTTGAGTGACCTGCAAGTTTGGATCGGGCCGGCTATCAGTGGCCAGGCTTATGAGGTAGCTGAAGAGGTTAAAAATGCCTACCTGCAACAAGACTCTAATTTAGAACAAGCTTTTACGGCTCAGAAAAACGGACGATTTTTACTGGATAATTCTCTAGCAGCACAATTGCAGTTAACCAAAAAAGGCCTGCTGGCAAGTCAAATCGCAACAGAGGCTTTTTGTACTTTTCAGGATAAACAACGGTTTTATTCATACCGGCGTGATGGTTTGAATAGCGGCCGTATGGCGAGTATGATCTGGTTAGCCTAAACTCAAGTTTAAGTATGGTTTGATAAAATGAAAATATTTTTTGTGTTATTTATTTTGTTATTTACGAACGGCTGCGCCGTTGCCATGATAGGTGGCGCAGGCACCGGTGGCTATTATGTAGGAAAAGATAAACGTGATGTCGGTACAATAGCAAACGACGCATCTATTACCTCTAGCATTAATGCCCAGTTTTTAACAACCAAGGGAATTAGTACGTTTGATATTAATGTTGATACTTACAATGGAGTGGTACTCCTGGAAGGCGTGGTTGCGTCGCAAAAAATTAAAAACAAAGTGATCAATATCAGTAAAAAAACAAAAGATGTCGTTAAGGTTGTCTCAAAATTAAAAATCAGCAAAGAATGAAATATAATATACCTATATTCTGATGTTGTTTAGGTAACGGTTATGTGTTTATTAATATGCCGGCTATAATTATTTAAAGCACGTTAATCTTTTATCATTGGGGCGCATGGATATTTCCGTCAGGCAGCTATCATTTAAAGCATTGCTGGAAAGCTCGGCCTATGCCGGTGTGAATGCGGCTTATCTTGAAGACCTGTATGACTCGTACTTAAACAATCCTGATTCAGTCAGTGACGACTGGCGAATTATTTTTGACGATTTACCCTCTGTGAATAGTGCCGAAAATGAACATTCTCACACGGCAATAAGGCAGGCTTTTCGCCAACAGGCCAATCAGTCTTTATCGAACAAAGTAGCACCACCCATTTCTTGTGAACATGATGCCCGGCAGGTACGTGTATTGCAGATGATTAATGCCTACCGTTTTATGGGGCATCTGTCTGCTAGGGTCGATCCTTTAAGTAAAAACCAGCCTACACTCGCAAAAGAATTAACCCTGCAACAGCATGGCTTATCAAGCGCTGATCTGGATAGTCTTTTCAATAGTGGTTCTCTTTTTGGCCCTGAAACAGCCAGCTTGCGAGAAATCGTTGCGATTGTACGTGCAACCTATTGCGGTAGTATTGGTGCTGAGTATATGCACATTACCAATATAAAGGAAAAACGCTGGATCCAGCATTTTCTTGAAAGTCGTCAAGGACAACCTACATTCAGTGCAGAGATAAAGCAGGCATTGCTTCAGCAAATTATTGCCGCAGAAGGTCTCGAACAGTACTTACATACTAAGTATATAGGCCAAAAACGCTTCTCACTCGAAGGAGGTGAAAGCCTGATCCCTTTATTGAAAGGCATTATTCAACGCGGTGGCGGTAAACACGCTATCAAGGAAATGGCCATTGGGATGGCGCATCGGGGGCGTTTAAATGTGCTGGTTAATATTATGGGTAAAACACCTGCCGAATTATTTTCTGAGTTTGAAGGTAATCATAAAAAGCCCAAAGGCACCGGCGATGTGAAATACCATATGGGTTTTTCATCTGATTTTAAAACAAGTAATGGACCGGTACATGTTTCACTGGCTTTTAACCCCTCCCATCTTGAAATTGTTGCACCGGTGGTCGAAGGTTCGGTGCGTGCCCGGCAGGATCGGCGTGGCGATAAACAGGGAGAAAAAGTAATACCAATATTAATCCACGGTGATGCCGCCTTTGCAGGCCAGGGTGTGGTGATGGAAACCTTTAATATGTCTCAGTCGCGAGGCTATTCAACCAAGGGCACCATTCATATTGTGATAAATAATCAGATTGGTTTTACCACCAGCAATCAGCAGGACGCTCGTTCTACTTTATATTGCACCGATGTGGCGAAAATGGTGAATGCACCTATTTTTCATGTTAATGGTGATGACCCGGAAGCCGTGCTGCTAGTTGCACAAATGGCACTTGACTACCGCATGAATTTTTTCAAAGACGTGGTGATTGATATGGTCTGTTATCGACGCCATGGTCATAGCGAAGCTGACGAACCGATGGCAACCCAGCCGGTGATGTATAAATTAATAAAAGATTTGCCGACCACAAAAACGGTTTATAGTCATAAGCTCATAGAACAAGGTGTGATTACTGCGGCAGATATTCAACAACGCTTACAGCGTTATCGTAGCACGCTTGATGCCGGACGTTCTGTGGTTGAAGAATTTTTACCTGCTGACGATGCTCGCTATCCTTATATTGCCGACTGGAGTGATTATTTAAAAAAAGAGTTTAATGGTGAAGTGGTTACCCAGGTTAAGGCCAAACAGTTACAACTTTTATTTAAACAATTAAACAGGTTGCCGGAAAACTTTACACTGCACCGAAGTGTTGCAAAAATAATGGCTGCCCGTGAACAAATGGCCGCAGGTAAACGCGCGATTGACTGGGGTTTTGCTGAAACAATGGCATACGCGACATTATTAACGGATGGTTATTCCGTTCGTCTGTCCGGTCAGGACAGTGGCCGTGGTACTTTTTTTCACCGGCATTGTGTTTTACATAATCAAATTGATGGTGACACTTATGTTCCTTTGCGCCATATTGAAAATATCAAAACGAATTTTTTGGTAATTAATTCTTTGTTGTCGGAAGAAGCCGTGCTGGCTTTTGAATATGGTTACACCACCACCGACCCTCTCACCTTAACCATATGGGAAGCGCAGTTTGGTGATTTTGCCAATAATGCCCAAGTTGTGATTGATCAATTTATTAGTGCAGGCGAGCAAAAATGGAATCGCATGAGTGGCCTAGTGATGTTTTTACCGCATGGCTTTGAAGGTCAGGGAGCAGAGCACTCATCGGCACGTCTGGAACGTTATTTACAGTTATGTGCACAACATAATATTCAGGTGGTCATACCGACGACGGCAGCACAAATCTTTCATGTGTTACGCCGGCAAATGCACATGCCCTGTCGGCGGCCTTTGATTGTGATGTCACCTAAAAGTTTACTACGCCACCCGCTTGCAAGCAGCGATATTGCCGAATTGTCGACGGGTAAATTTAAAATGGTTATCCCGGAAATTGATCAACTTGACGATAGCAAAATTAAACGCGTGATCTTTTGTGGTGGTAAAGTCTTTGTTGATTTAATAGAACGGCGGCGTCAGGAAAACATAGACGATGTTGCCATTATACGTATTGAACAGTTATATCCTTTTCCGGACAGGCAAGTACATCAGCAGGTTGAGCGTTATCGTAATGCTGTTACTTGTATATGGTGTCAGGAAGAGCCCATGAATCAGGGTGCCTGGTATGCTAGCCAGCATCATATACGCGCCGTGCTAGGCAGTAAATATTATCTGCAATATGCCGGGCGACCGCCCCTGGCGGCTCCCGCGGTAGGTTATCTAGCTTTACATAAGGCGCAACAACAACAGCTGGTTGAAGATGCATTAGGGATTGAAAAATAAAAAGGGCTTAATCTTATGAGTATAGAAATAAAAGTACCTGCCTTTCCGGAATCTGTTGCCGATGGCTTGTTAACAAGCTGGCATAAAAAAGCGGGTGACAGCATTGCACATGGTGAGGTGATTGCCGACATTGAAACCGACAAAGTGGTTTTCGAAGTGCCGAGTTTAGCAGAAGGGATTGTTGAAAAAATTCTGGTTGAAGAAGGTGCGACCGTTTTGGGTGGCGAGGTTATTGCTACTATCAACGAACAAACGATTGCTGCCACAAAAAATACAACCGAACCGCCTGCAAGTGAAAAAACGCATGCAGAAAATAAAACAGAAGTAGAGGATGACGCGCTATTTGTAACACCGTCAGCCAATAGACTAATTCAGGAAAATAATATTGATGTTACGGCTATAACCGCAAGTGGTAAAGGTGGCCGTATTTTAAAAGAAGATGTGCTTGCTTTTATGCAACTGAAGACAGCGAAACAAACAAATGATGACGTGAGTCATATTGCTTTAGATGAAGGCCAACGCCCGCAAAAACGCGTTCCCATGACACGACTACGTGCGCGTATTGCAGAACGATTAGTCGAGGCACAACAAACCGCCGCGATTCTAACCACCTTTAATGAAATCAATATGCAAGCAGTGATGGATTTACGGAAAAAATATCATGATGATTTTGAAAAAAAACATGGGGTGCGATTGGGTTTTATGTCTTTCTTTGTTACTGCCGTAGTGGAAGCTTTAAAACAATTTCCCGGTGTGAATGCCTCGGTTGAAGACAACGACGTTATTTATCATGGTTTTTTCGATATTGGGATTGCTGTGGGCTCGCCGCGTGGTTTAGTGGTGCCGATTTTACGTGACGCGGAGCAAATGAGCCTGGCAGAAATAGAGCAAAACATAAATACTCTCGGCGAACTTGCTAAAACAGGTAAATTAAGTATCAAACAAATTACCGGTGGTACCTTCAGTATTACCAATGGCGGCGTATTTGGTTCGATGCTGTCAACGCCCATACTCAATCCACCGCAGAGTGCCATTTTGGGGATGCATAAAATTGAGCAACGACCGATTGCAGAAAATGGTCAGGTAGTTATCCGTCCGATGATGTATGTGGCCTTGTCCTATGACCACCGAATTATTGATGGTCGTGAAGCAGTGCAGTTTTTAGTTTTAGTAAAAGACTTACTGGAATATCCGGCGCGCGCGTTACTGGATATATAATTTGATACAGGACTAAATTTAAAATGAAAAACTATGACGTAATAGTAATAGGCGGTGGCCCCGCCGGCTATGTTGCTGCTATTCGCTGTGCGCAGCATGGATTAAAAACAGCCTGTGTCGATAGCGGAGTGAACGACAAAGGTGAGGCTTCACTCGGTGGTACTTGTTTAAACGTGGGTTGTATTCCATCAAAGGCATTACTGGAATCATCCGAATTGTTTGAGCGCTGTCAGCATGATACTGCCGCGCATGGTATTAAGGTTTCAAAAGTTACACTGGAGCTTGCGGTGCTGATGCAACGTAAACAAAAAGTTGTGAATGAACTCACCAGTGGTATTAACGCGTTAATAAAGATAAATGGCATTGAACTATATACCGGCAGAGGAAAATTATTAGCTGAAAACAAGGTTGAAGTAATCTTAAACAAAGATAATACAAAACAAGAAATAACCGCGACCGATATTATTCTCGCTCCAGGTTCGGTGCCTAGAGCCATTGATAGTATTCCTTATACAGACGACCTTATTGTTGATTCGACGGCCGCATTAGCCTTTACAGAAGTTCCTGAACGACTGGCCATTATTGGTGCGGGTATTATAGGTTTAGAGCTTGGTAGCGTCTGGCGGCGGCTGGGTGCAGAGGTTACTTTGTTTGAAGCGAGTAAGGATTTCTTACCGGCGGTCGATCAAACGATTGCAAAACAGGCTAGTAAAATTTTTACTCAACAAGGTCTGACATTTAATTTTGCCAGCCAGATTAAAAGCACGGCAATTAAAAACAACAAAGTTACTATTAATTACACGCAAGCGGATAAAGAAAACTCGCAAACATTCGATAAGGTCTTTGTTGCCGTTGGCCGCAGCGCGAATACAAAAGATGCTTTTGCCGCGGCAAGTGGATTAATCTGTGATAAGCACGGTTTTATTGAAGTCGACGAACAGTGCCAAACCAATCTAGCGCATGTGTATGCCATTGGTGATGCCGTGCGTGGCCCGATGCTGGCACACAAAGGGGAAGAAGAAGGTGCGATGGTGGCGGATGTAATTGCCGGGCATTTTGCCAAAGTGAATTATGACACTATTCCCTTTGTGGTCTATACGGATCCAGAAATTGCCTGGAGTGGTAAGACCGAACAGCAACTTAAATCAGAAAATATTGCTTACAAAACGGGAATATTTTCTTTTGCTGGCAACGGTCGAGCCCGGGCAATGGGGAAGACGCAGGGTTTAATTAAAACCCTTGCCGATACCAAAACTGATCGCATTCTGGGTGTGCATATGTTCGGGCCGCATGCCTCAGAGTTGATTGCTCAGGCTGTGATTGCCATGGAATTTAACAGCAGCAGTGAAGACCTGGCCATGACCATGTTTGCGCACCCGTCGCTATCCGAGGTATTTCATGAGTCCACAATGGATGTCTTAGACCGAGCTATTCACAAGGGCAAAGCTAAAAAATCGCGAGCATAAAGCATTCATAACAAAAATCCGTTAAGATACTCCGTTTGAATCACTGCCAGGATTAACCGGTAATTTATAAGTAGCCCGGATGCAGCAAAGCGAAATCCGGCTTACATGAATAGATAAAGACAGGATTTTTATATAGCATGAGTTTATTGCTCTGGATTATTATTTTTAGCCTTCTGGGCGGCTTAATCAGTGTGATTGCGGCCTCTACTTTTTTGCTGTTACCGAGCAAAACACGCACACAACTTATCCCTCATTTAGTTAGTTTTGCGATTGGTGCTTTATTAGGTGCGGCTTTTCTCGCACTAATTCCACATAGCCTTGAAGGTGAGTTTAAAATAGACGTACATCATTTAGGCATGACCATACTGTTAGGCTTACTGGCCTTTTTTGTGATGGAAAAATTAGTTATCTGGCGGCATTGCCACCACGACCATTGCGATGCCCACCCGGAAAATCTCGACCACTCAAATAAAGCTGCGGGTACCTTGATTCTAATCGGAGATGGTATCCATAACTTTATCGATGGTGTGCTAATCGCCGCTGCCTTTATGACCGATATCCATTTAGGTATTGTCACTAGCGTGGCGGTGGCAACCCATGAAATTCCACAGGAAGTGGGTGATTTTGCTATTTTATTAAACAGTGGTTTTTCGCGTTCCAAAGCACTGTTGTTTAATGTGCTTGCCAGTTTAACCACGGTAGTGGGTGCACTACTGGCCTATTTCAGTTTGTCGAATCTCGAAGCCTATTTACCGTATGCACTGGTGATAGCCGCTTCCAGTTTTATCTATATTGCGGTAGCAGACTTAATACCGGGTTTGCATAAACGTACTCAACTTTCGGCGGGATTACAGCAAATGCTATTGATTAGCGCCGGTGTCATAACTATCTACTTCGCCCATTCACAGTTGCACTAAACAGTGTTGAGCTCTAATTCCCCGATTTAGGCAAAATTAAACTAATTTCCATTCTGGCCGATATAAAAGCTTGAAAAACCAGTAATATTGTCACAGGAGTGGAACATGGAGTGGTTAGATCATTGGGGTTGGACTGTTGTACTTGCCCTTTTTGCCGTCATTGCGCTTTGGCTTGCCATAATGTACGTGCAGGACGTTACCCAGACAAAACATACGGTTCGACGTAATTTCCCCATTGTTGGTCGAATGCGTTATCGTCTTGAAAAATTAGGCGAGTATTTCAGGCAATACTTTTTTTCACACGACCGCGAAGAAATGCCGTTTAACCGGGCAACTCGCGCCTGGGTGTACCGTACCGCAAAAGGTTTAGGCGGTTTACTCGGTTTTGGTTCAACCAATAATCTAAATGAAGCTGGATCGGTTATCTTTGTTTCGGCGCCTTATCCGTTATTAGAAGAAGAATACAAACCAACTCCCAGTCTCGTTATTGGCGAACAGTGTCGTTATCCTTTTAAGGCTCGGTCTTTATTTAATATTTCCGGTATGAGTTATGGCGCTATTTCAGCCGCAGCTGTCCGAGCGTTATCCAAAGGCGCCGCTAAAAGTGGTATCTGGATGAATACCGGTGAGGGCGGCTTATCCCCGTATCACTTAGAGGGCGGCTGTGATCTAATTTTTCAGATCGGCACAGCAAAATACGGTGTCCGAGATAGCGAAGGTAATTTAAGTGATGAACATTTACTGGATGTGAGCAAGCATGTAAAAGCTTTCGAAATAAAAATGTCTCAAGGAGCCAAACCCGGCCGAGGAGGGGTTTTACCGGGGAATAAGGTCACAGAAGAAATATCTAAAATACGCGGTATACCGGTGGGTAAGGTTTCCAGCAGTCCTAACCGGCATAGAGAAATCAAATCGCCTGATGATTTACTCGATATGATCAACCATATCCGAGAGGTGACCGGTCGACCGGTGGGCTACAAAGCCGTGATTGGTTCTGAAGAGCCAGTTCGAGAATTATGTGAAGCGATTCATCGCCGGGGTAAAGATTATGCTCCAGACTTTATAACCGTTGATGGTGGTGACGGTGGTACGGGGGCGGCGCCCCAGCTTTTGTCTGATCACGTTGGCCTGCCTTTAAATGAAGCACTGCCGATTTTAGTCGATACCCTGATTGAATATGATTTAAAAGAACGCGTAAAAGTGATTGCCTCCGGTAAGTTGGTTCAGTCTGCCAAAGTGGCCTGGGCTTTATGTGTTGGTGCTGATTTTATTACCAGTGCGCGAGGGTTTATGTTTTCACTGGGGTGTATCCAGTCTATGCAATGCCATACTGATACCTGCCCAACCGGTATAACAACCCACGATAAGCGCCGGCAGCGTGGCCTGGTGGTGGCCGACAAAGCAGAGCGGGTGAGTCGTTATGCTCATTGGGTTAATCACGAAGTGAATGGACTTGCGCATTCCTGTGGCCTGGGAAATGCGCGAGGTTTTAAACGTGAACATGTTCGTTTAGTGATTAATCCCGGTAGAAGTTTGTCGCTTGATACCATGTACCCTTATCCTGAAGTGAAATTCCCACTTATTTAATCTGAACTCGGGATAACAAATTCTGTGGTTTTCGACCGGACAGTAAGCCGAGGTTGTCTGTCCTCGTATTAGTGGATTTTAATAACTGATTTTTTTTTATTCCAAGTTCAGGTTAATTTAAGCTCAATATCGGTATCTTCTTGATTCAGGATACTTGAAATATTCCTAAATGCCCTTATTAATTTTAAGTCAAAAGATTTAATTTTTTTAAAGGTGTGAGGTTCCCTAAAATGAGAATGGATAAATTAACTAGTAAGTTTCAAGTTGCAATTGGCGATGCGCAGAGTTTAGCGGTCGGTCGTGACCATGCCTATATTGAGCCGGTGCATTTAGTGTTGGCTTTGCTGGATCAGGATGGCGGCAGTGTGCGCCATATATTAATGCAAAGTGGTGCAAATATTAATTCATTACGTTCACAGTTGGGTGAAGCCCTCGATCATTTACCAACAATAGGAACGGCGACAGGCGAAGTGCATTTGTCCAATGATTTATCGCGGCTTTTAAATTTAACCGATAAGATCGCACAACAACGTAAAGACCAGTACATTGCTAGTGAATTATTTGTTTTAGCCTGTGTTGAAGACAAAAGTGCCATTGGTGAAATCTTTAAAAGTTCAGGCGTAACAAAACAGGTTTTGGAACAAACGATTGATCAGGTCAGGGGTGGTCAAACAATTGATGACCCTAATGCTGAGGAACAGCGTCAGGCGCTTGAAAAATACACCATCGATTTAACCGAGCGAGCCGAACAAGGTAAGCTGGATCCGGTTATCGGTCGTGATGACGAAATTCGTCGTGCAATACAGGTGCTACAACGACGAACAAAAAATAATCCAGTTTTAATCGGTGAGCCGGGCGTGGGTAAAACAGCCATTGCTGAAGGGCTTGCACAACGTATTATAAATAGCGAAGTGCCTGAAGGGCTAAAAAACAAGCGGGTGTTATCGCTTGATTTAGGTGCACTATTAGCCGGTGCAAAATTCCGTGGTGACTTTGAAGAACGTTTAAAAGCAGTGTTATCTGACCTTTCCAAACAGGAAGGGCAGGTTATTTTATTTATTGATGAAATTCATACCATGGTGGGTGCGGGTAAAGCCGAAGGTGCTTTGGATGCGGGCAATATGTTAAAGCCCGCTTTAGCGCGAGGTGAGTTGCATTGTATCGGTGCGACCACCCTGGATGAGTATCGCAAGTATATTGAAAAAGATGCTGCACTTGAACGACGTTTTCAAAAAGTACTCGTTGAAGAACCCACAGTAGAAGATACCATTGCTATTTTACGTGGCCTGAAAGAAAAGTATGAAGTGCATCACGGGGTTGATATTACTGATCCTGCCATTGTATCAGCGGCAACCTTATCACATCGTTATATTTCCGACCGGCAGTTGCCGGATAAAGCCATTGACTTAATCGATGAAGCAGCGAGCCGTATTCGTATGGAAATTGATTCCAAACCCGAAGCAATGGATAAGCTCGATAGAAAACTCATTCAGTTAAAAATTGAACGAGAAGCAATGGCTAAAGAAAAAGATAAGGCCTCCAAATTACGTCTGCAAAAACTCGAACAGGATATTGCTGTTTTAGAAAAAGAATATTCCGAGTTCGAAGAAATATGGGTAGCCGAAAAAGCAGCACTACATGGTACGCAACATATTAAAGAACAACTTGAACGAGCGCGTTTAGATTCTGATGCGGCAAAACGAGCGGGTGATTTAACGCGGGTGTCTGAATTACAATATGGACGCATTCCCGAGTTGGAAAAACAACTGGATATGGCCGCTCAAGCTGAAATGCAGGAAACAACCTTGTTAAGAAACTCGGTGACCGAAGAAGAAATTGCCGAGGTAGTCTCGAAGTGGACTGGGATCCCTGTTTCTAAAATGCTTGAAGGTGAACGCGATAAGTTATTGCGCATGGAAGATGAATTACACACACGTGTTATTGGTCAATTCGAAGCTGTTAAGTCAGTATCTGATGCCATTCGTCGATCCCGTGCTGGGTTATCCGATCCTGACCGCCCTAATGGTTCGTTCTTGTTCCTTGGGCCAACCGGGGTGGGTAAAACAGAATTGACCAAAGCTCTGGCAGAATTTTTGTTTGATTCGGAAGATGCCATGGTACGTATCGATATGTCTGAATTTATGGAAAAACATTCTGTTGCCCGCCTAGTGGGTGCGCCTCCAGGCTATGTTGGCTATGAAGAAGGTGGTTACTTAACCGAAGCGGTTCGACGCAAACCTTACTCGGTGGTGCTTTTGGATGAAGTGGAAAAAGCGCATCCCGATGTGTTTAATATATTGCTGCAGGTGCTAGATGATGGCCGCTTGACTGATGGCCAGGGTCGAACAGTTGATTTCAGAAACACTGTTATTGTGATGACCTCAAATTTAGGTTCACAACAAATTCAGTCATTAATTTTAAATAACGAATCTAAAGAAGTGGGTTACGATGAAATTAAAGCGGCGGTGATGGAAGAAGTGAATCAACACTTCAGGCCTGAATTTATTAACCGTGTGGATGATTCGGTTGTGTTCCATCCACTGCAACAGGAACAAATTCGTGCGATTGCTAAGATTCAAATAGACTTACTGGCAAATCGGTTGGCTGACAGGCAAATTGAGCTGATTACTTCAGACGAGGCTCTGAATAAGCTCGGTGCAGCAGGTTTCGACCCGGTCTATGGTGCGCGTCCGTTAAAGCGAGCGATTCAGCAAATGGTTGAAAATCCTCTTGCTCAAGCAATATTGTCGAGTGAATTTGTGGGCGGTGATGTGGTAAAAATCGAGGTAAAAGACGGTGATCTGGTCTTTATAAAAGACCAGAGAAGTGTTTCGGCTGCTTAAATAACCTGAACTCGGGATAAGAAATATAGTGTTCACAAAATGTATCAAAGCAAGGATAGGAAACTGGAATCCTTCACTAAAGACCGTCTGCCGCATGGACGCGGCAGCCGAGCAGCCAGGGATGGCATCTTTTGCGTGTCTTTAGTGAAGGATTCCAGTTCCCTGTCCGGGGTATAACCGTAGACTTTCTTATCCCAAGTTCAGGTTAAATACCTCTAGATTTAGCACGCATGCTATCTTTTGTACCAAATACCCCATCCATCAGTGATGGGGTTATTTTTTAAAGGCTATTAAAATCAAGTAGTTCCATATTTAATTTTTTGCTAAACCATTTTATTCGTTGGCCGATAAGGAGAAGGGGCTAGCAAGAAAAAAAATACAGGATATTTATGAAAGCCGATATCATTAATCCATTTTTATCATCAGTCTCTAATGTATTGTCAACTATGGCAATGTTGGAGGTGTCTCCAGGCAAGCCGAGTATAAAGGAAGACGTAATGTCTCGTGGCGATGTGTCTGGAATTATTGGTATGACAACGGCGACTATAAATGGCTCGATGGCAATTACTTTTCCGGATACCGTTGTTTTTGAAATTGTAAACAGGATGTTAGGCGAGACGGTGACAGAAATAAATGACACGGTTACTGATCTGGTTGGTGAGTTAACTAATATGGTGGTTGGTGGTGCCAAAGGTTTGCTTGAAGAAAAGGGTTACGATATAGGAATGGCTACGCCTGTTGTAGTTACCGGCAAAAATCATGAAATAACGCATAAGGCTCAGGGACAAAATATCCTGATGCCGTTCAATAGTGAAGCTGGTACTTTTTATGTCGAAGTTTGCTTTGATACCTGAACAGGCAAAGACACTTAATGAACTAAAATTCTTAGTGATTATTCTTTTATGGCGTGAAATTCAAAGTTGACACACGGTCATGAGCACGTTTTAACGTTTCAGTATCTAAAACCTCTTCCTTCTTTAAACGATCCAGTTCTTTAAGTTCAATTACAAGCATGCGGCGTTTATCCATTTTGATATTCTGGCTAGCGGATAATATACGTGCGCGCATCTCATCTATAAATTTATCAAAGATGTCAGGATTAGGTTTGTTGTATAAGAACCTAATTAAAACACAACCCGCGTAACGGCTTCTAAATTCCGTTACATTCGGTGAGCGGTAGTAAAACATAATGAGTGATGACAGTGTGAGTAATATAAATACAACTATTAATGGCATAAGTTTGCCCAGCAAGTCTCCGTTAATATTTGTAATTAGATAGATTATGTAAATAATTGTGCTTATTGCAAAATAAAAGACTGCGGCAAGCCAGGCAATCGAAATTTTACGGTGACGCACCGGCCAGGGTTCGAGTAAACCAAGGTTAATACTAAACGATTTTTCTTCAATAAGATTGTTGGTTGTAACTTGAATATATTTTTCATTAAATATTTCAAAACGACGGGTTTCGCTTTTCGCTTTACTTCGTTGTACCAGTCTGGAATTGATCGTTTTTTCAGTCATTTTTTGTTTTGTTATAAAATCGTGATATTTAAAATTTAATATGGATGATAATAAAGCTAACGCGGATGAATAGCCAGAAGGATTCTGTATAAAGTATTTTTAATCGTAGAGAACTTTTTATTTGTTTGCTGCACTAAGCTGATAGCTAAATTATTGTTGTTTTAACCCGGAGCGTTTGTCGATGTTACTGAAAAAACCAGAAAACATAAAATCATCAGAAATAACCCCAAAAGATGTTTATGAGCAACGTCGCACTTTCTTAAAGTCATCAATTAATGCAGGTATTGGTTTGGCAACATCGACTTTACTTTCAACCTATCCTGCAGATGTTTTATCTGCAACCGGTAGTGGTTATGGCTTAAAACCGTTAAAGCACACTAAAAACTTAAAGTACCTTGTTAAAGATGAACTCAGTGAATATAAAGACATTACAACTTATAATAATTTTTATGAATTTGGTACGAGTAAGTCAGCTCCCGCATCATACGCTAGTGCATTAAATCCAGCTCCTTGGTCGATAAAAGTTGAAGGCCTTGTTGAAAAGCCTGCGACGTATCAACTGGAAGATATTATTAATGAAAATACGCTGGAAGAACGTATCTATCGTTTACGCTGTGTTGAACGTTGGTCGATGGTGGTGCCGTGGTTAGGTTTTCCGTTGGCTGAACTTATCAAGAAGGTTCAACCCACATCAAAAGCCAGGTTTGTAGAATTTTCTACTTTGTACCGTCCTGAAGAAATGCGCGGCCAGAAAAGAGCCGTACTGGACTGGCCTTATGTGGAGGGGTTGCGACTCGATGAAGCAATGAACTCACTCGCTTTTCTGGCAGTTGGACTTTATGGCGAAGTATTGCCCAATCAGAACGGCGCACCCATACGTCTGGTTGTGCCATGGAAATATGGTTTTAAAAGCATTAAATCGATTGTCAGTTTACGTTTTACTGAACAACAGCCTGTGAGTAGCTGGACAAGAGCGGCACCACGTGAGTACGGTTTTTATTCAAACGTGAATCCCGAGGTTGATCATCCTCGCTGGAGTCAGCGCAAGGAGCGTCGAATAGGTGAGTTTTTTAAGCGCAAAACACTCATGTATAACGGTTACGCTAATGAGGTTGCTCATTTGTATAAAGGGATGGACTTAAAAAAATATTTTTAAGTTATAGTGATGCGTTTATTTAAAGTAACTGTTTTTGTGCTATGCCTTGTTCCGATTAGTTTATTATTTTATAAACTCTATATTGATGAACTAGGCGCAAACCCATTTGAAGCATTAACCCGTCAAAGTGGCGAATGGACGTTGCGTTTTTTATTGCTCACACTTTCGTTAACTCCACTGAAGCTTGCCTTGAATAAGAGCTGGCCCTTAAAATTTCGCCGTATGCTGGGCTTATTTGTTTTTTTCTATGCTTCGATTCACCTATTAACGTATATCTGGTTTGATCAATTTTTTGACTGGCAGGAAATTTGGGTAGATATAGTGAAACGTCCTTTTATTACCATGGGTATGGTGTCATGGTTTATTTTAATGACGCTGGCAATGACCTCGACGCTGGCAATGAAGAAAAAGGTTGGTCGTTACTGGAAAAAACTACATCAACTGGTTTATCTTGCCGGTGTTCTAGTTTTACTGCACTACTTTATGCTGATAAAAGCCGATATTTGGTGGCCTGCATTATATAGCTTACTTTTTATTGGGCTTATGTTAGTTCGTCTATGGCGAGTGAAAAAACTAAAGGCATTTTTTTGTAAATTGAAAATGAGCCCAGCATAAACATCATACTTAAAACATTAGGAAAATCTAATGTTGTTGTTGCACATTGCAGACCTAAAAAGGATAGGCCCTGGCTATATTTTAATACAATGGTCGACGTCTTAAATAACTATAATTATTATAAAATACAATAAGATAGTCTTTTATTCTGTAAGCCTAAAGCTGTGAAATCACCTTTTTGCTATCCTTTTTTCTACTCTACCGGGGTATAAATATTTTCTACAAAAATTTAGTGTTTTTTAACCTGAGTGCCTATGGCATAATCGCCTAATTATTGTATAAAAAACCTGCCTTTAAATGTGGGAAATATGACTACGCGAAAGACCGTAGAGGAGAACCGAATGTCGATTAACCGTCGTGAATTTATTCAAGTAATGGGTATGGCTGCAGCTGCAGGCATGGTACCGGGGTGTAGTAAATCAGATTCTGAGAGCAAGTCTGCAGCAGCAGGTAAGTCTCCTGAAGATATTTATAATATTCCCAAGTTTGGGAATGCAACTATCATGCATTTTACAGATTGCCATGCTCAGCTTAACCCTATTTATTTCCGTGAACCGAATGTCAATTTAGGTATTGGCGGGAGCCTGGGGCAACCTCCACATCTTGTTGGAGAAAAATTATTAAATCATTTTGGCATTAAAGCCAATACGCTTGAAGCGCATGCCTTTACCTACCTTGGTTATGAGCAGGCCGTTAAAAAATATGGCGCAGTGGGTGGCTTTGCACACTTACGTACGTTAGTTAAAAAATTACGTGGTGAAATGGGGCCTTCACTGCTAATTGATGGTGGTGACACATGGCAAGGATCTTACACAGCCTATAAGTCGCGTGGTAGAGATATGGTGGGTGCGTGTAATTTGCTCGGTGTTGATGTGATGACCGGTCACTGGGAGTTCACTTACCAGGACACGGAAATTATTGAAAATATTAAAGAGTTTAATGGTGATTTCGTTTGTCAGAACGTATTTGTAAAAGACGATGCAGCATTTGATTATAAATTTGAAGACTATGAAGGTTATAACGAAAACACTCAACGTGCATTTAAACCATACACGATGAAAGATTTAGGCGGTGTACGGGTTGCGGTTATTGGCCAGGCTTTTCCTTACACGCCAATTGCAAATCCACAACGCTTTATTCCTGACTGGTCTTTTGGTATCCGTGAATCAGAAATGCAAAATACCGTGGACATGGTTCGTGAAAAAGAAAAACCGGATTTAGTGATTGTTATTTCACATAACGGTATGGATGTCGATTTGAAGATGGCATCCCAGGTAACGGGTATCGACGCTATTTTTGGTGGCCACACGCATGATGGTATTCCTCAACCAACGGTTGTCAGCAATAAAGCTGGTAAAACACTGGTTACCAATGCCGGCTCAAATGGTAAGTTCCTCGGTGTTATGCAATTTGACGTTAAAAACGGCAAGTTACAGGATTTCCGTTATCGTTTAGTCCCTGTATTTTCTAAAATGCTTGAAGCCGATAAAGAAATGCAAGCCTATATTGATGATGTGCGTAAGCCTTATCTTAAAACGCTTACCGAAGAGTTGGCCGTAGCAGAATCAACCATGTATCGACGTGGTAACTTCAATGGTACTTTCGATCAAATTATTTGTGATGCGCTGCGTATTGTAAATGGTGCACAAATTTCATTGTCACCGGGTTTCCGCTGGGGAACAACCGTTCCTGAAGGTCAGGTGATTACCATGGATAACGTGATGGATCAAACTTGCTTAACCTACCCAGAAACCTATGTACGTGAAATGGCCGGTTCAGAACTTAAACTTATTCTGGAAGATGTAGCAGATAATATCTTTAACACCGACCCTTACTATCAGCAAGGTGGTGATATGGTACGTTTGGGTGGTCTCGATTACACTATCGACCCACATAAGGGTATCGGTAAACGTATAACCGAAATGCGCCTAGATGATGGGACTGTTATTGAAGCTGGTAAGAAATATACCGTTTCAGGTTGGGCGACAGTGGGTTCAAAAGCACCTGGACCTAAGATTTGGGATGTCGTTGCTGAATATCTACGTGATGAAAAAGTTGCGAAAATTGGTAAATTCAACACACCAAATATTGTAGGTATGCAGAATAATCCGGGTATGAAAGATTACTTGGGTGCGACTAGCTAATTGTTCTTTTTAGTTAGAGCAAAGCGCTGGCCGAGAGGCTAGCGCTTTTTTTATATCTTTAATTTTTTAACCATGACGAACACAACGAAAAAATTACAATTGTAGAGTAAATTCAAAAATATCATTGCTTCTTTTAACTATACATTATAGAGAGATTATTACGTAAAGAAACCAAAGAGATTATCTTTCGTTGTGGTTAATATTTATTTTTCAGTATCAAGTTGTTCGGCCAATTTTTGTGTCAATTCTAAATCAGTTGCAACCTGTTGCTGTTGCCATAAATCAATTTGAGGCTCAAGCAGCGATGCCATCATTTCAATATGTTCATCGGAATCGTTCAGTGCAGGAATATAGTGATATTTTTTACCTCCAGCATTCAAAAACACATCACGGTTCTGCATATTAATTTCTTCAAGTGTTTCGAGGCAATCGGCTGAAAACCCTGGGCAAGCAACTTGAACACTTTTAGTGCCTTGTTCCGCTAGTTCTTTTAAGGTTTTGTCTGTGTAGGGGGTAAGCCATTGTTCAACACCCATGCGCGACTGAAAAGTAATTAGCCACTGCTGTTGTTTTAATTCCAGTTTCTCGGCTAATAAACGTGCTGTTTTCTGACACTCGCAGAAGTAGGGATCGCCTGCGGCTAAATAACTTTTAGGTAAGCCATGAAAAGATAGTAATAATTTATCCGCTTGTCCTTGATTTGCCCATGTTTTTCGAATGGAATTTGCGAGTGCTTTAATGTATTGCGGTTTATCGTGATAGTGGCTAATAAATTTAATATCGGGTAAGCGCTTCCACTTTTTGAATACATCCGCAACCGCATCAAATGTTGACGCGGTTGTTGTTGCAGAGTATTGAGGATACAAGGGGAGTATTAGCAGTTTATCTATATTTGAATTTTTAAATTTTTCTAACGCTGTCTGTACTGAAGGTGAGCCATAACGCATCCCCAATTCAACCGATACATGCTGATATTTTGAATTAATAAGAGTCTGAAGTTTAGTAACCTGAGCCTGGCTGATAGTGAGTAAAGGTGAGCCTTTATCTGTCCATATTTGTTGATAGGCATGCGCGGCTTTACGCGGGCGAAGACGTAAGATAATGCCATGCAAAATGAACCACCAAAGCCAACGGGGTTTATCTATCACCCGTGGATCGCTCAGAAATTCATCCAGGTAACGCCGTACGGCAGATGTTGTCGGTGCATCGGGTGTGCCAAGATTTAAAATCAGGATACCTGTTTTAAAACTCTGGCCATGATTAAAAGTGGTTTTATCTGTAATTTTTGTAGTAGACATAAGCAATGATTCTACTGTTAGCTTCTTTTATATGCAATCATTAGTCAATGACCAATGGTTTTAATATTGACAAGGTTAGCGGGGCAGCTGTAAGCAAATGAATAAAAATACTCCGAGGTTATGATGCAATTAGTTTTTCTTGATAGAGCAAGTTTAGATAATGGTGACTTAGATTTTTCGAAATTGGATTTACCTGTCTTTGAGATTAAAATATTTGACAACACTTTACCTGAACAGATTGAAGAACGTATCGCGCAGGCAGACATTGTAATAACTAATAAAGTACTTATTGATGCTGGTTTGATTAAACAAGCAAAAAAATTAAAACTTATTTGTATTGCCGCAACCGGAACCAATAATGTTGACTTGATTGTCGCAAAAGAAAATGCAGTAAAAGTATGTAATGTTACGGGCTATGCGACATCGTCCGTTGTACAGCATGTTTTTATGTTAATGACGGCATTAAATACAAATTTAAATCGTTACCAGGACGCGGTTAAAGATAATCGCTGGAGTGAAAGTAACTTTTTCTGTTTGCTAGATTACTCTATAAATGATTTATCGGCACAAACCATCGGTATAATTGGCTACGGTGAATTGGGCAAGGGCGTAGAAAAACTTGCGCATGCTTTTGGTATGCAGGTGCTTGTTGCTGAATCACTTCTTGCTACTCGTAACGTTGAACATAATCGTGTCCCATTAAAAGAATTATTACAAAGTGCCGATGTAGTGAGTTTACATTGTCCTTTAACCGAGCAAACGCATAACCTTATTGCGCAAGCTGAATTTGAATTAATGAAACCAACATCTATCTTAATTAATACCGCAAGAGGTGGCATTGTAAACGAGGTAGATTTATTATCGGCATTGCAGAACAAACAGATTGCAGGTGCTGCGATTGATGTTTTAGAGCAGGAACCGCCATCGAAAACCCACCCACTTATAACATCTAATTTACAAAATTTAATTATTACGCCGCATATCGCCTGGGCAAGTAAGGTATCTCGACAGCGGTTGCTTGATGGAGTCATAAACAATATTGCGGCGTATTTGCAGGGAAAGGATAAAAATATTGTTAATAATTAACCTGCACTCGGGATAAGGTATTATGGGCTTATACTACTGCTAGGACATGGGGCTTGCTCACTAAAGACACGCAAAACACGCCTTCCCTAGCTGCTCGGCTGTCGCGTCCATGCGGCAGACGGTCTTTAGTGAGCAAGCCCCATGTCCTAGCCTCACACTGAGGTGATTTTTTATTATTTACTTATCCCGAGTGCAGGTTAATTATTAACAATGTGATTGTTATCACAGCTATGTTTAAAGTTAGGCGTATTCTCTGTTGTTTGTTCATAACTGAAGAGGATGCAATATGAAAACAATATTTAAACAGATTTTATTGGCCAGTACCGCTTTGTTATTTTTATCTCAGGCATATTCGCTAGAACCTGGATCAACCATGTCAGACTCAATGACTGGCGATTCGATGACTGCAACAACGAGTTCCGAACCAGTTTCAAAAAATAACAATGCTGTAGCGCAAAAAGAGATGATGCCAGAAACATATATGCCAAAAGGAGATATGCCCAAAGAAGATATGCCCAAAGAAGATATGACAGGCTTTTCCCGCGGAACGGTTGCTCGTTCTATATTTACCACGCTTATCGATAATCGCGAGCCGGTTGATAAAATAAAACAGGTTCCGCAACAAAAAAATGATGTCTTCTATTTTACCGAGTTAAGAGATATGCAAGGCCAAACCGCTAAACATCGTTGGGAATATAAAGGCAAAGTGATCGCTGAGGTTAAATTTAATGTACGTGGTCCACGCTGGCGTGTCTGGTCAAAGAAAAGTTTTGTTCCAGGCTGGGCGGGTGACTGGAAAGTTTCTGTTGTGAATGGTGCTGATGAAGTTATTTCTGAAGAGGTAATAGCCTTCACCGAAGCATCACACGATATTGTCGAAAGCGAGGAGCTTAACAAAAATACAATGGACGAAGGCAGTACAACGAATCCTGTAAAGGCAAAAGCGCCTGTAGTGACTATCGTAAATTAGAAAAACCAGAAAATTTTTATTAAGCAAGAAATGCTCCATATTTATGGGGCATTTTTTTATGCGTAAACTCATAACGTTATAAAATATACTTAAATAAAACACTCAGGTGTCAGGATATTGGCTGAAAATAATCCGTGGGCATAGGCTAAAAAAGCATGCTAGTGTTAATGGTGAAGGTTATATCTTAGAATGTTATTTGCGGGGATAGAGTAATGAGTACACCATTTGAACCAACCGTAGGACAATGGTACCAGGATGATGATCAACGTATGTTTGAAGTTGTTGCCTGGGATTTAGAGGCAATAGAAATTCAATACTATGATGGTGATGTCGATGAATTTGAAATGGACGTTTGGTATATGATGAACATACTACCAGCCGACGAACCCAACGATGGTATCGGCCCGTTTGATGAATGGGATAGCGATGAATTAAGCCATATACAAAATACTTATTTACCCGTGAGCTGGCGATACCATTAAATTAAATTTCGATACTAAGTTCACAGGGTGCAGATTTCAACTTAACAGTTCAGAAATTTAATAGTTTATTTAGGTACCTATTTTTTTATATTTAATTCGGTGCGGCTGTTTGTAGTCGTCACCCAGTCGGTGTTTTCGGTCGGCTTCATAGTCTGCATAGTTCCCTTCAAACCAAACCACCTGGCTATCACCTTCATAGGCAAGTATATGCGTGGCAATACGATCTAAAAACCAGCGATCATGCGAAATAACAATGGCCGATCCAGGAAAGTCGAGAATGGCTTCTTCTAGTGCGCGTAACGTTTCTACATCGAGGTCATTAGTGGGTTCATCAAGCAGTAATACATTGCCTCCACTGCGTAAAAGTTTGGCAAGGTGCACGCGATTGCGTTCGCCACCGGATAAATCCCCAACCCTTTTTTGCTGGTCGCTGCCTTTAAAGTTAAAACGTCCAACATAGGTGCGTGAAGGAACCACATAAGCACCAATGGTGATATTATCGGCACCATCAGAAATTTCTTCCCAGACGGTTTTGTTACCATTGAGTGAATCTCGTGACTGGTCGACATAAGCAACCTTAACCGTTTCACCGATACGCAGTTCACCACTATCGGGTTGTTCTTCATTGGCAAACATTTTAAACAAGGTTGTTTTACCTGCGCCGTTCGCACCAATGATACCGACAATGCCACCTTTGGGCAGGTTAAAGTTTAAATTTTCAAATAATAGTTTGTCGCCAAAAGCTTTTGAAATACTAGTGGCTTCGACGACCAAATCACCTAAGCGTGGGCCGGGTGGAATGTAAAGATCATGGGTTTCACTGCGTTGCTGGTATTCTTTTGAAGACAGTTCTTCAAACCGTGCAAGACGTGATTTGCTTTTTGCATGGCGGCCTTTCGGTGCGGTTTTTACCCATTCTAATTCGGCCTTCATTGCTTTGGCGCGTGCTGATTCCTGTTTTTGCTCAGTTTTTAAGCGGGCTTCTTTTTGTTCTAACCAGGACGAATAATTACCTTCCCACGGGATACCGTGGCCACGATCCAGTTCTAAAATCCAACCGGCGACATTATCAAGGAAGTAACGGTCATGGGTAACGGCGACCACGGTGCCAGTAAAATCATGTAAAAAGCGTTCGAGCCAGGCGACCGACTCGGCATCTAAATGGTTGGTGGGTTCATCGAGTAACAGCATATCGGGGTTTGATAACAGTAATCGGCACAGGGCGACACGGCGTTTTTCGCCACCGGATAAGGTAGTCACATCGGCATCCCAGGGTGGAAGGCGCAGAGCATCGGCGGCGATATCCAGTTTTCTATCTAACTCCCAGGCACCGGCGGCATCAATTGCATCTTGTAGTTTGCCCTGTTTGGCGAGCAAGTCGTTCATCTCGTCATCCGACATTGGCTCGGCAAACTTCATGCTGATATCATTAAACGCATTCAGTTTATCGATTATATCCTGTACACCTTCTTCGACATTACCGCGTACATCTTTATTGGCATCTAACTGGGGTTCCTGTGGTAGGTAGCCTATGTTGATTCCAGCTTGAGGACGTGCTTCGCCTTCATATTCTTTATCGATACCGGCCATGATGCGTAGTAGCGTAGACTTACCGGAGCCATTTAAACCCAAAACACCTATTTTGGCTCCAGGGAAAAAAGAAAGTGAAATATCTTCAAGAATTCTTCGTTTCGGAGGCACAATTTTTCCAAGCTGGTTCATTGTGAAAATATATTGCGCCATAATCTGTTGCCTTTTTTAGTTTTTGATCTGTTTGCGATAATAGCATTTTGGCAAGCTAAAAATCATTTAAAAGTTTACTTTCCGCGTTGACGATATATGGTTGATTTCATTAACCAATCTTGCTGTTCTAGTAAGTTAATTTTGATTTAGAGATATACTTTGCTTAAGTTTTAAATTTTTTTGACGATATGCATTTAATAAAAATAAAAACTCAATTAAATAGTCAAATTTATGGAGTTTTAGCCAAGTGAAAAAAATTTACCGGTTACTGATAATGAATATAAGTTATCGGGTAACGATGTCATTATTTCAGCAACAACCCTAAAAGGCGCTATCACTGGCGTTAATAAAACCTTCAGAGAGTCGAGTGGTTTCAGATGATGAGCTGTTGAACAAGAACCATAATCTTGTTCGCCACCTCGATATGCCACCCGCCGCCTTTAATGATTTGTGGGCGAGCATGAAAAAAAATCAAGCCTGGATGGGAATTGTTAAAAATTGTTGCAAAAATGGTGATTATTACTGGGTTGATGCCTTTGTTACACCGTTATTAGACAAGGGGAAAACCGTTGGTTATGAGTCTACGCGCGTTAAGGCTAGCCCGGAAACAATTAATCGGGTGGATAAAGTTTATAAAGCCATCTGGGCTAATAAGTTCAAAATTCCAAAATTCAAACCTGACTATGTAGTAAAAATATCAGCTCTGTTCAGTGGCTTGCAGTTGTTCGTGATGCTGTTCGGGTCATTCAAACCCTGTCATCCGATGTAGAAGAGGCCGAAAGCTCGATACAGGAGTTGGCTGATAATAGTGTTGAAATTGATTCCGTGCCGGATGTGATAAAGGGGGTTGCAGAACAGACTAATCTATTGGCGTTGAACGCAGCTATTGAAGCGGCGCGAGCCGGTGAACAGGGCCGTGGCTTTGCGGTTGTTGCCGATGAAGTACGAACTCTGGCGAGTCGTACTCAGGAGTCAACTGAAGAAATTCAGAATATGATCGAAAAAATCCAGCTGGGGACTCAAAATGCCGTGAGTAAAATGGCTGATGTGCGTGAGCGTTAGCGTTCCAAAGAAGGTCTGGATAATGTTGAAATGTCCTCAACGGCTATACAGGAAATGCAGACGGCCGTTGATTCAATGAACTTACTCAATACACAAATTGCCAGCGCCGCCGAAGAACAAAGCGCGGTAAGCGAATCAATTGCTGAAAACATTGAAAATATTAACCAGGTTTCTCATTCAACTGAAGCCACCTCAGTTGAAATGTCTAATACCAGCGAACAAATCGCTACCTTAGCTGACGATATTCATAATATGATAAACCAGTTCGAAGAAGCTATTTCCCACTCTTAAATAACCTGAACTCGGGATAAGAGAAATCAGTGATTAAAATCCACTAATGTGAGGGCAGGGAAGCCAGGGTTACCCAATAAAGATCGCCTATCGCAAGGACGCGGCAGTCGAGCCGACACGGATGGCCTGTTTTGTGGGTACCCTAGCTTGCTGTTCGGTGGAGAACTGCGGAACTTGTTATCCCGAGTTCAGGTTAAATAAACTAAAACGACCTGATAATCAGTGTGTCTACCCCTTTTGGGGGGAGTGGTGGTACTTCCTGTTTGGCTTAATCCTTGTTAGTATGGCCTCATAAGATTTTCTCAATATCGTTATAGATATAATCAATAGTACGGGACACAATACAATGGCTGATCGCCGTCTTCAGGTTTTTCACACAGTGGCGCGTTTGCTTAGCTTTACTAAAGCGGCGGATGAACTGCATATGACTCAGCCAGCGGTGACTTTTCAGGTGCGCCAGCTTGAAGAGCAATTTAATACCCGTCTTTTCGACCGAACCCATAATCGTATTAGTCTGACAGAAGCCGGCCACCGTGTTTTTGAAAGTGCGGGCAAAATATTTCAGCTTTATGCCGAAATGGATAACTCAGTACGTGAACTCACTGGCGATATTAGCGGCGTTTTAATATTGGGTGCAAGCACCACGATTGCGGAATATATGTTGCCAGTGCTGCTAGGCGATTTTAAGGAAAAATTCCCGGATGTGGTAATACGCTTAAAAGTTGCCAATACCGATGGGATTGTTTCACAAGTTGAAAACAATATGATTGATCTTGGGGTGGTTGAAGCTCCTGTTAGTAATAAAAATCTTGTTGTAGAAAAATGCCGTATGGATGAGCTGGTTTTAATTGTGCCACCGTCTCATAGCCTCGCAAATGAAAAAGTTGTTTCCTTGGCTGAAATAACCAAGTACCCATTTATTTGCCGTGAAGAAGGCTCGGGTACCAGGGAGGTCATGATTGAAAGTATGCATGCTGCCGGTATTAACAATGCTGATTTAAGTGTTTCGATGGAACTTGGTAGCCTGGAAGCAATTAAAGGCGCGGTTGAAGCCGGTATGGGGGTTTCAGTTCTGTCCAGTGCTACGATTGAGAAAGAATTAAAGCTGGGTACCCTGGTTGCGATTAAGTTAGACCCACCTTTAACCCGGCCGTTTTCCTTTGTGCATCAAAAACAAAAATTCAGAGTACGGGCAATGGATGAATTATTGAGTTTTGCGCGTAACTACTGCATAAAAAATCAATAGAATAAGGATACACTCTTGAGCCGGAGTGAAGAAAAACTTTTAAACCTGTATAAAGCCCTGCCTAAACAGGATCAGAAAAGCGTATTAGATTTTTGCTCTTTTCTCGTCGCACAAAACCCCGATGCTCAGAATCCTGATTTAAGGCTAGAAAATTCAACCCCAAAAGAAATACCACGCCCTGAAGCTGAGTCGGTGGTGCTTGCGATGCGGCGTTTATCGGATACTTATTTTATGCTCAATAAAGACGATCTTCTGCATGAAGCATCAGGTTTAATGTCACAACATATTTTGCATGGAAAGGATGCCGTTGAAGTGATTGATGAGCTTGAAGTTCTTTTTCTAAAATTTTATACCGCATTAAACGAGAATCAAAATAAAGATGGTCAATAAGGAAATGTGATGTATAAAACCTTAACCGAATGGTATCACCGCTATTTGTCTGACCCGCAGGCGGTTGTGCTTGCTTTTATTCTTATTTTTGGTTTTGCCATTATCATTTATCTGGGTGATATGTTAATGCCTGCCCTTGCGGCGCTGGTGATTGCCTATTTGTTAGAAGGTTTAGTGCGTTTTATGCTGTCGCATAATGCAAAAAGGATAAGCGCTGTTCTTCTTGTTTTTAGTACTTTTATAGCCTTTCTGGTTTTTTTCTTTGGCGGTGTGGTACCTCTCGTCTTTACCCAGTTAACCGAATTTTTAAAAGAAGTCCCTACGTATTTAGGGGCAGCGCAACAGGCATTAATGCAAATCCCTGAACATGTACCGTATATCACCGATGCACAAATTCGTGATCTTTTAGATGAGATTGATAAAGGCATTGCCAGTTTTGGGCAACAATTACTAACCGGTACTTTAGCATCCATTCCAGGTATTTTAACCGTCATCGTGTATGCGATTTTAGTACCCTTACTGGTATTCTTTTTTCTTAAAGATAAAGAACAAATTTTAAAATGGTGCTTTGCCTTTTTGCCCAAGCACCGCGATCTTATGTCGGATGTATGGGGTGATGTGGACAATCAAATTGGTAATTATATTCGAGGTAAGGTCTGGGAAATATTTATCGTTGGTGTGGCAACCTATATTGTATTTATTATTTTTGGCTTGAAATATGCGTTGTTATTAAGTGCGCTGGTAGGCTTGTCGGTGTTGATACCCTATATTGGCGCAACTGTTGTGTCGGTGCCGGTTGCTGCGATTGCTTATTTTCAATGGGGCGTTACGAGTGACTTCTGGTATTTAATGCTGGCGTATTTTATCGTTCAAGGACTTGATGGTAATGTGCTTGTACCGTTGTTATTTTCAGAAGTTGTTAACCTGCATCCTGTTGCAATTATTTTAAGTATATTATTTTTTGGTGGTTTATGGGGATTCTGGGGCGTATTCTTCGCCATACCATTAGGCACATTAGTCAACGCATTATTAATCGCCTGGCCTAGAATTGGGCGTGAGGAGCTGCAAGTATAAAAGATTATTAACCACAACGGTCACGAAGGCACCTAAAGGTTACAATTTTTTGATTTTACAAAACTTCCGAAGAATAATCCGCCAATCTCGATCGTTCACCTCGCATTAAGGTAACGTGGCCACTGTGTTGCCAGTGTTTAAATCTGTCGACAACATAGGTGAGCCCGGATGTGGTTTCGGTTAAGTAGGGGGTATCAATCTGCGAAACATTGCCTAAGCAAACAACTTTTGTATTGGGGCCCGCACGGGTAATTAAGGTTTTTAATTGTTTTGGTGTTAAATTTTGAGCTTCATCAATAATAATAAAACGATTTAAAAAAGTTCGGCCGCGCATAAAATTAACCGAGCGAATTTTAATATGGGTACTAAGTACGTCGTTAGTTGCCGCGCGTCCCCAGGCGCCGCCTTCAGAATTGGTTTGCGTAAGCACTTCCAGGTTGTCCATTAAGGCGCCCATCCACGGGGTCATTTTTTCTTCTTCGGTTCCGGGTAAAAACCCAATATCTTCGGCTACCGGCACGGTAACGCGGGTCATGATTATTTCACTGTAAATTTCTTTTTCGATAGTTTGTTGTAAGCCGGCAGCGAGTGTTAGTAAGGTTTTACCGGTTCCGGCTATGCCCATCAGCGAAACAAAATCAATATCGGGATTCATTAACAGGTTAAGTGCAAAATTTTGTTCCTGATTTCGAGCCTTAATACCCCACACGGCATTGTTGGGTTTTGAATAATCTTGGGTTGTTTCGATTACAGCCGAATCACCCTCGATAGATTTAACCCGGTAACTTACTTTATTGTGGTCGCTGTCGTTGTAGACAAAACTATTAGGGCTCCAGTCGCTAACATCGGGGCCTTTTATTTTATAAAAAGTATGACCATCTTCGGCCCAGGAATCCATTTCATTTGAATGCTTCTCCCAGAATGAATCATCTAATAAATGCAAGCCGGTATAGAGAAGGTCGGCATCTTCTAAAACCTTGTCATTAAAATATTCTTCAGAATGTATTCCAAGCACCGATGCCTTGATACGCATATTAATATCTTTAGAAACCAGTGTCAGTGCCGTGTTGGGAAGCGTTTTAGACAGGGCAACAATTGTATTTAAAATGGTATTATCAGGTAGGTGGCTTGGTAAATAATCAGGTAGTTCCGAGTCGTAAGCTTGTGTTTGAATAAATACCTTGCCATGAACAATCTCGCTTTTATCGGATGGATGTAAGTCGAGTGGTATTCCTTTACTAATATTTTCGGGGCCATGTTTCGATATTAAGTCATCTAAAAAACGGCTCGCCTGTCTTGCGTTGCGTGCCACTTCCGAGTTTCCTTTTTTATTTGTATCCAGCTCTTCTAATACCATCATAGGTATAAAAATATCGTGTTCGTGAAAGCGGAAGAGGGAAGATGGATCGTGCATTAACACATTCGAATCGAGAGCAAAAAGACGTTTTGTTGGTTTCAAATTTACTCCTTGAATTATATTTTAATATGCACAGTTACTTCGCTAACCCGCCATTCCCGCGCAGGCGGGAATCTATTTGCTATAAACTATCATGTAATGAAATATTGAAATAATATTTTACTCTACAATGATAGTGTTTTCTTTTAATAACTAACTAAAATTTAATATTCAGTATGGATTCCCGCCTACGTGGGAATGACGTGCCTTTTTTAAGTCTCATCACTGAATAATATACTTTAACTCTTTGTGATTAAATCCTGTATTACAATATTTATTGCCGGACAGTAGTGAAGCTTGTTGCGTGGATAACAGCATTGAGTTATTAACCTTTATTCAAAACCTTTACAGCCACAAGTACCTCATCAACATGTCCATCGACTTTAACTTTGCGCCATTCCTGACGAAGCTTGCCTTTTTCATCAATTAAAAAAGTACTGCGCTCAATGCCAAGTACTTTTTTACCATACATATTTTTCATTTTGATGACGTCAAATATTTTACAAAGCACTTCTTCCTTGTCTGATAGTAAATCAAACTTAAAGCCTTGTTTGGTTCTAAAGTTTTCGTGGGTTTTTATGCTGTCTCGAGACACACCTAAAATAATCGTGTTTTGTCGTTTGAATTTAGCTCGGTTAGCCTGAAAATCGACGCCTTCACGAGTGCAGCCTGGCGTATTGTCCTTCGGGTAAAAGTAAATAACAACGTTGCTGCCTTTAAGTGACGTCAGGGAAATATCCTGCTCGCCCGTTGCGGCTAGTTTAAATTTAGGTAGCGCTTTGTTAAGTACAGCTTTAGGCATAATTAATTGTCTTAGTGTGTTTTAAACGGTTCAATTAAGGCATCAAGGTTTAATTCATCACCAAATTCCAGGAAATCCTCGCGTAAACCTGGAATATGCATGTCGGTTGGAATTTCGATAGTCATCATCAGTGAAAACATTCTGGTGCCGGTGTGTGCGGCATTAAAACTTTCTGTTTGTAAGTCATGAATATTAATTTTGCGATGGTAGAAAAAGTCTGTTACCTGATGAACGATGCCTGGGTTATCCTGTGCCAGCACTTCAACGCAGTATGGAATGGCATTGGCCTGGTTACTGCGTTGTTCGGTGTGCTTAATTTGCAGAGTAATATTGAGTGATTCCTGCAAAGTGGGGAGTATTTGTTCAAGCTTTGCGACATTATTCCATTGCCCTTCTATTAACATAATAATGGCAAATTCACCGCCTAACAAACTCATTTGCGATTCACAAATGCTGCATTGCTGCTGAGTAACGGCTTCGGTTAAGCTCGCAACAAGGCCGGGTCTATCCTGACCTAGCGCGGTGATAACGAGTAAATTTTTGTTGTTTGACTCTAACGGACTAGTTTTTGAACTCATAGGCTAATTTGAAGGGTTTTGGCGGTCTTTGTCAACATTAAATCACCTCAGTTACAGATAAGGAATTTTGTGGTTATTCTTGGTCCTCACTTTCACGGAATTTAAGTAAAAATTTTTTATGCGCAGCTGAGGTTAAACAATGAGCTTAAACTTGAGATCGGCAAGGCGATCTTTATTTTAGCTCGTTCGCTGAGTGTAAAAAAGTTTGCAAGGTTTTTGAGATTCTTAGCTAAAACAGCTGAATTAGTCATTTAAGCTATAAAGTTATAATTAACAGTACCTTAAGTGATTATTATCGGGTTTTAGTTGAGCTTGATTGTGTCGTTTTACTTGAGTTTATAAGCACTCACAAGTACTATGTGCGATTCAATTTTTGTGGTCTGAATCGGAGTAAATTATGTCTTCAAATGTAATTCAAGGGAGTATTGTTGCCTTGGTTACACCTATGTTTGCCGATGGTCGTGTTGACGAAGAGTGCCTGGCAAATCTGGTTGAGTTCCATATCAAAAATGGCACCGATGCTATTGTGGCGATGGGGACCACCGGGGAATCCGCGACACTTAACGAAATCGAGCACTGCAAAGTTGTTAAGCAGATAGTGAATTTTGTAAATGGCCGCATTCCGGTTATTGCGGGTACCGGCTCAAATTCCACAACCGAGGCCATTCAATTAACGCAATGTGCCGCTGATGCCGGTGCCGATGCCTGTTTACTGGTGACGCCTTATTATAATAAACCGACCCAGGAAGGTTTATATCAGCATTTTAAAGCCATTGCCGAAGCGGTGAATATTCCACAAATTTTATACAATGTGCCGGGGCGGACTGCTGTTGATATGTTGCCCGAAATAGTTCAGCGTCTGGCTGCAATCAGTAATATTGTAGGGATTAAAGAAGCCACTGGTGACGTTGCGCGGGCGGTCGATATTATTTCGCGTTGTGCCGACAAAGCTATGTATGGTGACTTTTCGGTATACACGGGTGATGATGCTACTGCCATGGAAGCTATTCTAAAAGGCGTTAAAGGCGACATTTCAGTTACTGCAAACGTAGCGCCAAAAGCAATGCACGAAATGTGTGCCGCAGCTTTAGCTGGAGATGAAGCAACGGCAAGAAAAATTAACCAGGCGCTACTTGGATTGCATGACAAATTATTTGTCGAGGCGAATCCTATACCTGTTAAATGGGCATTGGCCGAAATGGGGTTAATTAAGGTGGGTCAGCGTTTACCGATGACTGTTTTATCTGAGCAATACCATGGTGTTGTACGAAAAGCTATGCAAGTTGCAGGCTTAAATTAATAATTATTTTAGTGTGGTTTTGAAATGTTGGCAGTAACCAAAAGTTATAAAGTTTTTTTGTTAAGTGTGTTTATTTTGGCCGTATCGGCGTGCTCATCAACACCTGACAGTGATGATAATTACAAAGGTATTTATTCATCAAAAACACCGAAAGATTATTCACTTGAAGTTCCCCCCGATTTAGTCGAACCGGATTCCAGCAATGCACTCATTTTGCCGACTTTATCTGAGCGCAGTGAAGCTGATTTAGTTTTAGCACGTTCTTCTTCAGGGGTTCGATTTGTACGTGAAGGGGATGTTTTCTGGTTGGAAATAAAGGGCAAACCAGATCAAATCTGGGGCCAAGTCCGAAACTTTTTTAAGGATCTTGGGTTTTCCTTTACTATTGATAGCCCGGTAAATGGCCTGCTTGAAACAAACTGGTTGGAAAACCGTATTGACACACCAAGTGGCTGGTTTATGTCAATGCTAAGCAAACTTGGTTCTACCGGTATCCGTGACAGATATCGGATTCGACTTGAACGTAGCGAAAAAGATGACGTTACCCTGATGTTTATTACCCATCAAGGTTTACAGGAACAGTCAAATAGTGACTGGGCCGGTTCCGATTTTAGTATCGTGTGGGAAATGAGAGATTCAGATCCTGAACTTGAAGCAGAAATGTTGCAACGCTTTCTTGTTTTTAGAGGCGTGGCTAAAGTCGATGCGAAACAAATTACGGCAGTTAAACATATCGCTGAGAGAGCAACATTAATTGAAGATAAAGCAGACAAATCATACCGTATCGAAGTGAATGAAATATTTTCTCGCACATGGCGTCGTATCAGTATTGCGCTGGATAGAATGGGGCTGGACATTGAAGACAGAAATCGCAGCGAGGGGATTTACTATATTAAAACAACGGAAGACTTCATTAAGGTTAATGAAGAAGATAAAAGCTGGTTTGCATCTATCTTTTCTTCTTCCGACGAGGCTATGCAGGTTGCAGCTTTTCAGTTAAGAGTCGAAGAAGTTGATGCTAAAACGGTTATCTCCATATTTGATCAAAGCGGTGAACGGGATAAAAGTAAAACCGGTTATTTTATTCTAAAGAAAATAAAAGACCATTTACGATAGGTTATTATTGGGCAGCTTAAGCTCAATAATAAAATTTAAACATGCCTTTTCCTGTATTAGAGTTTGCATCGTTAGGCAGTGGCAGTAAGGGTAATGCTACTTTAATCTCGGTAGCAAACACCTGTATTATGGTCGATTGTGGTTTTTCGATGCGCGAAATTGTAGCGCGTCTGGCGCAATATGGTAAACAGCCTGAGCAACTTACTGCGATACTACTCACGCATGAACACGCCGACCATATACGTGGAGCTGGTGCACTGTCACGTAAATACGGTATCGCTATCTGGTCGACTCGAGGCACGGCACAAGCGCAGGCTTTAGGTGAGTTAGGCCGACAATATTTTATTAATGCCGAAGAAGAATTTACGATAGGTGATATTTTTATAAAGGCCTATCCGGTACCGCACGATGCAAGAGAACCATGCCAGTTTGTATTTAGCAATGGCGAACACAAACTGGGTTTGTTAACCGATGTTGGTAAAGGTACGCCACATATTGTGGAACAACTGGCGGCATGTGATGCCTTACTACTGGAATGCAATCACGATCGTGAAATGTTATTTCAGGGTGACTACCCGCTGTCGTTAAAGCAGCGTGTTTCTGGTGACCTTGGGCATTTAAGTAATCAACAAGCGGCGGATATATTAACGCAGCTTGATACAAGTAAATTAAAATATATTGCAGCAATGCATTTAAGTGAAAATAATAACCAAACCGAACTTGCACGACAGGCTTTAAGCAAAGTATTGGGTTGGGAAGATAGTTGGGTGAATATAGCAGATCAGGAACTTGGTTTAGCCTGGCAACAACTTTAACTTACAATCTATTTGGAAAAAAAATGACTTCGATTACAAAACAAGAACAACGTTTTATCGGTAAAGCAAAAACAGTTTATGCCACCAATGAAGCAGACAAACTTATTTTACATTTTCGTAACGATACATCGGCCTTTGATGGCGAAAAAATTGAACAGCTGGCTCGTAAAGGCATGGTCAATAATTATTTTAATGCTTTTATTATGCAGCAGCTCGAAAAATCGGGTATTGCTACGCACTTTGAAGAACTTATCTCTGATGAAGAATCGGTTGTTAAAAATCTGGAAATGTTACCCATCGAATGTGTTGTACGGAATATTGCAACGGGTAGCCTGGTTAAACGCCTGGGTGTTGAAGATGGCATCGATTTAGTGCCACCGACATTCGAATTTTTTCTCAAAGATGACGCCCTGCATGACCCCATGATTAATGATTCTCATATCATTGCCTTTAACTGGGCAAAGCAGGAAGAAATTGAACAGATGAAAGTACTCACCTACCAGGTTAATGATGTGCTTAAAAAGCTTTTTGCCGATGCCGGTATGCTGCTTGTGGACTACAAACTGGAATATGGACGTTACAAAGGTGAGCTTATATTGGGTGATGAATTCAGTCCTGACGGTTGTCGTTTGTGGGACATGGAAACCCGAGAAAAGCTTGATAAAGACCGTTTTCGCCAGGGCCTGGGCGGGGTTGTAGAGGCTTATGAAGAAGTTGCCCATCGTTTGGGTGTGGTATTGCCTAATTAAGCCAAATTATCGTTAAAAGACTCAAATCTATATTTTAAGTTTTAAATCTTTGTTTTGGGTCTGGAAGCTGAGTTATTGCCCTTTTTAGGCTGCTTTTCTAAAGAATTTACTCAGATTGCCGTTAGGTAATCATAAGTTAAGTCTTATTGTTAGCGTCAATCTCAAGGGTGTCTGTAGTATGGTCAATTCAATTTCCAGGTTTTTTTCTGTATTTATGGCGAATTTTCGAATTAGCCATAAATTGTGGGCATCTACAGCATTTATGCTGATAGTTTTAAGCATTGTATCGGGCACAGCGGTGCTGAATTTTGCTCTTATTGAAGATGAAGTGTCCAGTATGGTGGATGAGAGCCAACCGATGATGTTGAAAGTGACCGAGTTTGAAGCGGCGATTGATGCTTCAAGTGTTGCCTTAGGCTTTTATTTATTGAGCAGTCATCCAAAAGATCTTCAGGCGTATGATGCCGCTTTAGCCCGAATGGCAAGTCTTTTCACCGAAGTAAGAGAGATGCCTCATATTAAAAATGAGCAGGAAACAGAAAAATTAGTCTCACGTTTAAATTTGCGCGTGCAAAAATTTTCTTCGTACCATAATAAAATGGTTGAACTTGCCAGTAATTTTAATTTGAATCAACCAGGTTTTATTGTCGCTAGAGATAAAATGGGTATACAGGCAACGACAATTCTGGGTAGCTTAACGCAAATGATTGAGACAGAAGATCTTGATGAAGGAATCGAGCGGGGTAAAGTATTGCTTGAGGTGGCAATTTTAAGGCAAACCTGGATGAATTTGTTGATAGCTAATCGTGCTTTTATGGCGATGCGTGGTGAGGGTGATATATTGAATCTTAAATTATATGCCCAGGGTTTTCAGGATGCGGTTGTTAAATTTGAAAAGAATGTGGGGTCGATGCTCAATTTTGAACAGGAGTCGGCACTGGAAGAAATTAAACGAGTGCTGCCTTCGTATATGGCCGGTTTGAAAGAATTAATCGCGGTGCATAGTAGCGATAAATGGCGAACCGATTCGTATTTAATGCGTACTGAAATTAGCCCCCTGGTTCGCTTGATTAAAAAAGATATTCAGGATCTGGTGGAATCACATCGTCAGTCAGTTGAAACAGGAAGCCGTGAAATATTAAGTAATGTGGTGGAAGCAAATAGCATTGTTTTGAGTATGCTTATCGTTGGTATTTTGATGGGGATTGGGGGAGCCTGGTTTGTTGGCCGTATGATTGTGAATCCCATTAATGAAACGGTCGAGGCAATGCACGATATTGCGGCCGGTAAAGGCGATTTAACCAAACGTCTTGAAGTAAAAGGCAAAGATGAAATTGCCGATTTATCAAAGGGTTTTAATGCCATCATTGAACGAATACATCGGACTATCCTTGACGTAACGGGTGCGACCGCACAACTGG
>VAPL010084298.1_pt1 | contig 82468 bp, 69 predicted proteins | sample 3395061 | NCBI WGS metagenome assembly VAPL01 (sample SAMN08290444, study PRJNA428436) | hydrothermal vent metagenome | isolation source: Deep-sea hydrothermal vent chimney 2 | place: Pacific Ocean: Juan De Fuca Ridge | depth 2182 m m | reverse complement strand
ACACATGGATTTTCAGTCCATTGCTCTACCAACTGAGCTAAGGTACCATTGCTTTTAAGCGGTTGCAAATATAACTGTAAATTTAAAATAAATCCAAACTAATTAGTTAAAAAATGTATTCGTATTTTTACATGTTTTTAAAAAAGTAAATGAATTTAATTATAGACATAGGAAATACTAGAACTAAGGTAGCTGTTATTAAAAAAAATACTATTCTGAAAAAGGTTACTTCTGATAATCAGAATATCATTAAAAGTATAAAAAAACTCCGAAAAACGTACTTATTAAAAAATTGTATTCTTTCATCTGTTTCAAAATTTGATACTTCATCATTTAAAGATGCTTTTGATTTTGAAAAAATAATTGAGTTAAATCAGCATACTAAAATTCCTTTTATCAATAAATATGATACACCATCAACTTTAGGAGTCGATAGAATTGCTTTAGCAAGTGCTGCCGTCACAAAGTACCCCAATCAAAACGTATTAGTAATTGACGCTGGTACTTGTATTACTTATGACTTTATAAATACTAATAGAGAGTATCTTGGCGGCGCTATTTCACCTGGCATAAAAATACGATATAAGTCTTTGCATAAATTTACTGCCAACCTCCCTCAACTTGAACAAAGTAGTTTTAAATTAATTGGTATTGATACTGAAAGTTCAATACATTCAGGCATTTTAAACGGGTTTATTCAAGAAATTGAAGGTATTATTAGTCAATATAGAGCAAAATATCAAAATTTAACAGTAGTTTTAACAGGAGGAGACACAAATTTCTTGGCTAAAAAGCTAAAAAGTACCATATTTGCCAATCCAAATTTTTTGTTGGAAGGATTAAACAGTATTTTGATACATAACTTAGACGAATGATTAAGAAATTTATAGGTTTACTAATAATCTTTATATCGATACAAGGTTTCTCACAAAGAAATAATATCTCTCCATATTCTTTTTTTGGAATTGGTGAAGAAACCGCTCAAAAAACTGTAGAAGAAATAAGTATGGGGCAAATCGGTGTTGCGTTTAATAGTACATACAAACTTACTTTTTCAAACCCAGCATCTTTGGCTTCATTAAGATTTACAACTTATGCATTAGCAGTTGAAAACAAAGCATTAACAATTAATGATGGTACTAATTCTCAATCTGCTTCAGCAGCTTCAATATCTTATATGGCTATGGGAATTCCAATAGGCACTAAGATTGGTCTTTTATTTGGCCTTCAGCCTAACACCACTGTTGGCTATTCATTATTAGAAGAATTTAAAGAGGGTGATGATGTGACTGAACTAAATTTATTTACCGGCGAAGGTGGTACTAATAGAGTATTTTTAGGATTTGGTTATAAATTACCTAAAAATGTAAGTATTGGCTTAGAAGTCGCTTATGTATTTGGCAGTATAGAAAATAACTTGTTAAACAGAAGAAATAACGTGCAGTTAGCGACCATGCATAAAACTGATTCTGAATTAAGTGGTGTTACCGCTAAAGCAGGAGTTCTATATGATACTAAAATTAATGATAAATTAAATCTAAAATTAGGAGGAGTTATTAATTTTAGCAATGAACTCTCAAATAAAGGTAAAGAATACTTATTTTCATTAATAAATACAGGTACTGATATTATAAGTCCAAGAGATACAATAGTTAATAGATCTTTTGAAAGTACCATTAAAAATCCTTTAAGAACTATTTTAAGTGCCGGATTAGGTCAAGAGAATAAATGGTATGCAGGTGTTGAATATAGTTTCCAGAATGCTATAGAATTTACTGATGGTATTCTCACTCAAAACACTAGAACCACCTATGATAGGTCGAATAGAATTTCTTTTGGAGGGTTTTACACTCCCAAGTTCAACTCTATTTCAAGTTATTGGCAACGAATGACTTACAGAGCAGGTTTAAACTTAAAACAAACCGGATTAGTGGTTAATAATACTTCGGTAAATGATTTTGGCATATCTTTTGGAGTAGGCTTACCTATAGGACAACAATTGTCTAATGTTAACTTAGGTTTTGAACTAGGAAAGAGAGGGAAAATAAATAATGAGCTTATTAAAGAAAATTATATTAACTTTCGCCTCAGTTTGACATTAAATGATAGATGGTTTAAAAAACGTAAATTAGATTAATTAAATAACCAACATGATGAGAAAAAATATTACAAATATAATAATAGTCTTTTTTCTATTAATAGGAATGAGTACTGTTTATGCGCAAGATAAGTATGGTACTGAGCCAGAAAAATGTAAAAATAATTTATCTCTTTTTCATGAAAGTGTAAAAGGTAAAAACTTTACAGATGCTTATGAATATTGGTTATGGTGTTTTGAAAAATGCCCTAAAGGCTCAAAATTAATTTATAGTGATGGCTTAAAAATTGCTAATGATAAATACGTAAAAGGCGAAAAAGAAGCTGCTGGTAAGTTAATTGATGATATTTATACTCAAAGAATTCACCATTTTCCCAGTAACTTAGGTAAAGTATACAGTGATTGGGCTATTTCTTTAGAAAAAAGAGGTGCATCAAAAGAAAAGGTTTTTGAAAAATTAGAAGCTGGTTTTAAAGCTGATCCTTCAGGATTAAGTATTAAAAATATGGCTAAATATTTTCAAGAAGTAACTAATAGAAATAAGGATACAGATGCTCAAAAAGTTTTTGACACCTATGATGATGTTTTAGAAGCTGTTAATATTAAGATTGATAAGCTAACTAAAGAGTTAGATAAAATTAATGCTAAAGATTCTACCGGACAAACATTGACCAGTAAAGAAAAAAGAAAGCAAAAAAATAATGCTATTAACCTTAGAGGTTTAGGTCAAGCCGAAGGTGCTTTAGATCAAATTCTTGGTGAAGTAGCAACTTGTGACAGATTGATTCCTTTATACAAAAAAGGCTTAGATGCTCATAGAACAGACGGTAAATGGTTAAAAAGAGCAGTGTCAAGATTACATCATAAAGAGTGTACAGAAGATGCTTTATATCCTACAATGGTAGAGGCTTATGTAAATGCTGATCCTTCACCTGAGGCATATATTTTCTATGCTGGTATCTTAGAGAAAAGAGGTGAAAAAAGAAAAGCTTTAGAATATAGGAACAAAGCAGTTGATTTAGAATCTGATCCTTATAAAAAAGCAGATTATTTATATAAAATTGCTCGAACAATGTATGGGTCTCAAGCTAGAACTTATGCAAGAAGAGCTCTAAAACACAGACCAAGTATGGGTAGTGCTTATTTACTAATTGCAAGATTGTATGCAAAAAGCGCCAACAATTGTGGTACAGATGAATTTAGTAAAAGAATGGTATATGTGGCTGCAGCGAACAAAGCAAGACGTGCTAAAGCAGTTGACCCTAGTATTGCCTCAACAGCAAATAGATATATTAAAAGTTATTCGGCCAGTATGCCTTCTAAAAAGTTAAAATTTACTTTAGGTGTAAAATCAGGCACTCCACATAAAATTGGATGTTGGATTGGAGAGACTGTTAGAATTCCTTAATTCTAACTGATGTTACAATCAGTTTATCATAAAATAAAAAGCATTGCTACTCTCATTATAGTAGCGGTGCTTTTTTCGTGTGGTAATGATCTAAAAGAGGTTCAAGATTTTTTAGCCGATAAGAATTTACCAATTGGCGTAGCTAAAAATGTAAATTTAATACATACAGATTCTGGCAGAGTGAAAACAAAACTAATCACTCCATTATTACACGATTTCAGTAACAGAGAAACACATCCTTATCAAGAGTTTCCTGAAGGCATAAAAATTATTACTTTTGACAAAAAAAAAGACTCTGTTACCTTAACCGCAAATTATACAAGAACATATAGTAAAACTGGAATTTCTGAAGTAAAAGGAAATATCATTGTTACAAATCATAAAGAAAAAAGTAAATTATTTACCGAACAGCTTTTTTGGGATCAAACCACTCATTATATTTATACCGAAAAAGCATTTATATTAATTACAAAAACAGATACTATAAATGGCAAAGGTTTTGAATCAAATGAAGATCTGTCAAAAGTAACTATGAAAGATATTAGTGGTCCTGTATATATCAATGAAAGTCAATAATTAGTATTTTTAAATAAAAATAATGACAAAAGCTTTTAAATTTTTTGAATATGCCTATCTAATCATTGCAATAATTTTTATTGTTGAGGGCATATTAAAATGGAATACTAATAGAGAAAAAGCCTATCTTTTTTTAGGTTTTTCTATATTGGCAATTTTTATGTATTTTTTTAAAAAACGTTTTAGAAAAAAAACTGAAGCCCGAAATAAAAATCAATAAAATTGGAATTACAAATTCTAGTCATATTAATTTCTATTATACTCTCTGCATTCTTTTCAGGTATGGAGATAGCTTTTGTTTCTGCTAATAAAATGCACATTGAATTAGAGAAAAAAAAAGAAACCTTTCTAGCCAAAATATTAAATAAATTAACTGAAAACCCTTCAAAATTTATTACTACTATGTTAGTTGGTAATAATATAGCCTTGGTTGTTTATGGATATTTTATGGGCGAATTATTGATGCCATATCTAAACCCTTATATAGCTAATGGGTTTTTAATTTTATTAGTACAAACATTAATTTCTACATTAATCATTTTGATTACCGCAGAGTTTATACCCAAAGCTATATTTAGAATTTATGCCAATGAATTTCTAAAAATATTTGCTATACCCGCATATATTTTCTTACTGCTTTTCTATATTATTTCTGAATTTATCATTTTTATCTCTGACTTTATACTTCGAGTCTTTTTTAATACTAAAGAAGATAATGTACAGCTTGCCTTTACTAAAGCTGAATTGGGAAATTATATTAGCGAGCAATTAGAAACTGTTAATGAAAATGAAGAAGTTGATTCTGAAATACAAATTTTTCAAAACGCATTAGATTTTCATAATGTAAGAGCAAGGGAAGCCATGATTCCTAGAACAGATATCATTGCTATAGACGTTCATGATACTATTAAAAGCTTAAAAGAATTATTTGTAGAAACAGGTTTATCAAAAATAATGGTTTATAAAGATTCATTAGATGATATTATTGGATATGTACATGCTTTTGAGCTTTTTAAAAACCCTAAAAATATCCGTTCTATAATATTGCCTATTGAATTTGTTCCTGAAACAATGATGATCAATGATATTTTAAATGACCTTACTAAAAAACAAAAAAGTGTTGCAGTTGTTTTAGATGAATTTGGTGGGACTTCCGGTTTAATTACTATTGAAGATATCATTGAAGAATTATTTGGTAATATTGAAGATGAACATGATTCTATTGAACTCTTAGACAAGAAGATCAATAATCGTGAATTTGAACTCTCAGCTCGTTTAGAAGTTGATTTTGTTAATGAAACTTATAATTTAACCCTCCCTAAAGGTGATGCTTATGAAACTATTGGAGGCTTAATTGTAAATTCAACAGAAAACATCCCACAACAAGGTGAAATTATTAATATTGAAAACTTTCAGTTTACTATTCTAGAAGTCTCATCATCAAAAATCGAAAAGGTTTACCTAAAAGTTTTATTTAAAGAACAATAGACTTACTTTCTCGTTCTAATTTACTTGTAATTCTACTTTCATAATTAAAACGGATATTGTACTTTCGCACACTGAATTTAAAAAGATTTAAAAATGGCAATTTTAGGTAAAATTAGAGAACGTTCTTTATTTTTAATTATCGTTATCGCTTTAGCATTATTTTCTTTTGTGATTGGTGATGTTTTTACTCGTGGCGGTTATGGTGGTAACAAAAATTCTGTTGGCGAAATTAATGGAGAAAATATATCTCGTGAAGAATTTGCTCAATTAGTAGAACAACAAAGAGCAAGAACAGGTAATAGAGGTTCGCAATTACAAAGTGTAAATACCGCTTGGGATAATTTAATAAGAGAAAAAGTATATAAAACTCAACTTGAAAAATCTGGAATTATAGTTGGAGAAAAAAATGTTTGGGATGAAATAGTAAAACAACCTTTTGTTCAAAATAATCCTCAATTTAAAAATGAAATAGGTTTATTTGACGAAGAAAAGTTTAAAGAGTACATTGCTACATTACAAGATGCTGCTACTGAAGATGAGCAAGGAAAAGCTACTTGGTTAGGATGGCTTAATTATGAAAAAAATATCAAGTCTAATCTACAAATTAGTACTTATAACAACTTAATTACTGCAGGTTTAGGCGTTACTTTAAAAGAAGGAGAACGCTATTACTTTGACAATAATACCAAACTAGATTTAGAGTATGTACATGTACCATATTCATATATTGCCGATAGTTTAGTTGACATTACTGACGACGAAATTAAAAAGTATGTTAAAAGTCATCCTGATGAATATAAAACTGAAGCCTCTCGTAATATTAGTTTTGTGAAATTTGATATTAAAGCGACTCCTGAAGACGAACAAGCTATAAAAAACAGCTTAGGAGAGTTAATTAATGATAGAGAAGAATATAGTTCAGCAGCTAAAACAAATATTAAAATAACTGGCTTTATTAATGCGGATAATACTGAAGAATTTTTCAGTGAATATAGCTCTGATACCCCCTTAGATACTAAGTTTTATACTAAAAACAAACTCAACAAAGTATTTGCAGATAGCTTATTCAATTTAAATGTTGGCGAAATTTATGGTCCTTATAAAGATGGAGAATATTATAAGCTTTCAAAATTACTTGCAATAAAACAATTACCTGATTCATTAAAAGCCAGACATATATTAATTCCTTTTGTTGGAGCATTAAGAGCTGACCCTTCAATTACGCAAACAGAAGCAGAAGCTAAAAAATCTGTTGATAGTCTTTTGACAGTCATCAAAAAAGATAAATCAAAATTTGCCGACATTGCTAAAAGTTTATCATCTGATAAAGGAAGTGGAGCTAAAGGAGGGGAGCTAGATTGGTTTACTTATGATAGAATGGTGCCTGAGTTCAGAGACTTTACATTTGAAAATAATGTTGGAGATATAGATGTTGTAAAATCAGATTTTGGATTTCATATTATTGAAATTCAGAATCAAAAAAACAAACAAAAAACTGTTAGTATTGCTACATTCTCAAGAAAAATTGAAGCTTCTGAAGAAACTGAAAATTATATTTTTCAAAAAGCCGAAACATTTGCATCAGAATTGTCAAATGGAAAAGATATAGAAGAGCTTGCTAAAGAGAATGAATTAACTGTACAACCTGTAATAGATTTAAAAGCTATGGATGAGAAAGTTTCAACCTTAGGTGATCAACGACAAATTGTAACTTGGTCTTTTGAAAAACAAACAAAAGAAAACGATATTAAACGTTTTGATATTGACAAAGGTTATGCTGTTGTTAAGCTTACTTCAAAACGTAAAAAAGGACTTAGTATTGGCACTTCAAAATTCAAAATTAGAAATATCTTATTAAACGAAAAGAAGCTCAAAAAGATTAAAGAAAAAATAAAAGGAGATAATCTTCAAGAAATAGCCAAAGTTTTTAATAAAAGTGTGAATTCTTCAAAGGCTGTGTCATTAGGCAGTCCTGTTTTACCTAGTGTAGGACGATCTGCAGATTTGGTATCAATTCTAACATCGTTAGATGAAAATAAAACATATAAAGGTATTGAAGCACAGAAGGGTGTTTTTATCGTTAAAATTCTTAAAAAAGAAAACCCTAAAACTTTAGAAAATTATACAAGTTTCACCAATATTATATCGAATACAAATAAGTCTAAAGGCTTGAAAGCATATGAAGCTATAAAAAAATTAGCAGATATTGAAGATAATAGAGCTTCAATGTATTAATTGTTTTATATATCAATTAAAAAAAAAAGCTTAATAAGTTAAATTAACTTAAGATTTTATATATTTGCCGCTAGTATTATTATGTCAATTAAACATAAATCAAAAATTTAAAAACAGAAACTATAAATTTAAATTATTTAAAATGAAACATTTAAGAAAAGTTTTATTCATTTTAGTCATTTTTGCTGGTTTTAGCATGAGTGCTCAAGATGAAAACAACCCTTGGTCAATTGATTTTGGTGTAAATGCAGTTGACTTTTACCCAACAAATCAAGCTGGAATGGGTAATTGGTTTGATGAGTATTTTAACGTTGGTGATCATTATAATATGGTACCATCACTTTCTAGAGTTAGAGTTGGTAGGTATATAGGTGATGGATTTTCATTAGGCTTAGCAGCTTCATTAAACAAAATTGATAAAGTTGGTGATAATACTGCTACTGATTTATCTTACATTGGTGCAGATTTAGACATTCGCTACGCTTTAAATAACTTATACGGTGGTTCTAAATGGTTTGATCCTTACTTATCAGTTGGTGGTGGTTATACATTTTTAGATGAATTAGGCGCCGGTACTTTTAATGGTGGTGCCGGAATTAACTTTTGGTTTAATGATTTTATTGGTTTGAATCTTCAATCAGTTTACAAACATTCATTTGATGAAGATCGTCAGTTACCTCATTTTCAACATGCTTTAGGTATAGCTATTAAGTTTGGCGGTAAGGATACAGATAAAGATGGTATTTATGATAAAGATGATGAGTGTCCTGAGGTATTTGGTCTTGAAGCTTTCAATGGTTGTCCTGATACTGATGGTGATGGTATTAAAGATAGCGACGATGCATGTCCAGAAGTTGCTGGTTTAGCTGCACTAAATGGTTGTCCTGATGCTGATGCTGATGGTGTTGCTGATAAAGATGATGAATGTCCAAACGATGCTGGTCCTGCTGCAAATAACGGTTGCCCTGATACTGATGGTGATGGTGTTTATGACAAAGATGATGAGTGTAAAGATGTTGCCGGTCCTGCAGAAAATAAAGGTTGCCCTTGGCCAGATACTGACGGTGACGGTGTATTTGATAAAGATGATAATTGTGTTAATGAAGTAGGTCCTGCTTCTAATCAAGGTTGTCCAGAAAAAGTAATTACTGAAGAAGCTAAAGCTAAATTAGATGAGTTTGCAAAAGCAATTTACTTTAATTCAGGTAAATCTTCTTTCAGACCGGGTGTTGGTGAAAAATTAGATTTGATTTCTGATATTATGAAAGAATTCAAAGATTCTAACTTCCATATTGAAGGTCATACTGATAGTGTAGGTTCTTCTAAACTAAATCAAGGTTTATCTGAATCAAGAGCTAAAGCTGTATTAGATTATTTAGAATCAAAAGGCATTACTGCCGGTAGATTAACTTCTAAAGGTTATGGTGAAGAAAATCCTATCCATACGAACAAAACTAGAGCTGGTAGAGCTAAAAATAGAAGAGTTGAAATTAACTTAGCTAAGTAAAAACAAACTCCTAACTACTACTATATTTTAAAAGCCGCGCTTCATGTGCGGCTTTTTTTATACCAGTTTAATTTTAAAATGTCGCATAGATAATTTGAATTACTTTTTGTTCAGATAATGAATAAAATTCAAGCATAGCCATAGCTATGATTCAATTTTATGAAGAAACATGGGCGAAAAAGAAATGGATTATATGCGGTATTTTGATGTTAAATTGGTATTATTTGTCATAACATTCCGTAAATTCGTTTCATGCAAACTTATTTAAATAATGTTGTTCAAGATATATTGGCTAAGACTGACAATCTTTCTAACTGTACTTTCATTCTACCAAGTAAAAGAGCTGGGGTCTTTCTAAAAGATGAAATAAAATCGTCTTTAACGCAAACAACTATACTCCCTAAAATAATAAGTATAGAAGAGTTTATCAAAGAACTATCAACTATAAATTCAATTGATACAACTACATTACTATTTGAATTTTATCATATCTATAAACAAAATACTCCTCTAAAAGAAATTGAGAGTTTTGATCAGTTTTCAACTTGGGCAACTATTCTATTACAAGATTTCAATGAAATTGATAGGCATTTAATAGATCCAGCTTATATTTTTGGTTATTTAAAAGATATTAAAAGATTAGAAGAGTTATTAAAAGGAGAACAAAAAACCGACTTGATCAAAAATCGATTTCTATTTTTTGAAAAGCTAGAATCATATTATACCTCTTTTTATAAGTATTTACTAGAAAAAAAAGTTGGATATCAAGGCTTGCAATATAGAGAAGCTGTTGATAATATTCATTTCTATATCGATAACGTTACAGAAGATAAGATAGTTTTTGTTGGTTTTAATGCACTTAACAAAGCTGAGGAGAAAATATTTCAAGAACTATTAAATAGTGGAATTGCAACCATATATTGGGATATAGACAGTTTCTATTATAACTCAAATCATAGCGCATCATCATTCATTAAAAAATATCATAAAAATTGGAATTATTATAAAAATAATCCCTTCAATTGGATAACTGATAATTTTTCTACTAAAAAAAATATTAAAATTATTGGTGCTCCAAAAAACACTTCACAAATTAAATATGCCGGCGAAGTACTAACAGCACTAAATAATACAACTGAGAATTATAGAAATACTGCTTTAGTTTTGGCTGATGAATCATTATTAACATCAACACTCAATTCACTACCAAATGATGTTGAAAATGTAAACATAACTATGGGTTATGAACTTAAAAACATTTCGCTGGCAAACCTATTTGAAGCCTTATTTAAGCTGCATATCAATAACAAAAAGGGCAGGTTTTATTATAAAAATCTACTTTCTATTTTAGACCATAATCAAATTAAAAGCCTTTGTAATGAAACTCGATTGCCAGATAAATTGAGTATTAAAATTTCAAAATACAACTATACTCATATTACAAAATCTGATCTATCAAAACTAACAGAAAATAATCCCCAAGGGTTTGAATTAATTTCATTTTTGTTTGATAATTGGAATGATAATGCAACGATAGCAATTGAAAATTGTATCAAGTTGATTACAATAATTCAGGAAAAAAGTTCTTTAAATCAATTAGAAAAAGAATATACATATCGATTCTATACCATTTTTCAGCAACTATTAAATTTAAATGCAACTTTCGGATATATTACAAATATCAAAACGTTATATCAGTTTTACAAACAACTATTACAAAATGAAAAACTATCTTTCAAAGGAGAGCCTTTATCTGGATTACAAATAATGGGAATGTTAGAAACAAGGGTTCTCGATTTTAAGAACCTAATTATTACATCTGTTAATGAAGGTATATTGCCCGCCGTTAAATCTGATAATTCATTTATTCCTTTTGATATTAAAAAGGAAGTGGGTTTACCTACCTATCAAGAAAAAGATGCTATTTTTTCTTACCATTTCTTTAGATTATTACAACGTGCCGAAAATATATATTTAATTTATAATACTGAAGCAGATGCGTATGGATCAGGGGAACAAAGTCGTTTTTTAACACAATTAGAGATCCTTAAAGAAAATGAAATAGAAAAATTTATAGTAAGCCCGAAAGTGAGCAAAACAAAAAATGAACTAAAACAATTGCCAAAAAATAAAATATTACTCAGCGAATTAAAACAATTAGCCGAAAAAGGGTTCTCTCCTACTACACTTACAACGTATATTTTAGATCCATTTGAATTCTACAAGCAAAAAATATTAAAAATACGAGGGGTTGAAGAAGTTGAAGAAACGATTGCAGCAAATACACTAGGCACAATAATCCATAAAACGCTAGAAACATTATACATCCCGTTTAAAGGAATATATTTAACTGAAGATGCCATGAAAATCATGAAAACAAAAGTGTCTGATGAAGTGAAAAAATGGTTTATAGAAGAATATGGCAATAATATCACTTCAGGTAAAAATTTGTTGATTTATAAAGTAGCTCATCAATTTATAGATAATTTTTTAACACAAGAAATCGCTTCAATCCGGCAAGGAAAACAGACTAAAATAATAGCTTTAGAACATGATTTAGAAACTACAATAACTATTGAAGGGTTGAATTTTCCAATACATTTAAAAGGACAAGCAGATAGAATTGATGAAGTTGATGGTATTATTAGAATAATTGATTACAAAACCGGCAAAGTAGTACAATCTCAACTTAATATTAAAGATTGGAACTTATTAACTTCTGATTATAAATACAGTAAAAGTTTTCAAGTTCTTTTTTATGCTTTGTTATATACTCAAATGAATAATATTGATTTAATTGACACTCAACTCGAAAGCGGAATCATTTCATTTAAAAACTTAAAATTGGGGTTTTTAAAAGTAAATAAAAATAATGTATCAAAAGACGATTTAGATAATTTTACCATTCAGTTAAAACAATTAATATTAGAAATTTTTGATGCTAAAAAATCCATTTTAGAAAAAGAAACTCATTTTGCATGAATATATGAACGTCACAAAAAACATAATACTTCAAGGTAAACATCAGAAACCAATATTAACCGATGCCTTTTATATTGAAAACAACAAACCTAAACATATAGTCATTTTTGCACATGGTTATAAAGGCTATAAAGATTGGGGTTGTTGGAACTTAATAGCTGAAGCTTTTGCTAAGCATAATTTTTTCTTTGTGAAATTTAATTTTTCTCATAATGGTGGTACGGTTGAGCAACCCATAGATTTTCCAGATTTGGAAGCTTTTGGTCAAAATAATTATACCAAAGAACTAGACGATCTACAATCGGTTATTGATTGGGTAACGACCGAAAAGTCATACAAAGATGAAATTGACACAACTAATATTACTCTAATAGGTCATTCCAGAGGAGGCGGAATTACAACTATTAAAGCGGCTGAAGATTCAAGAATAACACATTTAATTACTTGGGCTGCAGTAAGTAATTTCGGTAACAGATCGTCTACAATAGGTAATTTAGAAGAATGGAAAAAAGACGGAGTTAAGTACGTTTTAAATGGAAGAACGAAACAGCAAATGCCGCATTATTATCAATTTTACGAGAACTTTATTGAAAATAAAGAGCGATTGCATATAGAAACTGCTGTGAAAAAATTAAAAATTCCACATTTAATCATTCACGGAACGGCTGACACATCAGTTTCTATCAAAGAAGCGGAAGATTTACATGCTTGGAACTCACAGAGTGAGTTATATACTATAAAAAATGGAAATCATACTTTTGGTTCTGTTCATCCTTGGAAAGAAAAAAAAGTATCTAAGCACCTTAAGCAAGTCTTAGAAAAATCTATTCAGTTTTGTTCTTAATTTTTTTCAATTGAAGATGGAACAGCAAATGTGTTTTCAAATTTATTATCAATCAAAATAAATCCAAAAGGTAAAGGATCTTTTTTAGATATAGTCAAAAAAGGTATATTTTTTAAAGTGCTATTTTTAATTTCATTACCCTTTGCAGTAATTTTTCCATTCAAATTCCATTCAAAAAACCCTCCTTGGATTGCTCCTTTATCATGTTCAAATTCTTTTACAGGAGCTTCTTGAAAATTTACTCTATTAATGTTTAAATTATCAAATTTATTATTATTAAACGATGCTATAACAGATTCATAATTTTTAATTTTAATCACAGTATGTACAATATTTTCAATCTTAATATTTTTAAAAATATTATCATGTGCTATGCCTGTTGAGTTCTCATTATCTTCACTATTTTTATAAAAATCAAAGGCTAGATCTGTATCGTGAATATAAATATTTTCAAACATATTATTATTTGCTCCACTCATTACATTAATTCCGCCACTATAAGAACTATACTGCTCTCTTCTTCTATATGAAACATCAGCATGTGCTACAGAATTTCTAAACACGTTAAATCTACAAACAGAATGTCTTGCCTGGTAAGCCCAAAGAATATTTACAGCCTCACAATTCTCAACAAGGTTGAATTCATTAAAATATTTCATAGAAAAACCATGCCCATAATGCCCTAATTTTATTTTTTTATGCGCTTCACAACCTCTTATGATATTGCCTATACCTTGTATTCTAAAATAATAGTCTGTTGCCTTTTTCATATAATCATCAGGGTTTAAATCAAACTCATCAGAATAAACCTTACAATTCTCATAATAGTTATTATCACCCATTGAAGTTATACCTCTCTCCTCAGCATTAATGACAATACAATCTTTGACTTTATAATAATTACATTTGTTATTATCCCAAGTTTCCAATAAAATTCCCGAACCTTCTTTTCCTCCATTCCCCCAATCTCCCATATCTTTAACTAAGATCCTTTCAAGTCTTACCTTACCAGTATTCACACGTCCAAAAAAACCTTTATGATAATTTGTGATTTGTATATTTTTAACAACGATATGATGTACATTATCATCAATCATAAAACCTGTCCCTTTTGCTCTGTTGCCTCCATCTAATAAAGGCATCATCTCTGCATCTAAAGCACCATTACCATAAGTATAATACATGAAGGAAATATCTCCTATCGTTTTAATATATCCTTCTATTTGTATTGGGTTTGTTGTATTTCCTGAATTTCTAACAACCACATTTTCATTACCATAGTTACCAGATTTTATCCATAGCTTATCTCCAGAAGTTAACACATCTATACCTTCTTGAATAGTTTTAAATGCCTTTTCCTCACTTAAACCATCTCCTGAATTTTCAATAGACGCATTGATAAAATATTGTTTTCCTGTTGCTGTCGGAATTGGTATATTGTTTTCTATAAATTTTAGTTTAAAGGCTTGTGTCTCATCATCGCCTAAATAGCTTATTGTATTATTTTGATACCATGAAAATGGTTTTTCAACTATAAGAAAATGATCTTTTGTGCTACTTTCATTAACATGATTTGATAAAACTGTAATCCCGTCATGATCTTTTATTAAAAATTTATCTGTTATAATTGAAGTAATTTTTTTCTTACTATCAAAATAAATTTTGGTTGGTTCGTCTCCATTTATCCTAAAATTAAACAAATCGGTATTCCTTTTTTGATCAATTAAAAAAGTTTCAGCGTTGTTTTTATTACTATTCTCAGAATTTGAGCATCCCAAAAATGACATAGTAAATAGTAAACTTGTAAAAAGAATAAAAGTATATTTCTTCATAATTAAAAAAATTATACCAATTCTGTAATAGAATTGGTATAAAACACATGTCAATAGTGGAGAATATCGGAGTCGAACCGATGACCTTTTGACTGCCAGCCAAACGCTCTAGCCAACTGAGCTAATCCCCCAAATTATTTTTTCTTTTTCAAACTTCTATTTTGAATTCAAACTTTTCGATACATTTTTTCCAATTAAAAATATACTGAAATTTAATATCTATAATACTCTGGTTTATAAGGACCTTCTACTTTAACATCAATGTATTTTGCTTGCTCTTCACTAAGTGTTTCTAATTCAACACCTATTTTTTCTAAATGTAAACGTGCAACTTTTTCATCAAGATGTTTAGGCAACATATATACTTTATTTTCGTATTTACCTACATTATTCCAAAGTTCAATTTGCGCTAAGGTTTGATTTGTAAAAGAATTACTCATCACAAAACTTGGGTGCCCTGTTGCACAACCTAAGTTTACCAGACGTCCTTCAGCTAATAAGATAATGTCTTTACCATTGATAGTATATTTATCAACCTGAGGTTTAATTTCTACTTTCGTATTTCCATGATGATTATTTAACCATTCTACAGCTATTTCATTATCAAAATGACCAATATTACATACGATGGTTTTGTCTTTCATAGCCTCAAAATGACGCCCAGTAACAATATCTTTATTGCCTGTAGTCGTAATTACTATATCCGCTTTAGCGATAACAGAATCAAGTTTCTTAACTTCATGACCGTCCATTGCCGCTTGTAATGCACAAATGGGGTCAATTTCAGTAATTGTAACAATTGCTCCTGCTCCTTTAAAAGACGCTGCGGTACCTTTACCAACATCTCCATAACCGCAAACTACAACACGTTTACCAGCAATCATAATATCTGTTGCTCTTTTTACAGCATCAACTGCACTTTCTCTACAACCATATTTATTATCAAACTTAGATTTAGTAACAGAATCATTCACGTTTATTGCCGGCATAGGTAATGTCCCTTCCTTCATTCTATCGTACAATCTATGAACTCCTGTAGTAGTTTCTTCAGATAATCCTTTAATCTCTCCAACTAATTCAGGATATCTATCCAAAACCATATTAGTCAGATCACCTCCATCATCTAAAATTAGATTTAAAGGCTTTCTGTCTTCTCCAAAAAATAAGGTTTGTTCAATACACCAATCAAATTCTTCTTCATTCATCCCTTTCCAAGCATATACCGGAATTCCAGCTGCTGCAATTGCAGCAGCAGCTTGATCTTGTGTTGAAAAAATATTACAAGAACTCCACGTTACCTCAGCACCAAGTGCTATCAATGTTTCAATCAATACTGCAGTTTGTATCGTCATATGCAAACATCCTGCAATTCTTGCTCCTTTTAAAGGTTGTTCGTTTTTATATTCTTCACGAAGACTCATTAAGCCGGGCATTTCAGCTTCTGCCAATTCTATTTCTTTTCTTCCCCAATCAGCTAAAGAAATATCTTTAACTTTGTAAGCCACATAAGGTGTAGTTTTTGTACTCATATTGTTATCTTTGTATATATTTAGCCTACAAAAATACAAAATACCTTTGAGAAACTAAATGCCTTTATATAAAACTATAAATCCAACAAAAAATACCGCCATTTATATTTGGCAAATTACGGAGTCTTTTGATGAATTAAATACGCATTTTTTAACCGAAAACAGTACAAATCGTATTAATGGAATGCGTTCGGAATTGCATCAAAGAGGGTTTTTAAGTATTCGACATTTATTGAAAGTGGCTGGTTATTCTGATGATGATTTATATTATGACAATCTTGGTAAACCTCATCTCAAAGATGGTAATTATATCTCAATAACACATTCATTCATTTTTTCGGCGATTATTATCAGTAACACCACACACGTAGGAATTGATATCGAAAAACAACGTGATAAAATTTTACGTATAGCACACAAATTTACGACTACCGAAGATTATAATCATTTAACCAATGATGAAGATCTGGTCAGAAAATTAACTATTGTTTGGGGAGCCAAAGAATCATTATATAAAATTTATGAACAGGAAGGATTGAGTTTTTTACAACATATTTATGTTGAGGATTTTACTTTTGATGATTCACAAACTACAGCAACCGTAACTTTTAAAGAAAATAAGAATTCATACCTCGTTCATTTTTTAGAGTTTGAAGGTTTTACCTGTGTTTATGCTTTTGATGAATTATTAAATTGAATGATTTCTAGCAATCCGTATATTTGAAACTTTCAATTTATTAATGAGCATATACCAATACATACTTCAATCAATTTCTAAAAGAGAAAAACTACTGGCTATTTTATTAGATCCTGATAAAATAAACTTAGATGAAGTCTCTCAATTCACTCAAAAGATAAATAACAAAGCTCATTTTATTTTTGTTGGAGGCAGTACGGTTTCAAATGGAGATACTGAAAATTTGGTTCAAAAATTAAAAGAAAGCACCAAATTACCTATTATATTATTTCCGGGTGACTATACACAACTTACTCATAAAGCTGATGCACTGTTATTCTTATCTCTAATATCGGGTGAAAACCCTGAATATTTAATTAAGCAACAGCTTAAATCTGTTCCTTTTTTAGAAAAATCGTCATTGGAGATTATCTCAACTGGTTATATTTTAATAAATGGAGGTGTAGAAACTTCTGTACAAAAAGTAAGTAATACAAGACCTATTGACCAACTTAATATTGAACTTATAAGTCGTACCGCTATAGCAGGAATGTATATGGGTAAACAGCTTATTTATCTTGAAGCCGGTAGTGGAGCCACCGAGGCAGTGAACCAAACGATTATTAAAGAAGTTTCTAAAAACATCTCAATTCCTTTGATTGTAGGTGGAGGCATTAGAACAAAAGAGCAGTTAAATGATGCTTTTAATGCTGGAGCAGATCTAGTTGTTATTGGCACTGCTTTTGAAGAAGATCACTTATTTTTTGATAATTTTTGAAATTTATGGATACACTTATTGATTTTTTTTTAGAACCTTACCGAACATCTCCTCTTGTCAATATTATACTTGAAATTATTGCTGCCGGCTTAGGAATTGCAAGTGTATTATACGCAAAAAGAGAAAATGTATTGGTTTTCCCCACAGGAATTATAAGTACTACTATTTATATTTATTTACTTTCGCAATGGAATTTATATGGCGACCTGATCATCAATATTTACTATACAATAATGAGTGTTTATGGTTGGTATATGTGGAGCAAACTCATTGATTCGGCAAAAAAGGAACATATTCCTATTTCTAGGACAACTATAAAAGAAAAAATGATTGCTTTTACAATTTTTATACTGGCTTCTGTATTTGTAGTTTTTATTTATAGACATTATAATGTAATGCCAAATAATTTAAATTTTAGCGAAAGTGTTCATTTTGCTTATACTAATTTAACTTCGGGTAGTTTAGAAAAATTTAGAATTGCTGTTCCGTTTTTAGATACCTTTACAACAGCGTCTGCATTTGTTGCCATGTGGTTAATGGCAATTAAAAAAATAGAGAACTGGAATTTTTGGATACTCACTAATATTGTTTCAATACCACTATATTTTGTAAAAGGTTATGGTTTTACTGGAATTCAATACACAATTTTCTTAATTTTAGCCTTTCAAGGATATATAGCATGGAAAAAAAGCTTAGTCAAACCAGCGGAACAAACATTATAAAAGTAGTTATATTCGGACCAGAATCTACCGGAAAAACTACGCTTTCTAATCAGTTAGCCCGTCATTATAATACAGTTTGGGTAGCCGAGTATGCAAGAGAATATTTACAAAATAAATGGAATAATGAACGTAAAACTTGTGAAAATTCTGATTTGTTGCCCATTGCTATCGGGCAAATGGAATTGGAAAATAAATTAGTTAAAAAAGCCGATAAGGTGCTAATTTGTGATACTGATCTATTAGAAACCAAAGTCTATTCTGAAGAATATTATGGTGGATTCGTTGACCCATATTTAGATAAAGCAGCAATTGAAAATTCATATGATTTATATCTATTAACTTATATTGACACGCCTTGGGAAGCGGATGATTTACGTGATAGACCCGAACAACGTAAAGAAATGTTTGATGCTTTTGAAAATGTGTTAAAAAAGTATGATCGTCCATATATTTTATTAAAAGGCAACAAACAGAAACGTTTAAAAGCTGCAACAAAAGCAATAGATGCCTTATTAGAAAATAGAGATGATCTAGATAGTTTTTCTGATAATTTAGCTGATATTGACTTACATTTTTTACATCAGAATATGGGAGATGTTACTAACTATAATCTTTAAATCAATTAAAATGTCCGGTCGAGCGTCCCGAGCACTCGGGAAGACCTATTTAAAACCTCTCGGCTGTGCTCAAGGAGACATCAAGGTTATGAACACCGAAAAACTAATAAAAGAACTCAGTTTTAAAGCTATTAGAAGTAGTGGTCCAGGAGGACAACATGCCAATAAAGTATCTTCAAAAATTGAATTGTCTTTTGATATAAAAGCTTCAAAAGAACTCTCTGATGAACAAAAGGAACTTCTTTTAAAAAACATTTCAAATCGTCTAACTAAAGAAAATATATTAATCCTTTTTTGTGATGAAAGCAGGAGTCAGCATAAAAACAAAGAGATTGTTATTGATAGGTTTAAAGAGATCATCAAAAAAGGGTTAATTGTTCCTAAGAAAAGAAAAGCTACAAAACCATCTAAAGCCTCCATTAAAAAACGACTGGATAGTAAAAAGAAAACTTCCATAAGAAAAAGTAATAGAAGAAAACCAGATCTAGATTAATTAATTCAAGATTTTTAATTCAGAATTCAGAATTAGTAATTACCTTTGCCACAATCTTAAAAGGGGTGCTTTTTTAAGTTATGAGTTCAGAATTAAAAGGGCTGAGATTACACCCATTGAACCTTGAACGGATAATGCCGTTTAGGAATGTTAGAATGTCATGCTGATCCTGAGGCTTCGGGAGAAGCATCACACAAAAATCTATAACCAAAGAATAATTACCTCTTTTTATTCGATGAATTTAAATTTCGAATGAAAAAATTATTTCTATTCTTGACATTATTTGTATTATCAATCAACGTATTTTCTCAAGAAAAAAAACAAGATTCAACAAAAGTTGAAAAATTAGACGAAGTATTAGTAAAAGCTGTTCGTGTAAAAGCAACTTCTCCAATTACACACTCTAATATCTCTAAACTTGAATTAAATAAAAGAAACTTAGGTCAAGATATTCCTATTTTAATGAACTTTTTACCGTCAGTTGTAACAACCAGTGATGCCGGTGCAGGTGTTGGTTATACCGGTATTCGTGTGAGAGGTGTAAGCGCACAGTCAACCAATATTACCATTAACGGAATCCCTTACAATGATGCAGAATCGTTGGGTACTTTTTGGGTTGATCTACCCGATTTTGCTTCTTCAGTAGAAAATCTACAACTACAAAGAGGTGTCGGTTCCTCTACTAATGGAGCCGGTGCATTTGGTGCAAGTCTTAATTTATTGACTGATGCTATTTCTGAAAAAGCTAATGGGAAAATTAGCAATTCATTCGGTTCTTTTAATACCAGAAAACATACACTAAAATTTAGTACAGGAAAACTCAATAATAGTACTGAGCGTAGCCGAAGTATTGAAATTGCAGGGCGATTCTCTAGAATTAAATCAGATGGATATATTGACAGAGCAACATCCGATTTAAATTCGTACTTTTTACAAGCTTCTTATGTTGATGATAATACCTTAATTAAAGGATTGGTTTTTGGCGGTCATGAAATCACCTATCAGGCTTGGAACGGTGTAAGTCAAGACCAAATTGATACGTTTGGAAGAACTTATAACCCTTCCGGGAAATATACTGATGAAAACGGTATTACACAATTTTATGATAATGAGGTCGATAATTACAAACAAGACCATTATCAATTACATTGGAATGAACGTTTTAACAATTATTGGTCAACTAACATCGGTTTAAACTATACCTATGGAAGAGGCTTTTTTGAACAATATAAAGAAGATCAAAATTTTGCTGATTATAATTTTTCGGAAATTCTTATTGGAGGAGAAACCATAAACACAACCGATTTGATTCGTAGACGTTGGTTAGACAATGATTTTTATGTAGTAAATGTAAATGCAACCTATAAAAAAGATGATCTGAATATAATTTTTGGAGGCTCATACAGTAATTATAAAGGTGACCATTTCGGAGAAGTTATATGGGCACAATTTGCCGATAATAGTGAAATCAGAGACCGTTATTACGATAGTAAAAATGATAAAACCGACTTCAGCTTATTTGCAAAAATTACTTATAAAATTAATAATAAAATAAGCTTGTTTGGCGATATTCAGTCGCGTCTAGTTGATTATAAAACGAATGGATCAACTTCTGATAGAGAACTTATAAATGTTGATGAAAGTTATTCATTTTTCAATCCAAAAGCAGGAATTACCTACACCTTAAATACCTTTAATCACCTCTATTTTTCGTATGCAAGAGCTAATAGAGAACCTAACAGAACAGATTTTGAAAACGGGAATCCGAAACCTGAAAGATTAACCGATTTTGAATTAGGGTGGCGTTTGCGAAAAAATAAGCTTCAATTCAGTGCAAATATCTATTATATGAAATACCAAGATCAATTAATCTTAACCGGAGAAATTGATGATGTCGGCTCTCCAATAAGAGCGAATAGTGGTAAAAGTTATCGTTTGGGTTTAGAAGTAGATGCTGCAATTCAATTATCGAATAAATTTTCTATACGTCCAAATATTGCCCTAAGTTCAAATAAAAATATAGATTTTATTAGTTCTATTGATGGTGTATTAGTTAATTTAGGAAATACTAACATCTCTTTTTCTCCAACAATAGTTGCTGCAAATCAATTACAATTCAATCCAACTACGCAATTTCAAATTTCTTTTTTATCTAAATATGTTGGTGAACAATATTTGGGTAATGTTGATTCTGATTTTTCAAAATTAGATTCTTATTTTGTGAATGACATTTCTGTTAACTATGAAATTAAAACGAAATCTATTTTTAAATCAATTATCATAACCGGATTGGTAAATAATATTTTTAATAAAAAATATATATCAAATGGGTATTATTTTACTTATGATGATGATTTTACAAATCCTGGAACAATAACAACTATTGAAGGTGCAGGCTATTATCCTCAAGCAACAACTAATTTTTTGGTTGGATTAACATTGAAATTTTAATAGTAGTCAGGCTTCATTTTGAGTGAAGCCCTGACTTAATTTGTTTTGCGTCTATAAGCCTAAACATCAATTCCTTTCATCATTTTATTCCAATATAAATAGGGTAAGATGTATTTTTTCAAAATCCATAAACGCCAGTGTTCTTTAGAAGAATCTCCAATCATTAATGGAAATTGTTTTAACTTAGGGTCTGGCGTGAAATTTTTATCATAATCAAACTCAGCCAATACCATTTTTCCATAACCGGTAACTAACGGGCAAGAAGAATACCCGTCGTAAGCCATATTAGTTATAGCATTTTTTTCAATCATTGTTAAAACATTAGCAACCACAATTGGTACTTGTTTACGAATGGCTGCTCCTGTTTTTGCAGTTGGTAATTGCGCAACATCTCCTAAACCAAATACATTATTATATACTGTATGCTGCATAGTTTTGTCATTTACCGTTAACCATCCATCATCATTAGATAAAGAAGAGTCTGCAATGAATTTAGGTGCAGCTTGTGGCGGTGCTAAATGCATCATATCATAATGGATTCCGAAACGATCTCCTTCTTTAGTTACTTTAACATCTTTATAGTTGTATTGGATAGAGTCATCTAAAATCATTCCTTCATTTTCTCTAGACATTATCACACAACCTCCAACTGCTACATCTTTAGCTAATTCATACCAAGCAATTTGTTTATCAGCGTCAACCTTCACCAGTTTATGATGAAAACGTATATTTATATCCTTTCTATCAATTACTTCCATCAAAGTCTTTGCAATTGGTTTTACACCGAAAATTACACCTCCGGGTATTGCAAAAACGACATCTGTTTTTGCCTTAACACCACTCTTTTTAAAATGGTCTTCTGCTAAATACATTATTTTTTGAGGAGCGCCACCACATTTTATCGGTGTGGTTGGTTGTGTAAACAATGCTGTACCTCCTTTGAAGTTTTTCAATACCTCCCAAGTATGTTTTGGGTCGGTATAATTACTACAAACAACTCCTTTATCCATTGCTTCGGTTAATCCTTCAACTAATTCCGGTGCCATTCGTAAGCCAGGGCAAACTACTAAATAATCATAGGTAAACTCGTTGCCCTCTTTTGTTCTTACTTTATTATTTTCAGGGTCAAATTTATCAGCGTATTCTTTGATCCAATTCACTCCAGATGGCATTACAGAAGCCATACTACGAGCTGTTTTATCATAATCATAGGTATTTGCTCCTACTAAAGTCCATGCCGGTTGGTAGTAATGTGTTTTCGCCGGTTCTAATAAACCTATATCCGATTTTGGGTTCTTTCTTAACATTTGAGAAGCAACCATAATACCAGCAGTTCCTCCTCCTATGATAAGTATTTGATGATGTTTTGACATTATTATTTTATTTTTTAGTTAGATTTTGCTCAAAAATGTACAATAAGTACATGGCATTTGCCGAAAAACACCCCTTAAAGGATATCTTTAATCTTAATATTTGTTAGTGTTTCTCACCAACAAAGGCAAATTTTACTTTTTTGACTTCAGTGAATTCATTCCTGTAGCCAACCATATTGGGCATGTACCTGCAAAAGCCGTTAAAACCATAATTGCAGCTACTGCATACAATACATAATCCCACGGACTTGCTACTTGATGTGTATACGCTGCCCAAATTGCTACTGCAGCTATAATAAAACGAACTACTTTATCAATACTTCCTATATTTTTTTTCATGTGTTTATATTTATTGGTTTTTATTGGTTTTTATTGGTTTCCGATTCCGAAGTCTCGGGAGGGGTTAGCCTGCTCATTTCATAATTATGAGTTTTTAAAGTTGATATTATTTTACAGTTTCTAAACTATTCTTATTCCAATTGACAAAGCCTCCTTGTAGATCATATATCTTTGTAAACCCTTGCTCTTTTAATTTTTTAGCTGCTCTGCCACTTCTACTACCACTTCTACAGTAGATATAAATTTCTTTATCTTTATCTAGCTTTGACATTTGATCTATAAAATTATCATCAAAAAAATTGATATTGACAGCATCTTTAATATGTCCTTCAGTATATTCCTTAGGTGTACGAACATCAATTAATTGAATGTCACCCAATTTTGAATTTAAATCAGTAGAACTAATCAATTCAACTATTGGTTGTTTTTGAATAGTTTTTATATCTGTACTTTTTACTTCTTTTTTTGATGCATTTTGTGCACAACTAGAGAGAGTAACACTCACTATAATAGCTGCTACTACCAATTTTATGTTATTTAATTTCATAGTTATTTTGTTTTTATATAAAAAGGTACAAAAAAAGTGTACCTTTTTAGTCTTTAGTATTCTTTTTTCTTACAATAAAGTTGTTGGACAAACATACTCTGTTAAAGGAGCTTTTGTTTCTTTAATATCTTTAAAACCGCCTCTTACATTAGTAACTTTTTCTACGCCATTTGCTTTAAATATTGATACTGCAATTAAAGAGCGGTATCCACTTGCACAGTGTAAGAAATATTCCTTGTTTACATCTATTTCAGCAAAATTTGCATTGATATTATCTAGCGGAAAATTATCAACACCTACAACGTGTTCAGATAAATATTCAGATTCTTTACGAACATCTACAGGTTTTTCCATAGACCCTTCTGCTAATCTTTCAGCAAATTTAGCAGCAGACATTGAGCCTATTTTATCAACTTCTAAACCATGGCTTTTCCAGTTAGAAATGCCTCCTTCTAAATATCCTAAAGTATTGTCATATCCAACTCTTGAAAAACGAGTCACAATTTCATTGATACGTGCTTCGTCTCCAATAAAAATAATTTTTTGATTGATATCTGTAACTAAAGCGCCTACCCAAGGGGCAAAATTACCATCAACACCAATAAACCAAGCTCCTGGCACAGTACCTTCTTCTGTATAAGCTTCTTTTGTGCGTGTGTCTATTACCAACACATCTTTTTGCTCACTCATTTCTTTAAATGTAGCAGGGTCTATAGGTGTTGTTCCCTTATGTAAAACTTCATCAATACTTGTATTGATTGATTTGTTCATTTTCACATTGTTAGGAAAATATTGTGGTGGCGGTTTTAAACCTGTTGTAACTTCCACAATAAATTCTTCCTTGGTCATATCTGCTCTCAAAGCATAATTCGTTTTCTTTTGATTACCTAAAGTATCAAAAGTTTCAGAACTCATATTCTTACCACAAGCTGAACCTGCACCATGATTAGGGTAAACAATAATATCATCTGGTAAAGGCATAATTTTATTACGTAACGAATCAAACAAGTGACCTGCTAAATCGGCTTCTGTTAAAGTTCCTTGTTTTACTGCTAAATCCGGACGACCAACATCACCAATAAATAATGCATCTCCAGTACATATATAAGGAGTATTACCTTTTTCATCTGTAATTAAATAGGATGATGATTCCATAGTATGACCAGGAGTATGTAACAATGTTAATTTACCTCCTCCTAAAGGAAACTCTTCTCCATCCTTACCATTATAAATATCATATTCAGCTGTTGCATTAGGTCCAAAGACTATTTTTGCGCCGGTTTTTTGCGCCAAATCGTATTGTCCAGACACGAAATCTGCATGAAAATGTGTTAAAAATATGTATTTAATTTTAGCACCATCTGCTTCAGCCATTCTTAAGTATGGTTCAGTCTCTCTTAATGGGTCTATAATTGCAGCTTCTCCATTAGACTCAATATAATAAGCCATTTCTGCAAGGCATCCTGTAAATAATTGTTCAACTTTCATAATATTAATATTTATTGTTTTTTATTGGGTATATGGAACATTCAAAATAATCATTCAATTAAAAATTATATTCCTTTAATCATGAATGTTTCATATATTTATATTTTAGTTATAATTTTTATTTTAGTCTTTCAAAGTTAGTTAAAATTACATTTTGATATGTAACTCATGTTACACTTTGTTGATTTGTAAGGTTTTATTTCCCAACCCTAGCCCTTCCCTAAGGGAAGGGAATAAATATGGAATCAATTAGTTTGTTTGATATATTTCTGAAATTTCTTTTCTACTGGTTGCTCATTACACATAGATTCATAACAATCAACTGCTTCTTGAATACTCATAAAACAATGGTCAAAACTAATTTTATCAATAACACCTCCTTTACGCATTGCATCACGCACAGGTCCTTTCATTCCTGAAAAGGCAATTTCTATTCCTTTTGATTGATATAAATCAATTACATCTAACAAGGCATGAACGCCTGAACTATCTAAATTGTTCATGCTTTCTCCATCAATGATGATCAGTTTGAGCTTATCACCTTTTTCTACAACCAATTCTTCTAATTTATCCTTAAAAAAAGTAGTGTTTGCAAAATATAATTGCGCATCAAAGCGGACAATCAATATATCTTCTTTAAGGATAACATCTTCTCCAAATCGAACAATGTTTCTATAAAAATGTGTGCCATGAATATTTGCTAATACAGCAACATGCGGTCTTGTGGTTTTTAAAATTACCGTTGCCAATGATAAAATGACACCTAAACCTATTCCTTTTTCAATTCCGATAGTTAATGTTGCAATAAATGTAATTACTAATAAGAAAAAATCAGTTCTATTGCTTTTCCATAAATGGATAGCCTCTTTATAATCTATCAAGCCAAAAACAGCAACCATAATAACGGAAGCTAAAATTGCTTTAGGTAAATTATAAAATAAAGGTGTTAAAAACAATAATGTAATAATAATTAATATCGCACTAATTATTGCTGCTAAACTTGTTTTAGCTCCAGCTTGATCATTAACTGCCGTCCGTGAAAAACCTCCTGTTGTAGGAAACGATTGAAAAAACGAACCAAAAACATTTGCCAAGCCTAAAGATATTAACTCTTGATTAGGTAACACTTTATAATCTCTATGTTTTGTTTGTATTGCCTTTGCAACAGCTATACTTTCCATAAAACTTACCAAAGCAATGGTCAATGCCATCGGAATCAATAACTGAATAATGTCTAAATCAAAAAGAGGTATCTGAAATTTGGGTAATGTATTAGGGATGTCTTTTATAATTTTTACAGCATATTCTCCTTCTCCTAAATTAAATATAGACACTATAGCTATACCGAAAATTACTGCAAAAAGTTGGCTTGGTAAAGATTTGTTGATTTTTTTGATTCCTAATATTATTAATATTCCTACGACACCAATGGTAAAAGCAATCCAATTAATTTCATCAAATTTATTAAACGCGTTTAGTAGTATTTCATTTATATGATGACTACGTGGAATGTTGATACCTAGTAAACTTTTTAGTTGACTCAAACCAATTATCAACGCTGCTGCGGATGTAAAGCCACTTACCACAGGATGAGATAAAAAATTAACTAAAAAGCCTAATCGGAATAATCCTAGTAAGAACTGAATAGCTCCCACTAAGAATGCTAATAAAATAGCGTACAAAATATAATCTGATGCAGATAAACCTTCAAAAGAACCAATAGCAGTTGCTGTAAGTAGAGACACCATTGCAACAGGACCCACGGCTAGTTGCCTAGAAGTACCTAATATCGCATATATAATAATAGGAACAATAGATGCATACAACCCATATACTGCTGGCATTCCTGCAATAGTAGCATACGCCATACCTTGAGGTATCAACATAACACCTACAGTTAAACCAGCACCTATATCGCCTTTAAGCCATTCTTTTTTATAATTAGGCAGCCAATCTAATATTGGAAAAATCGATTTGAAATTCATCAAGTATTGATTATTTTAGTTCTGCAAAGATAATAAGTAATGTGATTTAGTGTGTAATTTAGGTTACTTAACATTTTCGTTTATCTCTTACGGAAGAGAAGTTGTTATTAAAATATGACCCTTCGACTGCGCTCAGGAGGGCATTTTCAACTTTAGCAACTGTGATGATATGAGAATAATCATAAATTACTTAATTGCATTCCTCAAAAGCCTTCACTTTACAAGGTTGATCTATTTTTTTATGGATTTCGGCAATTGCTGTTTTTTTGTCTTTAAAGAAAATTTCTTGCCCCATTTTTTTGATAAATCCGCCTTTTTTTAGCACATCCTGACTTACAATTTTTAATCCGGCAATGTAAATTCCACCTCTGTTTTTCTGCCATTTTAATATCTCGTTACTTATCCATTCTGCTGCTGCTAAGTCGATAAAATTGATACCATCTCCTGCAATTAAAACATGTTGAATGCTGTTTTCTTCATACAAATTTGATAGATAATCTGATATTTTTTCAATAGAACCAAAATATAAAGAACCATCAATACGGAGTATCTTCATATTAGAACATTCTAATGCCTCTTTATCTCTAATTCTATTTATGAGCCTCTTCTGTTTGTTTACTGCAAGTACTGCTATATTAGGTTTAGAAGTGCGCTCCATATAAAAGAAAAAAGAAGCAAAAATACCTGCCAACAATGCAAATTCAAGATCAAAAAACAAGGTGCCTAATAAAGTGGTTGCCAATACAATTAATTCTCTTCCGCTGCTTTTAAAAACCTGTTTTATATGATGAAAATCTATCAAGTTATATCCTACCAATAATATAATTCCGCCCATTGCTGCCTTTGGTAAAAAAGATGCGTATTTAGCAAACAACAATAACACTACCATTAAAAATATTGATGCAAATATTGCCGACATTGGTGTTTTTGCGCCTGCTTGATGATTAACTCCTGAACGTGTAAAAGACCCAGAACCTGCATAACTTGAAAAGAAACTTGCTATTAAATTCGATAGCCCTTGACCTATAAATTCTTGATTTCCATCAATTTTTTGATGTGTATGTAAGCCAATTGCCCTTGCTATTGCGACCGCCTCAATTAAACCAAGTAAAGCTAAGACCATGGCTCCAGAACTTAATTTACTAACATTTTCATAAGATAGATCAGGCATTCTAAACGGTGGTAAATTTGAAGGAATATCTCCAACTGTTTGAATTCCGTTTGTTTCTCCTCCTAAAACAATTGCTAACACACTGCCTAATACCATTGCAATTAACATATAGTATCTTGACAATGGTTTTATAAAAAGTTTAATGATCAAAGCAATTGCTAAGGTTCCGATGGCAACCAAGAAAACATACCAATTTGTTTCTGAAATGTGTTTACCTATATAAGTTACAATTTCAACGATTGTACTTCCTTGCGGAACTTTAATTCCAAACACATGCTTTAATTGTTTAAATGCAATTAAAATTCCTGCTCCGGCAGTAAAGCCAATGATAACCGAATGTGATACAAAATTTACCAATTTACCCATACGGGCAAGCCCCATTGCAAATTGAAATAATCCTGCTAAAAATGTGAGTACCAATGCTAATGAAATAAACGCTTCAATATCAGTCTCAGGATTTACAAACTTTACCAATGTAGAATACACAACTATTGAAATAGCTGTAGTAGGTCCTGAAATTAAATGATATGATGATCCAAATAACGCAGCAATAATTGGCGTAATCATGGCTGTATAAAATCCGTAAATTGGAGGTAAACCAGCAATCATAGCAAAAGCTACTGCTTGCGGAATTACAATAATCGTCCCTGTAATTCCTGCAATTAAATCATCTTTTAAAGAACCTTTAACTAATGGTAACCATGTAAGAAATGGAAAGATCTTATTAAGCATTTACAAATTTAATTATTTTTATTTAAGAGTTATGGTTTAGTCTGGGCTTCGCTTTGAGTGAAACCCAGACTTGTCATAATTTATATATTCAAAAGCAACTTCTTTATTGACCAATTTTCCTTCTTTTAAATTATTATAATTTTTTGCCGAGGAAAACTCCCAATCCGTTTCATTTTTAACAAGATTTGCTTTCACAGGATTTTGATGGATGTAATTAAAACATACTTGTGGGTATTGTTTTTCTGTGACAAGATGACTTTGAGTCATCTTATCACTTATAAAAGAAGGCGTATTTCCATTAAAACAATTTATGCATTCTGCTTTTGTTTCTTTTCTAAATAAAGATCCAGACAATCCTTTTTGTTTATTAATTGCTCTTGTGTATGAGCGGAGCATAATTCCTATTGAATCATTGAAAGAACGAGTAGTGAGGGTTTCACTTTGAGTGAAACCCTCACTCTTTTTAATTAGTTCTTCTTCTCTAATTAATACCATTAAATGAAAATGATTTGGCATTAAACACCAAGCCAAAATATCTGCGTAAGGAAGTATATAAATTTCAATCTTTTGTATGAAGAATAGATAGTTCTCTCTTTTAAAGAAAATTTTTCTTTGATTATTACCTTGATTGTAAATATGGTATATGTAACCTTTTTCTAGTTGCATATTTTCTTTCTTTTATTTATTATTAGTCATTAGATGACTGGTATTTATGACTGGTTTTAAAGTGATACGATGACTCAAAGTCATCGTATCACTCCATCGTATTACTTAATTATTCTTTAATATAATAACAACCTCCTTCAGATTTATCAGGAGTAAAGGCTCTTTTAAACCAAAGCGGTCTTCTTTCACCGTTTGGACCCAGAGCCGGACGTGTCATAGCCATCCATTCTTTATATATTTCGTGTGATTTATTAGTATCCACAAAAATATCACCGTATTTTTCGCCTGAATCAGGTTTTTCTATTCTAACACGTTGATGCCAACAATGCATTCCACTAATTGGATCAGGATGTACAGCATGAGTTATATTTTGATGAACACCCCCGTCTTTCCAAAAGATACGTTTTGAATCTTTATCATCAGATTCATAAGGTTTAATACCTGAAATAGTATTCATTTTCCAACCACCTTTTCCGTCTCCTTCAATATTTACTGTATTGGTTGCCCAACGGTTCCCTGCTTCATCTTGAGGCCTTCTCCATCTACCAATATGATGTGAACAAGCTACTGTGCCTGGTTTCATGCCTTGAGTTACCCAAACTTTATCAATAAAATATCCTATATCTGTATTCATTTTTACCAGATCGCCTGTTTTGAACTCCCATTTTGCAGCATCATCAGGATGCATCCAAATCGGATTTCTATTAGAGATTTCAACCAGCCATTTTGCATTACTAGAACGTGAGTGAATTAATGTTGGTAATCTAAATGTAGGAATCAACACATATTCACCTTTTGATTTGTCTAATGTATCATTATGAATGTGGCTTTTTATATATGTAGGTGTTGCATATTCAGGCCATTTCCAATCGACCATTGTCTGTGAATAAAACTCATTTTTACGCGATGGCGTAGGAAAACCAACAACGGCTTTTCCGTTAATCATTACACCAATATCTTTTCCGTCTTTACGGATTACATTATTAACCGGATCAACTACCGAACCTTCTAATTTGTCCTCAGAAACCGGCTTTTCATTCATTTTATACGACTCTCCTTTTTCTATTTCGAAAGAACCATACTTCTGCATATATTCTAGTTCGGTCAACCTTTCTTTTTTTGCAGTTTCAGGTAATCCTTTTACGCGTTCAAAAATATATTGATAGTATTCACCAATTTTTATTTTTTCTCCTGGTCTGTATGGCGATTCAAAATGTTTGCGAATTCCCATACTTCCATCCGGATCAATACGCCATGACAATTCAATCCAAAACTCATCTTCTTCCCATACTTCACCCGGGTTTGCCTGATAGGTATACTCAACGGGGTTTCCGTTTCTACGTGCTGCTTCTCTCAATACCGGCTGGCGGAAAGCTACCCAAGTACCACCATGTGTTGCATAACTATTAATATCATGTCGCTCTGAAGCTAAGCCCATAGGCAATACAAAATCGGCATAAAAAGCGGTTTCATTCCATGTTGGAGTTAATGCAGTGTGTAATCCGAATTTAGATTCGTCTTGAAACATTTCCATCCATGTAAATCCGTCAGGATAGGTCCAAACCGGATTAAATACTCGCGAAAAATATACGTCCATAAAACCTCTTCCTTCTTTTAAGAAATGTGGCAGTAACTGACTCATTTCAAAAAATGCCAATGGATATTCTTTAGGAAAATGTAATTCGTTCCAAACTTTTTGCGGTTTTGGTGGATTCGGTTGTGTAGGTGAAAATTTATTCCATGAATTTGGAGATGTTCCTCCTTTTGCTCCTACAGCGCCTGTCAATACAGTTAAAAAATGTAAACAGCGTGCAACTGCCCATCCGCCAAGGTTAGAAGCTGCTGCTGCTCTCCAGTTATGGGAAGCAAAACGCTCTCCTGCTTCACCAATTAACCGTGCAATCTCAATAGTAGTTTCAGCTTTTACACCTGATTCTTTTTCAGCAAATTCAGGAGTAAACTCTTTGTACTCGGCAATCATTGCCGCTATATAATTCTCGAAAGTTATTGCTTTGTCACTATGACGTGCTTTGAGATATTCTTGCCAGTTTGTCCAATTTTCAAGATACTCTCTATTATACAATCCTTCTTCTAAAATGATCTTCACCATTGCTAATAGAACGGCAGCTTCAGTACCGGGATAGGTTGGTAGCCAATAGTCTGACATAGAAGCTGTATTTGACAAACGAGGATCCATAGTGGCTAACTTGGCTCCTTTCATCTTACCTTCAATGATACGTTGTGCATGCGGATTAAAATAGTGACCCGATTCTAAATGTGCAGAGATCAATAAAATAAATTTTGCATTGGCATGATCTGGTGATGGTCTGTCATATCCATACCAAATATTATAACCAAATCGTGCGCCTGAAGAACAAATATTTGTGTGCGAATTATGTCCGTCAATTCCCCAACCTTGAAGAATCCAATTCATAAATTTTTCATGACCAGGACGCCCAACATGATATGCAATTTCGTTATGGCGTTTTTCCATAATTGCCTTGCGGATTCTTGCCGAAATAGTATCTAAAGCTTCATCCCAAGTGATACGTTCCCACTCTCCATCACCACGTTTCCCTTTCCGTTTTAACGGATACAATATTCTATCCGGATCGGTAATTTGATTGATAGTTGCTGGTCCTTTGGCGCAATTACGACCTCTACTTCCCGGATGATACGGATTCCCTTCAAATTTTTTTACTTCTTGTGTTTCCTTATCGATAAAAGCTGTTAAACCACAAGCAGATTCACAATTAAAACAAGTTGTAGGCACAATTTGATAGGTAGTTTTCTTCTTTTTTGGCCATACTTTTGGATCGTATTCTACCCAATTATTCCATTTTTCCGGTGGTGGAAAATTCTCATATAATTGAGCGACTTCTTCATCAGTAAAATGACGCATATCGTTATCAAATTCTTGATATTTTTCTTTATGCAGATTCGGGATGATTCCTATTTTTTCTGCTATGTTTTCTATAAATGATGCTTTTTTATATCCCATCTTTATTAATTTTATTTGTCATTCCTGCAAAGGCAGGAATCTTTTGTTTTATAACTTATTCTTTGTGAGATTCCTCGTCGCTCTTTTAGGCTCAGTCAGAATGACATTTTCTTTTTAATCGACAAATCGTAAATTGTAATTCGTCAATCATAAATATAATTAAGCAAGTGGTATTCGCTGTGGAGCTTCTACCCAAATTTTTTCGGTTGCGTAAATTCCTATTAGTACTAATATTGACGCTATAATTAACATCAAGTTTCCATCTTGAGATTCCTCGATTCCTCGGAATGACAAGAGTATCAACGGCAATACGTTTCCGATAAGGACAACTACAAACCAAAATAGATTTTTATAACGTCCTTTGGTTATCATTTTTACGACTGTATGCGCTGAGTTTGAAGGGTGAGTCATAGTCAACTCTGTAATCATCGTAAATAAATTAACGACTAATGCTATAACCAATGTAGGTATTAAAATAGTGAACCAATCTTCTGCCATAAAAAATAAAACTAAGAGAAAAATTGCTGCTCCAGCCATAATACTATGTACTAACATGTGTAATGCTAATGATGGACTTTGCCAAAAATCGCGTCCTTTTGCTTGTGCAAATAAAAATGCTGTATAGATTGCTAACATTACTGCGAAAAATGCAGTAATCCACAATAAAATAGTTTCTCCAAACTCAAAGTTTTGGAATAATTCAAAATAGGTCATTGCCCCCCAAACTGTTGCTAGCAATCCGAAAATTGTAATAATATAACCTCCTTTTACCAACCATGATTTCCATTGTGGACGTAATAAAACGTTTAAGAAACGGTCTGGTCTATCTAAATCCATGACCAAGAACAATCCTGTTAAAGCAAGGAAACTTAAAGAAATACCTACAGACCATAATTTTGTAGTGGCTGATACTTCGTATCCTAATAATATGGCTAAAAACGGAATTAGAAATGCGCCCGCTGCAATGGCTTTGGTCATTACATAAGCCGAAACTTCCCATCCCCAAAGGATTCCTTTGTCCGGTGTGTCATACACTCTACGCGCTTTTCCACTAAGAACGTCTATATAATTAGGGTTTTTTGATGCGGTTTTTTGATAGGCTGCTTCTACTTCATTATTTATTGACATTTGCAGTAAATCAACATCATCATTGGTATACATCATTTTTTCAGCAGCTTTTGCAAAATGTCCTACTCCACGTGCCTGTGAATTCCATAAGAAATCTCCAGATTTATCGGTTGCTTCAGGATTCAATGAAGCTTCATCAGCATCAATATAGAATAAGTTTGGATTTGTACCTTTTTCAGGTTTGCGAACTTTTACTGCTTGGCGCGCTAGTAACTGAGAAATCTCAGTTGCAGGGTTTTCCATATCACCGGCAATAATGGCATGTTCAGGACAAACGGTAACACAAGCAGGTTCTCTACCTACATCTATTCTATGGGCACAATAGTTACATTTTGCTGCAGTATTGGTTTCAGGATCAATATATAATGCATCGTAAGGACATGCCTGCATACACGATTTACAGCCAATACAACGATTGTTATCAAAATCAATAATACCGTCTTCACGAGTGTATAATGCTTCTACCGGACAAATTTCAACACATGGAGCATCTGTACAATGATTGCAACGCATTACCGAAAAAATTCTTCGAGTATCCGGAAACTCTCCCTTTTCAACTTGCTTGACGTAAGTTCTGTTTACGCCAATAGCCACATCATGTTCTGATTTACAGGCTGTTGTACAAGCATGACAACCAATACATTTTCGATTGTCAATAATAAAGCCGTACTTCATTTGTTTTGGTATGTTTTATTTTGATTGATTATTCTAGCTAGATTTTCAAAGTTAAACAAAATCCCTGCTTGACTTGTAACTTTTGTTACTTAAGGTTCTATGAAATACTTGTTTTTTAATTAAACTAATTATCTTTGTAAGATATGAATATTACTGTTTTACTTTTCGGAATTCTTAAAGATATCATAGGAGAAAATTCTCTTGAACTACAAATAGAAAATGATGCTACCATAGATGATTTAAAAGAGCACTTATTAAAAGAGTATGATAAATTAAATAGCTTTAGTAATTTTTCTGTTGCAGTGAATGAAGAATATGTAGAAGTCAATCATGTTTTAAAAAGTAATGATGTGGTGGGTTTGATTCCGCCGGTTTCAGGTGGGTAGCCCCTTTGTCCTTCGGACATTTCCCCAAAGGGGAAAGTTTTGATTAGAATTAAATTAAGAAACGGAAAATGAGTAAAGGAAAATATTACTTTTTATTAGTCTCTTTTTTAGCTATTGCTGAGCAAATCTACCTATTGGTAGCTGTTTATTTTAAAGGAAGTAAAATTGCCCTATGGATGTTAAGTGCTTGGTATATTTTTGGAGGAATATTTGCTTTTGGAGGAATTAATGGTGACTACTTTTCAATTTATACTGCAATGGCAATATTCTACTTAGGATTTATTTTCTTTATTAATTTATTTTCTCCAATCTCTACGTTTATTGAACATCAAAAACTAAAAGCTTAATTTCTTAGATATTTTCTATCTATATAAAACGTACCAAAAGGTATAACTGAAGCTGCTAATACCATCCAAAAAGTTTTAGATTTCCATTCTAATTCATAGTTGAGCATAATCGCTAAAATAATATATCCTATAAAAAGTAAACCATGAGGCATTCCCAGCATTTTTACATAGGTTTCATTTTCTCCAAAATATTTGATTGGAACTGCCACAAAAAGAAGTAATAAATAGGAAATTCCTTCTAAAAAACTAATAATTCTAAATGTCTTTATCATTTCTAATTTTCTTTATTATAAAGTCCGCAAAGATATGTTTTGATTTACTAAATTTGTAATTATTCTAAAAAATAATGCAAGATAAATCCTCCATAAAAATCACATCTGATAAACTCAACTTACAAGAGTGTTATGATTTTGTTCGGGATGCTTCTTGTGGTGGTATTGCTTTATTTGTTGGAACGGTAAGAAATAAAACACAAAATAAAACCGTAACAAAACTTGATTTTTCTACCTATCAAGTTATGGCAATTAAAGAAATGCAAAAAATTGCAGATAAAGCCTTAACTGATTTTAATATTCAAAAAATTGCTATCCACCATGCTGAAGGAAAATTGCTAATAGGCGATATTCCAGTAATTATTGCTGTCTCTTCTGCCCATAGAAAAGCTGCCTTTGTAGCCTGTCAATTTGCTATTGACACTTTAAAAGAAACTGTACCTATCTGGAAAAAAGAATATTTCGTTGATGGTGAGGTTTGGGTGAATTCTCATCCTTAAATCCTTCCCTTAAGGAAAGACTTTTTTTAACATAAGAAGGAGGGTTTTAACAGAGTGCACGACAAATTTTTGAATAGAACGCAGATGACGCTGATTTTTTATGATTTATCACAGATATTTATTAATAGATCAGCGAAAATCTGCTCAGTCAGTATCATCAGCGTTCTATTTCATATTTTCAAATGAGATTTGTCATGCACCCATTTTAACATAATTCAAACATATATTTAACAAACTTTTTTAATCTTACTTTTTTACAAGTATTTATGTTTGTGGTTTAATTTTTGATATAAAATACTAAACCAAAAAATATATGAAATACAAACTACTTCTAATTGCATTTATTAGTATAAAAGCTTTCTCACAAATAACAGGTTCTATAACCGATAAAAATAAAGAAGCCTTACCTTTTGTCAATATATATCTTAAAGACACTTATAAAGGAACCACAACTAACAATGATGGCAATTATATACTAAACCTTAAAAAAACAGGAAGCTATACGCTCATTTTTCAATATCTGGGATATAAAACGATTAAAAAAGATGTTACTATTTCAAGCTTCCCCTACACATTAAATATAACACTATTAGAAGATGCCGTTACATTAAACGAAGTTGTGGTCAGTTCTAAAGAGAATCCAGCCAATAGAATAATCAGAAGTGCAATTGCTAACAGAAAAGTAAACCGATTGAAAACTGAAAATTTTACAGCTGATTTTTATTCACGTGGAATTTATCGAATAAAAGATGCTCCTGAAAAAATTCTTGGTCAAAGTTTGGGTGATTTAGGTGGTGGCTTAGATTCCACCAGAAGTGGTGTTGTATATCTTTCAGAAACCATTTCGAAGATAACGAAGAGTCCAAAGAAATTTAAAGAGCGAATCATTGCATCAAAAGTAAGTGGAAATGATAATGGGTTTAGCTTTAATCAAGCTTCAAGTGTTAATTTTAATTTTTATGCCAATCTTGTAGAGTTGGGAGAAAGTATTATTTCGCCCATTGCAAGTTATGCTTTTACCTATTATAATTACAATTTGATAAATAGTTATTATGAGGATGACCACTTAATTAATAAAATAAAAATAACTCCAAAACGAGCGACTGATAATGCTTTTGAGGGCTTCATTTATATTGTTGAAAATACTTGGGAAATCTATGCTGTTGATCTTTCAATTAGTGGAAAACGAATACAAATACCTCAAGTTGATAAATTATACTTAAAACAGAATTATTCATATTCTGCTAAGGATGACTTATGGTCTTTATTTTCGCAAAGTATTGATTTTAAATTTGGAATGTTCGGAATCAATATTGATGGAAGGTTTACCTCTGTATATAGCGATTATAATTTTAAACCAACAATTACTAAAAAAACCTTTACCAATGAGGTATTATCCTTTGAGGATAAAGCCAATAAAAAAGATACTATTTTTTGGAACACAATCCGCCCTGTGCCACTTACTTTTGAGGAAACTAAAGATTATAAATTAAAGGATAGTATCAAAGTTATCAGAAAATCAAAAAAATATTTAGATTCGGTTGATTTAAAACGAAATAAGTTTAAAATCAGCAGTTTGCTATTGGGTTACAACTATAAAAATTCATATAAAGATTGGAATCTAAATATCGGTTCTCCTATATTAAATTCAATGTTCAATACAGTTCAGGGTTGGCACACCAATATGGATGTTTCTTTTTACAAAAACTATAAAGAAGAACATCAAAAACTTTGGATAAATACTGTTTTAGATTACGGGCTATCCGATAAACAATTTAGAGCGAGTGGCAAAATAACCTATCAATTCAATCAGAAAACAAAACCGTTTCTTTCGGTTGCCGGTGGGAGAAAAATTATGCAGTTCAACACTTCTGAGCCTATTTCGGCTGTTATTAATGCAGCGAGTTCGCTGTTTTTTGAACGAAATTATGCTAAATTTTATGATAAAACTTTTGCTGAAATAAATTATGGAAGAGAAATTATTAACGGATTTCGATTTAATTCTTCTCTATCATACGAAAACCGAAAACCTGTTTTTAATACAACTGATTACGTTACTTTAAACAGAGATAATGTAATTTATAGCTCAAATAATCCATTAGAACCTGATAATTTTACAACTCCTGCTTTTGATAAGCATCATATTTATAAATTTTCATTAAGTACAGCCATTCGTTTTGGGCAAGAATATATATCCTTACCTGATAGAAAAGTGAATTTATGGAATAAATATCCTAAAATTAATTTGGGTTATACTAAAGGGTTTGCTACCAGTGATTCCAAGTATAATTACGATTTAATTCAAGCGCGTGTTTTTCAAAATATTACACTTGGTAACAAAGGTTATTTTGATTATAATATTAAAGTGGGTAAATTTTTATCTGCTGATGAAATATCATTTATAGATTACAAACATTTTAACGGAAACCAAACGCATGTTAATTTGGATGGTGATTATACTAATTCGTTCAACCTTTTACCGTATTATGATTTGAGCACAAGTAGCGAATATGCTGAATTTCATACGCAACATAATTTTGATGGATATTTGTTGCGAAAAATACCTTTGTTAAATAAATTGCAATTCAAATTGGTTCTTGGTGCTAAGGCTTTGTTAACGAAAGACAACAAACCTTATACAGAATATTCTGTTGGACTGGATAATATAGGTTTTGGTAAATTCCGTTTTTTACGAGTGGATTATGTTCGTTCTAATTTTAATGGTATCAACAGTGATGGTTTTATGTTTGGATTGAGTTTTTAGCCCATCCCTAACCCTTTCCAAAAGGAAGGACTTAAAAAATTATAAATGAATATTAAAATTTTTCTTTTACTATTAAATACACTAAATTTTTCTTGTGAAGAAAACAAAACCCCTTCAACGAAATCTGTAAAAGATTATACCGAAGTAATTGAGCATATTCAACAATTTGCTAAACAACATAAGTATAATCAAGATATAGCATTTATGATTGATTATTCTTTACACAGTGGTTTGAATCGGTTCTTTGTAGTTGATCTAAAAAAAGGCATGATAATTAAAAAAGGATTGGTATGCCATGGAAGTTGTAAAGGCAAAAACACTAATGGTACAGCGACCCTATTTAGTAATACAAAAAATAGTTATTGTACAACTTTAGGAATGGCTGTTGTTGGCAAGAGAGCCTATAGTAAATGGGGTAAAAACTATAAATATTGGCTTGACGGATTGGAAGAAGCGAATACGAATATGCGTAAAAGAGTTGTTGTTCTTCATGCTTGGGAACATGTGCCTGATAAAGAAGTATATCCGAAGTCAATAGCTCTTAGTTGGGGATGCCCAACTGTTTCTATCAATTTTTTAGATGAGTTGGATGAACTTTTAAAGGAGAATGATAAGGTCTTGTTGTATTCTTTTGATTAAACGATAGAACGCAGATTTTGATGATTTTCACTGATCTTTGAAAGTTTGATTAAACAAGAAAAGTCTATAGGTCTAATGTCTATCAGTCTATTGTCTTATTATACTATCTCCATTTTCTTTAACAAGAAAGAAGCATTCATGTTTTTACAAACACCTTCTTTTAATTTGTAATCGAAGTGCAATTCATCATTGATAATCTCAGCATCAAAATAATAGTTTTCAATTTCAGAGAGTTCTTTTTCAATTTCGCATAAACTTAAATCATGGGTGGCAATGATTCCTGTGGAGTTTGAAGCCACCAGTTTTTGAATGAATTTTTTAGAACCAATTGCTTTATCTGTACTATTTGTTCCTTTTAATATCTCATCTAAAATGATAAAGTAATTCTCTGACTTTATTTCTTCAACAATAAATTTTAATCGTTTTAATTCTGAAAAGAAATACGATTCATCATCTGCTAAGGAATCAGAAGTTCGCATACTGGTTATCAATTTTATAGGATTATACTGAAACGATTCAGCACAAACAGGCAAACCTATATTTGCCATGACTATAGCTAATGAAACGGTGCGTAAAAAAGTACTCTTACCAGCCATATTAGCTCCGGTAATGATAAAAAATTGTTGGCTTTCTATCGTATAATTATTATCAATACGCTGTGATTCTTTCAATAAAGGATGTCCTAAATTTTGGGCTTTAATTACTTGTTTCTCTTTATTAATTTCAGGAAAAATGTAATTAGGATGATTAAAAGCTACATTTGCTAATGAATTTTGTGCATCAAAAAAAGCAATGACCTTAAACCAGTTTTCAATGTTGTTATTGTACTTGTTGATCCATTGTTCAATTTTATACGCTTGCTGTAAATCCCAAAGTAAAAAGGCATTACCTACAACTGCCATAATCATATTATTACGCTGATCTAAAGCATCTAAGGTTTTAGAGAATTTTCCAAAAATGATCGATGCTTTTTGAGATTCAGTTTGAATAGCTTGTTGCTTTTCTTTTAAAATTTGAGATGTAAATGTAGTTGTTTCTATTTCATGCAGCAGCTTATGATATTGTTTAAAAGTATCTTTAGCTTTTGTTGCATCTTGATATAGTTGATTTACTTTTTTAAGATAAATTCCTGAAATTCCTAATCCGATAAAAAACCAGATTAGCAAAAATTGTCCGCTTATGATCTGTAAACTGGCAAGTACAATCAATAGTAAAGAAATTATAGAAAATACTGCCGGTAAAAATGATAGAAATTGTGGAAAAACAGATTTGTAATTGTGTATCCAACCTACAATAACTTTAGCTGAATGTTGCACTTTTACCAAACTGGCAATTGCTGAAAATTGCTGTCGCCATTTGGGGAGTTGAGCTAATTCTTTAATTGCTTCTTGTTTGTTTTCAATTGCTGATGTTTCATTTGCAGTTAAGTTTTTAGCGAGTTCATTTTTTCCTTCATGAGTTACTGTTCTATTGATATATTGAAAAAAAGAGCCTCTACCAAAAAGATCAATATCGTAACTATAAAAATGTGTTGGGTCAATGAATTCTTTACCTTCATCTAGTGAAAAATAATCTCTGTTTAAAACGTTAATTTCTGTCTCGTTGATATTAATTAAACTTTTAACCAAGCCTCTTTTATATTGCATATCTGTATGCTTGGAAACTAAATATAGAAACAAGATAATTCCTATGATAACTATAGGTAACACAATATTTGTATTTCCAAAAAAGAAATAGATACCAAAAGCTGTTGCTAAAAAAACACCTAATCGCAATAGGCTTGATGTTGCCAACTTCTTTTTTATCAAAGTCAGCTCCTGTTCAAAGCGGTCTTTTTCTGCGGTATAAAATTGTAGTGGTTTTTGCATGTAAGAATATCTCTAATAATTTGTAATCCCCCTTTTAAGACTTAAAATAGTAAGGTCGGGGTATTTTTCTTTTAATTTGACTGTTGTTGTATAACTTGAAATTCCTTTGTTACAGACAATGACAAAATTTTTGTGCTTGTCTATATTTCGACTGCGCTCAATATGACAAGTTATATCATCAAATTTTGAAAAAGGGATTTTTGCATCTACTTCAAATGGCAAAGGAGTATCTATATTTTCAATAACAGAGATAGTTCGAAAGCTTCTCGACTCCGCTCGAAGTGACAATTGGATTTTAAATTTTTCCATAGAAATAAGCAATGCTTCATCCTGAACAAGGCAACTGACATCAACATAATTTTCTGTTTTAAAGATATCAGAGATTCTTCGCTTTCGCTCTGAATGACAAGCATCATCTGATTTTAACTTCATCTTAAATTGTGAATTTTCTAAGCTGTTATATATTAACAATTGATCAATTAAAGGGTTGCCAATATTTGCAACCAACTTCAATACTTCATTTGCTTGCATCAAGCCAATAATACCAACAATGGTATTCAGTGTGCCTACTTCAGAACAATTGGGAATCGCTTCTTTTGATATTTCAGGAAAAGCATCTCGTAAGTTAGTGCTAAAACTTCCATCAGGTAATTTCACATTAAAACTAGCTATATAACCATCAAATTTATAAAGTGAACCATAGATCAAGGTTTTATCTTTCAATATGCAGACATCATTCAATAAATATTTTATTGGTAAGCTATCCGTACAGTCTAAAATAAAATCGTAATTATCAATCTCATCAAAAACAGTACTTTTTGAAATTGCAGTAGTACTAAAACTAACCTTTACAAAAGGTGTAACTTCTTTAATATGATTTGCCAAGGCTTCCGCTTTGGGTTTACCGATATCTTCAATTTTATAAAAAACCTGTCTGTGCAAATTTGAAGCATCAATTACATCATAATCTACTAAGTGAATTTTGCCTATACCACTTGCTGCTAAATAAACTGCTGCTACACTACCTAAACCTCCACAACCGACAATAACTATCTTAGCCTGCAATAATTTTTGCTGACCAACTTCACCAATTTCAGCAAGTGTAGTTTGGCGCTTATAGATTTGTGTAGCTGTTACATTTTTCATTTAATCACACTTGACAATAAATAACGATTTTTTGTTAATTTTTATAGCTTGTTTTAGTACATTTTGCTTAGCCATCCTTTTATAAGGAAGTAGTTCACTATTTCTTGTTTCACTATAATCAAAATCAAATGAATCTTTGGTTTTTTCAAGGTCAGGATTGAAATACAAATCGTTTATCTTATCATATTCATAATATTCTATTTTAAACCCTAAACTTAAATCTATAAGAAAGTGTTCTTTGTCGTAGTACAATACATCATCTAATATTTTTAAGTTAGCAAAGGTTTTAAAAAATTCTTCTTCTTCCTTATCTAACTCACTTAAGTCTCTTTTTATTGAAACTTTATCGTTATTAAATAAAAGCCCTCCGTTTTTATAAATTGCATTGAATGGTTCTTTTTCAAAATCTTTAGGATTAGAAACAGCTACAAAGTCATTATATGTGGTTTGATTCTCAAAAGTATAAACATCATATTCAGTACTTTTATCCCAATAATCTTGTTTTGTAGTAAATCTAAGTTTTTGTATTATATCCATTCCTTTGTATATATAAGGGTGGCTAAAACAATTAGCATCATCATTAAATACTTGTCGCATATTAAGAACGGAATCTTTAGGAGAAGATTCAAAATTTACATATTTAGAATTATCATTCTCAAAATTCTCAAAAATAACTCTTACACGATCTTTTAATGTTGTTGTTTTTCTACCATATAAGATAAAAGAATCGGGGTCATAATCCGGTATAAAATGAACGATATTATCTTTTAATTTCCATTCTCCATTTACTATTGTGCCAAAAGCTGCGACAATAAATCTATTGTTAGGATAAGCGATTAATTCAGCACCTCCATGTGGGTCGTTGTTACCTGATGAAAGGTGGTAAGAACCTATTATACTATCTTTTGTAATCATTTGTGCTGAAATATTAGTGCAAAGCAATATGCAAATTAAATAAAAAAAATAGTTTTTCATGTGTCTATATTTATTGATTTTTAAAGGTCACATGCTGTTCGCTATTAGTCATTCCCTTAGGTGTTAAACTTTTTAACATGCTCGTTTCATGTGTCTATAATATTTAATAATCCGGTCATCCCGATAGCTATCGGAATCGGGACAGTTCGCTATTAGTTCCCGTATCAAGTACGGGGCAGGCTATTCCTTTGGATGTTATCCCGACCCCGAATGTTCGGGAGGGATTAATATGCTCGTTTCATGTAAAGTTAATTTATTAGCATCTTTTTCTCTTTATTATTCAAAATTATCATTTCATTTTTAATTGTATAGTAATCGTCCAGCTTTTTTAAATATAAAAAGTATTGTGAATCTGCAAAACCATATACTGTTTCCTTTTGTTGCCAAAGTAGTAACTCATTAACAATCGAATTTCTATCTGAAACTCCAGTATTAATAATTCTTAATATCTTGTTTTCAATCTGATTCAATCCGTTTTGACTCGAAAATCGTTGTAAATGCTGGTTTATTGCTTGTTGTAAATAGTTAAATTTTGAGCATTGGTCAAAATCAAATTCTTTTAAGGTTTCCTTATTGTTTTCAACATATAGTTCCCAACTTTGTTTAGCAAACAATAAATTATTTCGTGTCAGTTTTATTTTATCTTTATAAAGTGTTTGATATTCGTCTGAAGAATAATCAGAAAGTGTTTGTAAATATGATTTCCCTTTTTCATGCCCGGTACACACTAAGTAATAGTTTATGTCTTTCCTATAATACTTTAACAAAAAAACACATAAAGCCATTAAATTTACCTGACAAAACAAGTCGTATTCAAACCATAGAACTATTTTATTATAATTGGAAGCGTCTTCAATTTTTATAAGTTCTTTTATCGTTTTATCAAAGTATTCTATTTTAGAAACGCCTATTTCTACTTCAAAAAAAGCATATCTTTTTTTCCAAAACACATCACTGCCAACATCTTTGTGTAAAGAGCCTTCACAGAGCATTTCTCTCCAAATAATTACATCTCCTTGAATTGTAGATCTAGAAAAAATTTGTGCTGTACTATCTCCATTAAGTATATGAAGTGTTTTATTCATTTATCTCTTTATGAGCTTCTTTAAATTCTTTGGGAGTATTGATATTACGAATTAAATCATCATCAACCTCAATAATTTCAACATCTGAATTGATCAAAATTTTTCTAGGGCAAGAATAACCTTGTGTCAAATAGCTGAGTAAAACCGGATAGGCTTTGGGTTCGTAAATAGCAATTAAAGGCTCTACAAATTGTTTCGATTTTCCTTTGATAGCGGTTGCTATTTTTTGAGGATCTCTATGTTTTAATAATAATTTGATGAGCTTATCATCTACAAAAGGCAAATCGGTTGCCAAAACCAACCATGCTTTGTTGGGGTTGTATTGAAAAGCAGAACAAATTGCTCCAAATGACCCTAAATCAACAAATTTATCTTGGATTGTTTCAAAGTTTTCAAGCTGCTGATTTGTGGCTACTGAAACAAATGTGGTTAACAAATTGTCTTCTAATAATCTTACTGTGTGTTCTAATTGAGACTTACCATGATAGTTGAGTGCAGTTTTGTCTTTACCCATTCTTGAGCTTTTACCACCTGCCAATACGAGTCCTTGAACCGGAGCAATTTTTTCTTGAATTAGATTATCAATATGTTTTACTATAACATCTATCTCATCAATATGATAACATTTTAAGTTTTTAATAGTTGGATATTCCGCTACTAAAAAATCAAAATAGTTGGAGTCATTATTTAATTTAACTACAAACTGAATTCTGTCTAATTGGTCTAAACGTTTTAAGACTGAAGCTTCTTTTTCATTGTCTAAAATCAGGATTTGTTTTGCACCTTTAAAATGATTTCCGTTTATAAAAAGTAGGTCATAATCTGCAAAGCGAATTTTTTCATTATTTTCATTTAATTCAATAGTGGTATTTACATTCAAATTTCCTGAATAATGTGTTGTAAAAACATCTAAAATTGGTGCTTGAATTTCATTATTGTGAGACGCATCTAAATATGCGATTTTTGCTGTTTTTTGGAGTTTTTTGCTTGTTTTTTGAACAAAATCAGCAATAATTGAGCATTTTGCACCCAAAATAGCAATTTCGTTCGGAGCGAAAATGTCGTTTTCTCTACGTTTTAATTTCGTATGTTTTTGGTGTTTTTTTTGCATTTAGTTTATTTTATCCTTCTTTACCCTTTCGTCTGCCTTTAGCGGACACCTTCCCTTTTAAGGGAAGGAATTAAATTCTTAGTTACGTTTTCCTAATAAGAATAAACTTTCATTACTTCCTAGTCCTTCCCTTTGGGAAGGGTTTGGGATGGGCTTTTATAATCTGACTTCCCTCCTGTTTTCTCGACTAACTTTACTTCTTTGAGTACCATTTTTTGTGAGATGGCCTTGCACATATCATAAACTGTTAATCCGGCGACTGTTGCTCCAGTTAAAGCTTCCATTTCTACACCTGTTTTACCTTCTATTTCTACTGTACATAAAATTTCAAGCTGTTCTTTATCAATTATATTAATATCGATATCAATACCATTAATGAACAACGGATGGCACATAGGAATTAACTCTGAAGTTTTTTTAACAGCTTGAATTCCTGCAATTATTGCCGTTTGAAAAACGGGTCCTTTTTTAGTTTGAATTTCATCATTCGAAAAATGAGAAATGATTTCCTCTCCTAAAAACATTTCTGCCTTTGCAGTAGCTTTACGTTTGGTGATTTTTTTATCACCAACGTTTACCATTTTGGGTTGGTTTTTTTTATTGATATGTGTGAATTCTTTTTTCATTTTCACCTAATTACTTTTAACATCAACTTCTTTAATTCTAATACATAAATGTATGATAAGATTCCTGCCTGCGCAGGAATGACAATTTTTATCTATATGTTATTAACGGGAAAGCTTCTCCTGTTTTAAAGTCGCTTTGGTCGCTTGGTAATTCTAAAAAAGCATCTGCGCTTGCTAAGTTAGCCAAATCTCCAGAACCATTGCCCTTTATTGGTACAGCTATTAAGAGTCCTTTTTTGTTTTCTAATCGTACTTGTAAAAAATAGGTTAGATTAGGTTTGAAAGTAAAATCTTCAGCTAAAATTGCTTTATGGTGATTTTCAAATACAATATCAACTGACTTTTTGTACCAAGGATAAAAGTATTTTACACATCCAACAAAAGTAGAAACAGGATTCCCCGGAAAGGCAAACACTACCGTATGAGATTTTTCGCTCCGTTTCACTCGCTCTGAATGACATTCATTTATCCTTAAAGGGTCAAAGACCCCAAACCAAAATGGCTTACCCGGACGTTGTTTTACTTTATGAAACCTCTTTTCTACACCTAACTCATCTAACACTTCAGGTAAATAATCAAACTTACCTTTACTTACTGCACCACTGAATAATAGCACATCACAATCAATTAAAAACTGTTCAATTTTTTGTTTTAATACTGCTTTGTCATCTGTGATATGTTTTGTATCTGCTTTGATATTTAGCTTTTCTAATAAAGAAACTAGGGTATAAACATTACTTTTTCGTATTTGATATGCCTTTGGTTGCTCTGTAACCTCAACCAATTCGTCACCTGTTGAAATAATTAATACCTTGGGTTGTTTTGCTACTTTTACCATTGATTTACCCACTGTAGCCAATACTCCTATTTCGGCAGCTGAAATGATTTTATTCTTTTTAATTAATACATCATTCGTTTTTCTGTCTTTTCCTTGTACATGAATATTTTGACCTTCATTAACAGTTTCTGTGTTAATCGTTGCAATTCCGTTTTCAATAGTCACTAATTCATAAGGAATAACAGTGTCTGTATCTTGAGGTAATACAGCTCCCGTCATTACTTCAATACAGTTCGTGTTTTCTTTCAATGTTAATTGTTCACTCCCGGCTGCTTGTATATTTTCTATTTTAAAATCTATTTTTCCTTTTGCAAAAGTGTCATAAGAAATAGCAATACCATCCATACTGACTCTATTGAAAGGTGGGAAATCTCTATCGGCTTTGATATCTTCTTTCAAAATTCTACTTAAAGATTCTAAAAAAGGAACTTCTTCAGCCCCAAAATCTTTGGTATTGTCTAATATAATCTCTAATGCTTTTTGTGATGTGATCATGTTTTTTATAAAAAACCTTTGCTAAGCTACGCTTTATACTTTCAATATAAAATACATTTTATATTTCAGTAATGCTCAGGGAGACATTTTATTTCATAAACTACCCTCCAATAGTTGACATACTTTCAGAAACTTTCTTATTTTTTTTTCGATTGGCTTCGGCTATAAATCCGTTTTCCGGTTTCTTTTTAACTGTTGACATAAACAATTGTTTTAAATCATCATTACTTGCTCCTTCACGAATAAAATCACGAATATTAAAAACTCCTTCATCAAACAAGCAATTTTTAAATATTCCGGTGGCAGTTATCCTAATACGATTACAGTCATTACAAATAGTACGTGTAAAAGCAGGAATAATTCCAAATGAGCCTTTATAATTATCAATTTTAAAATTATGGGAAGTAGATGATTTATCTGATTTTAATGGAATTATTTCTTTATAATGTGACTTAATTAAGTTTAATATTTTGGTATAGTTCCAAATCTCTTTTGTTGCTCGTTGCCCAACTCCGTTAAAGGGCATTTCCTCTATAAATCGGACTGCAATATTTTTATACTTTGTCAGCTCGATAAAATCAATAATTTCATGGGTATTTACTCCTGATTGCGCTACCGCATTTAGCTTTAATTTTAGTGAGCTTTTTTCTAAAGTTTCTAAGGTTTTATAAACCTCATCAAAAACATTTCTCCTAGTAATCTTAGCAAAGTTTTCTTTTGATAAACTATCAATACTCAGGTTAATTGTTCCTATTTTTAATTCTTCTAATTTTGAAATGTGTTTTGAAATTAGAGCGCCATTTGTAGTAATGTTTATTTCATCTAATTTATCATTGAATGATAACATTTCTAAAAAACTCACAAAATCTTTTCGAACAAAGGGTTCTCCTCCTGTTAAACGGACTTTATTGACGCCCAACTCACTCAAAACTCGAGTGATTCTGTACATTTCCTTAAAAGTAAGCAACTCTTTTCTGTCGACAATATCAATTCCGTGAGCAGGCATACAATATTGGCAACGTAAATTACAACGATCGGTTACTGCCAATCGCAAGTAGGTAATTTGTCTGCCAAAATTGTCGGTTAATCTATCCATTAGAGCTTTTAAAAATAGTGTTGCAAGTTACGAAACATTTCGACTGCTTCCGATAGTTATCGAGACAATGTGATATTTATTTAATGTTTAAAAGACTCTTCTCCCGAATTCTCGGGACGCTCAGGGAGACATTTAGGATGTCATCATTAATGAGGAAGTTTTTTCTTCATTGCATGATATAGAAAGGCACCTAATAAAGCACCTATGATAACTATAATAATTGCTACTGCACCTCTTCCTAATAAAATAAACATGGGTCCGGGGCAAGCGCCTGCTAATGCCCACCCTAATCCGAAGATAATACCTCCAAATAAGTTCCCTTTAAAACCTTTTCTTTTAGGATCAACTTTAATATCATCACCTAAGTAAGTTTTTATAATTCCTTTTTTAAATAGCAACATTACAATTACACCTAAAGCGACAGCCGAACCTATCACTCCATACATATGAAATGATTGAAACTTAAACATTTCATAAATTCTATACCATGAGATAACTTCTGCTTTACTCAATATAATTCCAAAAAGAATTCCTACAAATAAAAATTTTATATGCTTCATTTTACAGATTTAAAAGATTAATGGAAATAATAACCATGTCATTACCAAGCCGCCAATAAAAAATCCTATTACAGAAATTAACGAAGGCATTTCTAGGTTACTCAAACCAACTATGGCATGTCCTGAAGTACATCCACCGGCATAACGTGTACCAAAACCAACTAATACGCCTGCTATCAATAAAATTAAAAAGCCTTTAACTGAAAAAATTGCTTCAGTACTAAAAATTTCATCGGGTAAATATTGAGCACCTCCATTTTGAAAATTCAACTCTGTCAAATCTTGAACTGTTTGCGAGTTTAAAGCAATGGCTTCACTAGGTGTTAGCCATTGAAAAGCAATAAACCCTCCTATTACAGCACCAAGCATAAATAGTAAATTCCATGTCTTTTTTCTCCAATCAAATTTAAAGAAATCAACAAATCTCCCTGCGCCTCCTATTGCACAAATAGTTTCTAAGTTAGAAGAGACTCCAAAATTTTTACCAAAATAATAGAGTAATAACATTACTAAGGTTATCAATGGGCCTGCTACATACCAAGGCCAAGGTTGTACTATAAAATCCATAATTATATTGCTTTTAATATGGGTTTAAAAATAAATAAGTAAAATTTCAACCGTGTAACATTTGTTACCCAACATCATTTTGTGATATAAAATTGATGCTAAATAAAGAATTTTTTGAAATGAGCCATCCGCAAAGCAGAGCCATCGAAGTATTCCACTCATTTCATACCCAGTCAAGCCGGGCACAAGCTTTGACCTGAAGGTCAAAAATCGAAATTCTATATTTTACCTCACCCGAAACCACTTTCGACCTCTCTACCTCGGTTATAGCCTGTCTTGAGCGTAGTCGAAAGGCTCGGTACAGGCTCAAGAGATAAAGCGGAAACCCAGAGGCAAAACCTCGGAGAATTCTTTCTGATTAAAATTCTAATACTTCAATTTTATTTCTGTGAAGTTCAATTTTCTTCTCATTTTCTAATTGCTTCAATAATCTAGAAACTACAACTCTAGAAGTATTTAAATCTTGTGCTATCTTTTGATGCGTAGTATTTAAAGTTGAATCTCGCATAATTTTAACCTTATCTGTAAGGTATTTATACAAACGTTGATCCATTTTCATAAAAGCAAGTGTATCAATTGCTTCTATCATTTCTGATAGACGTATATTATAACTATCAATTACAAAAATTCGCCACGATTTATATTTAACTAACCATTCTTCTAACTTGTCAACAGGAATAAACACTACTTCAGAATCTTTTTCAGCCACACCTCTTACTTTACTCTTGGTACAATTTAAACCACTACCAAAAGTGATGGTACAAGTGTCTCCACGTTCTAAAAAATATAACACAATTTCGTCTCCATTTTCATCTTCTCTGCTAATTTTAATGGCTCCGTTTAGCATTAAAGGAATCTTATCACACATGTCTCCTAAATCGAGTAACAATTCATTTTCCTTTATTTTTTTATAAGTGCCTACCTCAACTATCTCATTGATTAAATCTTCTTCAAAAACTACATTAAAATACTCTTTTAATTTTTCTCGTATCATTATATTGACATATTTAATATTGGGGATAAGTTACTCCTTTTTAGCAATATTTTTATTCAGATAGTCAACTATTATACCTATTGCTCCAATATTATCAATAATATAACTTTTAGCTATTTTACCTTTATTTTTACGATTGTCCGGATTAACAAACAATGTGTTTAGCTCATTATTAAATTCAGAGTTATTAGTAATAACTGCACAGGCTTTTAAATTAACCATCTCTTTTGCCTCATTAAATTTATGATAATTAGGTCCGATAACAATCGGAGTTCCAAAAGTAGCCGGCTCTAATATATTGTGGATTCCTGCTCCGAAACCACCTCCTACATAGGCAATATCTGCATAACTATAAATTTTTGTCAACAAGCCAATAGTATCAATAATAAGTACTTGATAAGAGCTTAACTCTTTCCCTTTAATATCAGAATATAAAACAGTTTTTTTTGAAATACTTGCCTTTAGTTTTACTATTTCATTTACATGAATATTATGTGGTGCTATAATAAATTTTTGATTTGAATCAGCCTCTCTATTGATATAATTTACCAACAATTCTTCATCTTTTGACCAAGTACTTCCAGCAACCAACGTTGTTGTATTATCAACAAATTGCTCAGCAAACTCTAATGTATTATCTAGTTTTGAGATGTCATTTACTCTGTCAAATCGTGTATCCCCACTAACTGTAGCGTTTATAAACCCTATTTGTTTTAGCAATTCTTTAGAATTTTTATTTTGGACAAAAAAGTGATCGAATGTTTTGAGTGATCTTTTCATCCATCCTCCATAATTTTTAAAAAATGATTGTTCTTTTCTGAAAATTCCTGAAACTAAAATTGTCTTGATATTTTTTCTTTTGAGTTCTCTTAAAAAATTAGGCCAAAACTCATATTTTACAAAAATGGCAATTTCAGGGTGTACAATTTGCAAGAACTTCTTTACATTTTTTTTAGTGTCAAGTGGAAGGTATGTTACCAAATCTGCATTAACATAATCTTTTCTTATTTCATAACCAGAAGGTGAAAAAAAAGTGACTAAAATTTTATGATCTGTAAATTCTTTTTTGCACTTTTCTATAATAGGTCTTCCTTGTTCAAATTCTCCTAATGAAGCACAATGAAACCAAATTATCTTATCATGATGTATGTCAAAACAGTTTTCTAGCTTTTTAAAGACTTCTTTTCTTCCTTTTACAAATAGCCTTACCTTCTTGTTAAAAAGCATAATTATATTTAGAAAGAACTTAAATATATAATGAGTTATGTTATAGAAAAAATACATATACAAGTGCTAAAATATGAATTAATACCATTTGTGATATGAATTTATTTTAAAATAAAAGTATTATTTCTGCGAGATAGAGGTATTAAATGTAGATTCCGCTTTTCAGCGGGATTAGTTCAGCTAACTATTTTAAAGAGTATCCAGAGGGATACTTTTTAAATTAGAGTTTCACTAATAATTCGTATTTTTGTGCGTTTATTGATAAAAATATAATTGTATATGAAGCCAATTCAAATGGTTGATCTAAAAGGTCAATATCAAAAAATTAAAACTCAAATAGATGCGTCAATACAAGACGTAATTGAGTCTGCTGCTTTTATCAACGGACCTGAAGTAAAAAGTTTCCAAAAAGAATTAGAAGAATATCTTAATGTGAAACATGTAATTCCGTGTGCTAATGGTACAGACGCTTTACAAATAGCAATGATGGGCTTAGGCTTAGAACAAGGTGATGAGGTAATTACAGCTGATTTTACCTTTGCCGCAACAGTTGAAGTTATTGCTTTATTAAAGTTAACTCCCGTGCTGGTTGATGTGGAAAAAGACACTTTTAATATAGATATTGATGCACTTAAAAAAGCCATCACTCCAAAAACAAAAGCAATTGTTCCGGTACATTTATTTGGACAGTGCGCGAACATGGAAGCTATTTTAGAGGTTGCTAGAGAACACAATCTATATGTTATTGAAGATAATGCTCAAGCCATTGGTGCTGATTATACTTTTTCTAATGGTACGACAAAAAAAGCCGGAACAATGGGAGATGTTGGAACAACATCTTTTTTCCCTTCAAAAAATTTAGGCTGTTATGGTGATGGAGGCGCCATTTTTACAAATGATGATAAGTTAGCTAATACTTTACGTGGCATTGTTAATCATGGTATGTATAAACGTTATTACCATGATGTGGTTGGTGTAAATTCAAGATTAGATAGTATTCAAGCAACTGTTTTAAGAGCAAAGCTTCCTAACTTGGATGATTATTGCAATGCTAGAAGAAAAGTTGCAGAATATTATAATAATGCTTTTGCTGGCTCTGATAATATTATCACTCCTATAACCAGTAATTTTACAACTCATGTCTTTCATCAATATACCTTAAACTTAGTTGATGTTGACAGAGATGCATTACATCAACATTTATTAGACAATAATATACCGTGTGCAATTTATTATCCAGTTCCTTTGCATAGCCAAAAAGCTTATGCTGATGACAGATATAGTGAAGACGATTTTAAAGTAACCAATCAATTAATAAAGTCTGTAATTTCATTACCTATGCATACTGAATTTGAAGAAGATCAATTACAATACATTACACAAACCATTTTAAATTTTATAAATAAATAGCTATGAATATAACTGTAATAGGTACAGGTTATGTCGGTTTAGTTACCGGAACTTGCCTTGCAGATATGGGTAACAATGTTATCTGTGTTGATATTGACAAAGAAAAAGTACAACAAATGCGGAGTGGGAAAGTTCCTATTTATGAGCCTAGCTTAGAAGAGCTTTTTCATAAAAATATTGCAGGAGATAGGCTTCATTTTACAACCAACCTTAAAGAAGCTATTAAAGATTCTACCATCATCTTTTTAGCTTTACCAACTCCTCAAGATGAAGATGGTTCAGCTGATCTATCTTATGTCGAAGCGGTTGCTCATGATTTGGGTAAAATGATGGATGAATATAAGATAATTATTAATAAGAGTACAGTGCCTGTTGGAACCTCTGACAAAGTCAAAGAAATTGTCTCAAGCAATACTGACATTGAATTTGATGTGGTTTCAAATCCTGAGTTTTTACGTGAAGGTTTTGCTATTAAAGATTTTATGGAACCTCAACGGATTATTATTGGTTCTAATAGTGAAAAAGCTAAAAGATTACTTTCTAAACTCTACAAACCTTTTATTACTGTAAAAAGACCCATTATTTTTATGGATGAACGTTCAGCAGAACTTACAAAATATGCTTCCAATACCTTTTTAGCAACTAAGATCACATTTATGAATGAAATCGCAAATCTTTGTGAAAAAATAGGTGCTGATGTAGACATGGTAAGAATTGGTATGGGTTCTGATGCTAGAATTGGGAATAGATTTTTATTCCCGGGAATAGGATACGGAGGATCTTGTTTCCCTAAGGATGTAAATGCCTTGGTAAAATCTAGTGATGATGCAGAATATGATTTTAAAATTTTAAAATCCGTTTTAAACATCAATGTAAAACAGAAAAAATCGTTAGTGCCTAAAGTGAATCGTTATTTTAACAATAATCTTTCAGGTAAAAAAATTGCTGTTTGGGGACTCGCTTTTAAACCTAATACTGACGATATCAGAGAAGCTCCGGCTATTGATGTTATCAATGAATTACTCTTGAAAGATAATGTTAAAATTTCAGCATACGATCCTGAAGCTATGCCAAATATGAAACATATCTATGGTGATAAAATTCATTTTGCTACCAATGCTTATGAAGCTTTAGAGGATGCCGATTGCTTGTTGATCTGTACTGAGTGGAGTGAGTTTATATCTCCTAGTTTCAGAAAAATTAAGGCCTTAATGGCTGCTCCTGTCATTTTTGATGGGAGAAATATTTTTGATTTAGAGGTTATGTCAAGTAACGGATTTCATTATGAATCTGTTGGTAGAAAAATAATTAACTCTTAATTTTTTATTATGAAAAAGATTCTTGTTACCGGAGGTTTAGGTTTTATTGGCTCACATACTGTAGTTGAATTACAAAATGAAGGTTATGAGGTTGTAATTATAGATGATCTTTCAAATTCATCTATTGATGTTTTAGATAGAATTACCTCAATTACAGGAATACAGCCTATTTATGAAAATATTGATTTAAAAGATAAGATTGCCATTCAACAATTTTTTAACAACCATAAAAACATTGATGGTATTATTCATTTTGCAGCTTCAAAAGCTGTTGGCGAGAGTGTTGAAGAACCTTTGAAATACTATCATAACAACATTTCTACGTTGATCTATTTATTAGAAGAAATGAACGTTAATAATGTATCTAATTTTATTTTTAGTTCGTCATGTACGGTCTATGGTCAAGCTGACAGTATGCCTATTACTGAAAGCGCTCCTTTTAAACTTGCAGAATCTCCTTACGGAAATACAAAACAAATTGGTGAAGAAATTATTTCAGATACAACTAAGGTAACTAATTTAAAAGCAATAGCACTGCGTTATTTTAATCCGATTGGTGCTCACAAAAGCGCTAATATTGGTGAATTACCTATAGGAGTTCCTCAAAACTTGATTCCTTATGTAACTCAAACTGCAATGGGAATTAGAGAACAGCTTTCTGTTTTTGGTGGTGACTATCCTACCGCTGATGGAACAGCAGTAAGAGATTATATTCATGTAGTTGATTTGGCAAAGGCACATATTGCTGCAGTAAAACGACTGATAAAAAATAATAATAAATCAAATTTTGAAGTATTTAATATTGGAACTGGAAAAGGAAATTCTGTATTAGATGTTATCAAGGCTTTTGAAAAAGTATCTGGCAAACAATTAAATTATAAAATTGTAGATAGACGTGAAGGTGATATTATTGAAGCTTATGCTGATACTTCTCTAGCAAATATAGAATTAAAATGGAAAGCAGCGTATAATTTGGAAGATGCGTTGGCAGCAGCATGGAAATGGCAGCAGACGCTGAAATAACCCTTTCCCGAGTACTCGGGACGCTCAGGGAGACAACAGGTATTTAGTTGTCAGGTCGAGCGGAGGCAGTCCCGAGGATTCGGGATCATTATTAATACTCAAATTAAAAATTAAAAGATTCCTGCTCCCGAATTCTCGGGACAGGAATGACAAATAAATATGAAAAACATACTAATCACAGGTGGCGCAGGATTTATAGGTTCTCATGTAGTTCGGTTATTTGTGAATAACTATCCAAACTATAATATTTTTAATTTAGATACATTAACTTATGCAGGTAATCTAGAAAATATTGCTGATATTGCTGATGCTTCAAATTATACATTTATTAAAGGAGATATTAAAAATGTTCAATTTATCAACTCTTTATTCCAAAAACATCCATTTGATGCTATTATACATTTAGCTGCCGAAAGTCATGTAGATCGTTCTATTACAAATCCCAATGCTTTTATAGAAACCAATGTATTGGGCACAGCCAATCTATTAAATGCTTTTCGCGATTTATGGTTAGGTAATTTTGATAGAAAGTTATTTTATCATGTTTCTACAGATGAAGTTTATGGTTCGCTCGGTAAAACCGGATTATTTCTTGAAACTACACCTTACGATCCGCAATCACCTTATGCCGCTTCTAAAGCTGCTTCAGATCATATTGTAAGGTCTTTTGGTAATACTTACAATATGCCTTTTGTAATTAGTAATTGTTCTAATAACTATGGTGCCAATCAGTTTCCTGAAAAATTGATTCCGTTATTTATCCACAACATAAAAAACAGTAAACCTTTACCTGTTTATGGCGACGGACAATATACCCGAGACTGGCTTTTTGTGGAAGATCATGCCAAAGCAATTGATTTGATCTTCCATAAAGGAAAAATAACCGAAACCTATAATATTGGTGGATTCAACGAATGGACAAACCTAAATTTAATTCATTTATTATGTGAGCAACTAGATGAAAAATTAAATCAGCCTAAAGGTACTGCTGCAAAGTTAATTACTTATGTTAAAGATAGAGCAGGACATGACAGACGTTATGCTATTGACGCTACAAAACTAAGTGAAGAACTAGGTTGGAAACCTTCTGTAACTTTTGAAGAAGGCTTATCAAAAACTGTTGATTGGTACTTAGAAAATTCAGTATGGTTAAATAATGTTACTTCCGGTACTTATACAGCGTATTATAAGAAGATGTATGGGAAATAATAAATTTCAAAAAACAAAAGATAAATTTCAAAAACCATAATGAGTAGCATTAAGTAAAAAGGGTGTATATCATTTATATAACAAATGATATTAGGGTAAAACCTTAACCCCACTCAAAATGGTGATTTATGCTGAACTTGTTTCACAGTATCTGCTGAATCAAAAACTTTTTAGATCATAAGACCCTGAAACGAGTTCAGGGTTTATTTTATAAATCAAACTTATAGGTTAGTCCGCCAAACACTTGCAAACCTTGCACTTTAAAGTTAGCATATTTTTGATAGCTACTGCTAAACATATTATTTACCTTGATAAATGCTGTTAACTTATCAGTGAATTTATACCCTCCGTTCAGGTTTAGATCTACATAATTACCTAAGGTTAATACTTCATCTATAGTGGTAAGAACAGGTGTTTGAAAGGTAAGTTCATCTTTACGTTCTCCAACAAAAAATAAATTAGCGCCTGCAAACCATTTGTCTTGATTATAATTTGCAAAAGCCGATGCTTTTAATGTAGGTAAGTTCCATGCTTCAGCTTGATTATCTATACTGTAGCTATTTATCTCTATATTTCCTCCAAACTTCAATTCTTTAGAAAAATCGACACTTACTTCTGCAAAACCGCCAATGGTTTTTATATCATCATATAACACTTGAAATGAATTTCCTGCTTCATAACCTTTAGTAACGATAATATTACCTTCTGTTTTTGTGGGATTTAACTTATATAAGGGTTTGTCTTTTTCGCTTTTATAGAAACCTTTAAAGTTATAACCAACATTTGAGGCTAACTTTCCTTTAAAACCTACAAATGCATTGTATTGTTCATCAGTACGTTTAATATTCAATGTTGGTGATACAAACGGATTTTCATTAGCGAAACTGTTATAGGTATTTTGATGCAATCCGCCAAGAGCTCCAGCATACACAGTCAACACTTGATCAATTAATATATACGAAGCTGTTACTTTCGGGTAGGTATATATTTTACTTTCTTCTCCATCAGCAGAACCTGTACTATATAAAATGTCTGCTCCTAAATTGATGGTTAAATTATCTCGCAATACTTCAAAATTAGGATTGAACCCAATGGTAAAAAAACTGTAGTCTATATTGCCAGTTCCTTCATAATTTTGAAAGAAATCTCCTTTAAGATATTCTAACCTTGCATTGGCATTGATATATTCAGAAGCAATCGGAAATTCTATTTTTGGTTGAATTAAAAGGTGTGCTTCTGTACTGCCTTCATCATCTGTAAAATAATTCAATTCTGTAGTGCCTCCTTGGAAAAAGGAATCTTTATAATCTAATTTACCTCCTACATAAACATTGGTGTATTTTTGGGTTTCGGCTAACCCGTCAATTACATTTTGACTAAAATTGATCTGTTCAGGCAAACCATACCAATTGTATTTTTGAAATCGGAGACCACCGTTTAGCTGCCAGTCAAAATCACGATCTTCTTGTTTATAAAAAAGATCTAATCGTGTATCTACAAAATCATCATTTAACACTACGTCATCAATACCTCCTTTCGAAGAATGGTAATTCAAGAATCCACCAAAATCATTATACCTGGTGCTGTTTGTATGTGCAAAAACCTCTACTTGAGGTGTAGAAAAATTACCAAATCCTGCCGTAATAAAATTATCGTAAACCGGAGCACTTGGGTCAACTCGCAACACCTTCGCTTTTCCTTTTGCAGGCGTAAAAGTAGATGCCACAGGAATAGAAAAAATAGCATATTCAATTTGTTTTTTCTTACCGATCTGCGAATCATTGATCTCTGGTGATGACTTAATTTTAAAAGCGTCTGAAACTGTTGGTGTATATGGTTTTACTACATTAATAACTTCTGTACCAATAGTGTCTTTTCTCTTTTTTTGGGAAAAAGATATCGTTGCAATTAAAAATAGTATAAGTATTGAAATTTGTTTTTTCATATGTGTTTTGTATGGATTCCTGTTTTTATTGAAACTAACCCTTCGACTGCGCTCAGGGAGACATTTTCACTAAATATTATTGGGAATAACTTTTTAATTCTCATTAGGGTTTACAGACTCATTCGTTTTTGCTTCCTCCTTTTTAATTCTTTGTAATTCAGCCTTAGCTTCTTCTACCACATCTTTATAATCTGCAAAATTTTTAATTACACTTTCTAAAATATAAGTTGCTTGAAAAGCATCTTCTAATTCATAAAAATTCTTTGCCATTACGATCATTCCTTTTGCTCCAAAATATTTATAGGCTGAATAATCTGCTACTAATTTTTGAACTACCGTATTAGACACTTTATAATTACCGTCTTTGTGTTTAAAATAGGCATCATAATACAAGGCTTCTGCTTTTAATTCGCCTTTGGCAATTTTTATAACTTCTTCATACGCTTCTTGTGCTTTGACTTCATCACCTGTTTTAAAAGCAGAGCGGGCAATAATTACTTTGGCGTCTGATTTAACTCTATTTTCTAATTTAGGTCTTTGTAATACTTTTTCAGCATAAGTAACCGCATCTTCATAATGTTCTAACTCATAATGTGCTTTCATTAAATTACTCTGTGCAAAAGTGATGTTTTGAGGAAAATCTGCCTGCTCTTCCAAGCGTTCTAAAACAGGCATTGCTTTTGCCCAATTATCAGCTTCTAAATAGACCTGAGTCAATCTTGACAAAGCTTGTTCAGTAAACTCATTACGCTCTTGTTCAATTACATAACTATAATGTTCTTCTGTTTGAGCATGTTTATTTTCAGCAAATAATGATTCTGCTAAATAGAAATTGGCTTGTAATGCGTGTACACCATTTGGGAATCTCTCAATATATTTTTTAAAGGCAGGAATTGCTTTTTTACGATTATTCTGTAAATATTGTTTTTCGGCAGATTCATACATGTCGTTATCAAGATCAGCATCTGTAACATTCACAAAATCGATATCTTTCACCCAATCGGCATATTCGTCAACGCGACCTAGGTCTACATAAACCTGACGTGCATTAGAGACCGCTTGTTTAGCTTCATCCGTATTTGGAAATTCATCTACAACACGTCTGTATTTATCTAATGCCTGATTATCTCTTTCTGTATTGTAATAGATCAATCCTTGTTTTAATAAGGCCTTTGGCACATAAGAACTACGTTTGTAATACTTTAATAAATTATCATAGGTTTCTAAGGCTTCATCGTTTTTATCTGCCCTTACATACGAATTTCCCAATTCATAATAGGCGTCATCTCGTAAAGTTGATTTAGAATATGCATCCAAAAATTTATTGAGATCAGCAATTTTATCATTGTTCTTACTAATAAAACCATAACTTATTGCACGCTGAAAATGTGCATAATCAATATCAACACCTTTGGCATCAATCACTCTATTATAAGCAGTAATAGCCTTGTTATAATTACTCGATACAAAATAAGCATCGCCCGAACGCAAATAAGCATCGTTTAATCTATTAACATCATCTGGATTTGAGTTTATAAATGCTTGAAATTGATTGCCCGCTCTGTTATAGTCTTTTAGCTTAAAATAGGCATAAGCAATATTATAATCTAAGTTTGAGTTTTCTATCAAGGTATCTGACTTGCTCATGGTTTCATATTGTTGAAAACCGATTAAAGCATCGTTAAAATTATTTAATAAATAGTCTGTTTCTGCTTTCCAAAAAACGCCTCTGGCTGTAATTGAATTATCTCTGGGTTCATTAATTGCCAAATCAAAATGTTCTTTTGCACTGGCTAGTGAATTGTCATTGAATAACTGAATACCTCTGAACAAAGCTACTTTTTGATATACTTCTTTATTACCGGCATCCTTTTTATCTTTTAAGGCTTTTAAGGCGCCTTCGTAGTCTTTAGAAGTTATATAGGCACTGATTAATAACTCATTGATATCTTCTTTGGCTTCTGATTTCGGATAGGTATCTAAATATTCTTGTAATACATCCGGTACACTTTTGTATGGATTGCCAATTTCATAACTCAGCTTTGCATAATTAAGCCAGGCATCTTTTTTAATATCATTTACATAATCCATTTGAGAAGCATTTCTAAAGGCATTTAAAGCTTCTGTTTTTTGGTCTGTCTTTAAATAACATTCTGCTAAATGGTAATAAGCATTTTGAGATACTGCGTTATCGCCACCTATGATTTTATTAAAATGAGCTATCGCATTTTCATAATCTTTTTGCATATAATAGGCATAACCTAACATATAATAATCGGTATTATTCCATCTGCGACGTTTGCCTTTATAATTTTTAAGATGCGGAATGGCTTTTTCATATTTTTCTAAATTGAAATAACTTTCACCGATGATCTTAGAAATTTCTGAATGTTGGTTTCTATCCGCTTTTGCGAGAAAAGGCTCAGCGGTATCAATAGCTTCCTGAAATTTACCGGTCTTGAATTTGATATTTGCCATATAATAAGGTACATCATCACCTAATTCTTTATCGTCAGCTACTTCTCCTAAATATCGATCAGCATTATCATAATCATCTTCTTGATAGGCTATAAATCCGTAATAATATTTTGCTTGAGAGCCATATTCATAGGAAGTCAACAGTTTTTGAAAATATTCTTTTGCACGTTTATAACTACGAACGGCAAATAATCCGTACCCATATTTAAAATTATAATCTTCTTCTTGTGCTATGGAAAGGTTTCTTGTTTCAACTCTCTTATACCATTTTAAGGCATAAGCATAATTGGCATTTTTAAAATAGTAATCACCTACTTCTAAAAAAGCAGTGTTCTGTTTGGTACTGGTGGGATATCGTTCTACAAAATTACGCATCATTTCATCTCCTTTCTGATCACCCAGCTGGATTGCACAAAATGCTTCATAATATTCACAATTTGCTCTGTGTTCTGAGCTATTATCAAACTGACCTTTCAACTTGTTAAATAAATGCTTTGATGCTACAAAATCTCTATTATTATACAATGCAACGGCATGATTGTATTCTTTTAATGAATTGGTATAAATATCAGATTTTTGTGCAAAGTTTATAGCAGAGAATAATAAAAATAAGACTACAAATCGGGTATTGCTATGCTTCATTATTGTGAATTTGTTTTACGGTATGCTAAAATATTACATCCCTAAATTAAACAACGTGCAATTCAATTGAAATTGTATAATTGTTAAAAACAATAACATTTTGTTAAGAAAAAATGTTATTTATTTGGAATAGTTGTACACATATCGAGCCAAAGTTGGACTATTCACTCATTAACTGATTCATGAAGTTGTTAAAATCATCTACAAATTCTTCATAATACTTACCGGTTGCAGGACCAGAAAAACCTGTATGAATTCTACGGACTTTTCCTTTTTTATCTATAAAAATTGTGGTAGGAAATGATAATACATGGTTTAACATAGGTAAAGTTTTAGCCGCAGTCTCTTTATCGTACACTCCGGCAATTACATAGTCATACCCTACATTATATTTTTGCTTCATTTTTTCAACTCTGGCTTTGGCATAGTCAAAATCATCTTTAGCTTCATAAGCTAATCCTATAATTTCAACATCTTTGTCTTTATTTTTTTCATACCAATCTGCATAAAATTTGGTTTCGTCCATACAATTCGGACACCATGTCCCAAAAATTTGTAACATTACAACTTTGTTTTGGTATTTTTTATCTTTTAGTGTTACGGGCTTACCATCCAATCCCGGAAAGGAAAATTCAATCTTATCATATCCTTCTTTTAGATAGGTAAGTTTATTTGCGTCGGTCAGTTTCGCATTTTTATCTTTATAGGCGGTAAATGTCTCTTTATAATCTTTCCCTGAATGGAATTCTCCTTTCAAAGAATCATTTTCAACTATAGCATTGAATATAAACGCGTGATTACCATCAAAAGTGAATAAGCTCATTTCGTTATCTTTTGTATAGCCTTCTAGATAACGATAATCACCTGTTTCTGTTAAAAAAGTACCGATTAAAATGTCTCCTTCTTTCTTAAAAATACCCACTGCCGGATAGGTCTTACCATCTTCTTCAACAAAAGTAGTTTGCCAGTTTCCGTCAAATAATGTTGTGCTTTCAGGATTATCAAATCGTGAAGATTTATCATAAGTTGCTGTAAAAGGAATCCTATAATCTTCTTTGTAATTTTTGATGTACAACCCGTTAAGTGTATCTCCATTAATTTTAGCTCGCAGTTCTATATCGAAAATATGTAGTGTTATAAATACAGAATCGTCAACAATTGAAACCTCATCTAATGGAATTATTTCTTTACTATTAATTAAATTGATTTTATAATTTTCATCTTTTTTAATTACCTCAAAATTAAAAGGTAGTATTTGGTCTTGCATATTGATTTCTGCTCTCCAAAAACCTTGTTTTAACTCCGTTTTATAATCTTCTTTTTTACAAGAGAAAAGTAAGCCGATTATTAAAAATACTACTAATATTTTTATTCTTTCCATTCTAATAGATATACCTTAGCACTTACTTTTTGATTTTTTGCAATCCCTCCAATTATTATTTTAGTTGAGTCGTTAATTTCGGCGATTCCTCTCAAATCCATCGGTAAATTTTTCAAAATAGTTGTGATGAACTTATTACTTGACAGATACAAATCTCTATTAGATGGATTTACACCTCCAGAACCATCATAAGCAATCGCATTATAATTATACGTAGTGTTACTACCACCAAACCAATGAGGCTTATTATTTATTTGAGTAGCTGCCATTCTATAACCTACAATCGTTGAATCTAATACTTGATACGACCATTTTATTTCTGTCGGTTTTTCGGGATTTATAATTCCTTTACGGAGGATGTTTTGTATCGGATAATGTTTACCCATAGAAGCACCTCCAAAATAAAAAATAGTATCGCCGATGATAGTGCCTGAAGCACCAAAAGATTTATAGGTGTGATTATCCGGAACTGGTGCGCCAACCGTCCAACTATTAATTCCAGGATTATAAACCTGTACATTTGGCACATTTTCTTTATCTGACCAGCCTGTTATCACATAAATTAAACTGTCTCGCCAAACTGCTTGTACATGATCGTCTATTGGTACAGGAATTGAAGCGCCATCCTCTAAAAATTTGTTATTGAATATATTATAACGATGTACTTTATTAGATGATTTTTCTGAATGGTCTGCAAAAACATGGTATCCGCCAAGAATATAAATAGTATTTTTAATACGACTTGCAGCACTGGCAATTTTACCCAACGTATCCGGTAAATTAGCAATTTGTTGCCATATATTATTCATTATATCAAGCCTATATGAACGTAAATGAATACCTGAATAAAGTTTAGTACTGTCCAACCCACCAAAAGTAAATGCATAAAATTTACCATCAATATATCCTTCAGACACAGCATTATTTGTAATAGATTCTGGTAAATTTTTTAATGTTGTTATATGCCACTTTTTAGCTGATACTTTTTTGTTTGGAATGCAGTTTATTGCTAAAATAAATAAGAAAAGTAAAATTATTTTTTTCATTTAATGACTTTTTACAACTATAACTCAAACCTACATAAATTTTTTCATTTTAAATTGTAAGTTTGTAGTATCATAAATGCTATAAGCATTAAACTATGTAATTCATGTCAGAGCCTATACTGTATTTAAAAAACGCTTCCATTTTCCAACAAGAAAGTTTAGTATTGTCTGATATTAGTCTTAATGTTTATAAAGGCGATTTTATGTATTTAATTGGTAAAACCGGAAGCGGTAAAAGTAGTTTGATGAAAACCCTTTATGGAGATCTGCCTTTAATGAAAGGTGAAGGCGCTGTAGTCGGTTTTGATCTAAATAAACTAAAACAAAAAGACATTCCGTTTTTAAGAAGAAAATTGGGAATTGTTTTTCAAGATTTTAAATTATTGAATGATAGAAATGTAAATGATAATTTATCATTTGTATTAAAAGCAACCGGCTGGAAAGACAATACTAAAATTGCAACAAAAATAAGTGATGTATTAGAAAAAGTAGGTATGAAAACCAAAGGTTTTAAAATGCCTTTTCAACTTTCGGGTGGTGAACAACAGCGCATAGCTATAGCAAGAGCTTTATTGAATGACCCTGAACTTATTTTAGCTGATGAACCTACCGGGAATCTTGACCCGAAAACTTCACTTGAAGTCATGAGTGTATTGGAAGAAATTAATAAAAACGGTAAGACTATTTTAATGGCTACTCATGACTATGCATTGATTCTAAAATACCCTCATAAAACCATAAAATGTGATGGTGAAAATATTTTTGAAGTTGTTTAGTATTTAACCCTACTATTTTGAATGTTAAAAAACGTATTTTAGTTGCAGTTACTAATGATGTTTCTACCGACCAAAGAGTTCATAAGGTTTGTAATTATTTAACTCAAAAAGGATTTTCTATTATTGTTTTCGGAAGGGTTTTACCCGATACATTCGAAGTTAACAGACCCTATAAAATAATCCGAAAAAAGCTTTTTTTTAATACTGATTTTTTATTTTATGTCGAATATAACCTGCGGCTTTTATGGTTTTTATTGAGGCAGAAAGGAGATTATATTTTATCAAATGATCTAGACACATTACCTGCTTGTTATGTAGCCAGTAAGTTTAAAAACACTTCCTTAATTTATGATAGTCATGAATTTTTTACTGAAGTTCCTGAATTACATGGAAGAAATTTTGTTAAAGGGTTTTGGAGAAGGCTTGAAAAAATATTAATGCCAAAAATTAAGAAAGCCTATACGGTTAGCCCTAAAATTGCCAATGCTTATTTTGATAGGTATGGTATTAAAATGGGTGTAATTAGAAATGTTCCTTATTTTAATATTGATTTTACCGAGAAAGAAGTTCATTTTCCTACCAAAAATAAGGTTATTCTATATCAAGGCACAATTACTGAAAGAAGAGGAATCAAGCAAACTATACAATCATTAAAGTATTTGAAAAATGTTGATCTGGTTATTATTGGTTATGGTAAAATTAAGCAAGAAATAGTTGAATTTGTAAAGAGAGAAGATATGCATGATAGAGTTCATTTTTTAGGAAAAATCCCTTTCGAAATATTACCAAATTATACTAAATTAGCTGATGTCGGAATAATTCTAGAAGAACCAATTGGGAAAAGTTTTCAGTTCTCGCTCCCTAATAAATTATTTGATTATATTCATAGTGAATTACCAATTTTAGCATCTCCATTAGACGAGGTAAAAAAAATTGTAGAAAAGTATAAGATTGGATTAGTGATTGAAGATCACAACCCAAAAATAATTGCAGATCACCTAAACAGGTTATTACAAGACGAAAACTTACGTAACGAAATTATAGAAAACCAAAAAGCTATAAAAAAGGAATACTGCTGGGAAAAAGAAAGTAAATTGTTAGATAAATATTTTAATTAATTTTGCATTATTGAACCTTTAGTCTCCATAATAATACCTTCATATAATAATCTTAAAGATCTTAAAAATTGTGTTTTGAGTATTCAAGATCAATCTTTTAAAAATTTTGAGGTTTGGATCATTGATGGAGGTTCTTCAGACAATACTGTTAAATTCTTACAATCTCTAAAAGAACCTTTTCATTGGATAAGTGAATCTGACAAAGGTATTTATGATGCAATGAATAAAGGAATTACTTTATCAAAAGGTCAATGGTTATATTTTTTAGGAGCTGATGACAGCTTATTCAATCCAACCACTTTGTCTAGCATATTTTCTAAACCCATTTTTCAAGAAAAACAAATGATCATTGGTAGGATAAAATATGACTTGAAAAAAAATGATAATGTCTACACTCATAATAAAGAAGGGTTGATAATCTCTTCGTGGTCAAAGAAGCTTTGGATTAAAAACACTCTACATCATCAAGCAATTTTTTATAAAAAGAAACTTTTTCTTAACCTCAAATATGATCTTAAATACACAATATTAGCTGATCATGCTTTGAACTTACAATTATATAAGCAGAAAGTAAATGCAAAAATTATTGATGTTATCATTGCTCTTTGTGGTACTGATGGACAATCTAAAAAATATCATTGGAAAATGTATAAGGAAGAAATTGATTTAAAAGTTGCTGCAAGTTCATATCTTTTCAAACCTATATTTATTGTTATTGGATATCTTAAATATCTTCTTAAGAAGACCAATCTTTAAACAATTTGTTATATTTTTATTTTCTTATAATTCATTATTTTTGAAATATACAAGAGTTGAAATAGCATCGTTAATTATACACAAACTGCAACAAGAAAAGTTGCAGTTAAAAAAGCAATTTGCTGAGTCTAAAAATCAAATAGGATTCTTTTATCTAGACAACCTCTTTCCAGAAAAATTAGCGAAACAAATTTTTGAAAAATTCCCCTCTATAGAAAACACCATTTTAAGAAAAAGTTTAAAAGAATATAAACATGTCGCTTATCAAATGGACAAATACAATCCTCTTCTTGAAGAATTTATTTACGCTTTTCAGGAAAAAAGTGTAGTTAAATTAGTTGAAGAAATTTGTGGGTTGACATCAATTTTCCCAGACAAGTCTCTTTATGCCGGAGGGCTTTCATTGATGAAAAAGGGTAAATTTTTGAATCCACATTTAGATAATTCGCACGATAAAGACCGAAAATATTGGAGGGTCTTAAATTTATTGTACTATGTAACTCCTAATTGGGAAGATTCTTTTGGTGGCAATATAGAATTATGGCCAGATGGTTTACAAAAAAAACCGATTACCATTACAAGTAAATTTAACAGATTAGTTGTTATGGCCACGCATCAAAATTCTTGGCATTCGGTAAATAAAGTGCTTACTAACAATACCAGATGTTGCGTTTCTAATTATTATTTTTCTGAAGAACCATTACTTAAAACTGACACTTTTCATGTTACTTCTTTCAGAGGTAGACCAACACAAAAACTGAAAGATTTACTTTTTCGTTTTGATAATACTTTAAGAATGGGTGTGAGAAAATTATTTAAAAAAGGAGTCCGAGAAAACCCACATCAATATAAAAACAACTAATTTTTTTAGTCTTAAAGAGAGGTTTAATAAATAGGTCTTCCACAATAATCATAACCTTTGAGGATTTTAAGTTGATTATTTTGGGCTTGTCTTGCGTATGATGAATGAATAGTAAAGTTTGATTTACTTTGATGGGAAGTATCAAATGATATGGTAGGTTTAAACTCTCTTTGTCTATTGCCTTTACTAAAATTCATCATTTCTTTTTCTTCAACCAACGGAAAAGTTATCTGAGATTTAAAAAACAATAAGATGCTTTTATCTTGAGAAAAGGTAATCTCAAAAACAGGGCTATCACTTTTTACTTGTTCAAATAGTTCAGAAAAATCATATTTCTTAGTAGATGCTAGATCTTGAGAAAAACCATTTACTGATATCACTAGAAGAACTAAGCAAAGTAATATATTTTTCATTGTGAAATTATTTATTAGAATTTATATCAAAAATCGCACCAAATTTTAGAGGTCTAAGTTAAGAATATCTTTCAAACAGTAGTGTCCGATTAATTTTTTTAATCTCTATTTATGTTATTAGAATCAACCATTATCTAGGATTTTTACTTTAGAGAGGTTGCTTTTCAAGAGTTATAACATTTTTTATTTTTAATGATGTATATTTATCTGAATATCAATTATCTAAAAACAAGTCTTTGTTCTTTTTTCTAACAGTCCCGAGGTTTCGGGAGTCTTACATTTTTTGCCAGACAACAATATCTTTCAAACTGATAATTAATTTTATATATTTGATAAACATTTTGCTTTTATTTAGATGTTTTGAATCCTGTTAATAATCAACCCATCTTATTTCTAAAACAATAACAACACATTAATAAATCTTAGTGCATGAAAACAATAACTAAACAACCTGAAGTAAAGAACTTTATAGACGGAAAATTTGAAAGAAACGGACATGCTTCTATGGATGTTATGAATCCGACTGACGGAAGTATTATTACAACGTTACCTCTTTCAACTTATGACGATGTTGACAAAGCAGCAAAAGCAGCCGAAAAAGCTTTTGAGAGCTGGTCATCAAAAACGCTAAAAGAGCGCGTGCAAATATTTTTTAGGTATAGAACATTACTTGAAGAAAATATGGATGAACTAACCAAGCTAGTTCAATTAGAGAATGGAAAAACCTACGGTGAAGCCAAAGCTGAAGTCGAAAAAAGCATGGAATTATGCGAGTTTGCAGTTTCCTTACCCCAAATAGTTGTTAATGAAGTTCAAGAAGTAAGTAAAGGTGTAGAATGTAGAATTGAACGCAAACCTTTAGGTGTAGTCGCTTCAATTACGCCATTTAACTTCCCGAATATGGTTCCGCATTGGACAATGCCAAACGCCTTAGTTCTTGGAAACACCATGATTATGAAACCCTCAGAAATTGTACCACTAAGTACAATGCGTATGGCTGAATTATTGAAGGAGGCCGGTCTCCCTGATGGCGTATTTAATCTGGTAAATGGAGGCAAAGAAGTGGTAGAAGCCATTTGTGATCATCCAACTATTAAAGCTGTTTCTTTTGTGGGTTCAACCAAAGTTGCTAAGATTGTATATAAACGAGCTTCCTCAACACTTAAAAGATGTGTTGCGCTGGGCGGTGCTAAAAATCATTTATTGGTATTCCCTGATGCAAATCCTGAAATGACAGCTTCTAATGTAGTAGCTTCTATGTCTGGTTGTGCCGGACAACGTTGTATGGCAGCTTCTGTGATGGTAGGAGTTGATAAAGTGCAACATATTATTGATAAGATGGTTGAAGACGCAAAAAAAATAATTCCGGGTGAAAATTTAGGCGCTGTAATTAGTGCCGAAGCTAAAAAACGTATTGAAGGTTATATCGCTGAAGCGGAAACAAACGGAGCTAAGATTTTATTAGATGGTAGAAATACTACCGTTCCCGGAAAAGAAGGTGGATTTTATGTAGGACCAACCATCATTGACCATGTTACTATAGATATGTCAGTAGCTCGTGAAGAAATATTCGGACCTGTAATTTCTATTATCAGAGCTAAAAATATAGATGAAGCCATAGAAATAGAAAACGGATCTAATTATGGTAATGCCGCTGCCGTATTTACCCAAAGCGGTGGTTTGGCAAAAGAAGTAATGGAACGTGCCAGTGCAGGAATGATCGGTGTAAATATTGGCGTACCTGTACCACGTGAACCTTTTTCTTTTGGCGGTTGGAACGAATCAAAATTCGGTGTAGGTGATATTACAGGCAGAAGCTCTATAGAATTTTGGACACAAAACAAAAAAACTACTACCAAATGGAATCCTGAAGCACAAACCAATTGGATGAGTTAAGCAGACACAAGGCTTTATTTTTCTTAAAGCCGTAGTGGTCGCTTATCCCAAAATTGTTTGAAGATATGAAAACAATTTTGGGATCTTTTGAAATAATTTGAATTGTAATTATAGAACGCTGATGACGCTGATTAAACAGATATTCGCAGATAAAAAAGACACGAATTACATTAATCGACACAAATTATAATGAATCAGTTACAAATAAAAATCATTTTAAATCATAATTATCAGTGTCATCAGCGTTCCATTAAAATTAAAAACACATGAACCAAATCATAAAAAACAATCTCGATTACACCCTTTTTTCTTGGGCAAAACAGGGCGGACTCAACCCCATAAATGCACATTACGCCAAAGGCTCGTATGTGTACGATAGAGATGGAAAAAAATACCTTGATTTTTCCTCTCAATTAATGAATGTAAACATTGGTCATGGTAATCAACGGATTACCAAAGCTGTCACCAAACAAATGGAGGAACTTGCCTATGTATATCCGGGTATGGCTACAGAAGTTAGAGGTCTGTTAGGAAAAAAATTAGCCGAATTAACACCCGGAAACCTTACCAAGACCTTTTTCACATTAGGAGGTGCTGAAGCAGTTGAAAATGCGATCAAACTAGCAAGAATTTATACAGGTAGACATAAAATAATCAGCTATTATCGTTCGTATCATGGTGCTACTTATGGTGCAATATCTGCTGGAGGTGATCCTCGTAAATTTGCTGTAGACAATCAAGGCGGTAGTAATTTTGTGCATGTAGAAAATCCGTACGCCTATCGTTGTCCGTGGAATTCTTCTTCTATAGAAGAATGTGGTGAGCGTGCAGCTGCACATTTAGAAAGAGTTATCAAATTTGAAAACCCCGATGCAGTTGCTGCCATTATATTAGAAGGAGAATCTGGTTCTTCTGGCTGTATTAAATATCCACCGATGTACTTAAAAAGGGTACGAACTATTTGTGATAAATATGGTATTTTAATGATAGATGATGAAGTGATGAGCGGTTTCGGTAGAACCGGAAAAATGTTTGGTATAGACCATCATGATGTAGTACCAGATATTATGTGTATGGCAAAAGGATTGACTTCCGGATACTTACCATTAGGCGCTATGACAGTTACTGATACTATTGCCAATCATTTTAATGAGAATCCGATGATATTAGGATTGACCTATTCTGCGCATGCTGTTGCTTGTGCTGCAGCTATTGAAAATCTCAACATTATTGAAGAAGACGATTTGGTAAACAAAGCAGCTCAAATGGGAACTTATATTGAAGAAAAAGTACGAGATCTTTCCTATCAACATCCATCAATTGGTGATTTTAGAAATACCGGACTATTAGGTTGTATTGAACTCGTAAAAAATAGAGATACCAAAGAACCAATAACTGTCTGGAATGCGAAGCCAAATCAAATGGAAGTAACCCTAAAAATGGCTGCTAAAATTAGAGAATTGGGTATGTTTACTTTTGTAAGGTGGAATTATATTTTTATCGCTCCGCCATTAAATATCAGCAAAGAAGAAGTTGATAAAGGCTTGGAAATTATATCTCAAGCGATAGCGATAGCTGATGAGTATGTCATTCCTGCGTAGGCAGGAATCTTATGAAATAAACTGAATGTTAAATAATGAATCTATTAGAAAAATTAAAATTAGATAGATGGTATGGAATTGTTCTATACCTTGGAGTGATGTTATTAGCATCGTCATTTTATTTTGAGACAGATTTAGATTTTGTTGAAAAAAAGCATTTATTTGGATTAGGAATAGGAATGATTCTAATAGGGATTGCGTATATAATGTCAGAGAAATATTTACACGAAATTGCGCATGGAGGCATGTTTTCAATTCCAATTAATAAGCATAACCCTGTTTCAATAATTTTAATAATTATTGGAATTGGTCTGATTGGTTTTTTTGGATTTCTTATTGTTAAAGGATTAATTTAATATCTTATGAACCAAGACATCATAGAACTCCAAGAAGACGTATCACAATCGCCTTTATACAGTGAAGACCTTGCTCCTGTCCTTCCTTCAAACAGAACATGGAACAAATGGAATCTTGCCGCAATTTGGGTAGGTATGGCAGTTTGTATTCCTACGTATTTACTCGCTTCCTATATGATTAAAATGGGTCTAAATTGGTATGAAGCCTTGATTATTATTGGTTTGGCAAATTTAATTATTACCATCCCTATGATACTAAATGGTCATGCAGGTGTAAAATATGGCATTCCTTTTCCGGTTATCGGTCGTGCTGCATTTGGTACCAAAGGAATTCACATTGCCTCAGTAACCAGAGGTATTATTGCTTGTGGTTGGTTTGGTGTTCAAACATGGATTGGCGGATTGGCCATCTACGCTATTTTCAACGCCATTACAGATTCAACAGGAGAACTGGGTTTATCTGTTGGTAAGTTTGTTGGTTTTGCTATTTTTTGGTGTATCAATATTTACTTTATCTGGAAAGGAACCGAAAGTATCAAATGGCTCGAAACCTATTCTGCTCCTATACTTATCATCATGGGTATCGCTTTGATCTGGTGGAGTTACGCTAAAGCGGATGGATTCTCAATTGTATTAGATCAAAGCCAACAATTGGAAAAAACTGCTGCTACATTGACCGAAAAAGACAATACGCTGTTTTTAAACTTAAACACTTTAAAAGATAAAGAAGGAAATCTAAAAGCTAATGAATATCAAATAACAACTGCTGTTACAAAAAGTGAATGGATATCAATTTCTGATAAAGCTATAAATGTTTCTAAATTCATTACAGTAAATGAAGTCAATAATAGTGACAAAGCATTGCGAGTACAATTTAGAAATTCAGCCTCTGACCCAATTATTGAATCGAGCGTCGTAACTGCATCATTAATAAATCCCACTGAAAAAACAGCTTCTAAACTGTGGAGCTATTTACTTTGGCTAACCGCCATGGTTGGGTTTTGGGCAACGATGTCAATCAGTATTGCCGATATTACCCGATATGCTTCAACACAAAAAGACCAAGTTGCAGGGCAATTTATCGGTTTACCAGGCACAATGATGCTGTATTCATTTGTCGGAATTTTTGTAACCTGTGCTGCAGTCATTAATTTTCAAGATGTCTTAATCGCTGATGATGCTCCTTGGGATCCTGTCTCATTGATCGCTAAATTTAAAAATCCTACAGTTGTTATTATTGCTCAAATTTTTATGATCATCGCAACTTTAAGCACTAATATTGCTGCTAATGTAATTGCTCCTGCAAACGCATTTTCTAATCTAATGCCTAAAAAAATAAGTTTTAGAATGGGCGGATTAATTACTGGAATTATAGGAATACTCATTGCTCCTTGGTGGTTATTAAATGAAATATCAGGCTTCCTTATTTTTGTAAGCGGACTCTTAGGCCCGGTATTAGGAATTCTTATAACCGATTATTTTTTGATCAGAAAAAAACACATAGAATTAGCAGAATTGTACAAAGAAAACGGGCTATATGCCTACAACAATACTGGTTTTAACAAAGCTGCTATCATTGCATTATTTATAGGTGTCTTTTTAGCATTGATTGGCTATTGGGTGCCTGCTCTAAATTTCTTATATTCGTTATCTTGGTTTACAGGATTTATTATTTCGTCAATCATCTATTATGTTTTGATGAAAAATCGTAATTCATCATTTAAAACTATTAATTAAACAGATGTCTATTTTAATAAAAAACGGTCGTGTTATAACAGCTTCTGAAAGCTATATTGCTGACGTATATACCGAAGGTGAAAAGATAGTTGCTATCGGGGAAAACCTTGATTACAATGCTAAAAAAGTGATTGATGCTACTGATAAATTGGTTTTTCCTGGAGGTATTGATCCTCATGTGCATTTAGACATGCCTTTTATGGGAACTTATTCAAGCGATGATTATGAAACCGGAACCAGAGCCGCATTACATGGTGGTACAACTATGGTTATTGACTTTATTTTACAAACGCAAGGAGACACCTTGCACAATGCTTTAAAAACATGGCAACAGAAATCGCAAGGAAAAGCCATCGGAGATTATTCATATCATATGGCAGTAACCGATTTTAACGATGAAGTTGCCAAAGAAGTAATACAAATGATCGAGGAAGAAGGTATCTCTTCTTTTAAAACTTTTATGGCGTATAAAGGTGCTTTGATGATTGATGACGGACAAATGGTACAACTCATGAAAGTAGTAAAAAAACATGGTGGGTTGGTAACGGTTCACGCAACCAATGGTGATATGATTGATTCATTGATTGCAAAAAACAAGGCTGAAGGAAATCTATCCCCTTTATATCATTATTTATCGCAACCTGAAGTAACCGAAGCAGAGGCTTCTGCCAGATTTACAGATATGTTGCATTATACTGATTGTCCGGGATATATTGTGCATATGACTTGTGAAGGTGCACTGAATGCAGTTCGGAAATCTACACAACGTAATCAAAAAGTGTTTGTAGAAACCTGTACTCAATATTTAATGTTAGATGCTTCATTATACGAAAGAGATTTTGAAGGTGCCAAATGGGTAATGAGTCCACCTTTACGGGAAAAGAAAGATCAAAAAGCATTATGGTCAGGCATCAATCAAGGATTGATACAAGTAGTTGGCACAGATCATTGTCCTTTTAATTGGGAACAAAAATTAATGGGAAAAGATGATTTTTCTAAAATCCCGAATGGTCATCCGGCTATTGAACATCGTATGGAATTTTTATATTCTGAAGGCGTTCATCAAAATAAAATATCATTGACCAAATATGTTGAAATAAGTTCAACCAATGCTGCTAAGATTTTTGGAATGTATCCCAGAAAAGGAACAATTGCTATTGGAAGTGATGCCGATATTGTGATTTTTAATCCAAAAAAAGAGCATACTATTTCTGTAAAAACCCATCACATGAATTGTGATTATTCAGCATACGAAGGGCAAAAAGTAACAGGAAAAACAGAGACCGTTATCTTACGAGGACAAGTTGCTATTGAAAATGAGGAATGTAAGTTAAAAGCTGGTCATGGTCAATTTATTAAGAGAGAGAAGACATCAAAAATAGTAATCTAAGTTAGACCTCACAGGTTTTGAAAACCTGTGAGGTCTTAAAAAATAAGAACATACTGAAATTGAAGTAGGTTTATTATTAAATTTTGGAAAAGAACCACAATTTAAACGAAGAGTGTTTACAAATAAAAAGAAATCATATAGATCAGCATAACTTGTATTGAGCCTTTCGACTGTCGCTCAAGACAGGCTAGTCGAAATATCAGCATTCAATAAAAATTAATAAAATGAGTAGAAAAGTAAAATCAGGATTGATACAAATGAGTCTTCCAATGACTGAAGGCGAAGGCAGTATTCAAGAAATTATGGATGCTATGTACGATAAGCACATTCCATATATTGAAGATGCAGGGAAACAGGGAGTACAAATTTTATGCTTGCAAGAAATTTTTAACACCCCTTATTTTTGTCCCGGTCAAGATAATAAATGGTATGCTTCCGCGGAAGCTGTGCCGGGACCAACCATAGAAAAAATGCAGGAATATGCCAAAAAATACAATATGGTAATAATTGTTCCTGTGTATGAAAAAGAACAAGCCGGAATCTTATATAATACCGCAGCCGTTATTGATGCTGATGGAAAATATTTAGGCAAGTATCGTAAAAATCATATTCCACATACCACAGGGTTTTGGGAAAAATATTTCTTTAAACCGGGTAATTTAGGATATCCTGTTTTTCAAACCAAATACGCTAAAGTTGGTGTTTATATTTGTTACGACAGACATTTTCCTGACGGAGCTCGGGTTTTAGGATTAAATGGAGCTGAAATTGTGTACAATCCTTCAGCAACCGTAGCAGGATTAAGTGAATATCTCTGGAAACTTGAACAACCTGCACATGCTGCTGCCAATGGTTACTTTATGGGTTGTATCAATCGTGTAGGCGAAGAAAAACCTTGGAATTTAGGCAAGTTCTACGGGCAATCTTATTTTGTTGATCCACGCGGACAGATATTTGCAGAAGCTTCACGCGATAATGATGAACTATTAGTTGCCGAATTTGATTTAGATTTAATAGACGAAGTACGTTCTACTTGGCAATTTTATAGAGATAGACGTCCTGAGACCTATGGGAAATTAACGGAGCTTTAAATCAGAAAGAAGTCAGGGTTTCACTTTGAGTGAAACCCTGACTAGAAAAATCAGCAAACCTGTACTGAGCCTTTCGTCTGTCGCTCAAGAAAGGCTAAAGTCGAAGTATCAGCGTTCAAATAAAAACATTAAATGAATGGCAGAATATAAAAAACCAACTTCCGAAAAGGAGTTTCAAAAAAATTTCAAACAGAAAAAACCTCTAATGAATGCTACCGAGGCATACTATGAAGCTTCGCGTTGTTTGTTTTGTTATGACGCGCCTTGTATTCAAGCTTGCCCTACACATATTGATATTCCGTTATTTATCAAACAGATTCACACAGATAATGTAACTGGATCTGCTAAAACAGTTTTTGATGCCAATTGGATAGGAAATGCTTGCGGTGTTGTTTGCCCTACGGGAGTTTTATGTGAAGGAGCCTGTGTGTATAATCATCAAGATGTGCCTCCAATTCAAATTGGACGATTACAAAACTATGCAACAAGTACAACCATAGAAGCTCAAAAAGAGATTTTCAAAGTCGGTAAAAGTAACGGTAAAAAAATAGCTGTTATTGGCGCTGGTCCGGCAGGAATTGCCTGTGCTTGTGAAGCTAGAACCTTAGGTTATGAAGTAACTATTTTTGAAGCAAAAGACAAACCATCCGGATTAACCGTGCATGGTATTGCTCCATATAAAATTACCAATGAAGAGGTGTTAAAAGAAATTAAATATTTACAGGATCAGTTAAAATTTGACATCAAATACAATTCTACAATTACTTCTAAAGAACAATTACAAAAAATAGAAAAAGAGTATGATGCTGTATTTTTAGGAGTTGGACTAGGAAAAACCGCAACATTAGGTTTAGAAGGTGAAGATAAAAAAGGTGTTGTTGGTGCTGTTGAATTTATTGAGGAACTACGTATGAAACATCATAAAACAAATGTCCCTAAAAAAGTAGTAGTGATTGGAGGAGGAAATACCGCAATGGATGCAGCTTCTGAAGCTGCAAGAATGGGAGCAAGAAAAACAGTATTAGCTTACAGAAGATCAAAAGATGAAATGGGAGCTTATGGTTTTGAATACGACTTAGCCATCAGTGCAGGTGTTGATAGTTTATTTAATGCAACACCTATTGCTATTGTTGGCAATGGTAAAGTTGAAGGTGTAAAATTTGCTAAAACAGAAATAATTGATGGGAAACTACAAACCAACATGAATAATGTATTTATTGTGAGATGTGACATGGTTATCAAAGCCACTGGACAAGCAAAACAAGGTTCTTTTTATCAATTAATTGAAGGTTTGGAAATTGATGCTAAAACTAGAATTGTTGTAAATAAGGAAACATTTCAAACATCAAATAACAACTATTTTGCTGGAGGCGATGCGATAAACGGCGGTGCAGAAGTTGTAAATGCAGCCTATGATGGTAAAATGGCTGCTCAAGGCATACATCAATGGTTAAATAAAAAATAGAACGCAGAGAACGCAGATTGAAAATATTTTCGCATTTAATCATAAAAAATCGACGTCATCAGTGTTCTAAAAAATGAATGTCAGGTCGAGCGTGTCACATTGAGCGTAGTCGAAATGCAGTCGAGACCTATCAAAAATTTAAAATAAATTAAATGAGATTCCTGCTCCCGTACTCGGGAAAGGAATGACAAAAAGATAAAAAAATGATCGATCTATCAATAAACTTTGCAGGCATCAAAGCTCCAAATCCGTTTTGGTTAGCGTCTGCTCCGCCAACAAATTCAGGATATCAAATTATGAAAGCCTTTGAAGCTGGTTGGGGCGGTGCTGTTTGGAAAACATTAGGTGTTCCTGTAGTGAATGTATCTAGTAGATACGGTTCTGTAAATTATAGAAATACCCGAATGATGGGGTTCAATAATATTGAATTAATTACAGATAGACCTTTAGCAGATAACCTCAGAGAGATTGAAGAAGTTAAAAAATATTTTCCTGATCATGCAGTGATAGCATCCTTGATGGTGGAAAGTAAAAAAGAGTGGCATCAAATAATAAAAGACGTAGAAAATGCAGGCGCAGACGGAATAGAATTAAATTTTGGTTGCCCTCATGGTATGTGTGAACGTGGTATGGGTTCGGCTGTTGGGCAAGAACCTGAAGTATTAAAATTAATAGTTGAATGGGTAAAAGAAGCTGCTAAAATTCCAGTAATAACCAAGTTATCACCAAATATCTCGCATATAGTCGACCCAGGTTTGGCAGCCGTTCAAGGCGGAACCGATTCAATATCATTGATCAACACTATAAAAAGTATCGTCGGTATTGATTTAGATAGTTATGCGCCTTATCCGATAGTTGACGGTAAAAGTACTAATGGCGGTTATTGTGGTCCTGCTGTTAAGCCAATAGCAATGCACATGTTAAAAGATTTGGCACAGCATCCTGAAATTTCTAAAGTTCCTATTTCGGGTATTGGTGGTATAGAAACTTGGCGTGATGTTGTTGAATTTATTTTATTAGGGGCGACTTCTGTACAGGTATGTACTGCCGTAATGCATTACGGTTTCGGAATCGTTAGAGAAATGGAAGCTGGATTACGTCAGTTTATGGAAGAAAAAAATTATACTACAATTTATGATTTTGCCGGAAAAGCCTTGCCAAATATTACTGAATGGAAACATTTGAACCTAAAGCACAAAGTGATTGCAGAAATTAATACTGATAAATGTATTGGTTGCGATCTGTGTTATATTGCTTGTGACGATGGTGCGCATCAAGCTATTTCTTTACCAAAGGAAGCCGAAAATAGAATCCCAAGTATTATAGAAGAAAATTGTGTAGGTTGTAATTTATGTGCTTTGGTTTGTCCTGTTGAAGATTGTATTACTATGGTTAAACGTGATGATGGAACAGAACATATTTCATGGCATGAACGAACCATGAATGATGATGTACCAACAACTTTTGATGACGACAGAGCAGGCGGTAAAGGTCATTTTGTCCCGAAGCCAACGGATGCTTTGAAGTAGGGTTAGTTTGGCAAATAATAAATAACGTGATTTCGATATAATTTACCGCTCACAGTTAAATAAGTTACTTAATATTTGTCACTGCGAATTTTACTGTCTATCCTGAACGTCCCGAGAATTCGGGAGAAGAGTAAAAATAGCCTGTGCTGTCCCGAAGCTTCGGGAGTTTCAGTATGGCAGTAAAGAGATTGCCGTCCCGAGTGCTCGGGATCCCCTCCTTCGTAAAGACGTAAACTACTAATTCAGATTATTTTAAAAACTTTCCTTAACAGTCAATTTTTAAAAACAGAGTTTCATTAAAAATTCCCGTTCTTAATTTCTTAAAACGGGAAATTGCTATGAAAAAAGAGGTGAAAAGAGTTCACCATCCTATATTACGTCGTAATCTTTTGAATAACCTTACAGTTATTCAGGTTTATGCTTATAAGTTCCTTGTGTTATACCTGTACCATTTACATATTCATTATTAAAATATCTACCTCCTATATTTACACTTTCTTTATAATAAAAATTAGCGATACCGTGTTTTAAATTACTTTGCCAAGTCCCTTCGTAGATCGTACCATTGGTATAATAATAAATACCATAACCACTTCTTACTCCATAACTATAATGCCCTTTGTATTTAGAACCGTCGCTCCATATGTATATGCCCTCACCATGCCTTTTATCTTCAAACCAAGTGCCGTTATAAGTATCTCCATTAAGCCAAGTAAATTTTCCTTGACCATAACGTAGTCTATTTTTCCATTGCCCTTTATAAGTACCACTTCTGTAATTCATAATGCCATAACCATCTTTACAATTGCCAGAAATACACACAGGAGTAGTTGTTTGTTCAACTTTTTGTACTGCATCTACAACGGGGCTAACATCTTTTTTTGTTGTATCAACCGTTTTTACAGCTTCTTGAACTTTTTCAACTTGATTACTAATTGAATCTTTGGCTTTTTCCGGTTCAGATTTAGTCTCTTCAGATTGAGCTATTATTCCCAGAGGGAAAAACAATAATAATAAGTAAATCTTTTTCATAAAGAAGTGTTTTAAGGGAGTTATTAAATATAATTAATAACGTTTCAAAATTGTAAATTATTATAATGTAAATATATAAATTTATTAATTATCTTTAATAACCTTTTTATAGAATTCTCAGTATGAATAAATTAGTGAAAGAAACTTTTGGAAATATTGACATATATCTGTTTGATCAAATCTTAAAGGAAAGGTATACAATAAATGACAACATACTAGATTCAGGTTGTGGTAAGGGTAGAAATATATCCTGGTTCTATCACAATAAATTCAATATCTATGGCTTGGATAAAGACTCTAAAAGTATTGAACATATAAAAAATATGTATTCCAATTTAAAGGGCAATTTTACTGTTTCTGAATTAGATACTATTCCTTTTAAGGATGATTTTTTTAACCATATAATTTCAAATGCAGTATTGCATTTTGCAGAAAACCACCGCTCATTTTAAAGCAAAGAGTCATATATTCAATTTTTAAACAAAAAAACCCAAGCTACATTTATGTAGCTTGGTTTTTCTTCAATCGATTCTAAAGGAAATAGAACTTAGGCAAAAAGTTTATTAAATCTTTTTTTACCTTGAGTAAATTGCGCCTTAAAAGTATCTAAGCTATCAAAAAAGATATCTTGTTGATTTGATACTAGTTTAAAACCTCCTTTTATCGCTTTATTAGCAATTCCTTGCCATTGACTAACAGCAGTTAATGATTCTGAAACAACTTCTTCTGTTGTTTTTAATGCGTAACCATTTACTTTTTTGGCGGTATCTTTAGTGTTATTAAATGCCTTTTTAGTAGTGTTAATTGCAGCATTAAAATTATTTTTAGCTACTGCCTTTTTGGATTTTTTTGTATTCATTTTAATTTATTTTAGAATTTTTTATCTCAATTATTATAAAACTTACTTAACTGATTTCGCTTGAACTTTCCAGTCTGATGTGTTATACATTTTTAAGTTTACAATACCAGCGTCAGTCAGTACTTGATTAAGATTTTTTAGTGTTATTTTAGATATTTGTTCGTAAGAAGTGATCCCTGCTTTATTCAAAAGATTCTCCATTTTAGGACCAATTCCTTTAATAACTTTTAAATCGTTTTTTACTGTAGATTTCTTTACAACAACTTTCTTTGGAGTTGCTTTCTTAGAAACTACTTT